>PDWJ01005591.1_pt1 | contig 10246 bp, 11 predicted proteins | sample 1430881 | NCBI WGS metagenome assembly PDWJ01 (sample SAMN01162460, study PRJNA174530) | Oral metagenome, whole genome shotgun sequencing project. | biome: Marine environment; feature: Marine mammal; material: Swab sample of the gingival sulcus; isolation source: swab sample of gingival sulcus...
TTCAGTATTTGGAAGATATCCGATAAACTCAAAACAGGTGGGAACCTTGATATTTATCTCTTCCCTGGTTTTGAGGTTTTCAAGTACAACATTCTCAAGGTGATCTCCGCCCTCAAATCTCTTAACAACTGTATTCCAGACAAACTCCATCTTGGGGTTCTGAAGGGCTTCAGCCTTTGCTATTTCGTTACAATCCATCTTGCCTTCATCGTGGATAACCGAAACAATAACCTTGTTCGCAAACTTTGTAAGGAACATTCCCTCTTCAATAGCGGCATCACCGGAGCCGATGATAAGAACATCCTTACCGGAATTTGCGGCTGCATCACATGTTGCACAGAAGGAAATTCCCTTATCAAAAAGGAATTTTTCCTCATTCTCAGCCTGTGTTATCCTGGGACGGCCGCCCGATGCAATGATAACAACCTTTGATTTGTAGATATTTCTGAAGGTCTCAACTATTTTCACATCACCGCTAAGATCAACAGATTTAACATCGGTTCCCTTGAATTTTACACCGAATTTCTTGGCCTGCTTTTCAAACAGCTCCATCAACCCCAAACCGGTTGTTCCTTCCGGAAATCCGGGATAATTCTCGATCTCATTAGTATATGTAGCAAGTCCGCCTACAAGGGCCTTCTCTATAAGAAGTGTTTTAAGCCTTGCTCTTCCGGCATAAATACCTGCTGTCAAACCTCCGGCGCCTCCGCCGATAATAACTACATCATATTCTTCGATCTTCTTCTCTCTAGCCATTAAATTCTCCTATAAACCTGCATGGATGCAGGTCTATGTTCCGTGTAGCTTGAAGCTTTGATTCAAACTACCAAATAATAAAATTACATGGATGCTATTTTATTATATCTCCCTAATTACATGAAAAACTTGACAAGAAGCTTACTGCCTACCCAGGCTCCGACAAACAGGAAGACACCATAAACCCAACCGGAAACAGAAAAAGACGCAATTCCGCTGAATAATGCTCCGATATTACAACCGAAACCTATCCTCGCTCCGTAACCCATAGCCAATCCGCCAATAACTGCTGCCAGTACCTGTCTCCAGGATTTGATCTTTTTGATCTTGAACTGAGAAGCCATAAGGGTTGCAAAGAGGGCTCCAAGTATGATGCCGATATTTCGCATACTTCCCGGATGGTTTAGAAAACCTGCATCAAGGGTTCTTTGAGCCCCTTCAGAGGCAAAGTAGTACCATTTATGAACGGTACCGCCCACAGCCTCATAGAGCCATGCGCCCCAGTTTGCCAATACACCGGAAACCCCCCATGGATTTCCGGTTGATGCCAGGGTAAAAATCTGAAATGCGGAAAGAAGGACTGCTCCGGTTATGTAGGGCCAGGCATCCTTAAACCACATTTTATAAAATTTATTATTCTTAAGAGCCATGATTATTTAACTTTCTCTATAATACATTCCCATTCGCCGTCATCAACCTCTTCGATTTCGACGTTGTGACCCTCTTTTCTTGCCCATTCGGGAACATTCTTCATTGCACAGCTGTGATCAATCTGTACGATGAGAACATCGCCTACTTCAAGCTCTGCCATTTTTTTCTCTGCCTTAACCAGCGGGATCGGACAAGCTTCTCCTAAACAATCGAGTTCGTATTCTGCCATAACTAATATCTCCTATAAAACCGCATGGATGCGGTTATGTAATCAATAGTTTGAAGTTTTACTTCAAACTGCTAAATGATAAAAAGCATGGACGCTTTTTATCATTCCTCCTATAAATAATTTAAATAATTTAATATATCAGGCTATTCCTCAGCCTCACTTTTTCTATATTCCCATTTGTGTGCTGCAACAAACAAACAGGCTATTATTAACAATTGGACAACTAATGCCCCGGCCCAACCGAAAACATCGGGCATAAATATAGCTTTACCATTGCTGATTACATTCAGTTTCCACCATCCGAAATCATGAGCACCCCACAGCGACCCCACAATAAAGAAAAGCAGTGAAAGGATCTGCATTGTAAAACCCTCTCCTACCCTCATAAGGGTACCTGACGCACAGCCTCCGGCTATTACCATTCCAATACCAAAGATAAAGGCACCGAAGATAGTAGCCAAACTAACAGGAACAACATAAGACTGTCCCGGAATAGGTAAACCCTGCTGAGCATAGCCATATTTGATTGCCCAGAAACCTATGGAAGTCAGCGCGAAAGCCACCAGAACTGCCCTTGTAACCGTAGTGCTGCCCGTTAGAGACGGATCTCGCATACTTGCTGTAAAGCAGAACCGTGACTTCTGGAGAATGAAACCAAACGCCATTCCGGTAAACCAGAAAATTGCCAGTTTGGGTTCCTTCAAACCAAGAAGAATACCGAGAAGAACAACCACAATTCCGACGGCTATCCCTACAGGAATCATGTTTTTCTTTTTCTTCCGGCTTCTGCTTGAGCTCCTAATGCTTCCTGATACTGAACTACTGTTAGAAGCATCACTCATAGAAAACCTCCTTAAAATTATATTTAATTCAAGAATATATGGCCTGGAAAGTAAAATACATATGCTTATTATATTGCTGAACGGGCCTGAATATTCTAGGTAAATTATAGGCTACTAATATTCAAAATGCAATATAGTTATAATAATAATCGGAATATATTATATATTGACACCAAATAACGGCCTCAATAATATTATTAACATTGTGAAAAATGATTCTGATACAGCTTCGTTTTCAATGCCTTATATAGTCCTTTGGGCAGGTATAAATCTGCTGTTTCTCACTGATTTTCCGTTCATGCATACTGATGAGGCATGGCTGGCGGGGCTTAGCAGAGCAATGATTACAGAACGCTCGCCTTCAGCAGTTGAACCTTTTTTTGACCTGATTCACAGGGCACCGCACGCTATTAAGCTATTATTTCACTGCGGCCAGGCACTCTTCATACAAATTTTAGGGTATAAACTATTCAGTATAAGGCTGTTTTCACTTCTTACCGGAGCTTTCAGCATGGCGGCCTTTAAAGAGCTCTGTGACAGGCTGAAGCTGCCCGGAGCAGTCTGTGCCCTCCTTTTATCGGTACAGATCCAGTTCATCTATGCCTCACACTTCGGCAGACAGGAGATTCAGCTCCTGCTGCTTATGCTTCTATCGCTTAATGCTGTATACAGCAGCAAAACGGATGTGTTCAAAAGGGGGCTGTTGGCCGGTCTTCCGACAGCAATCGCGGTAGGCTTTCATCCCAATGCATTCATTATAGCCTGGCCTGCAGGGCTGATTCTTTTATTTGAAATAATCCGGAAACGGCGGAAGATCAGGGAGGGGCTTGGATTCATGATCCCTCCTGCCTTATCTTCTGTGTTCTTTGTTATGCTGAGCCTATGGTTTAACCGCAGCTTTATATTCGATTACAGCAGTTTCGGAAGCGAGGTTGGGGTCTTTAACCCCTTTGACGTAAAACTGCTTGGCTTTGACGACTTTTACCGCAAGCTGTTTATGCAAATAAGCGGAACATATTATACTCCGAATATAATACCTGTATTTATAATATCAGCGGCGGCCCTTGTTTTTCTTATCATCATGCTTATAAAGGCCCGCGGTAAAAAACATTCAGATGCATTTATTCTTTCTATAGCAGGAATTGCCGGCGTTAATATCGGTATTCTGCTGATAGGAAAATACAGCGCGCCGTCTATTTTATTCATGATACCGTTTATGATAATTATGATCTCTACTTCTGTTAAATACTTAAAATCAGGTTTACGGAAAACAGCCTATTTCATAGTTCTGCTTGCTCTTGCATCAAACACAGTTATGCAGGTTTCGAATGAGATCCGCGGAAGAGAGTCTTACGCTGAATACAAAGAACAGCTTGAAGATTTAATACCCAAAGGCAGCGGACGTGTACTTGGGCCGCTTACGGCGGAATTTGCCCTTGATTATGACAGGCTCCGCGACTGGCGAAATCTGACAGCATTGAGTAATTCCGGGCTGAACCTTGAGCAGTACATAAAACAGGCAGATATTAAATATATCATTTACAATGAAGAGTATGATCTGATTTACCAAAACAGGCCTGTATGGAACATCCTTTATGGAAACCCGACAGTCTATCACGGGCAGCTGCAGACTTTTCTGGCCGAAGACTGCAGCCTTTTAGCGGAGTTCAGCAGCCCCGGCTACGGTACAAGGATTGTGCTTCACAGGGGTAAAAGGGACTGGTTTGTAAGGATTTATGCGGTCAGGTGAGAAGGAGCTACTGAGGTCTGTTAAAGCAGAAAAAGATGTAGAAGGCCTACTCATAACAGCCCATAGACCTCACGCTCAAGCCTCACAAATTCGCTGCTGAACTCATTGCGCCTGCCGTTACAGCGCCTAAGGGCCGGTATTCCGCTGACATCGATTGTTTCAACACCCTGGTTACGCATTACAAGTATGCGGTCAGCAAGGTACACGGCCTCTCTGATATCATGGGTAACAAACAGCATCGATACAGAGGTTTCACGGTTCAGCTCAAGCAGCATATCCTGCAATCCGCGGCGGGTGGGTGCATCAAGGGCGGTAAAGGGTTCATCCAGAAGCAGGGTTTGAGGGAGGCCTGCAAGGGCACGTGCAATCACAACCCGCTGCTTCATTCCGCCTGAAAGCTTGGCGGGGTATTTGTCTGCCGAATCCGAGAGACCTACCATTTTAAGAAGCTTATCTACAAGCCCGTGGTCCGAGTTCGGGAAGGCTGCATTGGATTTAACATTAAGCCATGGAAAAAGCTGGGCGCTGTCCTGAAAAACCATCAGCCTCGACGGACCGGGAGACTCAATCCTTCCCCCGCTGTCATAAACCTCTCCGGAAGTGGGTTTAATGAATCCCCCGGCAAGGTTTAAGACTGTGGTCTTTCCGCAGCCTGAGGGGCCGATAAGGCATACAATCTCGGCATCGGCAATTTCTGCCGAAAGATTTTTAATTACAGGCTCATAGCCGGGGTATGAGAATTCAAGATCCTTAAAGCCTAACATTATCCCTCCCCCCACCTTTTAAGCGTTTTGTTTTCTATAAGCCTGAATAATACGCTTTCGACCAGCAGTCCCAGAACTGCAAGCATCAGGATTCCCGCATACATTCCGGGGGTATCCATAAATATACGCCTCTGAAAGACAAACCAGCCCAGCCCTCCGCCGTTTCCGGTAATGCCGAAGATCATCTCTGCGCTTACCGCAGAGCGCCATGCCCGCGCCCATGCAGTCTTTAAACCGGAAAAGATATGCGGAAAGGATGCCGGCAGCATCAGCCTGAAAAAGAAGGCTGCCGGAGAAAGGCGATAATTTGCCCCTATTTTACGGTAAACTGCCGGCACCGAGTCAAAGCCCGCACGGATGTTTACCAGAAGCGGCCACAGCACAGAATGGATTATAACCATAAGCAGGGTAAGCTGGCCTATACCGAATATCAGAATAAAGATAGGCAGGACGGCAATCCCCGGAAGCGGATGCATGACCGCTGTAAGGATGTCAGCCAGCCTTCTGACTGCCGTAAACTGGTATGCCGCCGATGCAAGGATGAAGGCGGCAAGTCCTCCTGAAATAATTCCGGCAAAGACAAAGCCCAGAGAGATCAATGTACCTGACAGCAGTCCGCCGCTGCCAAGTTCGATAAAAAAATGCGATAAAATAGTTTCAAGCGGCGGCAGGATAAGTCTGTCTGCCGCACCGCTGCGGGCGGCAATCTCCCAGATTGCCAATAGTACAGCTAACCAGATTATAGTGCCGGATAGTTTTTTAATCATTGCTCACTTTAATTTTTCGTGTAAAGGACCTTCTCAGCAGTGGTTTCACCTGAGAGATAATCCGCATTATTCATAAACTCTATAAAACGTTCAAGCCCATAAATCCGGGTGGTATATTCCATTCCTTCATAGCTTATATATTCAAGGATCTGCTGCTGAGGCATATCATAGAATTCCGACAGCAGCTCTGCTGCTTTTTCCGGCTCTTCATTTATAAAATCTACAGCCTTATTCAGGGCGTTTAGAAAGCTGTCAAGCACCTCAGGATGCTCTTCGATAAAGTCTCCTGCAGCCATTGCGCCTATAAAGCTGAACCGGCCTCCAAAGGCCTCATCTCCTTTTAGCACAATATTTATCCCCTCCTCAGCCTCTTCAAGAAATATGTAGGGAGGTGATGTAAAGTGAGCATCAACAGCCCCTGCAAAAAGTGCTGTCATTCCGTCAGGATGCTTCATTGTTACCAGACCAGAATCAAAATAGGCCGCATTACCGTATCTGCGCTCAGCGGCCATTGACAGAAGGATGTGCTGAATGCTTCCAGGCTGGGGCAACGCAATGCGGGTATCAGGAGTAAGCATACCGAATTCTTTTAAATCTCCGGATGCGGCCAACCCGACAGGACAGACAGATAGGCCCGCAACAAGCTTCCAGTCCATACCCTTATCAGCGCCGATCAAGAATGGAGGCAGCCCCATAAAGCCGAGCGCAACCTCTCCGGCAAGCACTGCTTCTCTGATTGCCGCGGTATTTCCAAGCTTAACCCATTCAAATTCCACATCAGGCTCCAGCTGTTCAAGATAACTGTTTGCGCGCATAATCTGCAGCGGAGCATAGGCCAGACCGTATTGCTCGGCAATCACTATGGAATCGGATTTTGAACATGATAAAAGAATACCGGAGCATATAACCGTCAAAGCCGCGGCAAGTGCAGTAAAATTAAATTTAGAAAGATGTCTCATTTATAACCTCTGAATAACATTCTATCATAGAACTGAATCATGTTTCTGCCATCCCCATCATCAATCCGGAGCAAATTATATGCCTTCTTAACTGTATCATCGGCAGAACTCCGGCTATTACCGCAGACTATAAAGTATCCGGCACGCTGGGTAGAGTTAAGCCTTTTTCGGACAATTGTTCCTGGGCTAAGCAGAAAACGGCCTGTTGTAACATCAGGAAGCTCAAGAACCTCATCAATCCCTGACTGTAATTTTATCACGCCCTCAGTACAGAAAAACATCTGAAGCGAGATTACACAGTCATCAGGCCGCGGCATTAAAAAGACATCAGGGTTGTAATCCTGCCGGCAGGCAAAGCTGATCATCGTATCAAGGATATCAACACCGCTTATATGGGGTATGAATTGATCCTCATAGGCTCCGCCAAGCCTGCAGGCTGTCTCATTCAGGATTATCTTTCCCTGATCTTTAGAATCTCCGCGGCCTATGAGGTACTGAAAATACAGCGGCCCGTCTGTAAGCCCGAAGGCCTTGACAATCCGCTCTGTAAGCTCCCTGAACTCAGGGAGTCTGCCGCTGTATTTTGACGGATAGTGATGGGCGACACAGATGCCTATTCCCGGCGGATTGTCCACAGTAACCCGATCGGTCAATGACAGGATATGCAGCTGCCCGTCTGTAAGCCAGCCGCTCAGTGTCACCTCATCAGAGGGGAAATATTCCTCAACGAGGATCTGCTCACAGCGGCTGAAGCTTAGCACCTCATCTATACGGCTTCTAAGTTCTGCAATGCTTTCAAGACGGTATACTCCGCGCTGTCCCTGTGAATCAAGCGGCTTGGTTACAATCGGCAGGCTTAACGAACCCAGCTCAGCCTCATCAAATCCCGGGCGGATAAAGCAAAATGGTGCAGTCGGTATGCCTGCCGCGGCAAGGGCCTGTTTCATCGCCTTCTTATTTGTTACAAGCATTGCCCCGTGTTCATCCAGAAAGTAGCTGATTCCAAGGGACCTTGCTGTAAGGGCAGCGGTCAGGACGGGCTGATCAGTTCCTGTTACAAGCAGCGCGGATATTTTAAGCCCCCTTGTTTGCTGAAAGTCTGCAGCCGCCTTTATTGTGGCCTCCGGATCAAATGTCGAGGCAATTCCGCCGTAATCGGCCTCATTCAGGCCCGGAGAATCGGGATTAATATCGGTAACAAATGTTGTTATTCCGCGTTCTTTACAGCGTCTTATGGCAGAAAGCTGTCCCGCCCCCCCGCCTATAATATGAAGAATCACAAACAGCCCCCTTTTTCAGCAATAGTATACTGAGGGTCGGCCTTCCTGCTGCCAAAAACTCCATACCATCTTATTAGCTTTAAATAAAGGGACATTCTTGAACCTGTTGAGTAACGGTGTGAAGCGCCCGAATTCTGTGATTTATTCTCATCGGAATTACTCTCATAGGCTTTATACTCATCGGTTTTATACTCAATAGAGGCGGCCTTAAATCCCGCCCTGAAAACCTCGGCAGATATGTATACAAATGGCTGAAGAGCACTGCATATTGCATCAACTGCCGCCCTGCTGAATATTCTGAAGCTGCCGATACGGAGATCAGCGGGTTTACCCAGAAAAAGACGGAAAAAAATATCACGTGCCGCAGCTCCCCATTTTCTAAATAATGAATAACCTGAAGATTCAGAGACTGCATAAACAACACCCAGATATTCTACTGAACCTTGAAGCAGCAACATCTCATCATAAAGACGGCATATTATCTCAGGGGGGTGCTCCAAATCATCATCCATCGTAATCACATAATCACCAAGGCTGTGCCTGAGCCCGCAAAGTACGGCCATCTGTTGTCCGCAGTTGCTTTCAAGGCTCAGCCATCCAGAATTGAGCACGTTTTGCGGGTGCTTATTTCCAAGGCATAAATTGCGGATGGTCTGAAGGCTGTTATCTGTACTTCCGTCATCAACAAATATCAGTTCAACCCTATCTTTTATTAAGGATGCGGCTGAAGAGATTTTTTCAAAAAGGAGATTCAAATTCTTGTCTCCATTGAAGACAGGAACAACAATGCTAAGCACCAGCAAGCTCCACGATAAATGGAAACAAAAAACCGGACGCTATAAGGACAACACCAACAGCCTGAAATACATCAACCTTCTCTTTTAGCAGAAACCTGCCGGTCAAAAAGACCAAAATATAGTTTAAACTGTTAAACGCAAAGGCTTCCGATAAGGGGACACTCCCAAGTGCGCTTATATATAAAAAGGGAGATGCAGCAACACAGACCGCCGCGGCAATAATACCGGGATGTCGGCATGAAAGAAGAAATGCCACAAGACCCTTTCCCGTAACAATCGCGGGAACACTTTTTTTCAGCAAAACCTGTCCAGCTGTAACAAGAACCGGCATAAGTAGTAAAAAAATATAGCTTTTATTCATCCTTATGTTCTCCTGATCTTATAGAACCCAGCGAAGAGACAATGATTCCGAGAAAGATAAGGGTTGAACCTCCATACCTGCCCCAACCGGGATTTTCGCCAAAAAATATAACCGAAAGAGGAAGTATCATCAGATATATTGCTCCGGTAGATGGATAAGCAACGGTAAGCGGCATGGCTTTAAGGACAAGTATCCATACAAAAGCGCGCAGAACAAGGCAACTATAGCCTATAAAGGTGAAATAGTTAAAGATACTGCCTTCCCTTCCGGCAAATCCGGAGGCTATCTGGCCTACAAGCTGAAGCATCATTGAAAATAAAATGAGCATAATTGCCCTAATAACAGTCTTTTTCATAACATGGGTAAATTATATCTTAATAGCCCCAACTAATGCAATTTCCTGTAGAAATCTATTGACCTTTTTTTACCGTTTTAGTATAAATATTTCCAATGCCGCTGTAGCTCAGTCGGTAGAGCAGAGGACTGAAAATCCTCGTGTCAACAGTTCGATTCTGTTCGGCGGCATGCTGGATCCTTCCGGATTATTCCGGGAGGATCTTTTTTTATATACGGTGCAGGAACGTATTTATAACTAACTATAAAAAACTAATCTTTCTGAATCAGTTTTATAATCCTATCTACAGCATATTTACTTGTATAGCATGAAACCTCAGGGAATTGCCTGTAATTAGGAAACATTTCAACTGTCAGAAAATCATTGTAACCTATCTCGCGAAGGGCACAGGCCACCTGAATAAAATCTACATCTCCAGCAAAGAGATCGACAAATGCCCCTAGACCGGTCTGTGAAATTCGATAGTCTGATAAATGTATTCCGACAATACGTTTTTCAAGAATTCTAATCCAGTCCTCAGGGTAGCCTGTATAGAGAATATTTCCTGTATCAAAATATACACCAACCCAGGGGTTATTTATTTCATCAATGAACAGTTTCATTTCCAAAGGAGATAGCAAAAACTTATTCCAGACATTTTCAATTCCAATTTTTATTCTGTATTCACCGGCAAGTTCTCCAAGTTTTGAAAATGCTTCTATAGCCCTTGACCACGCATCTGTATAAAATATCTTT
>PDWJ01005593.1_pt1 | contig 10245 bp, 10 predicted proteins | sample 1430881 | NCBI WGS metagenome assembly PDWJ01 (sample SAMN01162460, study PRJNA174530) | Oral metagenome, whole genome shotgun sequencing project. | biome: Marine environment; feature: Marine mammal; material: Swab sample of the gingival sulcus; isolation source: swab sample of gingival sulcus...
AGTTTCAAATTCATTAAAAATTGTAATCAATTCATCGGGATTTGGAGCAATATGAGAGCCTATTTTTACAAAGCTTTTTCTTAGTTCACCAGGAGTCATATCAATTTCCAAATCATCATGTTTTATTTTTAAAGCATAAGCCATCTCAACTTTAGAATAAAATTTTTTATGTATATCTAATATTGAATTCATTGAATAAAGATTCTCTTCTTCATTCGATGCTTTATTTTCTAAATACTCTTGCACTTCTATATGAATTAACGATAATTGTTGTAAATTCTTTTTCTTTTCATCATTTGAAAACTCTTTTTTCATAGCCTTTTCAATATCTATTGGATGAGTTCCCTCAGATTCTATGCGGTTTGAATAGTAGCTGTTTGTAATTTTCAATAAATCTTTAATTGCCCTAATAAAATATTTATTATATCCACCAGTTAGTTTTGCACTTTCAATTATAAGCATCTCAGCTTTTTTTAATAGTTCATTATCTAATTTAATTTCATTTGTTGAGGGTATCACTGGTGTAATATACATAAAAATTCCTTTATAAATTTTACCTTGTTTTTTACCTATAAATTTACTCTTACAAAGAGGTCACATTTATTATAAAATAGTATTTTACAATAAATGTGATATAAAAACAATATTCTAAAATTTAAAAAAAATTTTACCTCATATTTTACGTGAATATTTAGTTTTATATCTAAATATTTGATAACTTATAACTCGTTCCATCTCCTGAGGTGGGACGAGAAAAAGTAATACCTCTAAAGATAACTTTACTTGGAATAATTGTTTTTTACATCTTTGTGGATTTTATGGAATTAAAGTAACAAGAAATATTCCAAGTCATCCCTGAAGTAAAAGGAAAGTTAAAAATCCTTTTACTTATCTTGTGACACACTTTATTACAGGAAATGAATTTAAAAGCTTTGAAGATTTAAGGACTAAACTTAAAAAGTTTCAAAATAAACATAATTTAGAGATTCATGGTACAACTAAAAAAATAGATAAAATACTTAATTAATGATACAATTGATTTATATTTTATAAATAGATTTTATTTTTACATTTTGATATAATAGAACGAAATAGAAAAGAGAACTATAAATGTGTAAAATTCAATTTGATGAAAAAGGCAATGCAAAACCTTATGGGCTTACAAAACTTACATATGAAGAATGTAGGGAGTATTTTGTAGATGCGTTCCCGGATTCAGAAACAAGAGATAAAAACTGGGAGCAGTTTTTAGAATTTCATAAAGATATTGAAGATGTAAGCAAGTTCAGTGTTAAGCATTGGATAGATGGAAGTTTTGTGACTAATAAGTTAAGTCCTAAAGATATTGATGTGGTAAGTTTTGTTAGACCTGAAAATTTAACTCTTGCATTACAACAATTTGATATGAATAAATCAGACCCAAAGGGATATGTTAAAAATAAATATAATATAGATAACTATATAGTTGTAGACTGTTCTTCTTCACATCCATATTATGGGAAAATGAAACAACAGCGTGAGTACTGGTTGAAATTTTTTTCAACAGATAGAAATGATGATCCTAAATCTTTAATAGAGGTTGAGTAATGAAGCAAATTAAAAAACTAAATGAACAGATAGAAGATACTATAAAAATGATAGATAGTACAAAAGAATTGTTAGAAGCAAATCAGGAAGATGAAGTTTTACTTTTTATGCTCGCTCAGGATGAGTCATTATTAGCATCATTAAAAGAAAATAGAGTAAATACAACTTTGGAATATTTAAGAACAAATGTTACATCTCCTAATGACTTACTAAAAATAATATACTCTGAACAACCACAAATAGTTGATCCAAAGCATATAGCATATGAATTAGGTATTAATGTTATTAAAAATGACTATTTACCAGATAATGAAGCTGGGAAGTGTTATATACAAGATGATATTACTATTGAATATAAGCCACAAAATACTATATATAGAGAAAATTTTAGTATAGCACATGAACTAGGACATATAGTAAAGCATATGAGTCCAGCGAATAGTACATTTACTGATAGTTCAGAATTACTTTATGCAAGAAATGATTATATTGATTCTTTAACACCAGAAGAAAAAGAAGCTGATGAATTTGCAGGTTATTTACTTATTCCTGAAGAAAGTTTAAACTCAATTATTAATCAATTAACAGATGAAGAATATATATCAGCTAGTTTAATATCAGATATTTACAAAGTTTCGGAGGGAACTGTATATCATGCACTTAGATCAAGAGGAATATATTATAATCCTAAAATTCTAAAGGACTTCTCATGGCTTTAATATCAACTCGTAGAATATATAAAACGGCTTTAATACCTAAGGAATTTAAACTTATTGATGGAGAAAAAGAACTAACTTTGCCTTCTCCTCCTAGACCAAGAATGAAAGCTAAAACAGTATTGGCTTCCTTAGAAATATCAGAACATACTATAGAACATAAAAATACTGAAATATCATTAACATATTATTCTTATGCTGATAAATTAGAGATAATTTTTACTAAAGATAGTAGTTTAAATATCGATATTGATTGTAATGAAAATCCCATAGAACAGTTTACTGAAGAACATAATAGTGCATTATTCGATTTTTATGTACCTACAATGGGCTATACATTAAAAACAAAAAAAACTATTTCATTGATTAATTCTCAATCAAATAAAACAATATTGCCTATGATTGTTGTTGGAACAGATACCAAATTAGAGCATTATATATCAGAAGATTTTACGTATACGCATTTCTTAGATTTAAGCTTACTACATGAAACTACTAATGAAGATGAAAGAAGTAAGGTTGAAGAATATAATAAAAATAAATTAACAAGTGAACTTAGAAGAAAGATGCCTCAACGAGAATACCAGGAATTGTTTTTTGATGATATTTTACCTTATTATGAAAGTGTATCAAAATCAAAAAATAATGTAATCCCTGTATTGAGAATTAGCGTTCAATCAAAAGCAACTTTATCGGATGCAAAATATATTTTAAATTTATTAGATACTTTTGGGGAAATAGCACTTAGGGTAAATAAACATAGAGATTCCATAGATAATATAGAAAGCTTCTTATTACCAATATCAAATCGTCTTAATAAAACATATATTATTTTAGAAGAAAACTTAGAAAAAAGAAATAATGAAATTGATGAAATTGCACAAATTAATTATTTAAGTAAAGATATAAAAGTTATATTTTTAGGTGAAAATAAAGTTAATGAACTTGATGAGAATAAAGATAAGACAACTGAAAATAAGTCAATGCTTCTTTTTAAAAATTTACAAGATTATTTTCCTGAATTAATGTATGGTGATTATTGTGGATTTGAAAAAGATACAGCAGTTTCTCCTAATGGCTTTCCAGCTAAAACAGCGAGATTATATTATATAAATCCTGACAATATAGATGAATTGATTTTAAGAAGAGAAAGGTTCGGAAGTAATGGCTGGGTTAGTTCAATGGATTCATTACAAAACTATATATCTACTGCTAAACCAGTTCATATAAAACAGGAACACTGTGAAGCTTGTTATGATCTGATTAATAGAACAACCAGATGTAGTTTGGGAGATATAAAAGAAAATTCAATCATTCATAATGGAACTTGTAATGCTATGGCATAATTAATCCAAATGGTATTTCTTTTAATGGTATAATATTATTGTTTACTTGAAGACCTCTTTTGGGGAACTTAATTAAAGTGTTTAAATCCATCATTCTTTTTATTTCATGACTTTCTTGAGAATATCTATTTTTTAACATTAACAATGTTGTATTATTAATTTGTGAATTAGTTAATAGCTTTTTTAAATAAGTCTTTAAATTGCTTTTATCTAATTTTGATGTTCCTTTGTATCCACGCAAAAAATCTTTTAGTTCATTTGATAGCCAATATTCAAGAATATTGTTAGTCTCAATAGGTGTACTTACTGCGGATTTTACTTTTTTGATATTCCCATTATCTTTTATAATATATATTCCTATAGTATCATCCAAATTTAATTGAGATAAAAATTTTTCAGCAATTACTACATTTACTTTATTAGCATAAATTTTATAATTTTCAATTTGCTTAGATAATCTCACTAAAGAATCTTTTTCACTTTTTATTTCATAAATAGAGATTTCACCGTTAATTGTAAAAATGTCTGCACGAACTGAAGAATTTTGACCTGATTTATGACCAACAGTAACTTCAGGAACTATTATTTGGTGTATATCTTTTTTTAATAAATATTCAATAAGCTTCTTTTTTATTTGGAATTCACTCATTTTAATCTTTCTGTTATACTTTTGGCGTATTGTAACATACTTAATCTATTCTATTAATTATAATTATGATAAATTTAAAATATGATTTATAAATAAAAAAGGCTAAGAAATAGCCCTTTTTATTAAATATTTGATAACTTATCAAGTTGAAGAATCATATTCTTTGCAGAATCTTCATTTAAAGGTTTTTCATAAGTAGTTAAAAGTTCCCTTGCTAGAATATTTGCACCTAAATGTTGAAACTGTATTCTCATGGCTTGAAGTCCTTTTTGACCACCACCTCCACTGTGTGTTGCTAGTCCTACAACTTTTTCATTAAAGGCATCTCTCCAGTCTTCTGTTGACCTTGAAGTCCATGCCATGGCATTGTTTAAAACAGGAGGCATTACTCCATTGTATTCAGGAGCTACAACAATAAAGGCTTTTAATCCTAATATTTTATTTGCTAATTCTTTGGCATTTTGAGGAAGTCCATTTTTTTCTTCTTCTACTGTACTATAAAGTGGTAGGTTTAAATCAACTAAATTAATAATTTCATTTTCTACATTTAAATCTTTTGCAATATCTGATAACTTTTGTGCAAGTTTTACATTATTGTTCGCACTAGCTACTAAAATTCCAATTTTTGACATTGATATTCCTTTTTTAATTTTTTTTTATATTATAATTTTCTTATTAGAATAGCTTTAAGCATTTATACTAATAAATTAAGTTTACTTTTCCACCAAATTATAAAGGGCTTGAATTTCCTCTTTCCAAATGCTTTCATCAATAGTTTCAAGTACCATAGGAATATCTTCCATTCTATCATCATTCATAATAAACTTAAAAGCATCCCAACCAATATGACCCATTCCAAGGCTATGATGTCTATCGACTCTACTTCCAAGTTCTGGTTTAGAGTCATTTAGATGCATTCCCATTAGGTACTCTCTTCCTACTATCTCATCAAATTGTAACCAAGTTTTATCATAGGCTTCTTTAGTTCTTATATCATAACCAGCAGTAAACATATGACAGGTATCAATACAGACCCCTATTCTACTTTTATCTTCAACTTTATCAATTATATGGGCTAAATGTTCAAATTTATAACCTAAATTACTACCTTGACCAGCAGTATTTTCTATGACAAGCTTGATATCATTTGTAGCCTCAATAGCTTGATTTAAAGATAAGGCTACCCTATCAAGACACTGTTCTTCAGATATTTTTCTTAAGTGACTTCCTGGGTGAAAATTTAATCTATCAAGTTTCAAAGTCTCACATCTTTGAATTTCATGGATAAAACCATTTAAAGATTTTTCTCTTTTTTCTTCTTCTGGGTGTCCTAAGTTAATTAAATATGAATCATGGGGTAAGATATGTTTTGCCTCAATTCCTGTTTTTTCTAATTCTTCAAACCATCTATCTAAAGTCTTTGTATCGAAATCTTTTGCTTTCCATTGTCTTTGATTTTTCACAAATAGAGCAAAAGCCTTACATCCTATTTTTCTGGCATTTATTGGGGCATTATACACTCCACCACTCGCACTAACATGTGCTCCAACATATTTCATAATTGTTCCTTGTTTACTTTTTTTTGTGAATAGTACAAAAAAAATCTTTAAGAAAAATTTATTTTTTGTTTACTTACTTCTCACTTTTTTATTATCTATAGAATATATCAAAAATTTTAATATTACCTTAGTATAAAAAGAGTAGTATCTTACATAACTTCATCATTTACATAGGAGTATATAAGGCATATGGAAAAAGTAGTAATTGTTGGGGGAGGGTATGCTGGTTTATACGCTCTTAAAGAACTAATAAAAAATAAAAATATAAAAATTACGCTAATAGATAAACATACTTTTCACAATCTTCAACCAGAAGTTTATGATTTAATAGCAAATAAATCTAATATAGCAGATGTAACTATTGATCTTACAACTCTAAGTTTAGGATATGAACATGATTATTTAGAGTATAAAAATCTAAAAGTTAGAAACATAAACAAAGAAAAAAAAGAGATTTATACAGAAGAAAAAGAGATAATAAAATATGACTATCTTATTATGGCTGCTGGTACTAGAACTTTCTTCCCTCCAAGTATTCCTGGTCTTAATAATGCTCACGATATTAAAAAGCTCCCCTGGGCTATGTTTTTTAAACAAAGTTTTGAAAATGAGCTTTTTAAAAAGATTAGGGATGAAGCTAAACAGTGTGAATCAACGCATATTGTTGTTGTTGGGGCGGGTCTTTCAGGAGTGGAAATTGCTGCTGAAATGGCATACAATTCAAGAAAATTTTTCAAAAGAGGTAATTTTTCTTGCGATAATTTAAAAATAACACTTATTAGTAGTTCTGATACTATTTTACCAGGACTTCCTGCAGATTTGATAACCATTTCCCATAAAAGATTAAAATCTTTAGGTATTAATGTGGTTACCAATACAAAACTTGAAAAGTGCGAAGATGGATATGCTTTTCTTTCAAATGGAACACAAATTAGACACTCTTTTCTTATCTTTACAGGAGGGGTGGAAGCTTCAATAATAAATGGGCTTCATGATTTAGATAGAAATGCTAGAGGACAATTAATTGTAAATGAGTTTCTACAAACAAAAAAATACCCTGAAATATTTGCCATTGGAGATATGGCGGAGATTAAAAATAAAAAAGGTGAAATCATGCCTCCAAATGTAACCATTGCAAGAATAAGTGGTACATATGCAGGAAAAAATATTTTAAACATAATAAATAAGAAAAAACCTATAAGATGTAATCCAAAACTAGATGGAATATTAATAGCTCTTGGTGGGGAGTATGCTGCTGGGGATATTTTTGGACTATTTACTGTTAAGGGAAAACTAGCCTATGAAATCAAAAAATATGTATTTTACTCGTATAGAAAACCTCTACTTAAAATCTTAAAAAAAGGTTACCAAAAGTTTAAAAAACTTCAAGGAGATATTTAATTAATATCTCTTTTTATTTTTATTAAAATTCTATTTTTTCTATCACGATGAATTACCTCTTTTGCTTCTTTGTCAAAAAGTTCTTTTAAAAAACTGTCCTTGTAGCTTGAATTTAAAAACTCTTTATTAAAAGATTTTGCATTTTGGCAAGCAAAAGTATCTTTGCAAATTTGATTTTTATATAGTTTTAAAGAAAGAACTGAAACCCCAGCTGATAAAATTTGCACTTGGGTATAATCTTTATACTTTGAAATAAAACCCTTATCATAAAACTTCATTTTTGGGGTTTTTATCAAAATTGTTGCTGTTGAAGTTTTAACCGGAGTATTAAAAGAACAAGCACTAAAAAAGAAAAAAGATATAAAAAAAATCAATATAGTTTTGATATATAATCCTTTGTTTTAAATATTTACACTATAATACAAAAAAATTTATAAAAGGCTGTTTTTGTTAGTACATATTTGCTGTTCTGTTGATTCGCACTATTTTTTAGAAAAGATTAAAGAAGAGTATCCCAATGAGGAACTTGTAGGCTTCTTTTATGATCCAAATATTCATCCTTATGCTGAGTATAGATTAAGATATTTAGATGTGGAGTATTCTTGTAAAAAACTAGGAATTAAACTTTTAGAAGGTGCTTACAATTTAGAAGAGTGGCTTAAAAAAGTTAAAGGCTTAGAAAATGAACCGGAAAAAGGTGATAGATGTACAGTTTGTTTTGATGATAGACTAGAAACTAGTGTAAAAAAAGCCCTTGAATTAGGACATGACAAATTTACAACTACTCTTCTAATCTCACCTAAAAAATCTCAAGATAGGTTAGAAAAAATAGGAAATGAACTTAGTGAGAAATATCCCTGTGAGTTTATTTTCAAAGATTATAGAAGTGGAAATGGTACGCAAATTCAAGGACAATTAGTAAAAGAAAACTCTTTATATAGACAAAATTATTGTGGCTGTCTTTTTGGTTTATTACCACAAAGAAAAGCACAAAAGAAGATTATGGATGAGATGTTTAATCCCATTTCGAACCAAATACTTCCTGAATCCATTGAGAGTAGAATTGAACTTTACAGAAGAAGAAACGAACTGGATGAAAAACAGATTCCATATAAAATAGTTAAGCAAAGATTCTTAAATTATAGGCTTTTAAGTGGTACAGTAAAAATAGATAAAAGAATAATACCCTCATACTTTTTATGCTATTCAACACTAAATAGAAAAAAAATGAATGGTCGAATAGAGTATGAAAAAGATGAAATAGCCTATTTAAATAGAGATGAAGTAAAAATTTTAAATATCAATATTTTTAATGAAATAGGTAATAGTTCTTACCAAGATGTAAAAAGTTTAATGTTTAATCCCCCTACTTTTGAATCGGAATTAAATATTAGAAATAAAATTACAAATAATCCCTATGGTTTATCAAGCATTGTTATTGTAGATGAGATTATTGATGGAAAATATGAGATTGAACTTGATTCCGTAATTTACGAAGATGTAAAAGAAGAGATAGTATGAAATTATTAGTTTGTGCCATGGAGACCTCATCAAATATTCACCTAAAAGAGTTAAAAAAGCATTTAAATGAAAGTATAGAGTTTTATGGAGTATTTGATAAGGAATTAGGAAGACCTTTATATGACCTTAGTCATCTTGCTATTATGGGTTTTGTTGATGCAATAAAAAAATTAAGATTTTTCTTTAAATTAAGAGATGAACTAGTAGAACTTGCCAATGACTGTGATAAGGTTTTACTAATGGATTCTTCGGGTTTTAATCTTCCCCTTGCAAAAAAAATAAAAGAAAAATATCCAAATAAAGAGATTATATACTATATTTTACCACAAGCTTGGGCATGGAAAAAGGGAAGAGTTGAAAAGCTAGAAAAATATTGTACAAAACTATGCTCAATAATCCCTTTTGAAAGCGAAATTTACAATGATAAAGAAAAAATCACCTATGTAGGTCATCCTTTACTTGATGAAATAAAAGAGTTCAAAAACAAAATAGAACAAAGTGATAAAATAGTTTATATGCCAGGAAGTAGAAAAACAGAGATTGTAAATCATATGAGTGTTTTTAGAAAACTTACAAAAAAGATAAAAAATAAAGAACATATTTTAATAATCCCTTCAAAATTTGATGAAGCTTACATAAAAAAAGTCTATGGAGACATTTCATCATTTAAAGTCTCAAATAATGCCCATGAAGAGTTAAAAAAAGCTGAGTTTGCTTTTATTTGTTCTGGAACCGCAACACTCGAAGTTGCTATCATAGGAACACCTTTTGTGATGAGTTATGTGGCGAAAAAGTTTGATTATTTTTTAGGAAGAATGTTTGTAAAACTTCCATACATAGGACTTGCAAATATCTTTTTTCATAAAATGGGTAAAAAAGCAATTCATAAAGAGTTTTTCCAAGAAGATGTAAATGAGTTCAATCTTTTTTATGAATATAATAATATGAACAGAGATAATTATTTAGAAAACTCTAAAATATTAAGGAAATATTTACAATTTGGTAGCTCTAAAAATGTAGCCCAAATTATTAAAAACTAATATACTTTTAGTTAAAATGTATGACTTTAAATAAAACCATACACAACAAATAGGATACAAAATGTTAGATATAACACAAATTCAAGAGATTTTACCCCATAGATACCCTCTTTTACTAGTAGATAGAGTAACTCAAATGGAAAAAGGGCAAAATATAATTGCTTATAAAAATATCTCAATTAGTGAACCTGCATTCCAAGGTCACTTCCCAGGACACCCAATATATCCAGGTGTACTTATCTTAGAGGGAATGGCACAAGCAGGTGGTGTACTTGCTTTAAAAAGCAATGACTTAACAAACGAAGAATTAAAAAATAAAGTTATTTACTTTATGAGTATTGATAAAGCTAAATTTAGAAATCCTGTAAAACCAGGTGATAAATTAGAATATAGAATTGAAGTAAAAAAATTAAGAGGAACTTTAAT
>PDWJ01005939.1_pt1 | contig 10245 bp, 7 predicted proteins | sample 1430881 | NCBI WGS metagenome assembly PDWJ01 (sample SAMN01162460, study PRJNA174530) | Oral metagenome, whole genome shotgun sequencing project. | biome: Marine environment; feature: Marine mammal; material: Swab sample of the gingival sulcus; isolation source: swab sample of gingival sulcus...
TCTTTGGAAACTTTAAGTCAAAGAGAAATAAACCGTCCTTTTATTCATATTCTTTCCGGTTTTCTTGGTTCGGGGAAAACAACTTTTTTGCGGGAATGGCTTGCTTACTTGCAAAACAAAGATATTTATTTGGGTGTCATTCAAAATGAATTTGGTCAAATAGGCTTGGACGCTTTTTTATTGCAAGGAGATACTGTTGTAGAGGCTCTTGATGAGGGGTGTATATGTTGTTCTCTTGCCGATGCTTTGAGACCGGGAATTAGTCGCATTCTTGAAAAAATGCCGACAATGGATATTCTTTTGGAAACAAGTGGAGTTGCAAATCCTTTTAATCTTATTGAGGCAATAAAAGATTTGGACGATACGGTTCAGCTTGGACTTATTATTGTGATTGTTGATGCTTTTAGATTAAAAGATATAAAAGATATGGAAAATATAGACGGCGTATTGCGTTCTCAAATTGAATCTGCCGATGTACTTATTGTTAATAAAATTGATTTGCTTAAAAAAGAACAGGAAAAAAATATTTGTACATTTTTAAGCGAAATAAACAAAAATGCTAAACAAAAATGCTTTTATTATAAAATCGCAATTTGGAAGAATACAATTTGCTCTTTTGGATACTTTTTTGGATAAAATTTATTTTGAAAAAAAAGCAGAAAACAATAAAATTATTCCTTTTGCTTTGCATAAAAAACATTGCACACATCAAGAAGAAGGATTTGAAAGCAGAATTTTATTTTTAAAATCACTGCGTGAAGAAACAATGCGGGAAATTCTTGTTGCTTCTTGTGCTGTTCGGGCAAAAGGTGTTATGTCTTTAAATGAAAAAGGAAGATGCCTTGTGCAATTTTCTTCTCAAGGCGTTGAAATTAATTGTATTGACGATGAATTGTTATCTGCTCCCAATCATATTGTTTTTATTGGAAATGAGCTTGATAATGCGTATTTGGATAAAATTGAAAAACTAAAAAACTAAAGGAGTGCTATATGAAAATAGGTATTTTGGGAGCGATGGAAGAAGAAATTCTTTTTTTGGAAAAGTATATAAAAAATCAAAGCAGTGTTGTTATCGGCAAGCGAAAATATATTTGTGGCGAACTTTTCGGACACGAAGTTTGTATTGTTTTTTCTCGTTGGGGCAAGGTTGCCGCGTCTTCGACCGCCACAATTTTACTTGAGCGTTTTGGCGTTGAACGGCTTATTTTTACGGGAGTTGCCGGTGGCGTTGACCCGCAGCTGAATGTCGGGGATATTGTGGTGGCGGACGATTTGGTGCAGCATGATATGGACGCTTCTTTTTTGCCCGGAATGGTCGAATTTGAGATTCCGCTTTTGGGGGTGTCGCATTTTGGCGTGCCGGAAGATGATGTGCAAAAGGCGGTGCAGGCGGCGGAAAATTATCTTAAAAACGAACTTGCACGAGAAGTTTCGCCTGAAAATTTGGCAGAATTTGGCATTTCTCGTCCAAAGGTCGTGCGGGGAACGATTGCCAGCGGCGACCAGTTTATTTCCAGTAGCACTAAAACCGCAGAACTGTTGGGAAAACTACCAAACTTAAAATGCGTGGAAATGGAAGGAGCGGCAGTTGCGCAGGTCGCTTATGAATATGGGGTTCCGTGTATCGTGCTTCGGACGATTTCCGACAAGGCAAATGACGATGCCGTGATTGATTTCCCAAAATTTATCCGCTTTGTTGCTTCGTATTTTACTTGCGGGGCGGTTAGAGAGCTTTTGAAAACCTTTTAAACGAATTGCTTGTCGGAATTTTTATTTCCAAAATGTTTTAGTACATAAAAAAGCCAAAAAAACTGTTGTTCTTTTGGCTTTTTTTGTGGAGCAAGTTTTTAGGCACAAAATGAAAACCAAAACTCTCCACCGATAAGTTTATTTTTTGCTTTAGGCAAGCTGGGCAAGCAGGGTTTGTTTTATCTCGTCGATATTTCCTTCGCCGTTTAGTTCGATATATTTGAAACCTGCTTTGGGGGCGAGATTTTTATAAAAATACGCTGCTGCAAGCGTTCCGTCCGTAGTGTTGTAGTAAATGTCGTGCCGTTTGTTGATTGCGGCTTCGTCTTGGTCGTCGGCACGGGTTTTGAGGTCGCCGCCGCATACTCGGCATTTGTCGCCTTGCGGTTTGATTGCCGGATTAAAAATGTTGTTGGGGTGATTATTGTCTTTTACGCACAGCCGCCGTCCCATAATTCTGTTTTTGGCGGTTTCGCGGGGAAGTTGAATTTCGATGACATAATCAAGCTGCATTTTGGCTTCTTTGAGTGCTTCCCAAAGTTTTTCCGCTTGAACCATATTGCGAGGAAAGCCGTCCAGCAGCCAACCGTTTTGTCCTTTGCTTTTCAGGGTTTCCAGCACCATCGGGATTGTGATTTCATCGGGAACGAGGTCGCCGCGTTCGATAAATTCTTTTGCTTTTTTGCCGAGTTCCGTACCGTTTCCGATATGTTCGCGAAAAATTGCACCGGATTCGATGTGGGCAACATCATATTTTTGTTTGACAAGAGAACCTTGTGTGCCTTTGCCGCTGCCGTTTGGTCCGAAAATTAAAATATTCATTGTCTTTCCTCCATGTGTAAAAAATTTCACAAAACAATATGCCGTAGTTTTTTGCCTGTCAATCAAACTTTGTTTTATCGGTTTGGGTCGTATATTTTTCCGTGTTTTTCTTGACATTTGTTATTAGAAGGCTACAAATTTAAATCGTTGTTTGCTTGTAGCCAAAAAGGATTTTTGTATATTTTTTTGTGAAAATTTTGTTTTTTTCGGTGTAATTTATATTATTTATAAATAATAAAAATACATGTAAACGAAGTGAAGGGAAAAAATTGGCGTATAAAAAAAGAAAAAATGATTTTAAAGTTTACAAAATATAAAAATGATTTATATGGGCATAGCAAAAAAAATTACAAATTTATTTTTCTGTATAATTAACCCAAAAAATGGAGTTTAATAATATGAAACAATATCTTTTTATTCAAAAAGGAAATTCAAAGACATCTTTGCATCTGTATTTTCTTTTTTTGTTGCAAATAGTTGTGCTCTTTACAATCGCTCGTTTTGCATTTTTATTTCATAGTTTTCCGAGTCTTGCGGAAGTTGCGTTTTTTGATGTTGTTAAGGGATTTTATATTGGCTGGCGTTTTGATGTTCGTATTGCGGCTTTGCTCAGCCTGCCTTTTGCATTGATTTTGCTTATCCCTTTTACTGCTCGGCGGTTTACGAATTTGAAAAAGCTGTTTTTTGTTTTGTATTTTGCCGCTTTTTTGGTTGTTTGGTCGGCGTATGCCGTAGACTGGTTTTTTTATGATTATTTGGGGCGACGGCTTGATGCAACGTTGGTTACGCTTTTGAAAGATTTTTGGTCTTCGCTGCTGATGGTTTGGCAGTCCTATCCTGTTATTTATATTGTTTTAAGCGTTTTGGCGGCGACTTTTTTGTCGGCATGTTGGTGTGCGAGATTAACAAAATTTACTGTTCGACCTCGCACAACTTTTGTCGGAAAAGGAGTTGCCTTTTTGCTGGGATTTTTCTTGTTTGCCGTATCTTTTTGGGGGCAAATCAGCAAAAACTGGTATCCGCTGCGGTGGAGCAATGCCTGTTTTTCGCCCAACAAGGTTGTTATGGCGCTTGGGCTTAATCCGATACAAAATTTTTGCGACAGTTGGTTTAATCGTTATCCTGCCTACGATAGAGCGATGGTTGAAAAATATTATCCGCTTATTTCCGATTTTCTCGGCGTGGAAAATCCCGATGCAAAAAAACTTAATTTTCGCCGTTTTTCTCAGCCTATGTGGCAAAAAAGTAACACGCCGCCCAATGTTGTTATTTTTATTATGGAATCTATCGATTGGCGAAAAACTTCTATGGCTCCGGGCGGAAATAATTTGACACCGTTTATGCAAAAACTTTCCGAAAATTCGCTTTATTATCCGAATTTTTATGGGAATGCTCGCACTACGGCACGGGCGATTTACGGAATTTTTACGGGCATTCCCGATGTGAACGACAAGGTTACGGCGTCTCGCAATCCGCAGGTTGTTGATCAATTTATTATTGCTCCGCAGCTTGCCCAATACGACAAATTGTATCTGATTGGAGCGAGTGCGACTTGGGCAAATATTCGGGGCGTTTTGGCAGGAAATATTCCGGGTGTGGAAATTTTGGAAGAAAGCTACTGGAAATCGCCGAATATCGATGTTTGGGGCGTTTCGGATTATAATCTTTTTCAGGAGGCGAATCAGGTTTTTGCCGCTCGGAAAAAGCCGTTTTTGGCGGTCATTCAAACAGCAACCTATCATTCGCCGTACACGATAGAGCCGGTTGACGGATTTGAAAGCAAAAAACTTTCGGCGACCGACAAAGCGACCTATGATTTTGAAAACGAAAAAGAATACAACGGTTTGCGGCTTTTTGATTTTGCTTTGCAGCAATTTTTTGAGGCAGCGAAAAAAGAACCGTATTTTGACAATACGATTTTTATTCTTTTTGGCGACCACGGCGTGAACAGCCATACAAAAAATACGACCAAAGCCTACGAAACAGCCGACCTCGGACCCTGGCATATTCCGCTTTTTATTTATGCGCCGAGCTTGATTGCTCCTAAAACTGTACAGTTTCCCGCTTCGCAGATTGATATTTTCCCCACAGTTGCTTCGCTGGTCGGGCAAGCGTGCGAAAACAGAACGCTTGGTCGGGATTTACTTGACCCACAATTTGACGAAAATCGGGCGGTTATGATTGCAGGCGAGGCGTTTCGTCCGCTTCGCTTGGTGCAAGACGGCTATGCGTATGTTGATAATCGTGCCGGACTTGAGGCGTTGTATAAACTCGATGATGTAAATGCCGAAAATTTGGCAACAAAAGAAGATAAACGATTTGCAAAAATGAAAGAACTTGCACACGGACTTTTTCATACTTCTCGTTATTTGCTTTACAATAATAAAAAAGATGTAAAAAAATAAATTTTATTTTTATACGGAAGAAAAATTATGAATGAAAAACCTGAACCGAAAAAAGGAATTAAAAGAATCTTTGCCGCTTTTTTTTATTCAATGGATGGACTTTGGCATTCACTTTTAAAAGAAGCTGCTTTTCGACAAGAAGCAATGCTTTTGATTCTTGCAACAATTCTTTTATATTTTTTGCCGTTTTCGATTTTATGGAAAATTATACTTTGGTGGACAGTAGCAAATGTTTTAATTGTTGAGCTTTTAAATACGGGAATTGAAAAAATCGTTGATTTATGTTCGCCAAATTATCATATTTTGGCAAAACAGGCAAAAGATATAGGAAGCGCCGCTGTTTTTATCAGTCTTTTTATTGCTTTTGTTGTTTGGTCTTTTGCATTTTACAATCATTTTGGATAAAAAAATATACAAGTAAGATAGTATTTATCATTTGTTGTATTACAAAACGAGGGAAAAATGGAATTTTTTTGTAAAAAACTATCGCAGGCAAAAGGAACAGTCGTTGTTTTTCGCCCTGAAATTGAAAATTTGCCAAAAGAAGAACAAAAAACTGCATTAAACGTTCTTGTTTGCCTTGCTCAAGAAATCGGATTTGCCGATTTGCCTGAATTTTCAGGACGGGAAGGTAAGGTACATTTTTCTTTTTCACCGAGCGGCAGAGAGTTTTTGCAGGTCGGGCTTGGGAAAAATCCGAATTTGTCGGCTCTTCAAAAGGCACTGGCTTTGCTTGTGCAGACCTGTTCGGTGCAAGAAATCGAACAGATTTCTTTGTGCGTGGACGGACTTTTTTTGCCGTTTCAAGAGGCAGTTTTTGAAAGTGTTTTGGCTCTTTTGCTGGCATCGTATTCTTTTGATGAATTTGTGGCAGAAAAAAAATCAAAAACTGTTTTCCCAAAAACCGTAACCCTTGTCGGCGATGCGGCGGAAGTCGCACCTGCTCAAGATATTTTTTCCGCCGTGAAATTGATTCGGGATTTGGTAAATATTCCGGCAAATGTCGCAACTCCGAAGTTTTTGGCAAATATCGCCGAAGAGCTGGCAAAAGATTTCGGTTTTTCCTGTCAGGTTTTTACTGAGCAAGAATGCGAAAAAATGAAAATGGGCTGCTTTGCCTCTGTTTTTCGGGGAAGTGAAGAACCTGCCTGTTTTATTGTTTTGGATTCAAATCCGGGGTCGCAAGAGCCGCCGCTTGTTTTTGTGGGCAAGGGCGTAACCTTTGATACAGGCGGCATTTCTTTAAAACCGGCTGCAAATATGCACGAGATGAAAAGCGATATGGCAGGAGCGGCAACGATTTTGGGGCTTTTTCGCTTGCTTGGTCTGCGTCGGGAAAAGCGGCGGCTTGTCGGGATTTTGCCCTGTACGGAGAATGTCCCGGGCAACTTGGCGACCAAGCCGGGCGATGTTGTTTTTGCCATGAACGGCAAGAGCGTGGAAATCTTGAATACCGATGCCGAGGGGCGGCTGATTTTGGCGGACGGTTTGTGTTTTAGCGAAAAGTTTAAACCGTCGGCTGTGGTTGATTTGGCGACTTTGACGGGAGCGTGCGTTGTGGCTCTTGGCGAAACGATTGCCGGACTTTTTTCCAATGATGAAAAATTGGCTTCGGTTTTTATTGAGCAGGGGCGCGTAGTCGGTGAGGATTTTTGGCGACTGCCTTTGCCTGACGACTACCAAAAAGATCTCAAAAGCGATGTGGCGGATTTGAAAAATATGGGAAAACGGGAAGGTGGAGCGATTTATGCCGCCTTATTTTTGCAAAATTTTGTGCCGGAAAATACGCCTTGGGTGCATTTGGATATTGCAGGTCCTGCTCGCAGTAAAAAAGATTGTGGCATCATAAAAGTCGGCGGTACGGGATTTGCTCTTCGTACCTTGTGGAATGTGGTGCAAAATTATTCGTAAATATATTTGTAAAAGTTGTTTTGGATTTTGTCGTTGATTTTTTTGAAATTGGCGGCATTTTTTTGTTTTATTTTTTTAAATTTTAAAAGCTGGCTTAATATTTGCATTTCTTTTTGTATGAAATTTCTATCAGAAGAGGAATGTAATGTTAGAGTCTATTTTTGAGCAGGATTTTGTCCCCACTTTTGATTCAGACTTGCAGGAAGCAGCCTGGGGGATTGAGCTTTCTCCCGAACAGGCGGAAAGTGTGCTTCGGCATATTCCTTCCGATTTTGTTTTTGAAAATCATTTGCGAAATGCTCTTAAAATTCAAACTCACCCTCCGCTTTTGCTCTTTCTTTTCGACAGTACTTGGGACAGTTTTAGCGACGAAGAAAAGGGATTTTTGCTTGAAATGCAAGGTTCGCAGGTGATTATTCTTTGCTCGCAAGAAGATGTTGCTTATCGAATGAGCCGGTTGGCAACGCTTGATTTTTTGATTTTACGCTGGCCGATTGAACCTGTTCAACTGCGGCAATACATTGAAAAAACAAGACAAAGTCGGATTTTGTACCAAGATATTTTTCGTATGGCACAAGAAATTTCTTTGGAACGGGAACTGATTGCCAGAAAAAACGAGCAACTTGATTTTTTAAATATGGTTTTAACCCATGCCTGCCAAAGTTTAGAAACGAAAATAATTCTTCAGCAGGCAGCGGAAGACCTGTCTTTGTTTATGGAAAAGCAGGCACTTTTTGTCTGTTTTTGGGAGCAGGAAAACTCTCTTGTTGAGGCGGATATGTTTTTGCCCGACAAGTTGGCTGTTGAGGTTGAAAAAAAATGGCAGGCATTTTTGAGCGGTGCTGCACAACGATACGGCGATGAAAAAATTGCCGCTTTTCGCATGCATTCTTATCCTGCTTCCGGTCATCAGATTACAACGCTGCCAACTTGGGAAAATATTATTTCTTTTCCTATGCAGATTGGAAATAATCCTTTCGGATTTTTGATGATTGCTTCTTTTATGGCTTCAAAACTTGGTCAAGACAAACTGGTAACCTTGCAATCCGTTGCCAATCATTTGGCATTGACGCTTAAAAATTCTCAGCGTTTTTGCAAAATACGCCAACAGGCGGATAGGGACGGATTGACCGGTCTTGCCAATCGCCATTATTTCGATAAGCGACTTTTGGAAGAATTTCATCGTCATCAGCGGCATGCAAATGAGCTTTGTCTGCTTATGCTTGATATTGATTTTTTTAAGCGAATTAACGACAAGTACGGTCATCAAGCCGGAGATTTTGCTTTAAATGAAATAGGACGGATTTTGTCGGCAATTTTACGGCAATCGGATTTTCCTGCCAGATACGGCGGGGAAGAATTTGCCGTTATTCTGCCGCAAACAACTGAAGAACAAGGACGAAAATTGGCGGAAAGAATTCGCAGCAAAGTCGCTTCCAGCTCTTTTAAGCATAATAAAGATACTTTTATGTTGACGGTTAGCATTGGCGTTGCCTCTTGCGTTCCTTGTTTATTCGGTTCTTCAAATATTTCGCTTGTTCCCGGAAAGCTGGTCGATATGGCAGACAAGGCTTTGTACCGTGCGAAACAGGCAGGGAGGAACAGGGTTTTGAGTTCTGTCGAGGAGGAAGCGAAATAGGCTCATAAATACTGCCTCCCATTTTGTATCCTGTTTGGGGTATTGTTTTTTTGTATAAATTTGAATTTTGTAAAAAACGAAAAAACGGTAAGTCTAAGCAGTATTTTTTGTTTTATAACTTGTGGAAACGGTTTCGATTGGTTGGGGAATTTGTTTTTGGGGAAATATGCGTTTTGCTCAAAATGAGTAGAATAGACATTGGTATTAGTTTTGTTGATATTTCTTGAAATTTTCCGCCTGTTCAAAGATTTCTTTATATACTTCATCGCGGTCAACAGGGGGATACTTGTATTCGTCGAGAAGAATAATCAAAGTTGCTTTTAGTTCGGATTTTATGTCTTCGCGTTTTTCCCAGTCGGTAAATTTGGACTTATCATCAACAACTTTTTTGACTTCCTTTGCAAGGCGCAGCAATTTATCCTTTGGGTACTTAAAATCATATTTTATGGTGAGTTCTTTTAAAATATCATAAAATGCCTTTTCCTCGAAGTTGATGCCAAGCTCTTTGAATGATTCTTTTTCTTTTTTGAGTTTGTAGTACAGGTCTATAATTTCATCGGTAAAATCGTTGAGAACATTGCTGACCAGCACATCTTGTTCTTTTCGTTCGTTGTATTTTTCTACAAGAGCTTTAAATTTTTTTGAAAAGTCTGTTCCTTTGATTTTGTTGATTTTTTTGAAATCATCGATGGCTCTTGCCAACAGTTGTTGCAGGAGCTTAATTTTTGTATTGGGGAGTTTGATTTTTTCAATTTTTTTCAGATAATTGTCAGTAAAAAGGTCAATTATATTTCCCTGTTCTTCTCCCAATGCAAAAATTTCTTCCACGCCACTGCTTTGGAGTGCGTCTTGTATCATTTCCTGAACACGGGCGTTCATTTGTGCCGTGTCGGGAGCATTTTTTCGTGTTAGTTTGAAGACAATGGAACGCACCGCAATATAAAAATGAATATGGTTTTGTTCGCTTAGGCTGAACACTCCACTTCCTGAGCAGATGTCATAGGCGGCCTTGAGACGCTTTACCAGATACATAAATCGTTTTTCCAGTTCTTGAGTAAGCTGAACAAACTCGGCTGCCATATTCAGACATTCAAGTTGTTCAAGGGGCGAACCTGAAAGATACGGTTTTTTGTCAAATGTATGAAAGAGTTTGCCCAATAAATCCAGATGGTCTTTTACGACAACAATGGACTGTTCGATTTCTTCAAAATTGGCTCTATCAGATGCGGCATACTGTGCCAGTGCCTGATTCATCTGCCGTTTGATGCCTATATAGTCTACAACCAGTCCTTTTTTCTTGCCTTCAAACCTGCGGTTGACCCGTGAGATGGTTTGAATTAGGCTGTGCCGCTGAATGGGCTTGTCAATGTAAATGGTATCCAAAAAAGGCACATCAAAACCTGTCAGCCACATATCTACCACAATAGCTATTTTGAAATTCGATTTTTCATTTTTAAACTGCCTGTCCAGCTCCTTGCGGTCGTCTTTATTGCCAAGAAGAGTATACAGTTCTTTTGGGTCGTTGGCGGAACGGGTCATTACCATTTTTATCCGTTCTATGGGTTTGATTTTCTTATATTCTTTTTCGGTTAGCTCCGCAGGATTTTCACAGATTTTTGCTTCTGCCCATTGAGGTCGCAGGGCGATAATCTGTTTATACAAGTCATAGGCAATTTGCCTGCTGGAGCAAACAAATATGGAAACAATTAAAACGTATAT
>PDWJ01042608.1_pt1 | contig 10245 bp, 12 predicted proteins | sample 1430881 | NCBI WGS metagenome assembly PDWJ01 (sample SAMN01162460, study PRJNA174530) | Oral metagenome, whole genome shotgun sequencing project. | biome: Marine environment; feature: Marine mammal; material: Swab sample of the gingival sulcus; isolation source: swab sample of gingival sulcus...
CCAGATGGTGTCTCCGTGGACGGCGTTGGGGGTTTGCTCATGGATGGTGTGGTAGAAGATGTGATAGACGGAGTCCGGCCGCACCATGCTGAAATCCCAAACCTGGCGTTGGGGGTGCTGGAAGTATTTTTGTTCGAAATCCAGACGCAGCAGGGCCTGGGCCTGCCCCGCGCCCAGCAGCCCTATCAGCAGCCCGACCAGCAGGGCGGTGCTGGACGACATTGGGATCCGAAGACGGCGGAAAGAGGGTGAGAAGCGCACGTTTTTCTCCTGGAAGTCTGTTTCTTTGGAAGTCTGTTTCTTTGGAAGTCTGTTCCTTTGGAAATCTGTTCTTCTGGAAGTGACCAAGATTCAAAGACTGTGTTGTTCCCAAGTATCACTTATTTTAACATACCGAAAGAATGAGAGCAATAGTATATTTTTTGTGAGGTTTTTTCTGCTTTGGTGCCTGAGAATGGAAGAATTTCGGTAAAGACCGGGCTTGAGGCTGGGGCGGGAATCAGGCTTGGGGTTTTGCTGTGCCTGGGGTTGGTGGTTGGGCTGCCTGGCCCGATCGTGGCCGCGCCCAGGCCGGATCCGGCCCAGGAGATGACCCGGGCGCTGGCCCGGGTGGACAGTGTCCTGGCCCTGGGACGGTGGGAAGAAGGGGCCCGCATGGCGGCCCATGCCGCCGAGCGGTTCGCCGAGGATCCCCGTCTGCTGGATCCTCTGGAAAATCGCCAGGCCCTGGCCCTGATGCGGCTGGAGCGGCATGCGGAGGCCCTGCCTCTACTGGAAAAAGCCATTCTGCGGCGGCCGAACCACGGTCCGGCCCACCGCAATCTGGGGGCCTGTTTGCAGGCCATGGGGCGCTCTGGCCGGGCCCTTTCCGAATACCAGGAATTTGTGGATTTGGAACCCCGGAATTACCTGGCCCAGTGGGAATACGGGCAGGCCCTGCTGGCATTGCGCCTGTATGCCCAGGCGGAAACGGCCCTGCGCACCGCCTCCGCTCTGTGTGGGGAGTGTCCCGAGGTGGATCCGGCCCTGATGGCGGCCCTGCTGGGAGAAGGGCGGCCCGACCAGGCTCTGGTCCCTTTGCGCCGTCTGGTGGCCGGGCCCCGGCGGGAGGAATTTCATCGCCATTACCTGCAGGCCCTGCTGACGAGCGGGGCGGATGAAGAGATGATCGAATATCTTGGATCTTCAGCGCAACCTCTCGGCCCGCAAGATGTTCGCCTTCTCGTGGAGGCCGAGGGGCGTCTGGGACGGGCCGTCTGGAGCCGGGTTTTGGCCCGCCAGGCCACGGAGGCGGAGGACTGCGATCTGAAGCTGGGGCCGGACTGGGACCGGGACCCGCTGCTCTGGGCCTGTGTGTCCCTTAATCTGCAGCAGGCGGGAGATGAACCGGTCGCCTTGGCGGCCATCGAACGGGCCATCGCCCTGGATCCGAAATCCGCGCTGCTGCGCAACAATCGCGTGGTCCTGTTGCAGAAGCTGGGCCGCCTGCAGGAGGCCCGGGCCGAGTGGCGGCGGGCCGTTGCTCTGGACCCTTCCCTGGAGAAGCCATGAAGCGCATGCCGTCATCCTCGAGAATCGCCTGTCCGCTGCGGGGGCGGATTGGGCCTTGCGTCGTCCTGATTCTTGTCGCCGGTTTGCTGGCCGGTTGCGCGGCTCCTCATCCCGCGCGGCAGGAGGCACCGGACCTGACGGGGCTGAGGGTGTACGGCAGCCTGGACGAAACCCCTCCACCTGATGGGCCGTGGCGCCCGCATATTGTTTCCTGGTGCCCGGCCGAGCCCCCGGTGCCGGCTTCGGTGGAGGCGTTGCTGGAACTGTGCTCCACCTACTTCCGCGAGGGCTCTGGAGTGGACAGCATACTGGAACTGGAGATGGCGCTGGAGGCGGGATCGCGCCACCCCCTGCTGTTGATGACCCTGGGCCAACTCTATCTCATGGCCGGCCAGGGTGATCCGGACCTGCTGCCCCTGGAGGGCCCGGTGGCCGATGTGGGGGACTGGTCCCGCAACCGGCAACGGCTGCTGGGGCGCGCCGAGGAATTGCTGACCGAAGCCGGAGAACAGCGCCCCTGGGACGCCGCCGTGGATTATCTTCTGGCGGATGTCTGGCGGGCGCGGGAAAATTTCCCGCGTGCCGAGGCCTTCGTTTTCCAGGGAGCCGCCAAGAGTACCAGCGGCCGCGGCTTTGCGCTGTTGGTGCTGTATCAGCAATTGTACCGCCATCCGGGGAAATATCAGGGCGGACCCGGCCCGGAATATCCGGCTGATGCTCTCGGGCGAGGTCTGACCGGGGATGTGGTCCTGGACCTGCTGATCAGCCCCCTGGGTGAGGTACGGCAAGCGGTGGTGGTGGCCGGCCCGGCCGAAGACCTGGCCCGGGCCGCGGCGGCCAGCCTGGTGGAGGGCTACTGGGAGCCGGCGACCATCGGCAAGTATCCCATCTGGTCCTGGCTGCCATACCTTATTTTTTGGCAGCAAGGGTTTGTGGGGTTTTCAGCCCCGAATCCACTTATTCACCCTGCCGCCGGAGGTCAGTATCTTCATGAAGTGGCTGGACAAGCGCTTCCTCTATCTGTCGTACGCCATCGTTCTGGTCGGGCTGGCTCTGGTCGGTTGCACCAGCAAGGAAGACCCCAGTGAAGTCTTGCCTCTGTGCGGCAACCACACCTGTGGCCATCTGGCCATGGTGACCACCGATACCGCCAGCGACGGGTTCCATTATCTGGACCCCAGGATGTCGCCCGACGGAACCCGGATCATTTTCACCGCGGACTGGAAGGCCATCCCGGCCGAGCGCACCTACGATGAAAATGAACTGTATGTCAGCTATCGGCAGTTGATCGTGATTCCCCGGCGTGAATCGGTGGATCCGGCCTTCAACTTGTCCGACCAAGGGGGCGTTCTGGTCCGTTTCGACGGAAACTTCAGCTCCCTGTGGATCAACAACGCTTCGGTGTCGCTCAGCGACATCGAGAGTGAACGCCGCAAGGCGGATCCCGACTGGCTGGATGACTCCAACATCATCTTCTCCCTCTACACGCCCCGCGGCTATCGCCTGTTCTCCGCGGACATCACCGGTATCTGCAACAACGAGGATTGCAAGGTGGTCCCCACCGTGGCGTATATGGAGCCGGACGACAACACCGTCAGCGGCGGTCTGTGGCAGCATCTCGGGGCAACGGTCAGCCCGGACGGGAACTGGGTGGCCTTCATCCGGAGCGGTTGCGCTCTGCCGGATTCCTTTGAAACCTGCACCGGCACCTCGTTGATGCTGATGGAAACGGCCAGCATGGCCCAGAACAACGGGTACGATTGCCGCGTGCTGCCGCTGACCAACGAGTACAGCTACATCGAGGGCCCCACCTGGTCTCCCGACGGCACTCGTCTGGCGTTCAGCGGTGGCATGGATGTGGGCGGCCTGACGGGCGCCGGCACCGAACTCTACACCATCGACTTCGACACCACCGGCTTCAGCGCCGGGGCCATGGCTCTGGACAACAACCTGACCCGCCTGACTTATACCAGCTACGCGGACGGGGATCCCATCGCCGGCGTTCTGAATTCCTCGCCCAGCTACACCCCGGGCGGAGACCAGATCGTCTTCGTCTCCACCCGGCGAGCGCCCTCCATCACCCTGCATGATCGCAATCTGTGGATGATCCCCAGCGATGGACGTCTGGATCCGGAGCTCTTCTTCTTCACCCGGTCCGATGACGTGGATCCCGAAGTCCTGCTCGATGGCAGCGTCCTGCTGAGCAGCCAACTGGGCTATCCCACCGAGATCATGGATCAGCTGGAAGAAGAAGCGTACCAGCGCCTGCTGCAGGACAATGAGCAGAACGGTCTGACGGAAGTGGAAATGCGCGCGGCCGCCGCCGAAGCGCGGAAGCAGTTGGAGTACTTCGAGGGCGTGATGTCGCCGAAGGCAACCTTTCCGTTCGCCTCGGCGGCCACACCTTTTTGGTCACGCCGGCCGGTGGCCACAAGGGGGCCTTGAAGGCGCGGGATCTGGTGGAGGTGGATCTGCAGGGACGCGGAATCCAGAGGCGCGGAATCCAGGGATGTAGAGTCCCAGGGCGGAGAATCCAGAAGCGGCCCACCAGCGAATGGCCCCTGCACCGGGAAATCTACAGCCTGCGGCCGGATATCGGGGCCATCTGCCATGCGCACCCGCCCTGGGCCACGGCTTTCGCCACCGCGGGGCGGGATCTGGACGGTAACCTGCTGACCGAAACCGCGGCCCTGCTACCCCGTGTTCCGGTGGCGCCCCGCTCGCTACCCGGCACCGAAGAGGTGCCCGCCTCCATCCGGCCCTTCATCAAGGACCATGATGCGGTGCTGCTGGCCAACCATGGGGCGGTCTGCGTGGGGGGAAGCCTGCGGGAAGCCTACGATATGATGCAGACGGTGGAGCGCCTGGCCCAGGTGACGCTGCTGACTCAGCTGGCGGAACTGGCGGCGGGCCACGATAAGCTGGACCAAGGTCTTCTTGCGCAAAACGGCCTGGATTGGGAAATGCTGCTGCGGCTGGTGAAGGGTTCTCTTTGACCCGTCATTCCTGTCCCGCGTAAATGCCGGCCAGTCGGTTGGCGATGGCCTCCCACCCGAATTTCTCTTCCATGTGCCGCCGGGCCCGCGCCGCCCGCTCTTCGGCCTGCGGATCATCCAGGGCGTCCAGGATGGCATCGGCAAAGGTGCGGTCCGCCGCGGTGATGGTCATGACCCCGTCCGCCGCGCCGGCGATGCCTTCGGCCCCCACCGGGGTGGTCAGCACGGGAATGCCGCGGGCCAGGGCCTCCAGGATCTTGATCTTGATGCCGCCGCCCTCCGGCAGGGGGGCCACGAAAAGACGGCTGGTTCGGAACAGGGGGCCCAGATCTTCCACGAATCCCCGGGCCTCGATGCCGTGGGCGGGCGCGCTTTCCGCCGCCAGGAATTCCCGGCTTCCGCGGCCGGCCAGGATGAGCCGTGCGGCCGGGCATCGCCGCAGCACCAGAGGCCATATCTCACGCGTCAGCAAACGCGCCGCCAGCACGTTGGGCCGATGACCGAAGGAGCCCACGAACAGGCAGTCCCGGCCCTGGGGAGCGCGGTCGGGCCGGATGGCCTCCAGATCCATGCCCAGGGGCACGGTCAGCAGGTTGCGCCCTCCTTGCTGTTCGTACAGGGCGCGATCCTCGTCGGTGACGCACAGGGTGCGGTCGGCCCAGCGGCAGGCCTCTTGTTGCAGATGTCGCCAGCGGCGGGCCTCGGCCAGGTGGAGTTGCCGGCTCAGGGGGTGGCCGGCGCGTCGGGCGCGCCGCAGGCGGGGCACCGAGCCCAGCTCATGGGTGTTGAGGATGATGCGGGGTGACGATCGGCCCTGGGCGCGCCGCCGGCGCCGCAGGTCCCGGGCGTAGAGGGAAAGCTGCAGGTATTCGATCTGGACGGCGTCGGGCTGGAACTCCTGGACCAGACGCAGGAACCGGTCGCGCAGGGCGGGGGACCAGTATTTTTCCACATAGGGGGGGAAACCGGTGCGCAGGCTGCGCAGTCCGCTGCCCAGGCGGGAACGCCAGAGCCCCAGCCGGGCCAGGCCACGGGCGCTGTGGTCGGCAAAGGGTAAAGAGGCTACCTGGGCACCCAGCGCCTGGACGTCGGCCACCCGTTCTTCTTCTCCGGGACGTAGGAAGGAGGCCACCAGCACCTGATGCCGGCGAGCCAGTTGGGTGACCAGATCCCGCACGGCCGTGCCGCCGCCGTGCCCCACCTGGCGATGGGGCAGATAAGGGGTCAGCACCATGATCTTCATGACGCGGACCCCTTGGGATTTTCCTCGATCATGGTGGCCAGGGTGCCGGGCGCGGCGGGATCAGTAGGACACATATCCCTTGGCGATGGAAAGCTCTTCCTTCTTGCGCTCCAACTCCACTTCCCAGGCCGTGGAGCCTTCTTCCAGGTACCGTCCTCGTCGATCTCCAGATCGATGAGTTCCTCATCCAGCAGATTGTCCGTGATGAGGCGGGCCAGCACGGCCACGCGTTCTTCGGACAGGCGCATGCTCGTTCCTCCCGGTTTCCGTCAGATGATGAAATGGCGCTTGCGGCACATTTCCCGCTTGATCTTGTTGCGCAGGGCGCCCACATCCATCTCTTCAGCTTTGATCTCGTGGATGTTCTGGCGCATGATTTCGTCCACCTCGGTGTCTATTTCGTCCTCTTCCTTCATATTCTCCCAGATGGCGTCGTCGATGGAACGCACCACCAAGTCTTCGTTGGACGTGATGTGGATACCGGGGTGGTCCTGGATCATCTTGAGAATCTTGTCGCTCAGATGTTCGATCTTGTTCTTGCTCAGCCTCACGGCCCGCCTCCACAGGTGTATATTCCAGTCCAAGGTGTTCTGGCTCATTGAAAGACTTTTCGAAGAGGTTGGCAAGAAAAAAGGGTTTGGCTATTTTTCCAGCCGCGGGGCGCCTGGAAAGCCCCGTGAAATCGGGAACCCGCCGTGTGGCGGCGCGTATCATCCCGGTCCTGTCGATCCGAACCCCTGAACCCGTGGACTCGCGAGGAAACCATGAGCGAAAGCCAACCTTTGGACAAGATCACCGCCGAAGAAATGTCCGGCCGCCTGGCCGGTGTGCTGCAGGAAGCCGAGAAGGTCATCGTGGGGCAACGCCCCATGCTGGAGGGGCTGCTGCTGGGACTGGTCACAGGCGGGCATATCCTGCTCGAGGGCGTGCCCGGTCTGGCCAAGACCCTGGCCGTCAGCACCCTGGCCGCCACCGTGGACACCGGCTTCAAGCGGATCCAGTTCACCCCGGATCTGTTGCCGGCCGATATCACCGGCACCACCATCTACAACCGCGAGACGGGCGAGTTCACCGTGAAGAAGGGCCCTGTCTCCTGGCCACCCAGAACCCCATCGAGCAGGAGGGCACCTACCCGCTGCCCGAAGCCCAGGTGGACCGTTTCCTGCTGAAGCTGAAGATCGGCTACCCCACCCGGGCGGAAGAGGCCCTCATCCTGGAGCGCATGGCCGGCAAGGCGGTGCCTGCGGTGCGGAAAGTCATCGGACCGGAGGATGTGCGCCAGGTGCGCGCGGCCGTCAGCCGGGTTTTCGTGGATGAGAAGATCAAGGCCTACATCCTGGACATCGTCTTCGCCAGCCGCGATCCCGAAGCCGCCGGCCTGGATCTGGCCCCGCTGATCGCCTGGGGCGCTTCGCCGCGGGCCACCCTGGCGCTGACCCAGCTGGCGCGGGCCCGGGCGCTTTTGCGGGGGCGCGCCTTCGTCATCCCCGAGGATGTCAAGTCCGTGGGGATGGAGGTGCTCAGGCACCGCATCCTGGTGACCTACGAGGCCGAGGCCGAAAACCTGACCAGCGACGATGTCGTCACCTCGTTGCTGGACAACATCGAAGTACCCTAAGGCCGCGCATGGCACGCGAAACAAGGTCCCCGGCCGGCAACGGCATCCCGGCGGAAATTCTGGACGCGGTGCGCCGCATCGAGATCCGCACGCGGCGTCTGGTGCAGGAAGTCTTTTCCGGAGAGTATCACTCCGTCTTCAAGGGCACCGGCATGGAGTTCCGGGAGGTGCGCGAGTACGTCCCCGGCGACGACGTGCGCACCATCGACTGGAACGTGACGGCCCGCACGGGCGACCCGTTCGTCAAGCTCTTCGAAGAGGAGCGGGAACTGACGGTGATGCTGGCGGTGGACATGAGCCGCAGCGGCTGGTTCGGCACCACGGGGAAATTCATCCCGCCGGCCAAGGGCAAGAGCCATGTGCTGCGCATCATCCGGGAACTGCTGACCTTCACTCCCGAGGGCCGGGGCACCAGCATCAGCGCTCCTCTGGAATTGCTGGGGTCCGTCCTCAAACGCAAGGCCACCGTCTTTCTGGTTTCCGACTTCTGGACCCGCGGCTTCGACAACCGCCTGTCCGCCCTGGCCCGCAAGCACGATCTGGTGGCTGTGCGCGTACGGGATCCGCGGGAAACCCAGCTGCCGGCCGTGGGGCTGGTGCGCTGGATCGATGCCGAATCGGGCCAAGAGATCCTGGTGGATACCTCCCACGCGGGCACGCGGCACGGCCTGAGCGCCCGCGCGGCGCGGCATGACGAGGCCCTCGAGAAACTGCTGGCCAGCCGGGGCGTGGATCTGGTGGACGTGCGCACGGACCGCTCCTACGTGGAACCCTTGCGGCAGTTCTTTCTGGCCCGGGACGGTCGGCGCGGCCGGCGGGGGAGGCGCTGATGACCCGGTTGCTGTGGAGCCTTTTTTTGCTTCTGCTGGGGTTGCCCGGTCTGTGCGGTTCCCTGGCCCCGCCACCGCCTGTGGGGGCGCCCGGGAACGCGACGCCCATTTCCATGCAGCCGGCACCGATGCGGCCGGCACCGATGCAACCGGCACCGCCGGAAACGCTGCGGGCGGAAATCGTGCTGCCGGGGGGGCTGCCCACCTGCGTGGGGATCGAAGCCCCGGCCGATTCGGTGGCTTTCGGGGATCCTCTGGCCTTGATCTTCTGGTTCGATGACGCCACGGTGGCCCCGCCCGCCCAGCCCGCCACCACCGAGGCGGCCTGGTTGCATCTGGGCGGCTGGTCGCCCGGGGAAAAGCCCGGCAGCCTGATCCTCAGGGCGCGTCCCTACGCCCTGGACTTTTTCCAGGTGCGGGCCGGTGAGGCCCTGGGGCCGATCCTGGCCATGAGCGGCAGCGGCGCCGACCTTTCCGAACCGGCGCCCGTGACCGTACCCCATTTGTGGCAAACCCGCTGGTGGTTGCTGCTGGCGGCGACGGTTTTCCTGGCTGCCGTCGTTTGGGTTCTGGTGAAGCTGTGGCGGCGACGTCGCCGGCTGGAGCCTCTGCAACCATGGGAATGCGCGCCGCCGGCCTGGCTCCAGGCCGCCCCGCGGCTGCGCCACCTGTTGACCGACGATCCCCAGGCCGCGGCCGACACCCATCTTTTTTGCGATCGCTTGGCAGGGCAGATCCGGCGTTTCCTGGCGGGGCGTTATCTGGTGCCGGCCACGGAAATGACCGCCTCCGAAATTCCTTCCGGTCTGCAGCGGCGTGGTTACGCCCATCGGGAGGCCCAGGGGCTGATCCGCCTGGTGAAGGAACTGGACAATCATCGTTACGCGCCGGAAGCGCCGTCCGGGGACTGGGTCCGGCAGCAGGCCGCGGCGTTCTTTGCCGGCATGGCCGCAACACGGATCATGCCGCGCTACACCCGGGTGGATCCGGAGATTCTGCGGGCCGGGGAACAGGCCTGGGACTGGCTGGCGGACCCGTCCCATCTGGCGCCGATTTCTGAGGCGGGCACGATGGGCACGACGGATACGGAGGGGACGGAATAATGGAATTCGCGCGTCCCTTGTATTTGCTGCTGATCCTGCCCGTGGCGGCGCTGCTCATCTGGCGTCTGCGGGCGGGCCGGGAGCCCGGTGCCCTGCGCCACGCTCATCTGGCTCTCATGCCCGTGGGCGATGGGGGCGGGCGGCTGGCCCTGGCGCGGCTCATGCCCTGGCTGAGCGCCCTGGCGGTTCTGTTGTTGCTGGTTGCCCTGGCCGGGCCACGTATAGCCCACCGCAGCGAAGAGGTCGAAGGGGAGGGCATCGACATCGTGCTGAGCCTGGATATCAGCGGCTCCATGCGCAGTCTGGATTTCGAGCCGGATGACCGCCTGGGTGCGGCCAAGAAGGTGATCCGTGGTTTCGTGGAGGGCCGTTCCCACGACCGCATCGGGCTGGTGGTCTTTGCCCAGAAAGCCTTCACCCAGTGCCCCCTGCATAGCGATTCGCCCAGCCGGACCATCATCCTGCTGACCGATGGGGCCAACAACGTGCCCACCCTGGAGCCCGAAACGGCTGTGGAAATGGCCAAGAGCCTGGATATCCGCGTCTACACCGTGGCCATCGGCAAGGAGGGGCTGGTGCCGTATCCGGTGGACGACCCCATCTTCGGCCGTCGCGTCCGGCAGGTGGAAAACAAGCTGGACACGGATCTGTTGCGCAAAATTGCCGCCGACACCGGCGGGCAGATGTTCCAGGCCACGGACCCCGAGGCCCTGGAAAAGATCTTCGAGACCATCGACGAGCTGGAGACGGCGCGCTACAAGACCGTGGTCAGCACCTGGTATCGTGAACTGATGCCCTTGTTTGCCGTGCCCGCCCTGCTGCTGCTGCTGGCCGAGGGGTTGCTGACGGCCACCTGGCTCAGGAGGTTGCCCTGATGCGTTTCGCCCAGGAGTTCTGGCTGTAC
>PDWJ01010244.1_pt1 | contig 10244 bp, 8 predicted proteins | sample 1430881 | NCBI WGS metagenome assembly PDWJ01 (sample SAMN01162460, study PRJNA174530) | Oral metagenome, whole genome shotgun sequencing project. | biome: Marine environment; feature: Marine mammal; material: Swab sample of the gingival sulcus; isolation source: swab sample of gingival sulcus...
GTCGAACATGTGGGACGCGCTGGTGACCTATGGGGCATGGGTGGCGGACAAGGCCGATGGAGGTTGCCCCATCCTTCTCAATGCCGATCCCTTTTCGGTCCCCTCAGAGGATGTTTCCGCGCTTGGCAACGATCTTGACGCCATCAAAGATCATGTCCGCATCATCGACTACGACTATCCCTACAGCTACTAATACTTCGCGCTCTACGTCTCGCCCTCCTCGCGAGGGCTGGCACTTCAGCTCCTGAGGTGAACCTGAGGCGAACCATTCGCTTGACCGCTGGGTGGTCTCCTCTGCTTGCCTAAGGTCAGAGCTCGTCGTCGGTCTCTGCCTCGATTTGGGTCAACCCGGCTGCCCACCAGCGTTGTATCCGAAAGCAACCATGTATCTTGCACATAATTAAACAAGGTGTATCGATCATCCTAGCGTTTTGCCTTCACGCGCTGCCTGCGGCGGCCCGCATTCGCGCTATCATTGCCCAATCCGTGAGTTGCCCTGGGGCTGTCTCCGCACCGTGTTGCCGCCGTGCAAACGAAAATTCCGCACCGAGTAACGGGCCCATGACGCGCGTCACGACACCGGCGTGCCCCATGCCGATGACCACCAACCGCCGATGGTCGTCCAGCAACCCCAGCAGCCGTGCGCTATCTCGCGCGCTATTGGCCATGCAAGCGATCTTTGCGACGTCGGCTCCTGCCTCGAAGCACGCTTCCACCAGCTCCACCAACTGCTTCCGTTTTGGTGTTTGTTCATAATCATGATGCGACACGATCACGTCACATCCGTGTTCTCGCGCAACGTCGATCACCGCCTCCCGAAGTGACGGATCGCCGTCCAACTCCAGATCGACATACCGAGCACCCGATACAACCGCTGCCTTCAGCAGCGTTCGGCGACGCTGATCATCCACGGCCCCTGGCCGGCAGGTCGCCACCAACCGACACGGTGAGGAAAACAATGAACTCACTTGTTGATCTGTGATGGTCGGCATTCTATCGAGACGTATCTCGCCAAAAAAAATCTCACGTAGCGCCATTTGGCATGCCTCGAACGATGCCTCTGCCAAGCTCGTACACACTTTTGAACGGAATTTGTCGTGTTGCATCTCATCCCACCCATTCGTTTCGCCGCCCATACCGTTTTTCTTCACTGCTTTTTCGTGAAAGGTACGCTGTGGGCTCGTTGATTCTGGTTCGCTCTGGGTCGCGGGCATTGCATGGAATCTGCCGCGTTCCCGGCGACAAGTCCATCAGCCATCGCGGCTTGTTGCTCGGCACCATCGCCGACGGTTCATCGCGTTTTGGCGGCTTTCTCCACGGCCGAGACTGCCTCGCCACCGTGCAGGTCATGCGTTCTTTGGGTGTTGAAGTCGACTTTTTGAGCGAAACAGAGCTTGTTGTTCACGGGGCTGGGTTGTACGGGCTGCGCGAGTCGCCCGACGTGCTCGACTGCGCCAACTCTGGCACCACCATGCGGCTGATGATGGGCTTGCTGGCGGGGCAGCGCTTTACATCCGTGCTTTCGGGAACAGAGCAGCTACGTCAACGTCCGATGGCACGCGTCGTGGCACCGATTCGACGTCTCGGTGCCACGGTTCTTGGGCGTCAAGACGGCGCGCTCGCGCCGCTGACGATTCGTGGTGGAAGGCTTAGGGGCATGGATTTCTACTTGCCGATCGCCAGCGCCCAGGTCAAAAGCGCAATTCTACTTGCGGGACTCTATGCTGACGGCATCACCACGGTCGTGGAACCCGGTTCAAGTCGTGATCACACCGAACGCATGCTCGCTTCGATGGGCGCACCGATCGAAGCGAGAGGACGAACGTCGCGAATTCACCGCCCTTCTGGTCCGCTGCGCCCTCTCGACATGCACATTCCAGGGGATCCGTCATCGGCTGCGTTTCTCATGGTCGCCGCTGTCTGCGCCTCGGATGCCGACGTGTTGATCGAAAAGGTTTGCACCAATATGACCCGCCATGGACTCATCGCATCGTTGCGCGAAATGGGAGCGCGCATTGCCTTCGAGCGTCTTTGCGACAACGGCGCAGAACCGATGGCTGACATTCGCTTGCGCAACGCAAAGCTCAACGCGGTACGGCTTTGCGGAGATCGCATCGTCACCATGATTGACGAGCTACCGGTTTTCGCTGTGGCGGCAACACAAGCGCACGGCACAACAGTGATCGCAGATGCGCAAGAGCTCCGTGTCAAGGAGACGGACCGCATCGAAACCACCATCATGGAGTTGACCAAGCTCGGCGCCAACCTGCAGGCCCGTCCCGACGGTATGGTCATCCACGGTCCTACGCCGTTGGTGGGCGCCGATGTCGAGAGCCATGGCGACCATCGTCTTGCGATGGCGTTGACGGTGGCCGGCCTATTGGCTTCGGGAACGACGCGGGTTCATGGTGCGCATGTCACCGCCGATTCGTTTCCTGGATTTGAGGCCACGCTCGCTTCGCTGGGCGCCGACATCACGGTGGAATAGATCATGCTGACAGCGCGGACACGACTCGTTGGATTGATGGGCTGGCCGGTGACCCATAGCCTGAGCCCGCAAATGCACAACGCGGCCTTCCAAGCCCTTGGGCTCGATTATCGGTACGTGGCCTTTTCCGTTTCGCCCCATCAGCTTCGCACTGCGGTGCTTGGTGCGCGCGCGCTGGGAATGGTGGGGATCAATATCACCGTTCCCCACAAGGAGTGCGTGCTGGAGCATCTCGACGACATCACGCCTTTTGCCAAACGCGCGGGTGCGGTCAACACCCTTTGGGTTGGGCAAGACGCTCGAATCCACGGAGACAATACGGATGGCCCAGGCCTTGTGAACTTCGTGCGAGAGGCGGGAGCCAGGCTGCGGGGGGCGCACGCTTTGGTCCTTGGCGCAGGCGGGTCGGCGCGCGCGGTCTGTGCTTCCCTGGTTGACGCTGAATGCAAGACGATCAGCCTACTCAACCGCACCCTTGATCGCGCCTATGGGCTGGCGAGCGTGTTGGACACGCCGAAGTGCAGCATCAAGGTCGGGCGTTTTCCGTTGGACATCCCTCGGTTTGGTCCTCAAGCGGACATCATCGTGAATTGTACGACGTGTGGGATGTGTGACGACGCACTCGCGTGGGATTCAGAGACGCCGTTTCGTGCTCAGCAAGTTGTTTGTGATCTTGTCTATGGACGACAGCCGACCCCCTTGCTTGCCATGGCCAAGCGACAAGGCGCACGAGCGTTGGATGGACGAGGAATGCTGGTTCACCAGGGGGCTCTCTCCTTTGAACGATGGACAGGGCATGTCGCGCCCAAGGACGTTATGTTTCAAGCTGTGCGACAATGGGAAGGAGCCTAGAGATGCTCTCACGTTTGCGGTTTTTCTCAGCAGGAGAGAGCCACGGTCCAAAGCTGACCGGCATTCTTGATGGATTCCCAGCGGGCCTAAGGCTAGATCCCAAGAAAATTGACGCCCAGTTGGCGCGTCGGCAACGGGGATTCGGAACCGGAGGCCGTATGGCGATCGAGTCGGATCAAATTCGGCTCACAGGCGGCTTCATGGGGGGACAGACCACGGGCGGGCCGCTCGCGTTCGAGATCGAAAATCAGGACTTTGACAATTGGCAAGAGCGCGATATCGAGGCGATGGTCATACCTCGACCGGGGCACGCGGATCTGACCGGGGCGATCAAGTATGGCTTTGGTGACCTTCGCTTGGCCTTGGAGCGTGCAAGCGCCAGGGAGACCGCCGTTCGGGTCGCTGGGGGGGCCATCTGTCAGCAACTATTGGGCGCCTTTGGCGTGGAGATAGGTGGCTATGTTACCAGCATCGGTAGCGTCTCTAGTTCTTTTCGCCATGACATGCCCGACGAAGTGCTGCGCGAGCGAGCGCATGTGGCCTTGAAAAACGATTTGGCTTGCGCTGACGAACAAGTGCTAAACGCGTTTCATGACAAGGTTATGCGCGCGCGGAAAATGGGAGATACCCTTGGCGGAACCCTCGTGGTCTTCGCCATCGGGCTTCCCCCTGGGTTGGGAAGTTACGTGCAATGGGATCAGAGACTCGAAGCGCGCATCGCCTTCGCTCTCATGAGCATCCAAGCGGTCAAAGGCGTTGAAGTGGGTTGTGCTTTCGAGAACGCAACACGGCTGGGATCGCGTGTACACGACGATATCATCGACGCCGGCAACGGCCGACTGGCCCGAACGAGCAACCGAAGCGGGGGAATCGAAGGTGGCATATCCACGGGTGCGCCCGTGTTCGCGGTGGTTGCCAAAAAACCCATCAGTACAACCATGGCACCTCGTCCAAGTGTCAACCTCGCGACGGGTAAACCCACCCTCACACATTATGAGCGGAGCGATATCTGCGCCGTGGCACGCGCACTCCCTGTCGCGGAAGCCATGCTCTCTCTCACCTTGGCCGATGCGCTCATCGAAAAACTTGGGGGAGATAGCGTCCAAGAAATGCTTCCTCGTCTCGCTGGCCTGCGTCGCAATCACCTCGATGATCTCGTCATGAATGACGCACCTTGGCGGTTCGGATATGAATGACGACAACATCGTTCTTTGCGGATTTATGGGGACCGGAAAGACCACCGCTGGACGCGCCCTTGCGCGGCGATTGGGGAGACGATTCATCGACCTTGATGACGTTCTCGAGGAACGTTTCGGGGCATCCATTCATCAGGTATTGGCAACAGCAGGCCAAGAGGCATTTCGGCGCGCCGAGCGTCAAGCTTGCGCACAGATCAGTGAGTTTGGTGCGTCCATCGTTGCTGTAGGAGGGGGGGCGGTTGTGGACAAGAGCAACCGTGACGCCTTGGCGACTTTTGGCAAGCTCATTTGCCTGGACGCCTCAAAAGCGGAGCTGGAAAAGCGACTGGCTGGCGCAGGCGATCGCCCTTTGCTCCAAGGAAAAGGGAACCTGCGTTCGCGCATTCGTTCGCTTCTCGACGAACGTGCGTCAGCCTACGACGAAGTGGGCTTGCATATCGATACGACGGGACGTAGCCAGGCGTCGGTGCTCGATGCGATTGTGGCGACCCACCGCCTTGGCCTCGATCGCGTGCACCGTCTCGCTGTGAACACTGCCGACGGTTGTTATGACGTATGTGTAGCGCGAGGCGGATTGGATTTGTTGGGTCAACTGTTGACGGAGGTGGTGCCTATCGCAACGACGATCGCGGTGGTGACCAACCCGATGGTCCGTTCTTTCTATGGTGCGCGCGTTACCCAAGCACTTGAGTCATCGGGCTATGACACGGTGATGCTGGAGGTACCAGATGGTGAGCGATACAAGCAGCTCCACACGGTGGCGCAGCTCTACGATGCATTGGTCGCAGCGGGCTTGGACCGCCATGCCACGGTGTTGGCTCTGGGAGGCGGAGTTGTAGGAGATATGGCAGGGTTTGCGGCGGCGACCTACTTGCGTGGTATCCGTTTCGTGCAGGTGCCCACCACCTTGTTGGCGATGGTGGATGCGTCGATTGGCGGAAAAACTGGCGTTGATCTGCCGACAGGAAAAAACCTCGTTGGAGCTTTTAAGCAGCCGACTTTGGTCTTGGCGGACCCAGAGGTTTTGCAAACGCTTTCTTCCGTGCAACATCGATGTGGGATGGCAGAGGTCATCAAACACACCATGATCGACATTCCGTCACTATTTGATCGTCTTCGAAGAGGGCCCATGACGCTGGGGGTGGCGCCATTGGCAAGAGCCATTCGCGTGAAGGTGGACATCGTGAATGACGACCCGCGCGAGCAAGGGAGACGCGCCTTGCTTAACCTCGGTCATACATTTGCCCACGGCTTTGAGCGGGTTTCGAGGTATCGAATCCCTCACGGCGTCGCGGTTGGAGCGGGGCTTCGAGCGGCAACACGTCTTGGTATCAACCTTGGTCGATGCGACGCGACCTTGGAGCAAGAGGTGGTGGAGGTGCTGACCAATCACGGTCTGTTCGCCACGCTCGAAGGATTGCCCCTACAAGCCGTGCGTTGCGCGATGAGCACAGATAAAAAACGAGTGGGAGATCGTCTTCGATTCGTTGTTCCTACGGCTGTTGGGTCGGTTCAAGTGGTCGAATCACCTGACGAGCAAGCGGTCTCAGATGCCCTGTCCGCAGTTTGTCGTTGAGACGCGTCGTAAGCGAGGTTCCTTGACGACGCGCATTTCTCCTCCAACGGGTGCAGCCGAATGAGGGCGGATGGGTTCTGGATGAGCTTCACGAAAAAAGCTGAAAAAACTATGATTCTAATTCATCCTACACCCTTTGCTTGCGCGCTTGGGCGCTGGCGTTTACCCTATTCGTACATGAACCAAAATTCTACTTTTCTTCGCATCGCGCTGGGATGCGCGGCTTTGCTTGTCGTCGCTGCTTGTGGCTCAGACGACGAAGATGGTCCGAAAGGCTCCAATGCACCAGGGGGGGCCGCAGGAACTGGCGGCACGTCGACTGAAGGTGGAGCGGCAGGAGACTCCAGCTCGCCGGGTACAGGTGGCTCGTCGGGAACAGGCGGCTCGCCGGGTACAGGTGGCTCGTCGGGAACAGGCGGCTCGCCGGGTACAGGTGGCTCGTCGGGAACAGGTGGCTCGTCGGGAACAGGTGGCTCGTCGGGAACAGGTGTGCTGCATTTGACGCCATGAACGACGCTGACCAATCAGCGTTGCGGCAAACCAAAGTGTTTTTCCAGCATATGTCTGTCGGCGAGAACCTTATCGCGGGGTACAATCACTGGGATCCGCCATGGACCGCTGGGACCAATGGATTGGGATTCGTCTTTCAATCAGTTGACAGTGGCACTGATTACGATGGCGCAACACTTGGAGAAAACGCTTTCGGGTACAACGGCAATCCCCTCAGCAAGCTCGAAGATTTCGAGAAGAAAATCCTGAGCGATGGCATCGGCGCAACGGTCGACATCCTTGGATTCAAGTATTGCTACAACGACATTACACTGGATACCACAACGAACGCTGACGACGTCATCGCTTCCTATCAGTCCACGTTTTCGACCATCGAAGGACAGGTCTCAAACGCGACTTTCTTCCACGTAACCACGCCACTACAGCCTCCCAACGAGTGGCAAACCGTCGAAAACAACACCCTCCGCGTCAAATTTGGTGAGTTTTTGAAGAACACATACGCGGGTGGTAGGCATGTTGTATTCGATCTTCAAAAGGTCGAGTCCACCACGTCGAGTGGCGATTCTTGCACCCAGGGTGGTGTTGCCGTGTTGTGCGAGGAGTGGGCGGCGGACAGCGACGGTCATCTCAACGATGCGGGCGCAACCCGAGCGGCCAAAGCGTTTTTGGCCACGTTGTTCAAGGCGCACGGGAGGAATTGATGCCGTATCCGCGTTCCGCGTGAAGTCCGTGCTTGTCGTTCCTTTTTATATTTCTCGTTCGCTATCCAGATCAAACCGCGCAACGTAGTGACTAAAAGCCCGTTGGGTGAGCCCAAGACGTTCGGCGGCGGTCTTTTTTCTCCACCCTGTCGAGCGCAACGTGTCCACCAACAGCATTCGCTTGAACGCGTCGACTTGGCCGCGAAAGTCTGAGGCCTCGGCGAAGCGGGCCGCGCATTGCTGCAGTTCCGCTGGGAAGTGTTCGATGTCGAGCGTTTTGCCGCTGGCGAGCACGGCGGCACGTTCGAGGATGTTACGCAGCTCACGCACATTGCCCGGCCAGTCGTAGGTAAACAGAGCACGCATCCCATTTTCTGAGATGCCGTTGATACGGATGCCCAAAAGCTGGCTTAGACGCCGAAGCAGGTGAAAGGTAATGGCGGGAATGTCCTCCTTACGCTCGCGCAGGGGTGCGAGGTGAATGGGGAAGACATTCAATCGATAGTAAAGATCGCGCCGAAACTGACCTTCTTTCACCATTTGTGCGAGATTCCGATTGCTCGCCGCCATGACCCGCGCATGAATCGATACTTCCGTGGTGCCGCCAACTGGGTAACAACGTCGGTCTTCCAAAACCCGCAGGAGCTTGGCTTGCAGGTCTAGTGGAATTTCAGAGACCTCATCGAGCAGGATATTGCCCTGCCCAGCGAGCTCGAACTTGCCTTTGTGCGATTCGTGCGCGCTCGTAAAGGAGCCCTTGATATGCCCAAAGAGCGAAGATTCGAAGAGTTGGGCAGGGATGCTCGGACAATTGACCTTCACCAACGGATGTCGACGGAATGAGGAGCGCGCGTGAATGGCACGCGCCACGAGTTCTTTGCCTGTCCCGCTCTCCCCCAATACGAGCACGTTTACACGGGTTTCAGCGACTCTGTCGATGAGCATGCGAACGCGCTTGGCCTTTGCCGATTCTCCGATGAACCTGGCACCCACGCCAGCCCGAGCTGCATCGCCAACGTCACACGGCGGCTCATCATGCGCCGTTGCCGCCCAAGGGTCGGTGACTTTGCGAATCACTGCGATAAGCGTCTCGTCATCGAAAGGCTTGACCACGTACTCGGTCGCGCCTCGTCGAATGGCGTGAACGGCATCGCGAATGGACCCGCAGCTCGTTAGCAGAACGATGGGAAGCGCCGGCAAGGATGGATCTGCAAGCAGGCGCCTGCCAACATGATCGGGCGGAGAGTCGTCGGCAATTACGAGATCAAAGGCGTGAGAGCGGATTTTACGTGTCGCAAGGGCAAGGGTGTCGGCAGTGACGATCTCTTGGTCCAGCTCGTCACGCAGCCGGGTTAAGAACGACGCAGACGTATCGTTGTCGATGATCAAAATCCTGCTCATCTCATGTCCGGCAATTGGGTGCTCATTCTTGTGCTTTCCATCACCTAGGAGAGGCAGATCTTGGGCCGCGACAAGGGGAAATGACCCAACGGAAATCCGCTGCCGTTGGGGTCGGCGTGCCTCAAGGCAAGCATTCGTTGTGCCAACCGAACCTCAGCGCTCCCACTGGGAATCGCCCACTTGAAGAATCAACCGGATATGCCAATCATCGATCTGATGAAACGCTCAAATTGACACTTACGAGAACCAGGTAACAACGATATCCTGCATACGTTTAACGAAATCTTTTGCTCTGTAAGAATTACGATTATCGAAATGCAGAGAATTCCACGAGACGAGCAATAACAAATTTGTTCCTCCACGGACTTTGAAAGTCTCAGATAAGTTTTTCCCTTACAGAATTCGAAAATTTATATCCGGACTCCGACCTTGACACCGTCAAGGGGGGCAATCGATCAGATCAATTCGTGACCCCAAAATGCGACAAAGTGGTCTCGTTTCAACTTGTTGGCATTGAATGTGCTCCCGACGCCGACGCCGACGCCGACGCGGCGTGATCCACATACGAGCCGTAAACACCAATTTGATGCGAAACCCACGAAACAATTCTTTCTCGCGGTCGTTGCCCTTTTTCTTTGCTCTTGGGCTCGCGTTTGTTGTGCAGACACCTGTGGCGCATGCCCAGCGCCCCGATGTTTCGCCGGAGCCTACCAACCAGCCGGACGCACCCTCCGCCTCAGAAGGGGATGCTGAGCCACAACCACCTGCCGCGCGCAAAGAGAGGTCTGGGGCGTTGAGCGCGGACAGGGCTTCCGAGTCCGATGCGCCTGCCGAAGGGCAAGGTGCCGCAGCGCAACACACTGCAATGCAAGACAAAGGGGCAAAAGTCGACCATCCAACACCGGCGTCGGTGCCTTCAGGGTCTGCATCGGCTGCAGCAACACCCCCGGGCGCTGTGCCCTCTGGCACATTGTCGCCCGTTACTTCGCCTCCGCCAGTGGGTACGCGAATCGGGAGTCTTGGTACCGGGGAACAAGATTCTTTTGCCGGTTCATCCCAAGGCGTTGAAGCAGAAAAGGCAAAGGAAAAGGAGGAAAAATCCTCCTGGACCCTTGACGGTTACGGCGAAATGATCGTCTCGAACGCCTTTTATGGCATGGATCCTTCGGAGGAGTACGACGGGTTCGACTACCGCCAGACCGAGTTAGATTTAGCCCGCGTCGTGTTCATTGTCGGCAATCAAATCAACGATTGGCTTTCGTTTCAGAGTGAGATTGAGTTTGAGCACGGCGGAACTGGCGCCGCAATGGAAGTCGAGTGGGACGAGTTTGGAGAATACGAGAGTGAGGTCGAAAAGGGCGGAGAGGTTGTCATCGAGCAGGCGTATTTACAGGCGGATCTGGTAGACGAGGTAGCGCTTCGTGTGGGGCATCTTTTGGTGCCGGTCGGCATGATCTCTTACTATCACTTACCGATCCTGTTTTCGTCGAGCCGAAGGGTTGAGTCAGAGTCGCACC
>PDWJ01005594.1_pt1 | contig 10240 bp, 8 predicted proteins | sample 1430881 | NCBI WGS metagenome assembly PDWJ01 (sample SAMN01162460, study PRJNA174530) | Oral metagenome, whole genome shotgun sequencing project. | biome: Marine environment; feature: Marine mammal; material: Swab sample of the gingival sulcus; isolation source: swab sample of gingival sulcus...
CATCTTCTGCAACCGCAAGACCGATGTCGACATCGTCGCCAAGAGCCTGAAGAAATACAAATACAACGCCGAACCGATCCACGGCGACCTCGACCAGTCTCGGCGCATGGAAGTGCTCGGGGGTTTCCGCGACGGCACCATCCGCTTCCTCTGCGCCTCCGACGTGGCGGCGCGCGGGCTCGACATTCCCAATGTCAGCCATGTGTTCAACTTCGACGTGCCGGGCCATGCCGAAGACTACGTCCACCGCATCGGCCGCACCGGGCGTGCGGGCCGCAGCGGCAAGGCGATGATGATCTGCGAACCGCGCGACGAAAAGAACCTCGACGCGGTGGAACGGCTGATCGACAAGGCGATCCCGCGCATCGACAACCCGCTGAAAAAGACAGGTGCCGAAGGTCCGGCGGCGGATGAGAGCGCGGCGGAAAAGCGCCCGGCCCGGCGTGGCCGCGCCAGATCCAGTGGCGAGGCGAAGGCCGGGGCGGCGGCAGCCGCCACGCCCGCCGCCCCCGAAAGCACGGCCGGAAAACCGGCCGAAAAGCCAAAACCCCGGTCGCGCGGGCGCGGCGGGCGGCGCGAGCAGGCCGAAGAGGTGGTTGGCATGGGCGATCACATGCCCGGGTTCATCGCCCAGAGCTTCGACGAGCGCCGCGGCTGACCGCCACCGCGCCGCAGCCGCTTCCCCCGTGCCTCTGACAGCGACGGCGGGAAAAGCCCGGACAATTCGAGGCAAAACCGCATTCTTCGCGGTTTCTTTACCCCCGTCCGCAACACTCCCCCCAGGTGAAGAAAGCTGCGAGGATTCGGGGAGCATGACCGACGAGATGAACGACCGCCGCCAGACGTTCCGCCACCAGGGATCGGGAAGCTTCCGGGTGCTGGTGGACGAACAGAGCTTTCCGGCGGAGCTCTCCGACATCTCGCCCGCCGGCCTGCAAGGCCGGATCGACGCGATGACCTTCGACGAGATTCGCGAACGCATCGACGGGGTCCGTTTCGGCATGAGCCCGCCACTGGCAATCCGCCTGCAATGGGGCTTTTTCGACGGCACCTTCGGCGCCACCTTCACCGACCGGCTGATGGCCGAACCGATCATCGCGAAGGTAATCGAAAGCGCAGCCTTCCCGGGTCCGGCAGAGGCCGCAACGGGCTGAGGCGGCGCGCCCGGCCAGAACGGCACGGTTGCGGGCGCGGCCGTGGGACAGCGTGACCCTGCGCCGGCAGAGTCCGGGCAGAGTCCGGGGCGGCGGATTCCGGGCGGCGCGGTCCGGCGGCGGCGTGGGCCTGCGGGAAAGCGAGCCCCAATGATCGCGCACCCGCCCGGGGCCCACATCCGCCCCCGTCGAACGGACCCGGGCAAAACCGGCCACCCGCCAACACCCGCCAACACCGGCCAATGCCCGCCATTGCCCCATCCGGCCCGGGCGGTTACACCGCCCCCCATGACCAAACCCACAGCGACCATTCTCGACAGGATCAAGGCCACCAAACTCGCCGAAATCGCCGGGCGCAAACGTGCCCGTCCCCTCGCGACGGTGGAAGCCGATGCCCGCGCCGCCCCGCCGGTGCGCGGCTTCGCCGCCCGCCTCGCACAAGCCACCCGCGACGGCTACGGCCTGATCGCCGAGGTCAAGAAGGCCTCGCCCTCCAAGGGGTTGATCCGCGCGGATTTCGACCCGCCCGCAATCGCCCGGAGCTATGAGGCCGGTGGCGCCACCTGCCTCAGCGTGCTCACCGACACGCCCTTCTTCCAGGGCGCCGACGCCTGTCTCACCGCCGCCCGCGACGCCACGTCGCTCCCCGCCCTGCGCAAGGATTTCCTCTACGACCCCTACCAGGTCGCCGAAGCCCGGGCGCTGGGGGCGGATTGCATCCTGATCATCATGGCCAGCGTCGAAGACGCCCAGGCCGCCGAACTCGAAGACGCCGCCTTTTCCTGGGGCATGGATGTGCTGATCGAAGTGCACGACGCCGCCGAACTCGACCGCGCCCTCCGGCTGAAATCCCCCCTCATCGGGGTGAACAACCGCAATCTCAAGACCTTCGAAACCTCGCTCGACACCACCCGGACGCTGTCGAAACACGTCCCCGCCGAAAGGCTTCTGGTCTGCGAATCCGGCCTGTCCACGCCCGAAGACCTCGCCAGCATGGCCGCGACCGGCGCCCGCGCCTTCCTGATCGGCGAAAGCCTGATGCGGCAGGCGGATGTCGAGGCCGCCACCCGCGCGCTGCTCGCCAACCCTGTTCCCCGCCCTGTTCCCCCCGGAGGCCCCCAATGAGCCAACTCACCCATTTCGACGACGCCGGCCAGGCCCATATGGTCGATGTCTCCGGCAAAGCCGAGACCGACCGCGAAGCGGTGGCCGAGGGCCGGGTGCTGATGTCGCCCGAGACCCTCGCGCTGGTCGAGGCGGGCACCGCGCGCAAGGGCGATGTGCTCGGTGTCGCCCGGCTCGCCGGCATCATGGGGGCGAAAAAGACCGCCGAGCTGATCCCGCTCTGCCACCCGTTGCCGATCGCCCGGGTCGCGCTCGAGCTCACCCCCGACCCCGCGCTGCCGGGCATCAGGATCACCGCGACCGTCAAGACCTCCGGCCGCACCGGGGTTGAAATGGAGGCGCTCACCGCCGTCTCAACCGCGGCGCTCACCGTCTATGACATGCTGAAGGCGGCCGAGAAGGGCATGCGGATCGAAGGCATCCGCCTGCTCACCAAAACCGGTGGCAAATCCGGCAGTTGGGAGGCCGCATCATGATTTCCGTCGATGAAGCGCTTGCGCAGCTTTTCGCCCTCGCGCACCCCCTTGGCACAGAACGCGTCTGCCTCGCCGAGGCCGGCGGCCGTGTGCTGGCCGAAGCGGTGGTGGCCGGCCGCGACCAGCCGCCCTTCCCCGCCTCGGCAATGGACGGCTACGCGGTCAAGGGCGTCGAGGCCGAACCCGACGCGCTGTTCAAGGTGATCGGCCAGTCCCGCGCCGGGGCGCGGTTCGACGGCAGGGTCGGCGCCGGGCAGGCGGTGCGGATCTTCACCGGCGCGCCGGTGCCCGAGGGCGCCGACCGGATCGTCATCCAGGAAGACGTGACCCGCGAGGGCGAGCTGATCCGGCTGGCGCGCGACCTCGACCCCGGGCCCTACATCCGCCCGGCGGGCATGGATTTCGTCGCCGGCGCCCGGCTCGAGGCCCCGCGCCGGCTCGGCGCCCGCGAGCTTGCGCTGATCGCGGCAATGAACGCGGGCAAAGTCACGGTCGCGCGACGCCCCGAAGTCGCGCTGATCGCCACCGGCGACGAGCTGGTGATGCCGGGCGAGACCCCGGGCCCCGACCAGATCATCGCCTCCAACGCCTTCGGGCTGAAACCGATGCTGGAAGCGGCGGGTGCGACGGTGCGGATCCTGCCGATCGCCCGCGACGACGAAGCCTCGCTGCGCACGGTCTTCGGGCTGGCACAGGGCGCGGATCTGATCGTCACCATCGGCGGCGCTTCGGTGGGCGACCACGATCTCGTCGCCCCGGTGGCCGCCGAGCTTGGCATGGAACAGAGCTTCTACAAGGTGGCGATGCGGCCGGGCAAACCGCTGATGGCGGGCCGTCTTGGCGGGGCCGCCATGGTCGGGCTGCCGGGCAACCCGGTGTCATCGCTGGTCTGCGGGCTGGTGTTCCTGGTGCCGATGCTGCGCGCGATGCAGGGGCTCCCGGCGGACCCCGCGCCCCGGCTTGAGGCACCGCTGGCCGAGCCCATCCCGGCCAACGGCCCACGCGAACATTACATGCGCGCACTGGTCGACGAGACCGGCATCCGCCCCCTCCCCGCCCAGGACAGCGCCCTGCTCACCATGTTGAGCCGGGCAAACGCGCTGATCGTCCGGCCGGTCTCCGATCCCGCCCGTGCCGCGGGCGACACAATCACCTATATCCCGCTTTGACCGCCGGGCAGCGGCGCGTCGTGGAAACCACCCCGGCCAGGGTCCGGGTCCGGCTTTGCCGGCTTCGCACCCGGGCGGCAGCTTCAGGCCGCTTCATCTTGCCGCATTGGTCCATTAGTCCGGAATTCCGGACTAATCGAAAACCAGCCCTGGAAAATCTGTGTTTTCTTGTATCTTCAACCTCTTACCGGATTCCCCCCAGGCCTCTTGCCCTGCCGCCTTGCGACCATTGCGGTTCTGGCCTGTCGGTCAGGCGCTCATTCATCTGCCGGGGCGGCGGGGCGGTGAGTCAAAGTTGCCACATTGTTCGGGCGGTTACCTGGCGATCAATTGACACGTACACGGAACGGGCATAGAACATTGCTCGAACAACGTCATCCATCGCCATCGGCCGATGCACCCAAACCAGAGCCACACAGGGAAGGATACGGGCAGATGCTGACCCGCAAACAATTGGATCTGCTGAATTTCATCAACAAGCGATTGCAGCGCGACGGGGTGCCCCCGTCGTTTGACGAAATGAAGGAAGCGCTGGATCTGCGCTCGAAATCCGGTATTCACCGGCTGATCACCGCGCTGGAAGAACGCGGCTTCATCCGCCGTCTGCCGCACCGGGCCCGCGCCATCGAGATTCTGAAGCTCCCCGAAGCGCTCGAAAAGGGCGAAGGCCAGCACGCCGGGTTCGAGCCCCGGGTCATCGAGGGCGACCGCCCCGCCCGGCGCCCGGCCAGCGCCATTCCGCTCGATGCCGCCCCGGCGCTCGAGCTGCCGCTTCTGGGCCGGATCGCCGCCGGCACGCCGATCGAGGCGATCACCGACGGGCAAAGCCATGTCGCCATTCCCGGCGCCATGGTCGCGGGGGCAGGAAAGCACTATGCCCTTGAAGTCAAAGGCGAGTCCATGATCGACGCGGGGATCAACTCGGGCGACATCGTGGTCATCCGCGAGACTTCGGTGGCCGACAACGGCGATATTGTCGTCGCCCAGGTCGACGGCTACGAGGCGACGCTGAAGCGTTACCGCAAGTCGGGCGACATGGTGATGCTCGAAGCCGCCAACCCGGCCTTCGAGACCCGTTTGTTGCGTCAGGATCAGGTCGAGGTGCAGGGCAAGCTCGTCGGGCTGATCCGGACCTATTGAGCACCCGCCGGCAGGACACCTGTTGAGCCCCCGCCGGCAGGACGCGGCGCCAAAGGCCGCGTCCGGGTTTGCCCGGCGGGTCAGTTCGGCTGCGTCCAGGGCCGGGTTCCCGACAGATCGGACACGCTGAGGATCCGCGCACCCGCCCTGCCCGCCGCCCCGGTCACTCCGGGCACTCCGGTCGCTTCCGCCGCCCCGGTCACTCCGGCCCCGCCGTCCGGCCAGATCGCCAGTGCGCCGCTGTGCCGGAGCCGCTTCCGGTCCCAGACCGGGCAATCCTCCGGCGGGGCTTCGATATCCATCGAAATCACCACGAGATCGGCCTCGGCGCAGGCCTCCGCCAGCTTCTCGCGCGCGCCGCGCCCGGAAAGCGCCGCGAGCCGCAGCCCGCCGATCTCGGCGAAGCGCGCGCCCTTGGCGCCCCGGAATCCGCCCTGTAACCCGCCCTGTAACCCGCCCCGTGCCGCGGCCACGGCCTGGTCGACGCTGTCGCCGTCGTTTTCGAGCCAGACCGTGGCGGTGAACCCCTCACCCTTCGGTTTCGACAGCGCCCGGCCCTGGGCCGTCATCACCCCGACCAGCCCGCCCGAGGGCGCGACCAGCACCGGCGGGCGTTCGGCATCGGCCCAGAGCGCCAGCGCCACCACGATCGGGGCGATCCCGGCCAGCCTCGGGCGGCCGCGCAGCAGCACCAGGGTCAGCCCCCCCGCCGCCACCAGCGGCAACACCCAGGGCCCCGGGCTCGGCACATGGCCGACCGCGCCGTCAAGCCCCGACACCCAGGCCGCGACCCCGAGGATCCAGCGGATCGGCCATTGCATCAGCCAGAGCGGCAGCGATCCGAGCCCCAGGGGCGCGGCCAGCGCCGTCAGCACCGCGAGCGGGATCACCGCCGCCCCCATCACCGGGACCGCGAGCATGTTGGCCAGCAGGCCGTAGGAGGAGACCTGGTTGAAATGCGCCGCCGCGAAGGGCGCGGTCGCAAGCCCGGCGACAGCCGAAGAGAGCAGCACCCCGGTCACCGGTTGCAGCCAGCGCGGCGGACGCCAGCCGTTCCAGTCGCGCAGCGCGCCGAAGGTGAAAACCAGCGCGATGGTGGCGGCGAAGGACATCTGGAACCCGGGCTCGGTGAGGCTTTCGGGCTGGGCCAGCAGGATCAGCGTGGCGGCCAGCGCCACTGCACGCAGGGTGAGCGCGCGCCGCTCCAGCAGCACCGCGCCGAACATCACCGAGACCATGATGAAGGCGCGTTCCGTGGCCACCGACCCGCCGGAAAGCACGAGGTAGAAGGCCCCCGCCTGAAGCGCGCCCACGGCGGCGAGCTTGCGGATCGGCAGGTTGTCGGCGAGCCCGGGGATCAGCGCGAGCACGAGGCGCAGCGCCGCGAAGACAAAGCCCGTAAGCAACCCCATATGCAGCCCGGAGATCGCCAGCAGATGCGCAAGGTTGGCGTCGCGCAGGGTCTGGATGGTGGCGCGGCTCATGGCGCTGCGGTCGCCGGTGGCGATCGCGGCGGCAAAGGCCCCCGCCTCGCCGGGCATCCGCGCCCGCACGTAGCCGCCGATGGCGCGGCGCAGCTTCTGCACCAGCACCTCACCGCCGGTGCCGCCGTCATGCCCGCCCGCCTCGGCCACCTCCGGCGGCAGGGCGAAGGCGGGCGCGCGGGTGTAGCCGACGGCGCCGAGCCGGTCGAACCAGGCCATGCGGCGGAAGTCGAACCCGCCCGGCTCGACCGGGCCCTCGGGCCCGGACAGAAAGGCGGTCAGCGCCACGCGCTGCCCCGGGCGCGGGTCGAGAAACGGCTGCGCGCCATGCAGCGACACCCGGGCACGCACCGGCATCTCGTCGGGGTCGACACGGTCGAGGCGGAGCCGGTCGAGGGTCAGCCGGGGGGCATCGGAGGCGGAACGGTCGATCGCCACGATCCGCCCTTCGAGCGGGCCGTAGTAGCGGAAGCCAAGCACCGGGGCGCTCACGGAAGCGCTGCGCAGCCCCGCCGCCAGCAGCCCGGCGACGATCAGCGCAAGCCCCAGCGCAAGAAACCCGAGCCCGGCGTAGCGGCCGCGCAGGGCCATGGCGCCGAGCCCCGCCAGCCCGGCGCCCGCAAGCCCGACAAGCGCCCAGCCGAGCGCCGCGGGCTCTGCCGGCAGCGCGAAATAGCCGCCCACACCGAGACCGAGACAGACCGGCACGAACAGCATCCGCCGTCCGCTGAGCCGTTCGAGCCGCCCCGATATGCCGGCGAGCAGATGCAACCGCCCCTCCCTGACCGATGGCCGCGCGCCCCGGGCAGCGGCTTTCCCTCCGCCCGGAAACGCACTAGATACGGGCGAGCTTAGGCAAATCCTGGTTTCCAGAAGGTTAACGCGCGCCCCATGACCGACCACACGTCCGCCCGGAGCCCCGACCGGCCCACCGACCGCCCCATTGTCACCCGTTTCGCCCCCTCGCCCACCGGCTATCTGCACATCGGCGGCGCCCGCACCGCGCTGTTCAACTGGCTCTATGCCCGCGGCCGGGGCGGGAAATTCCTGCTGCGCATCGAGGATACCGACCGCGCCCGCTCGACCCCGGAGGCGACCGAAGCGATTCTCGCCGGGCTCGACTGGCTCGGCCTCGACTACGACGGCGCGCCCCTCAGCCAGTTCGCCCGCGCCGCCCGCCATGTGGAGGTGGCCGAGGCGATGCTCGCCGCGGGCCATGCCTACAAGTGCTTCTCCACCCAGGACGAAATCGCCGCCTTCCGCGAGCAGGCCCGCGCCGAGGGCCGCTCGACCCTGTTTCGCTCACCCTGGCGCGACGCCGACCCGGCAACCCACCCGGACGCGCCCTATGCCGTCCGCCTCAAGGCCCCGCGCGAGGGCACCACGGTGATCGACGACAAGGTTCAGGGCAAGGTCACCTTCCGCAACGACCAGCTCGACGACATGATCTGCCTGCGCTCCGACGGCACGCCGACCTATATGCTCGCGGTGGTGGTCGACGACCACGACATGGGCGTGACCCATGTGATCCGCGGCGACGACCACCTCAACAACGCCGCCCGCCAGGTGCAGATCTACCGCGCCATGGGCTGGGACGTGCCCACCTTCGCCCATATCCCGCTGATCCACGGGCCCGACGGCAAGAAGCTCTCCAAGCGCCACGGGGCGCTCGGGGTCGAGGAATACCGCGCGCTCGGCTACCCCGCCGCCGCCATGCGCAACTATCTCGCGCGGCTCGGCTGGAGCCATGGCGACGACGAGTTTTTCACCGATGAACAGGCCCGCGCGTGGTTCGACTTCAACGGCATCGGCAAGGGTGCGGCGCGATTCGACTTCAAGAAACTCGACCACCTCTCGGGCCAGCATATCGCCGCCATGCCGGCCGGAAAGATCGTGCTGCAACTGCAAGACTACCTTGCATCCACCGGCGCCAAGGCGCTCTCGCAAGCCCAGGCCGAGGCGCTCGCGGAGGCCATGGATGTGGTCCGGCAAGGCGCGAAGACCCTGCCCGTACTCCTTGAAAAGGCACGGTTTCTGCTCGTCTCCCGCCCCATCGGGCGTGACGGGAAGGCGGAAAAGGCGCTCGACGCCGTATCCCGTAGTATACTGGAAGAATTGACGCCGCAGCTGCAAACTGTTAGCTGGACCCGTGACTCGTTGGAGGAGCGCCTCAACGCCACCGCCGAAACCCACGGGCTGAAATTCGGCAAGCTGGCGGCCCCGCTCCGCGCCGCCCTCGCCGGGCGCGCCGTCAGCCCCAGCGTTTTCGACATGATGCTGCTTCTGGGCCGCGATGAAAGCATCGCCCGGATCTCCGAGGCAAGCCGCTAACCACCCGTCCCGCGCAACCACCACCGGGACCGGCCAACAGGAAAGGGATGCCTAATGGCGCAAAAAACCGGGACAGCGACGCTCACCTTCAACGGCAAGGAGCTCGAACTGCCGATCTATTCGCCCTCCGCGGGGCCGGATGTGATCGACATCACCCGGCTCTATGCCGAGGGCGGCGTGTTCACCCACGATCCCGGCTTCACCTCGACCTCGTCCTGTGAAAGCGCGATCACCTTCATCGACGGCGACAAGGGCGAGTTGCTCTACCGCGGCTACCCGATCGACCAGCTGGCCGAGAAATCGCACTATCTCGAAGTCTGCTTCCTGCTGCTCTACGGCTCGCTGCCAACCGCCCGGGAGCTGGAGGCCTTCGAAAGCCGCGTGACCCGTCACACGATGGTGCATGAGCAGATCACCAAATTCTTCTCCGGCTACCGCCGCGACGCCCACCCGATGGCGACGCTGGTGGGCGTGGTCGGGGCGCTCTCGGCCTTCTACCACGATTCCATCGACATCACCGATTACTGGCAGCGCGAGATCGCCGCGGTGCGGATGATCTCCAAGCTGCCGACCATCACCGCGATGGCCTACAAGTATTCCATCGGCCAGCCCTTCGTCTATCCGAAGAACTCGCTCGATTACGCCGCCAACTTCCTGCACATGTGTTTCTCGGTCCCGGCCGAGGAATATGAGGTCGACCCGATCCTCGCCCGCGCCATGGACCGGATCTTCACCCTGCATGCCGACCACGAACAGAACGCCTCGACCTCCACCGTGCGTCTGGCCGGCTCCTCGGGCGCCAACCCCTTCGCCTGCGTCGCCGCCGGCATCGCCTGCCTCTGGGGCCCGGCCCATGGCGGCGCCAACCAGGCCTGCCTCGAGATGCTGAAGGAAATCGGCACCGTCGACCGGATCCCCGAATATGTCGCCCGCGCCAAGGACAAGGACGACCCGTTCCGGCTGATGGGCTTCGGCCACCGGGTCTACAAGAACTTCGACCCGCGTGCGAAGGTGATGAAGGAAAGCGCCCATGAGGTGCTCGACCTGCTCGGCATCGAGGATAACGAGACCCTGAAAGTGGCGATGGAGCTCGAGAAGATCGCCCTCGAAGACGACTATTTCGTCTCCAAGAAGCTCTATCCCAATGTCGATTTCTACTCCGGCATCATCCTCGAAGCGATGGGCTTCCCGACCTCGATGTTCACCCCGATCTTCGCCCTGTCGCGCACCGTGGGCTGGATCTCGCAGTGGAAGGAAATGCTCGGCGACCCGAAGCAGAAAATCGGCCGCCCGCGCCAGCTCTACACCGGCGAACCCTTCCGCGACTATGTGGATGTGGAGCATCGCTGAGGGCTTCGGAC
>PDWJ01006718.1_pt1 | contig 10240 bp, 8 predicted proteins | sample 1430881 | NCBI WGS metagenome assembly PDWJ01 (sample SAMN01162460, study PRJNA174530) | Oral metagenome, whole genome shotgun sequencing project. | biome: Marine environment; feature: Marine mammal; material: Swab sample of the gingival sulcus; isolation source: swab sample of gingival sulcus...
GCCAAAATAAATTTATCGCTCGACGTCGTCGCCAAGCGACCGGACGGCTATCACGATTTGTCGATGGTAATGCAGTCGATTGACTTGGCTGACGAGGTGACGATTGCACTAAATGATAGCGGAACAATAAATGTGACGACGGATTGTGCTGAACTTAGCGGCGAACCCGATAATTTAGCCTATCGCGCGGCTGTGCGCTTTAATGCGCAGTTCAATCTGCAGTCGGGCTACGATATAGCGATTAAAAAGCGCATTCCAATTGGCGCCGGGCTGGCGGGTGGTTCGACTGATGCCGCGGCGCTGATTAGGGGGCTTTTAAAATTGCACAATTTAGCGGCAGAGCGGCAAGTGTTAATAGATTTGGCTAAATCGATTGGCGCCGACGTGCCGTTTTGTCTATTTGGCGGCACGTCGCTGGCGGAGGGAATCGGCGAACGCTTGACGCCGCTTGCAAGCGATGCGAGCTATTGGCTGGTTTTGGTCAAACCGGCTGAAAGCATATCGACTGCAGAGGTGTTTAAGCACTTTTCGAACGATGCGCCATTAAAGCGCCCAAACAATGGAAAATTAATGAATGCCTTGCAGCGCGCCACCGTTGGCGATGCAATCCCCCATATGGGCAATGTGCTGGAGAGCATCACCGCTAAGTGGCTACCACAGATAGATACTATAAAGCGGCAGTTAATTGATTTAGGTGCCGATTTTGCGCAAATGAGCGGTTCTGGACCGACGGTGTTTGCAATATTTAAAGATTGGTCTGCGGCGCACCGCGCCTGTCAACAATTAACCGGCAATTGGCAAGATGTTATACTGGCAAAACCAATCCAATGTGAGGAATTATAATGAAGAAAAGCGTGGCAATATTTTTTGGCGGCTATTCGGCAGAACACGACGTGTCGATTATGAGTGCGCACAACGTAGCGGAGGCGATTGATCGCAGCCTTTACGCGGTTAGCTTTATCGGCTTTAATCGCAAGCACCAGCCGTATTACTTTGAATCGTTGAGCAGTTTAAAAAGTGAAGAACTGTTCGATTTTGGTCGGCAGCTGACGCGCGCCGAATTGGCGCAGTATTTAATTGAAAAAGTCGATGTCGTCTTCCCGGTACTGCACGGTCCCGGTGGAGAGGACGGAAAATTACAAGGTTTTTTACAGACGCTCGACATTCCCTTTGTCGGTGCCGACGTGACGGCTTCGGCACTCTGTATGGACAAGCGCTTGGCAAAGTGCGTTATGGCGAGTGCCGGACTGCCCATTGTTCCGTGGCTAGCCATTTCGCACAGCCAGTATAAGGGCGATAAAGCGGCGTTGATCGAACAGATAGAAAGCGCTTTAAATTATCCGGTTTTTGTCAAGCCGTCTAACTTGGGGTCGAGCATTGGCATAAATAAAGTCAAGCAGCGCAGCCAACTCTTGGCGGCACTCGAAGCGGCGCTGTCCTATGACGAATACGCCTTAGTCGAACAGGGCATAACGCCGCGTGAATTGGAGTGTGCCGTCTACGGCAACGATCAACCAATTGCCTTGGCGGTCGGTGAAATTATTCCCTCGCATGAAACATACGATTACGAGGCAAAGTATTCGGCGGCTGCCCCCAGCGAACTGGTGATACCCGCCGATGTCGACGCGGCGGTAATGCAGCAAATAAAAACGTTGACGGTTGAACTCTATAAATTATTTAATATTAAGGGCATGGCGAGAGTTGACTTTTTAGTCGATAAAGAAAGTGGTGACATATACATAGGCGAAATCAACACATTGCCGGGCTTTACCAAGTACAGCATGTTTCCGCTACTCAGTCAAGCTGCCGGAATATCGTATCGACAAATTATTAGCGAGTTGATTGAACTGGCAATTGAGAGGTTTGCAAATGAACGAAATTACACTGCACGTTAAATCCATCCAAAAATCTATGGGCGAAGAGCCTGCCGAAGTCGATTTTATTAGCGATGGCAAATTATACCATAAACAGGGCAACGTCTATATTATATATGAAGAAACTGAACTGTCCGGTTTAGAGGGACATAAGACGACGCTAAAGCTGTCGCCCGCCAAAGTAGAAATGCACAGGCGCGGTCCATCGCCCAGCAAGATGAGCTTTGAAGTCGGCAAGAGGCGGGAGTCGGAATATCAAACGCCTTATGGCGAACTGAAAATCGAGTATTTAACACATCGCTTGGATTGTCAACTAAACGATAATGACGGCGAAGTAGAAATCGAATACGCCATGGTGATAAAGGGTTTGAAAGAAGCAAATCATGTATTAAATATTAAATATCAGATAAAAAAGAAAGTCTAAAGTCAAAAAAACAACTAAACGCCCGTTTTTGGGCGTTTAGTGCCGAAAAACGGGCGGTGTTGTTATGGATAAATATAAACTGATTTCTAATCATTTAAGCGATGGCGTTATGGAAATTGACGCGCGCGGCATCATTGTCTTTTGCAATCAGAGGGCGGCGCTTTTGGACGATATTTTACCCCAAAATGTCATTGGTAAACCGCTACTTTCGGTTTACCCAACGCTCAATAAAGACAGTTCGACAGTCTATAAGGTGCTGGCGAGTGGACAACCTATTTTGAATTTTTCGCAGACTTTTTCCAATTATAAGGGCAAAGTTATTACGACGATTAACTCGACTTTACCGGTGTTTGAGGGGGGGCAAGTCGTCGGTGCAATAGAAGTGTCGCGCGACATTACCGAAGTCAAAATGATGAGCGAACAAATTGTCGAATTGCAAAGTCAAATCAATAGTAAAAAACGCAAGGGGAATCGCGCTTTGGGCGACGTCGCACACTATCAGTTAAAGGATATTATTACGCGCGATGCGACGATGTTAAGACTAAAGGGCAAGGCGTTAAAGGCGGCGGCGACAGAAGAATCGCTGCTAGTTTGTGGCGAGACCGGGACCGGCAAAGAGTTGTTTGTGCAGGCAATTCACGCCGCCGGCGGCAGGGCGAAGGCGCCCTTTATTGCGCAAAACTGTGCGGCGTTGCCGGCGAGCCTATTAGAAGGCATTTTATTCGGTTCGGTAGAAGGCGCCTTTACAGGTGCTACCAATCGTTCCGGCTTACTTGAGGCGGCTGACGGCGGCACGATTTTTTTGGACGAAATCAACGCTATGCCGGTTGAATTGCAGGCTAAATTGCTGCGTTTTTTGCAGGACGGCTACCTGCGCAGAATCGGTGCGACGCACTCCGTCAAAGTCGACGTCAGGGTGATAGCGGCGCTCAATCAAACGCCGGAGTCGGCGCTCGAGAGCGGTCACTTACGGCGCGATTTATACTATCGCCTCAACACCATTGTCTTCGAGCTACCGCCCCTGCGCAATCGTCGCGGCGATATCGTCTTATTAACGGAACACTTTATCAATAAGTGCAATCAAAAAATGAAGCGGCGCGTCAAGGGCGTCGTTCCAGAAGTGGCGGAACTGTTTGAAATTTACAATTGGCCGGGCAATGTCAGGGAGCTCGAACACGTCATTAGCGGCGCCATCAGTATGCTCGATGGACATTGGATTACTTTGGCGGAACTGCCGGCTAAACTGTTGCGCGCGGCACGCGGTCAAAACGCCCCCTATGCGCAGGCGTTGACGTTAGAAGAGGCGGTTGCAAAATTAGAACGCGATATGATTGGCAAGGCGCTTTTGACTGCCGGAAAAAATGTTACATTGGCTGCAAAACAGCTCGGCATACCGCGCCAAACCCTACAGTATAAAATAAAAAAACTATCATTGTAGGCGCCGAAAATTCGGCAAAAATGCATAAATGCGAGTTGATACAGATTATCAATATATCTGGAAGCCAGTTAAAAACAAAGCTACACAGGCACTTGACAATTTGGCATGCTATTTGCTATTATACATGAGTGACTTAATATGACCCGGATTGCTCACGCAACTACATCGTAAATCTATAGCAATTTTCATATATTGTGAATAAGCTGGGTTTGATTTTATCTAGAGCGCTTTGGCGCAGCTGCGAATTGAGGCGACGACGATGTATGTGAGGTCGACGATTCGCAAAAATTTATTGGAAGAGCACGTATGAAAAGAAAGGGTGTATGAATGAGACATTACAACGAGATTGAGCTTTGGAAAGATGTCACTGAAGAACAGTGGAATGATTGGATGTGGCAAGTAAGAAACCGCATCACAACTTTGGAGCAATTAAAGCAAGTTGTTAACTTGACGCCGGACGAAGAAGAGGGCGTTAAAAAATCATTAGAAGTATTGCGTATGGGCATCACGCCATACTACGCAGCACTTATGGATCCGGATGATCCGCGCTGCCCGGTCAGAATGCAAGCTGTACCGACGAGTGCTGAAATGTACAGAGCGCCGTCTGACATGGAAGATCCGCTTCACGAAGACGAAGACTCACCGGTTCCGGGTTTGACACACCGCTATCCCGATAGAGTATTATTGTTGATTACAGACATGTGTTCAATGTACTGCCGTCACTGTACACGCCGTCGCTTCGCCGGTCAATCAGACAACGAAGTTAACCGCGACAACATCGACTTGGCAATCGAATACATCGCTAAGACTCCGGTCGTTAGAGACGTATTATTATCTGGTGGTGACGCATTATTGGTTTCTGATAAGAGACTCGAGTACATCATCAGCAAATTAAGAGAAATCCCGCACGTTGAAATCATCAGAATCGGTTCTAGAACGCCTGTCGTTATGCCGCAGCGTATTACTCCGGAATTGGTTGGCATGCTTAAGAAGTATCATCCAATTTGGTTAAACACACACTTTAACCACTCAAAAGAAGTTACGCCGGAAACAATTAAAGCTTGTGAAATGATGGCAGATGCAGGTATTCCGTTGGGTAACCAGTCAGTTCTCTTAAGAGGCGTTAACGACTGCGTACACATCATGAAGAAACTCGTTCACGACTTAGTTAAAATGCGCGTGCGTCCGTACTACATTTACATTTGTGACCTGTCACTCGGTATCAGCCACTTCAGAACTCCGGTTTCTAAGGGTATTGAAATCATCGAGGGCTTACGCGGTCATACATCTGGTTACTGCGTACCGACGTTTGTTGTCGACGCGCCGGGTGGCGGTGGTAAAACACCTGTTATGCCGAACTACGTATTGTCACAATCGCCGAATCGCGTCGTTCTCAGAAACTACGAGGGCGTTGTTACAACTTATACAGAGCCAGAGCATTACGAGGAAGATTGCCATTGCCCAGTATGTACTACTGAGAAGAAAGAAAAAGAGCATGGCGTACTCAGCTTACTCCACGGCGAGCGCGTAAACTTAGAGCTCAAAGAACTCGATCGTCATAAGAGAAACGAAAAATAATCAATAATCATTCATTGAAAGCGGCGCAAGCGAAAATGCGCCGCTTTTATCTTATATGACGGATTTTTTATACAGTGCGATTAGCGTTGACCTTTTATTCTGGTCTTTTTTTTGTTACAATAGATTGAGGGCATTTTTGTTGTTTTTAGATTTTCGAGGTGCCCATAACAAGGAGGTTATATGGCGATTAAGTTGATTACAGATAGCGTGGCGGATATACCGCCGGCGCTGGTAAAAAAACATGATATATTAGTATTTCCCTTAACGGTCAATTTTGAAGACGGTTCGTATGTCGACGGTGTCGATTTAAGCGGCGAACAGTTTTTTAGCAAATTGCAAGAAGGCGAGACCTTGCCTACGACATCGCAAGTGCCGCTGGGCGTCTTTCTCGAAAAGTTCAAGCAACTATTGGAGGAGACAGATGACGAATACTTTGGTCTATTTATGTCCGCCAAGATGAGCAACACTTTTAATGCGGCGTTACAGGCGACTGTTGAACTGAACACCGATCGCATTAAAGTGGTCGATTCGCGCCTAGTGTCTTTTACATTTGGTCAAATTGTGTTAGCTTTGGCGGATTATGTGCCAAAGGCAGAGAGCTTAGAGCAATTGGAAACAGTTGCAAATAGGTTGATAGATGCGACTAAGTCGCGCTATATTGTCGACACGCTGGAATACTTGCACAAGGGCGGCAGACTCAGTGCGACTGAAGCCTTTTTTGGCAGCATGCTTAAAATCAAGCCAATCTTAACTATAACAGACGGTGAACTGCGCGGTGTAGACAAAGTACGCGGCAGGAAAAAGGGCATTCAGTTCGTGCTCAATTGGCTTAAAGAAAACGACTATGACTTGAATAATAAATACGTTTCAGTTTATCACGCTCAAGCTGAAGAATCGCTGACGGTGCTTAAAGATGCACTCGTTGAAATGTATCCAGAGGCGATTTTTACCGATGCGTCCATCGGTGCTGTTGTCGGGACGCATTCCGGACCGGGTTGTGTGGCGCTGAGCTTTATCGATATTGCCAAGGACGAAATATAATTATTTAAGGCGCGCGCTTCACTTCAATTATTGACGAAAAAAGATAAATTTACTCACATGGAGATAATATGCTAGAAAAGACAATACAAAAAATAAAGCCACTTGATGAATCGTGGGTCGAACGCGTAAAATCGAGGACCGATCAGCTAATAAAGCCGATTGGCAGTTTGGGCAAATTGGAAAACTACTACGTTCAGATGGGCGCTATTCAAAAGACGCTCTCGCCCAGCGCGGCGCGCCGAGCGGTCGTCGTTTTCAGCGCCGACCACGGCGTCATCGAAGAAGATGTAGCGACTTGTCCGCAGCGCGTCACATTGCAGCAAACCGAAAACTTTGTGCGCGGTTACACCGGCATGTGCGCAATTGCCAAGCAGGCGGGCGCTAAAGTTTATCCGGTCGACGTCGCAATAAACGGCGAAGTGGCGATAGAGGGGGTCATTAACCGAAAACTGGCTTACGGCTCCGCCAATATCAAAAAGGGTCCCGCCATGTCAAGAGAGCAGGCGATTAAAGCGCTTGAAGTGGGTATCGAAATCGTAAGCGATGTCGTCAAAGCGGGCGTCGACATACTGGCAACCGGAGAAATGGGCATTTGCAATACGACGCCGAGCGCTGCTATTTTAAGTGTACTGACCGGGATTGATCCGGCTGAGGTTACCGGCGTAGGCGCCAATTTAGACGATGTGCGCCTGCGCAACAAAATAGAAGTCGTGCGTACGGCAATCGCCGTAAACAATCCCGCTAAAGACGATTCAATTGACATACTGTGCAAAGTGGGCGGTTATGAAATTGCCGCGATGACAGGCGCGTTTTTAGCGGCGGCAGCAAATGGTGTCGCCATCGTCGTCGACGGCTTTATCGCAACAGTAGCGGCGCTTTTGGCGGTCAAAATGGCAGCAAATTGTAAAGATTATTTGATTCCGTCGCATAAAAGTCACGAAAAAGGTGCGGCAATCGCCTCCCAATTACTGGGCTTGGAGCCACCGCTCGATATGCAAATGCGCTTGGGAGAGGGTTCTGGAGCAGTGCTTATGTTTAATATTGTAGACGCCGCCTGTTCAATGGGCAAAAATATGATTACATTTGACGAAGCCGACATTGGCGCAGTTTAATAGTTGAGGAGGAATCATGGAGCAGTATGTGTCTCGGCAGCCCATATTTGACAAAAAGCTTTGCCTACAGGCATATAAGTTGCTTTGTTTTGGCGGCGATTGTCACAGCGACGATTATGCAGGCGAACCCGAAATGTCGGTTGGGCAGCTCGTGCGGCGGACGATAACTGACGATGCAGCTAAAATAGCGGCAGATAAGATTATTTTTATAGATTACACGGATAGAATTCTAAACAATCAGGTTGAATTGCCTTTGGGCAGCGAACGCATGGTCGTAGAAGTATCGTCTGAAATAGCGCCAACCGAACAGGTTTGCGCGGCGCTGTCCGCTATTAAGACTGCGGGCTATAAAATTGCACTCGACAAGCTCAATGTCGTCTTTCCCGACGAGGCGATTTTGCAGTTGACGGATATCGTCAAAGTCGATTTCAGGACGACGACTGAGGCGGATCGTCCGCGCATGTTGGCGCGTTTAAAGCAATACAACATGGAGTTTTTGGCGCTCGACGTCAAAGACCGCAATGAATATCAAGAGGCAATTGCGCTTGGCTTTAATCTCTTTCAAGGTTTTTTCTTTGCCAGTCCAACTTTGATTTCAAGTGGTCAGATGAAGACGATTAGCCTCAATCGCGTCAGGCTAATCGGCGAATTATTTGCAGATAGACCGTCTTTTGACGAACTGACAAATATCGTCGAATCCGACGTCAACATGTCCTTTAAACTCTTAAAGCTAATCAATTCGGCAGCTTTTTATCGTCGCAATAAAATTAAAAACATCAATCAAGCACTAGTTATATTGGGTTTAAAAGAGTTGCGTAAATGGGCGACTTTGATCATGTTGGAAGACAATTGTCAAGACAAGCCGGAAGAACTGGTTCGCGTTGCGATTATTCGCGCTAAAATGATGGAGACGACTGCTCATCAGCAGTTGCCGCAAATCGATAGTCAAAAGGCATTCTTAGTCGGCTTGATGTCGCTCATCGACGTCATGATGGAAAAGCCGATGGAAAAAGTGCTCGAAGAACTGCCGCTCGACGATGAAATTGCCGTGGCGCTGTTAAGTCGAAATAATGTATTCGGCGCATTGCTGAAAATGATCGAATTATATGAGCAATCTTCGTTTGAGGGGGTTCGTAAAATTGCCGAAGCGCTAAATCTGACCGGTCAAAAATTGCCGTTTATTTACTTTGAAGCATTGGAATGGGCGGAGCTTTTAGCAAAAGATTTATAATAGAAAATTGGCGGTATTGTCATTTCGCCAAAGATCGCGTCAATAGACGCGATTTCAGGCTGTAGACAAAATAGGCTTTAGAAATTTGTTTTTAAGCCTATTTTGCTCATTTTTGGATATTAAGGTAAATATTGGGATTTTGATTAAAAATAAGGCTTTAATTAGACCTAACTTATCTAGCATTTTTGCTAGTTTTTTGAGATTCATGCACGCAAACGTAAGCCCGACTTTCATTTCCATCTTTGCCTTGCCAGCGTAGAGTGCTTTCATGCCCCTTGTATGTCTTAAGTCTTCACATTTTTCTATATAATCTTCCCATATGTGCCGCGTTACTATTTTTGTATGCTGCTTACTCAGGGTACATTTTTCAAGATAAGGACAGTCTTTACATTTGCTACCATCACTCTTATATTCTCGATAGCCATCTCTATTCGTTGTCACGTAGTTTAATACTGTTTGATTGGGACAGAGATAAACATCATAGTATTCATCATATACATAGTCTCTTTTTACAAAAAAACCTTTTTTCGTCATCGGTCTTTTGTAAGGGAAAAGCGCTTTGATGCCATCGTCCATAATCAGCTTTGCGATCGCCGGCGTCTTATAGCCTGCATCTGCCACGATGATGTCTATTTCTTCTTTATCGAGTTTATCGTATAAGCCCTTAAATGTTCTACTATCATGTAAATTCCCTGGATTGATATCATATGCCAATATCCAGCCGTTTTCATCACAGGCTGTCTGCACACCATATGCAAAAACATGTTTGTGTTCACCTTTTCTAAACCAGCCACTTTCTGGATCTATTCTACTTACCTTTTGATTTTTATAGCCTTTTGGAACATCGCTGGGACCTCGCGCTGTTTCGGTGGTTACATTCGCTGCCCCTGTAGCGTCATCGTCATCTTTATCTGGCTTGTTTTCTTCACGCGGCTGATCTTTTAGTTTTTTCTTGCCATGTGCTCGGCGATCTTCATCTATTTCTTTGCTTAATAGTTCCTTATAAAATAAGGCTTCCTTTTTGGCGATTCGATTTTCCATTTTCTTACTATTCGCTCTTGCCTTTACATGCGTTGCATCCACAAATACTTCGTTTGGATTTACGAATTGATATTTATAACATTCTTTAAGTATATGTTCAAATATTTGTTCAAATAAATCCGTATCCTTAAACCTTCTTGTATAATTTTTCCCAAAAGTAGAAAAGTGAGGAACCTTATCATACATATCTAAGCCTAAAAACCAGCGATACGCGATATTGACCTGTATCTCTTTACACGTTTGGCGCATACTTCTTATCCCAAAAAGATATTGTATAAAAGGCAGCTTTATCAATGTTATCGGGTCGATACTTGGTCTGCCTTTATCTTTTGAATATTTATCTTCTACTAGATCATATATAAACGTCCAATCGATCGCTTTATCAATCTGTCTGAGTATATGATCTTCAGGTACAAGCGTTGACATGCTAATGATATGCAATTGCTCTCTATTTTTTACTACATCCTTATTTAGCATAGTATAATATCCTTTCTTCCCTTA
>PDWJ01005595.1_pt1 | contig 10238 bp, 13 predicted proteins | sample 1430881 | NCBI WGS metagenome assembly PDWJ01 (sample SAMN01162460, study PRJNA174530) | Oral metagenome, whole genome shotgun sequencing project. | biome: Marine environment; feature: Marine mammal; material: Swab sample of the gingival sulcus; isolation source: swab sample of gingival sulcus...
TGAGCTTGTCATGTCCATGGAAGAGATCTTTGAAATTGAGATTGATGAGGATGATGCGGAAACGCTTGTCACTGTTCAGGATGTCGTCAACTATATCAAATCAAAATCTTGAGTTTACCGGGATCAGACAGCATGGAGAAAACCAATACCATTATTATCGGCAGTGATCATGCGGCATTTGAACTGAAGGAAAAAATAAAGGCCCTGCTGTTCAACCTGGGATACGGTGTTGAGGATGTGGGAACCCACAGCGAGGAATCTGTCAATTACGCCGATTACGGTAAAAAAGTGGCGGGCGCAGTCTCTTCCGGTGAATATGCCAGGGGGATTCTGCTGTGCGGCACGGGCCTTGGCATGTCCATGCAGGCAAATCGTTATAAAGGGGTGCGGGCTGCCCTGTGTTCAGATATTTTTAGCGTTCGCATGAGCCGTCAACATAACGACGCCAATGTTCTTGTGATGGGTGGCCGGATTGTAGGAGATATTCTGGCCTTTGAATTGGTGAAGGAGTGGCTGACGACAGAGTTTGAAGGTGGCCGCCATCGGGACCGGATCGATACACTGGACCGATGATTATGACCGGGAATCCCTCACGCTACAATTTGGAAGATCATCGTATACTAAATTAAATATGGAAACGCGCACAATGAGTTATATTGAAACCCGTGATCCTGAAATTGCCAATGTGTTGGCCAAAGAAGCCGAGCGCCAAGAATACGGCCTGAATCTTATTGCATCTGAAAACACGGTTAGTAAGGCCGTGATGGAAGCCCAGGGCTCCATTATGACCAATAAATACGCCGAAGGGTATCCAGCTAAACGATATTACGGCGGATGTCAATTTGTGGACCAGGCTGAAGATTTGGCCATTGAGCGGGCGAAACAATTGTTTGGTGTGGAATTTGCCAATGTACAGCCCCATTCAGGTTCTGGGGCCAATATGGCGGCTTATTTTTCCATGCTGGAACCTGGAGACAGGATCTTGGCCATGGACTTGTCCAACGGCGGCCATCTCACCCACGGTGCCGGCGTCAGTTTTTCTGGCAGGCTCTTTGATTTTACACATTACGGGTTGGATGCCGACACGGAGAGGATTGATCTGAACCAGGTGGAAGACCTGGCAAAAACCGCGAAACCCAAATTGATTGTGGCCGGCGCTTCTGCATATCCCAGGATTATTGATTTTAAAGGGTTCTCGCAAATTGCAAAGCGTTATAATGCCCTTTTTATGGTCGATATGGCCCATATTGCCGGGTTGGTGGCCGCTGGGTTGCATCCTTCGCCTGTGGGGCTGGCTGATGTGATTACCTCCACCACCCATAAAACCCTGAGAGGACCCAGGGGCGGTTTGATCCTTTCCTCTGATAAATTTGGAAAAAAGATTAACAGTCAGATTTTTCCAGGCATCCAGGGCGGTCCCCTCATGCACGTCATTATGGCCAAGGCGATTGCGTTTAAGGAAGCATTATCTCCCGATTTTACCGAATACCAGAAACAGGTGGTGAAAAATTGCGCTGCATTGGCTGACGTACTCATGGAACGCGGCTATAAACTGGTATCCAACGGCACTGATAATCATATGGTGCTGGTGGATTTCTCCACTCGAGATATCACAGGTAAAGATGCAGAGGAACGCTTAGGACGGGCCAATATTACGGTGAATAAAAATACTGTGCCCAATGAAAAACGCAGCCCGTTTGTGACCTCTGGGATCAGAATTGGTGTGCCCTTGGTGACTTCCAGAGGGATGAAAGAAGATGCTGCCAAAACCATTGCGGGCTTTATTTGCGACATCCTTGACGATGCCGCCAATGTTACCCGGGTGGCCCAGGACGTTAAAGATCTATGCAGTCAATACCCCATTTACCGCTAAGGTGGCGTTCCCATGACACAGATCCTCTCTCATCCAGATAAGGCCATATCTGGAAAACGCCCTTCATGGGATGAGTATTTTATGGGGATTACAGACCTTGTAGCAGGGCGTGCGACCTGTACGCGCAGGAAAGTGGGAGCGGTGTTGGTAAAAGAAAAGCGTATTCTGTGTTCCGGCTACAATGGCGCCCCTGCGGGCGTTCCCCATTGCTGGGAAACCGGTTGCCTGAGAGAGCAGCTCAAGGTGCCTTCCGGAGAAAAACATGAACTGTGCCGGGGGGTCCATGCGGAACAGAACGCCATTATCCAGGCGGCATTCCACGGGATTGCCGTGAACAATGCAGTGCTTTACTGCACCACCCAGCCGTGTTCAATCTGTGCCAAGATGATTATCAACGCCGGTATCAAAAAAGTCTACTACAAAGAGGGGTACGATGATACCCTTTCCATGGAGATGTTTGCCCAGTCCAGTGTGGAATTGGTCCAGCTGGTCAGTTGAATAACTAAAGAGAGAAGCTGAAAATGAAATGCCCTTTTTGCGGAAAACTAAATACCCGGGTGGTGGATTCACGCGCCGGGAAAATTGAGTTTGAAGTCCGACGCAGAAGGGAATGCCAGGGATGTTCCCGGCGATTCACCACCTATGAGCGGGTGGAACAGGTCCCGGTAATGGTTGTCAAAAAAGACAACCGCAGGGAGGAGTTCGATCGGGAAAAGGTCCTGAAAGGCATCCAAAAAGCTTGTCAAAAACGAGCCATCAGCGTCGATCAGATTGATGAAATGGTAGCGGTTATTGAAAAAACGCTTCGGGAAGGCAGTGATCGGGAAGTGCCTGCCACCGTGATCGGTGAAAAAATCATGGCCGCTTTGAAAGATGTGGATGATGTGGCCTATGTGCGGTTTGCCTCGGTCTACCGGGAGTTCAAGGACGTGGCAGACTTTATCCAGGAATTGAAAGGCATGCTGCCTGATACCTGTTGTCCCGATGAACTTGACCTCGGTGGCCTGCCGGATCGCACCAATGACTGATACTCACTATATGGCCTTAGCCCTGGAATTGGCGGCAAAGGGCAAAGGGTTTACCGCTCCCAATCCCTGTGTGGGGGCTGTGGTGGTCAAAGACGGGGAGATCATCGGCCAGGGATTCCATCCTAAAGCCGGCGGCCCGCATGCAGAAGTGGTTGCCATTGATGATGCCGTGGCCAACGCGCCTGAAAAATTGCCTGGCGCAACCATCTATGTCACCCTTGAACCCTGCAATCATTTTGGGAAAACCCCGCCCTGCACTCAGAAGATTCTATCGGCAGGCATTCGCCGGGTGGTGGTGGCCTGCACCGATCCCAATCCCGTTGCTGCAGGCGGCATTGCGTTTTTGCGGCAAAACGGTGTTGAGGTCAAGACCGGTGTCCTTGAGGCCCAGGCGCTAGCGCTCATTGAAGCCTTTATCTGGTTCAATCAAAATAATCGAGACCCCTTTGTGACCCTCAAATGTGCCGCCACCCTTGATGGTCGTATTGCCACCCGGACTGGAGATTCTCAGTGGATCACAAATGCCTTGTCCAGGGCATACGGCCACCGGCTGCGTCACGAAGCCGATGCCATTCTTATCGGTTCTGGTACCCTTCATGCCGATGACCCCTCTTTAACAGCTCGAATCCCCGACGAAGTCACGGTTGATCCCATCCGGGTGGTTCTCGATACCCGATTGACCATTCGTGAAGATGCCAAACTGATCACTCAGGATTCCATTGCAGAGACCATTATCGTGACTGGCGCAGATGCTGACCCTGATAAAATGCGCCGTTTGGCAGATAAGGGGGTTCGTTTCCTTGGCGTGAATCTTGTGGACGGAAAACTTGATTTAAATGAACTGATGATTAAATTAGGGGACATGTCTATATCAAGCATCCTCATAGAAGGGGGCGGGCAAGTTTCGGCAGCTGCCTTGAAGGCCGGCATTGTGAACAAGGTGTGTTACTTCATCGCCCCTAAAATTTTTGGGGGCAGTGATGGAGTGCCTGTATTTTCAGGTGTGGGGCCTGAAAAGATTAAAGATGTTATTGAGTTGTCCCGCGTGACGACCCTAAGTTTTGGATCGGATCTTTTGGTTACTGGATATATAAATTCGAAATCTTAACAGGGGCAGGCTTAAGTGTTCACCGGTATTATAGAAAGCTTTGGCACAATTAAGCGTATTACGTCTTCAGGTGAAGGCAAGGTCCTTCTCATTGGGTGCGATCTGGATCTGTCCCAAAGCAAGATTGGGGATTCCATTGCGGTCAATGGGGCTTGCCTGACAGCGATTCACCTTGGCACCCAGGAATTTACAGTGGATATGGCCCCGGAGACTGTGTCTCGCACTACTTTTAAAAAAATGGGGCCGGGTAGTCGTGTCAATATTGAGCGGGCCTTAAAGTTGTCTGACCGTATTGATGGGCATCTGGTTTCCGGCCATATTGATGGCACAGGCGTCATCTCTGGCATTAAAAAGATGAGCAATGCCGTGATTATTGATGTGACAGTGCCAAAGCACCTGGCTGCGGATATGATTGAAAAAGGGTCTGTGGCCATTGAAGGGATTAGTCTGACCATCAATAAATGCTGGGACACCGGATTTCAGGTCAGTATAATTCCCCATACCGCAAAGATAACCACTATTGGCCTCAAGCAGGTGGGAGACGAGGTTAATATTGAAACAGACATGCTGGGAAAATATGTCCGAAAAGTATTGAGCACAGGCGGGAACAGTGTGAATTCTCCCCAAGCCGGGAAAGAATCAAACATTAGCATGTCCCTGCTGGCCCAGAACGGATTTTTATAACGGCAACGGGCCGACCTGGCCATCTACCCAGGTTAGCTCACAATAAATCATGAAAGAAACGAATGGGGTTGCATCAGTCTTTTAATGAAGCGCCATTGGCCTAAGAGATTTGCACGGTTCTTTCAAATAAAAAATGTATAGGGAAGATAGACATGCCGCATTTAACCATTGAACAGGCAATTAAAGATATTAAAGACGGGAAAATGGTCATCCTTGTAGACGATGAGGACCGTGAAAATGAAGGGGATCTGACCATGGCGGCAGAGGCGATAACGCCTGAAGCCATTAATTTTATGGCCACTTATGGCAGGGGATTGATCTGCCTTTCCCTGGATTCCAGCATTGCAGATCGTCTGGATCTGCCCATGATGGTGGAAAACAATACCTCCCAGTTTGAAACCGGTTTCACCGTTTCAATTGAGGCCAAGCGGGGTGTTACCACCGGTATTTCAGCAGCGGATCGGGCCACCACTATTTTGACGGCAGTGGATGATGATACCACACCGGCAGACATTGCCCGTCCCGGCCATATTTTCCCGTTGCGGGCCCGTGATGGCGGCGTTATGGTGCGTATCGGTCAGACCGAAGGCTCTGTGGATCTGGCCCGTCTGGCAGGCCTTAAACCCGCTGGGGTAATTTGTGAGATCATGGATGACGACGGCACCATGGCACGGATGCCCTCCCTTGAGAAATTTGCCAAAAAACACGGTATTGGTATCTGCACGGTTGCCGATCTGGTTAAGTACCGTATGAAGACTGAAAGTTTTGTAACACGCGCGGCCCAAACCGTTATTCCGACCCGGGTGGGTGGTGAGTTTAAAATTATTGCCTATGAAAATGCCATAGACAACTTGACCCATATTGCCTTGGTTAAAGGTGAGATTGATCCTGAAAAGGAGATTCTGGTTCGGGTACACTCTGAGTGTATGACAGGGGATATCTTTTCCTCTCAACGATGCGACTGCCAAGAGCAGCTATATCGGGCCATGAAAATGTTGGCCGAAGAAGGTACCGGTGTGATTGTGTATCTTCGCCAGGAAGGGCGAGGCATCGGGTTGGTCAATAAACTTAAAGCCTATGAATATCAGCGCCAGGGGTTGGATACGGTTGAAGCCAATGAAAAATTGGGCTTTGAGGCAGACCTTCGAGATTATGGCGTGGGCGCACAGATTCTGGTGGATGTCGGGGTGAAGAAAATGAGGCTGATGACCAATAATCCCAAAAAGATGATTGGGCTTGAAGGCTATGGACTTTCTGTGGTGGAACAGGTCCCCATTGAAGTAAAAGCCAATCCCCATAACCTTGGATACCTGAAGTGTAAGCAAGCGAAAATGGGCCACCTGCTGCACATGTAGCATGTGATTGAAGAATAATTTACGTCTCATTGTTGGATAGCGTTTCATCCACGCCCAGAGACACCTATGCGGATACGTTAAAATAAGGATAATACTATGCCGAAACTGATTGAAGGTGGCCTGAATGCCAAAGGAAAAAAATTCGGGATTATTGCAGCACGGTTTAATGATTTTATTGTGGATAAACTGGTTGGCGGAGCGCTGGATGCATTGAATAGAAGCGGCGCGGATGATAAGGATATCACCATTCTCAAGGTTCCCGGCGCTTTTGAGATTCCATTGGCAGCAAAAAAAATGGCCAGCCAGAACACCTATGACGCAATCATTTGTCTGGGCACCGTCATTCGGGGGGCGACCTCCCATTATGATTATGTTTGCGCAGAGGTGTCCAAAGGAATTGCTCATGTGAGTATGGATGCACAACTCCCTGTAATGTTTGGTATATTGACAACGGAAACCATTGAACAGGCTATTGAACGGGCTGGTACCAAAGCTGGCAATAAAGGGTTTGAAGTGGCCATGGGGGCCATTGAAATGGCCAATCTCTGCCAGGACATGGCCAAATAAAAGATGGGTAATCGCAGAAAATCTCGGGAATTGGCCCTCCAGGCGATGTTTTTTCTGGATGTCAATGATACCGATTTTGAAGCCGGGCTCCAGGGGTTTTGTGACCAGCACGAAGATGCGCTTAACGATGCGGTGAAACCTTTTTTTTGGGAATTGGTCAATGGTACCATGGAAAAGCGGGGAGACATTGATCAGATGTTAAATAGATGGGCTAAAAATTGGAAAATTTCCAGGATGCCGGTGGTGGATAGAAATATGATGCGCCTGGCGGTCTTTGAGATGATGTACTGCCCGGATATCCCCCCATCTGTTTCCATTAATGAAGCCGTGGAAATTGGTAAAAAATACGGTACACGGGATTCAGGCCCTTTCATCAATGGGGTCCTTGATCGAATTAGGGTGCAAGAAAAACTATAAGCTGTGCTATGACGTACACCTGGAATAGTTTTCAGGGCGTTCGGACGGCACGTTAGAGAGGGTGATGTGATAATTCAAAGGCTTGAGGTCGGTCCTCTCATGGCCAATTGCTATATTCTGGGATGCGAAACGACCAAAACGGCAGCTTTGATTGATCCGGGGGGAGATGCCGATAAACTACTGATGGCCTTGGCCGAGGCGTCACTCGAGGTAAAATACCTCATCAATACCCATGGACACTTCGATCATGTGGGTGGCAACAGTCGGATGAAAGACGTGACCGGTGCAAAAATTGCCTGCCACCCTGATGATGAGCCGATGCTGTTAGAGTTGTCCAGATCTGCCGCCAGATATGGTCTGTCCGCTGAAGATTCTCCGCCTGCTGATATTTTTCTCAAAGATGGGGACGATATAACTTTTGGGGATATCACCTTAAAAGTGATTGCCACACCCGGCCATTCACTTGGCGGTATCTGTCTCTATACACCCGGCCATCTGTTCGCCGGTGATACGCTGTTTATGGGGTCAATCGGTCGTACGGATTTGCCTGGCGGAGATTACGATACCCTGATCGCCAGTATTAAAAACAAGCTGCTGGTGCTGCCGGAAGATACGGTTGTGTATCCCGGTCATGGCCCGGAAACCTCTATCGGTTATGAGAAGCGAATGAATCCTTTTCTTAACTGATTCTTTTGATATGGGATACACTATATATAACCCTGTCGTATGGTGTGCCTTAAGTTTTTCATCGCGGGACGGGGGCCATAATGGGTCATGAAAGAAACTGCGATGTCAGATACGTTCATTTCGATAGAAACAATTTAGAACGGAAGAAAATAATGAAAGCAAGAACTGTTATCTTTATTACATCTATGCTGATGTTGCTGTGGACTGCCCTGGCTTTTGCAGCACCTAAAGCCGTGATACCAAATCCACGATATGAATTTTCGCCTTCAACCGAGGGATTGAAGATATCCCATGATTTCATCATTAAAAATGAAGGGGATACTGAGTTGAAAATCCTTAGTGTGCTGCCTCCCTGAGGGTGCGCCAGTCGGTCCTATGACCATGTCATTCCCCCGGGCGGGGAAGGAAAAGTGACCATCGCTTTGGATACCAAGGGGTATGGTGGCAGGCAGATCAGTAAAAGAATTTTGGTGAATACCAATGATCCGGCGCAAAAAAAACGCTATCTGACATTTTCTGGAAAGGTGATCCGTATCGTTGAGATTAAGCCTTCAGTGGTCAGCCTTAGCGGCAGACCCGGAGAGTCCCTCAGTGCCAAGGTGACCATCACACCTTCAAAATCCCATGATATGAAGATCCTGGGTATGACCCAGCAATTCAATACCAACATTAAAGCAGATCTTGTGGCGCCTAAAAACGGGGAACGGCAGTGGACGGTTAATATTAATGCGTTTTCCGATAAAGCCGATGATTTCTATGAAATCTTGACCTTGAAGACCGATAATCCATTGAAACCGAAGTTGAAAATCAGGGTGTATGCCATCTATATGGATGAAATTAAGAGTAAATCATAATGGATGGTGTAAAAAATATGGATGTCACACAACTTAAAGCTGTTGTGTTTGATTGTGACGGGGTCATGTTTGATACTGCCTTGTGCAACCGTAAATTTTACGATGCCATTCTTGATGCATTCGGTAAAGCCCCCTTGAATGACGAGCAATTTATCAATGTCCACATGATGACGGTAAAGGCGGCTATTAAATATCTGTTTCCGGAAATGGACGATTACAGACCAGTCTATTTAAAGATTAAAGAGATCGAATATGCCAGTTTTATTCCTTATATGAGAATGGAAGAGGGCTTGCCAGAGTTGTTGATGGGTCTTAAAGCGGCGGGCGTGTTTCGGGGGGTCGCTACGAATCGGACCAATACAATGGACCGGGTACTCCATGAGAACCATTTGACCAACGCTTTTGAGATGGTGGTTACGGCTGCTGATGTCGAACATCCGAAACCGTCGCCGGAGCAACTGGAAAAAATTATGGCGGCCCATGGATTTGAGCCCAAGGAAATGCTGTTCGTGGGGGACTCTTTGTATGACCAGGAGGCCGCCAATAGTGCTGGTACATGGTTTGCTGCGTTCAAGTCGCCTGGGTTAGATGCTCACTTTCATGTGGATACCATGGCAGAGATCGGGGTGCTCTTAAATATAGATAAATAAAATTCTTGACAAATTTTGTGATCATCACTATTTCTTATCAGGTTTTTAAAAAAAAATGAAGTCAGCCTGCGAAAAATAGGTCTGGCAGCCATAACTTGGTAATAAATCATAATTAAGGAGAATAAAGTAAATGTCTAAATTAGTTGCACCCCACGGTGGTAAAGGTCTTGTTTGCTGCAAACTCGAAGGCGCAGAATTGGACGCTGAAATTAAAAAAGCGGAAGGGCTGAAGAAAATTGAGATTTCTTCCCAGGTTAAGGGTGACCTGATCATGATGGGTATCGGTGGTTTCTCTCCCCTGAACGGTTTCATGACAAAAGCGGACTGGAAAGGCGTTTGCGCTGATTTTCTGCTGGCTGATGGTACATTCTGGCCGGTTCCCGTCATGTTGGATGCGTCTGCTGCTGATGCTGCCGAGATCAACGAAGGCGATGAGATTGCCCTTGTAAGAGACGGCGAAGTTTATGCGACAATGAAGGTCGAAGAAAAATTCGAAATGACCGAAGAAGAGAAAAAATGGGAATGCGAAAAAGTATATAAAGGTCATGGCGAGGAGTCTGAAGACGCTGTATTCTGGAAAATTGCCATGGAAGACCATCCCGGCGTTCAGGCGGTTATGGCCAGAAAAGAGTTCTGCCTGGCTGGTCCTGTCAAAGTTCTTTCTGAAGGCGAATTCCCCGAAAAATTCAAAGGCGTATACCTGACTCCCAAAGAAACCCGCGCGATCTTCGACGAAAGAGGCTGGGCCAATGTTGCTTCCATGCAGCTGAGAAACCCCATGCATCGTTCCCACGAACATCTGTGCAAGATTGCATTGGATGTGTGTGACGGCGTTCTGATCCACTCCCTGATAGGAAACCTGAAACCCGGCGATATCCCAGCAGAAGTACGTATCAAATGCATCGACAAATTGATTCAGGACTACTTTGTACCCGAGCACGTTGTCAACGGCGGTTATCCTCTGGACATGAGATATGCCGGTCCCCGTGAAGGCCTGCTGCATGCCACTTTCCGT
>PDWJ01005597.1_pt1 | contig 10237 bp, 5 predicted proteins | sample 1430881 | NCBI WGS metagenome assembly PDWJ01 (sample SAMN01162460, study PRJNA174530) | Oral metagenome, whole genome shotgun sequencing project. | biome: Marine environment; feature: Marine mammal; material: Swab sample of the gingival sulcus; isolation source: swab sample of gingival sulcus...
GCAAAGACAGATGTATGCCCTGTTGCAGCTATGGAGAACAAGGAAAAGAAAATATATGCTATCCAAGCTCATCCAGAAGTGCATCACAGTGAGTACGGTAAAGACATGATAGCATCTTTCGTTAAGGATGTATGTGAATGTAAGGGTTCATGGAGAGTTGAAAGCTTTACACATAGTAAGATAGATGAGATAAGAGAAAAAGTAAAAGATGGTAAAGTGCTTCTTGCACTATCTGGTGGAGTTGACTCATCTGTTGCAGCTGTTCTACTTAGTGAAGCGGTTGGGAAACAACTAACATGTGTCTTTGTTGATCACGGTCTACTTAGAAAGAACGAAGCAGAGGAAGTAGTTGAGACATTTGGACCAAATGGGCACTACGACCTAAACTTTATAAAGATAGATGCTAGGGAGAGATTCCTTAAAAAGCTAGAAAATGTGTCAGACCCTGAGAAAAAAAGAAAGATAATTGGTGAAGAGTTCATTAGAGTCTTTGAAGAAGAGTCTAAGAAGATAGGTAAGGTTGACTTCTTAGCGCAGGGAACTATTTACTCTGATGTTGTGGAGTCTGGACTTGGTGATAGCGCCACTATAAAGACACACCACAATGTGGGTGGACTACCTGACTATGTAGATTTCAAAGAGATAATTGAACCTCTAAGAAACCTATTTAAAGACGAAGTTAGAGCAGTTGGTACTGAACTAGAACTTCCAGATAGCATGGTACACAGACAACCTTTCCCAGGACCGGGACTAGCTATTAGAATAATAGGTGAAATTACAGAAGAGAAGATAAGAATAGTACAAGACGCTGATTACATCTACAGAGAAGAGATGAAAAAAGCGGGTCTTAATAAAGTAGCAAGTCAGTACTTTGCAGCACTGTCTAACATGAGAAGTGTTGGTGTTATGGGTGACTTTAGAACATATGACTATGCTGTTGTACTCAGAGCAGTACACACATCTGACTTTATGACAGCTACATCAATAAACGTACCTTGGGAAGTACTAGAGAAAGTAACAACTAGAATAGTAAATGAGGTACAAGGCGTTAACAGAGTCCTATACGACCTAACAGGCAAACCACCTGCTACTATTGAGTTTGAGTAGAGTAACATATTTGTTATTTTGTTGAATGCTTGATAGATAAAGGGTTTCAGGGTTTTTAGTTTTGAGAAAATCAAGTAGTGATACTGTTTTGATACTAAAAACTTTGAAAAGTGCCTTTTAAAATGAGTTGTTAATTTATCTGTTAAAAAATTATAACACTTTATAATTAAAGTTTTTGATAGTATATATTTGCGCTTTGCTTGCTTTTTTAATAACTCTATATAAAACAATAGAGCTATCGGTTATAAAGGGTTTGAAAGTGCGTTTTAGGATCAAACTAATAAATATATAGATAGTCCTTTTTGCATAAAAATGTATATATTGAATATTTTATTATTAATAATAAATACTTTGAAAATCAAAACAACAATATTATTATTGGTATAGGAGGTGTTATTGTTATGGAAGGAAAGTTGTACTAAGTGTTTATAAGTTCAACATATGAAGATTTGAAAGATGAACGTTCTGCTGTTGAACAAGTTTTATTATCTTGCGATTGTATGCCTATAGGAATGGAGAGATTTCCATCATCAAATAAAGAACAATTTGAATATATAAAAAGTATAATTGAATTTATTGATTACTATCTACTTATAATTGGTGGTAGATATGGTAGCTTAAATGAAGATACTGGGATTAGTTATACTGAAATGGAGTATGATTATGCTGTTGAAAAAGAAGTTCCAGTTTTAGTTTTTATAAAAAATTCAAGTGCAATAACAAAAGATAAAATGGATAAAAATCAAGATAAACTTGAAAAATTTATAAAAAAAGCTACAAAAAATCGTTTAAGATCAAAAACCTTTGAAAATCAAGATCAGCTAAAAATTCATGTTATGCACTCTATTACATCAGAAAAAATAGTATCTCCAAGACCAGGTTGGATTCGAGCGAATTTTGGTAATCCAACTGAGTTATTATATAAAATAACTCAACTTACTGAAGAAAATATAGAATTAAAGGAAAGAATAGAAAACTCATTATATATCAATTTTGAAATATTTGAAGGTGATTTTGAATTAGAGTTGGATTGTTTTATGGAATATAGACAATTTACAAGAGCTATAAATGATGAAGAATTTATTAAAAAATTGACTGTTGAAATTAGTACAAAGGATTTGTTTAAAACAATATCTGATATGTTTTTTAGAAAAGGTGATTTTCAAATAAGTGATATTAATTTGGTGATAAAAGAACTTTATAAAAATCTATATCCATCAAAGTATTATGAATTAAATAGTTTATCTGATGAAACATTTTTTGATATGTTTAAATCAAAAGAAAAAGTCAATATAAAAAGTTCTGATCCAATTAGTCGCAGGATTTTTCTCAAAACTGAATACAAAGGTTTAAAGATATCATTAAACAATAAATCTGAAGGAGATCTGATTAGGTTTTTAATGTTAAATAAATTAATACTGAAAGATAATCAATCTTATAAATTAACGGAACTAGGAGAGGCAGCTTATAAAAAAATGATATAAGAGTATAATATTATGTTTTGCGAAATTGAAAGTTAGTGATTAACAATAAGGTAGGGAATGTATAAAACATATAGGACAAAAAAAGTAAAAAAAAGATTAATAGTATTGTCAAATTCTCTGCTATTATATTTAGTTGGTAATTAAAATGGTGCTTGGCAAAAAATGCAAATAATGATTTAAGAGCATATGCCTTTGGGATTTTGTTTGGTCAATGAAAACCTGTGAATATTTTTATTAATTGTCATCTTAAGAGTGTTATTTGTCGCTTTTCTAATAAATATTTTATATCAATGGAACAACATTTATCAATTCATATAAAAAACGCTACTCAACTGTGGTTAGTTGACTAGTGTTTTTATTGTAACTATTCTAGTTACAGTTTAATAAGCGAAAGCTAAATGAAATGATAAATCATAAGATATGCTGTGTGACTTAATACTTTTTCCAATTACTAATACTTTATCATGATTTATGATAACTTACTTTTTATAAACTACTGCTTAATGATAGAAAGGACATAAAATGAATAAGAATAAATCAATTTACCTAACTGATAACCCAAATAATGAACAAGATTCGTTCCAAATACATACAAATATTGCAGATACTATATACGATATAATAACAAAGCATGATGTTAGTAAAAACTCTTTTACAATTGGTCTTTTTGGACAGTGGGGTTCAGGAAAATCATTTATAATAAATAAAATATCTGAACGAATTAAAGAAAAAAACAAAGCGAATAATATAACATATTTATATATTGATATATGGAAATACTCTGGATTTCCATTGCTAAGAAGTATTTTGTTTGACTTGAACAAACAGTTTTCAAATTTATATGATATAGATAGTGAAAAATATGATAGTTTTCGCAAAGGATATGCAAAAAATGGGCATAGTCTTGAATCACTTCTTAAGTATAGTAAAAGATCAAATGAAGAGGTTATGTTAACTCCAAAAGAAAGTTGGGGAAAAATATTTAATTCTTTAAAGAAATATAGAATTATATGGATTATATTAATATTGTTTTTATTTTTATTCTTTATATTACCAATTTGTATAACTGATTTAACCAATAATAATATTTATAGAAATTTTAGTCCCTTTATTGATGCTTTGAAATCATTCATATCTTTTACAGGAATCGGAACTGTAATATTGTTCTTATTCAAGAAGCCTATTGAAGAACTTGGGAGTTTGGTGTTTTTTAAAAACGTTGTTAGGGAATATACTGAAAAGCCTAACTTCTCTCCAGAACAATTTGAAGAAATATTTAAAGATATGTTAAGGAAAATTGAAAAGGAAAAGTATGTTATAGTATTTGACAATTTAGATAGATGTGAACCTAGTGTTGCATATGAAACTCTCTCAACAATAAAAACATTTATGGATGTTGAAAATTGTTTCTATATTATTCCTGCAGATGATAACGCGATTAAGAATTATTTATCAAATTATTCAATAAACCAAGGTGAAATAGAAAAGGATAAAGGTATTTCAAGTTTGTTTGAGAGAAAATTTACTGAGGAGTTTATAGATAAGATATTTCAAACTTATATTAGAATCCCACCATTAAAAGAGGTTGAGCGAGATGAATATATAAAAGAACAGTTAATAAAAATTGATTTTCAAGATAAATTATTTGATAAAGATATAGAAACTATTACTCAAATACTTTATTATGCTTACAAAGGAGAAAGTCCAAGAAATATAATTCGATTTGTAAATGATTATTCAACATATTTTCAACTAGCTTTGAAGTCTTTACCTAGGCTTCTTGATAACATAACTTTGTTTACAATAATGATTGCAATAAAACAAAAGTGGTATGATTTCGAAAAAATATTACTTAATAATCCTGATTTTTTTAATAGATATCCAACAAATAAGAATCTTTTAGATGAAATAGATTCTGGAATAAAAGACGACTTATTGTTTTTTTTAAATAGCATTCAATCATTTTATATTCCTCAGATTAAGGGACTCTCTTTTAATGAATATATATTTTTTAAAGAAAGTGAAGAAGGATTAACTATAGCAAAAGCATTGAGAAGTATAGAACCTGAAGCAATAAAAATAAATGATGAAAATATTAAAATATTAAATAGTGAGTTTAGGAAAGTTGTAAAAAATAAAGAACAGTTTTCAGTTAATGGTTTTATTACATTTGCATATTTAATTATTAATAATAAAGACCATAAATTATATAATAAGATTGTAATTGAGTTTTGGATTCGTTTTATTGAATTATCACATATCCAGTTAGAACATATTTTGAAAAAGCTGTTTGAAGAAAAAGTATTAAATAGAATTATAGATTCGTCGAATATAGAAGATTTGCAAAATCATAAGATCAATATTGAAGAAAAGTTTGTTAAATATTTCGAGCATATTAGTCGTAATTATAAAAATTCTAAACTAGAGGAATACAAAAATGTCTTTAAAACGATAATAACTAGTAATTATGCCTTCAATATCAATTCAATAAACCGCTTATTCAGTTCATGGAATAAAGATAATTTATTATTAAATTCGTTTATTAATATCATTTCAACAGAAGGTAAAATAGAATATTTGCCAATTGAAGTATTAAATAAACTTGTTGATTCTCCAATTGGTGATAAGTCTTTAGAAGTATTAAACAATTGGGATAGAAATACAATTCCTGCAAAAACTGGTTGTAAATTATCTAAAGCGTTAATATTACGTATACAAGATATGATTTCTTCTAATAATTATCATAATACACCAAAAAATATTATGTCTATTGAACAAGATTTACAAATTATTTCACTTATAAATATATCTTTTATAGAGACATCTAAGTTCGGAGAATTTGTTACTACTATATCAAATTTAATTAAAAATATTTTCCGATTTGTGCCAGGTCAAAATAGACCACACGAATTAGCTATTAAATTGTGGGTTGAAACCGCTTATTTTTCAACGAAAAACAGAGACTTAGTAGACAGAGAGTTGTTTGAAATATTTGAGAAATATATAATGAAAAAGCCAGGCTTTTTATGTATCCTTATCAATAACTTGAGTTACTCTAAGAACATATTATCATTACCAAAAACCAAAGAATCTATTTTTAAGATTTCGCCAAAATTACAAGTAAAGTTATATGAAGGATTAGAAAAGAAAGACTTTTCAAATTATAATTTAGTTTTAATAGAAAAATATGAAAGTCTAATTGTATTTTTTGAATTTATAAAGGAACATAATATAGAAGTTAATGGAGATACCATTTCTAAATATATATTAGAAAAGTTAATTAAACTGCTTATAGAAGAAAAAATAAGCATATTAAAAGAACTTGTTTATCTACGAGAAAAATTTGACTTAAAACAACATAAAGATTTGATTATTAAAAATAAGAATGGAATAGTAGACTATTATAAAAATAAGTCTAGTAATGCTTTTGAAATTTTGAAAGAATTTAAACAGATTCTTACCTATAGTGAGTTTTTTACAACTATACTTAAGCCAATCATTAGCTTTATAAATTCAGAATTGAAAAAAGGTGAGGAGGTTAGTTGTTATTCCATAATTTCAGAATTGATTGAACCTACTAATAATAAAAAAAATATAGATTTGCTTTATTCAGTAGCTAAAAAATGTTTAGAAAAAAACCAATCAGTAGAAGAAAACAAATTGGGTCTAGTAATTATAGATAAAATATTTAACAATATTACAGAGAAACAAAAACACAATATTAAAGAGGCGATCAATAATAATGACAATTATAATAATTGGGAAACAGAAATAATTGAATCCTTAATTAATATAGGTGTTATATCAGATTAATTTAATGGTTCATAGCGATATAATTAATATAATTTTAAAAAAGTAAGAGTAGGATAATCTAATCTGTAATTAACTTAGCAGATAAAAAGTAGTATCTATTATGGTGTGAATTATTAACAGTTAGTGAAATGGTTATAAATGCATACAACTTAACCGAAAATATGGTTGTGTACCCAACTTGTTATGGTTACTACGCATATTCATTTATCACGATATAACTTAATGGTTATAAGGTAATTACCAAACTTAGTTGAGAGTACTCTGAGGTGGCCTATTAATGGGAATAGATGAAATTAATAGGCTTTTATATTCAACTCAATTGTAATAAAATAGTAGTATAAATTGAGTGCTATAGGAATATGATTGATAAACTTCAAAGAAAAGAACGAGGAGTCTTTTTAAATCAAAATAGATACCTATGTTTGCTCCTATGATTTAGAATAAAAAGATGATCCCCCTTAGATTGTTGTGAAAGCTTAAGGGGGGCATAATGTAATAATTAATATTCGTAGTCTAACTTAATACCATATTCATCACATATTTTAATTAATTCTTTAGATTTTTTTCCTTTACTAAAATTAGAAGCATATTCTGGAGTTTCGTTCAATTTTAGTATTTGATATAGCGCTAGCATTTTAATTCTTTTTTTAACGATTGCATATCTTTTATTCTCTTCAGCTACTATTGCTAAATAAATAATTATAAACCAAATTTCAAAATCACATTTATCTTCAACATAAGTATTTGACAATTCCTGAATGTACTCTATTGCATTGTCATTAATAGTATTACTAGCTTTGTTGTAAATTGATAACAAATCATTATAAATTTTATTTTTACCATATTTTTCAGACATTTCTAAAAAGAAATTAAAATAATCTATGTCTTTTGGAGCATATTTTTTTTGATTAACTTCCTTTAGATATACACAATGTCCATCAAAAGAGCCTATACCGACATAAATAATACTTCCATTTTTTGTTATGAATTCCATATAAATACCACCTTTTTAGATTGTTACAATAAGGAACGTAAATATATAATATCGAGTTCCTGATTTGTTCCATATAGTAATATTACTACACAATTTTTATAATAGCTTTATTATGTATTTTTAATTTATATATTTACAATATGTAATTATTGAGGTTAAAACAGCCTTTATTATATTTCTACCGTATAATAAACACAACAAGGATGAATAATTGTAATAAAAAATTGCGTTTGTGCAATTTTTATTAACACAAATGGTATTATATATATTATAATAGTAATCGGAGGACTAACATGGATATAAGTTATAAGCCATTGTGGAGACAGTTATTAGAGAAGGATATGAAGAAGAAGGATCTTATGAGTTTAGGAAATTTTTCGCCTAATCTATTAGCTAATATGGGAAAAAATAAATATGTTTCGCTAAAGAACATAGTTAAAATATGTGAAGTGTTGGAATGTGAAATAAATGAAGTTGTTGAATTAATAGCAGATAAAAAAGAATACACGAGTGATATTTCTTTTGTAAAACCTTTTGTTAAATGGGCGGGAGGTAAAACAGCATTGCTTGAGAGTATAAAAAAGAATTATCCAAAAGAATTAGGTGAAAAGATAAATAAATACTGTGAACCTTTTGTTGGGGGAGGTGCTGTATTATTCGATATATTATCTAATTATGATATGAAAGAAGTATATATAAGCGATTCTAATGAAGAGTTGATTGATGTATATAAGACTATTAGAAATAATGTTGATGAGTTAGTTGCTAGTCTTAAAAAAATAGAAAATGAATATATACCTTTAAATGATGAAAAAAGGAAAGAATACTATTATGGAAAAAGAGAGGATTATAATAAATATATTCTTAAAGATATAGTAGATGAGGTATATGGTTCAGCATTATTTATATTCTTGAATAGGACGTGCTTTAATGGTTTATATAGAGTGAATAAGAAGGGACTATTTAATGTACCTATCGGTTCATATAAGAATCCACGGATTTGTGATGAGAAGAATTTGAGAAACATATCTTTTAAGTTAAAAAAGGTAAAAATAGTGTGTACTTCATATGACAAGTCTTATAACTTTATAGATGAGAACACACTTGTATATTTTGATCCCCCATATAGGCCACTAACTAAAACTGCTGCTTTTACATCATATGACAAAGACAGTTTTGATGATAATATGCAGATAGAATTAGCTAACTATTATAGAAAGGTTAGTGAAGCGGGAGCTGTTGCAATACTTAGCAATTCTGATCCTAAAAATATAGACGATAATGATAACTTTTTTGATGATTTGTATAAGGGGTTTATAATAAATAGAGTAGAAGCTAAAAGAAGAATCAATTCTAAAGCTAGCAAACGAGGAAATGTAAGTGAATTATTAATAACTAATTATAAAGAGGAGAAATAAATGAGTAGGGTGTTTGAAAATTGGTTGTCAGGATTTAGAAAGAGTATAGCTTCTTATTCTTATTATACAGACTTTGAAAAAGTTTATAGGAATGTGGAAAAGTTAAAAGTTGAATTAAATATTTTGAATTCATTAATTGGTTCAAAAAATATTGAAAATGATTTTATTGAGCTTATAAGGAAGTATCCAGAAACTCTAAAATGTATACCACTATTGCTTGCCGTTAGAACAAAAGAAATATACGTAGTTGACTCAGATGGAGAGTTTATATATTCGTTTAAAGAGCTAAACTATACTCCAGAAGAGTACGCGGTTTTTATGAGAAAAACAGGATTATTTGGGCTTCTAGAAGAGCATATCATAAACAATTTATATGACTACGCAACTGGTGTTGAAACTGGGCTTGATTCAAATGGAAGAAAAAACCGTGGGGGACATCTAATGGAAGATCTAGTTGAGAGCTATATAGTTAAAGCGGGTTTTGAAAAAGAGAAAAACTACTTTAAAGAAATGTATATAAATAAGATAGAGGATAAATGGGGTGTTGATTTATCTGAAATATCAAATCAAGGTAAGATGGAAAAGAGATTTGATTATGTTGTAAAAACGGATAAAATGATCTACCTTGTAGAAACAAATTTTTATGCTAGTGGTGGTTCAAAACTAAATGAAACATCTAGAAGTTATAAAACTATTGCGAAAGAAGTTGATGGTATTAATGGTGTAACATTCGTATGGTTCACAGATGGTGAGGGATGGAAGAAAGCTAAGCGGAATTTGGAAGAGTCATTTGATGTTATGGAGCACATCTACAACATTAATGATTTGAGAAATGGAATAATTGAAAAAGTTTTTAAATAGGAGAATTTATGTTATATCAATTAAAGAATAAAAAAGTAGCTAGTATAAGTGAAAAAAGATTCAAGAATGAAAAAGAATTACAAACACTATGTGAAGAGAATTTAGAAGAATTATTAAACTTAAAATTTATAGCAACAGAGTTCACCGTAGGTAACTTGAGGTTAGATACTGTGGCTTATGATAGTGAAACAAATTCATTTGTTATCATTGAGTACAAAAATACTAAGAGTGGCAGTGTAATAGATCAAGGATACAGTTATCTTTCTACTATGTTTTCTCATAAAGCGGACTTTGTGCTTGAATATAACTCTATTACAGATAGTAAGACAAAACCAAATGATTTTGATTGGTCAAGTTCAAAAATAGTGTTTGTTAGTCCTATTTTCACAAAATATCAAATGCAATCGATTAACTTTAAAGACTTACCTATAGAACTTTGGAAAGTTAAAAAGTACTCTAATGATATGATTATGTTTGAAGAAATAAAACCTATTTCGACTTCAGCGAGTGTTTATGACATAGCACCTAAGTTAGAAGTGGATAAAAAACTCGATAAAATA
>PDWJ01005600.1_pt1 | contig 10229 bp, 7 predicted proteins | sample 1430881 | NCBI WGS metagenome assembly PDWJ01 (sample SAMN01162460, study PRJNA174530) | Oral metagenome, whole genome shotgun sequencing project. | biome: Marine environment; feature: Marine mammal; material: Swab sample of the gingival sulcus; isolation source: swab sample of gingival sulcus...
ATCAAATAATACACTGTCACAGCAAACGCAATGATACACACCGGGGTCAAATTGTTGGCAAACATCGCTGCTAAACGGTCGTTCTGTGCCTGCTTGACGGGTAATATGATATTGCTCGCTACTTAGTATGGCTCGCCATTGAGCATCTGTCTTAATCATACGCCGTGGCGGTTCAAGGTTCCCGTTTGCCGCGTAATGTAAAATATTTTGCCAAGTGAGTGATGTCATGATTGTAATGCGGTTTGTTGATACCCAAGTTACGTCATCTCGCCGTTTTAACTGATCACTGAGTAAGGGAAGTACTGTCTTTGATAATGTGCGCAGCAAATTCGGTTCTGTGTACAGGGCTATAATATGGAAAAACCCGCTGTAAACAGCGGGTTTTTCCATCATAAGGCGGTGATATTAATTTTTATCAACGGCTTCCTCAGTGGTTTCTTCTGTCTTGACTTCCTCGACAGGCGCTTCACTGCCGACTTCCTCAGTCACTTCCTCTGATACGCAGTTCTCGGTTTCTCCCTCTGCACAGATTTTGGTGGCAACTTCAGCACAGTCTGTTGTTGCATCACAGTTATCAACAGCTTCAACGGGCTCTACGACTTCGGCGGCTTCGCTAGTCGCGACTTCCATCTCGGTTGCTTTGGCGCTCTCATCCTGTGCTTGTAGCGGTGAAAAGGCCAGTAAAGAAGCAAGACCTAATAGGTGAATAATTTTATTATTTTTCATATTTTTTCTCCGAAAAAGACGGACTAACCATTAGCCTGTCTATGGCGAATTTTAGCAGAAAAGATAAACTAAAAAACAATTATAAATTATATCATTTCAATGAGTTATAATAATTAATGGCGGTGTCATTTTAGTTGCCCGCTATAAGAACAACGTAGCCAGTCCCAACAATACGAAAAAACCGACCACATCGGTTACCGTAGTTAAAATCACCGAGCCGGCCAAGGCCGGGTCGATACGGAGTTTTTTCAATAACAGCGGGATAAGCACACCGGAAAGGGCAGCAAAACACAAATTGGCAAAAATGGCGGCAATGACAATCAAGGCCAGATTTAACTGGCCAAACCACAGTAGCGAAATACCTGCCGTCACCAGACCCCAAACCACGCCGTTAATCAGACCAATCGTAAGCTCACGAATCAGCAGTAATTTGGCGTTGGCCCCTTCGATTTGCCCCAGAGCAATCCCGCGGATAATAATGGTCAGTGACTGCGAGCCGGCAATCCCGCCCATGCTCGCAACCAAGGGGCTGAGTGCCGCCAACGCCACCACTTTTTCAATCGTTGCGCCAAAGGCATTAATCACCGATGCCGCCAATAATGCCGTCAACAAATTAATCCCCAGCCACAGACCGCGGCTGATAGCCGCTTGTTTAATGGGGGCGAAGGTATCGGACGCTTCGTCCAAGCCCGCGCTGTTGAGCAGCATTTTTTCCGATTCATCTTGTATAAAATCCAGTACGTCATCAACGGTGATACGTCCCAATAACTGGCCGTCTTTATTGGTGACGGCGGCGGCGACCAAATCGTATTCGCGAAAAACTTGTGCCACGGTCTGACTATCGGCCTCAACGGGCAGGGCTTTGCAATCGGTGTTCATAATGCCAGCGATAGTTTGCTCGCCATCGGCAATCAGCAAATGTGATAAGCGCACTTCGCCCAACAGCACCGATTCTCTGTCAACCACAAACAATTTGGTAGTGGCATCGGGGATTTTATCCAGCATGCGCAAATAGCGCACCACTGTTTTGACGGTGGTTTCAGGGCGCACGGTTAGGCTGTCGGTATTCATCATACCGCCAGCGGTATCGTCATCGTACTCCAGCAGCTCCAATAATTTTTCGCGTTGGGCACTGTCGAAATTTTGCAACAGACTGAGGGCTTTTTCCTCCGGCATATCGTGCAACAAGTCAACCAAATCGTCGCTGTCCAAGTCTTCAATGGCGTGCGCCAGGTCTTGGTCGTTCATCTCCTCGATCAAATCATCGAGCACCTCGCCACCCAGATGTGCAAGAACTTCGCCTTGCTCCGCTTCCGATATAGCTTCCCACAATTGCTCACGTTCGCTGGGTGGCAGCGATTCCAGCGTCCTGGCGACCTCGGCCGGTTTGAGTTCTTCCAATACTTCGCTAACCGCTTCGTCATTGTGCTCGTGAATAGCGTTTAAAACCTCACTAAGGGTAGAGATTTTTTCTTGCTCGTTGTCTGTATGCTTACTTTCTGTCATTTTCTTTCTCCATTAGCTGTTTGTCATTGCCGTTATGGTTTGCTTTATCGTCAGATTGTTGGTTGACGGCTTGGGTTAATCGGGTTGAATTCTCCAACCATATTGGCAAACTACCCTTGAAATGCACATCTTGTTGCGGGAAAGGGATTTCTATATCGTAGGCTTCAAAGGCATACCAAATTGCCGTTAGTAACTGGGTTCGCACGTCCATAATGTGATGCTTATCGGTATCGATAAAGTATTGAATGCGATAATTGATGCTGGAATCGCCATATTCCCACAAAATGAGCCGTGGTTCAGGCGTTTTTAGTACCGTGCTTACCTGTTTAATCGTGTCAGCAATGACTGACAGGACCTTTTTCGGCGGACAACGATAACTCGCCCCGACATAGACGATGGTTCGCGTAATAGTGTCACTGTGGGTAAAATTGGTAAAACTGTTGTTAATCGCATTGCCGTTAGGAATGATGACCTCTTGTTTATCAAAGGTTTCGATAGTAATCGCACGCAGACCAATAGATTTGACAAGGCCCTCCTTCTCATCCAGCAACACCCAATCTCCTGTGCGCAACGGGCGTTCGATTAATAGTAAAATGCCCGAGATAAAGTTTTTGGCAATATCTTGCAAACCTAAGCCGATTCCCACACCCAAAGCCCCGGCAAATACGGCTAGTGAGGTCAAATTAATTCCCAACACATTGAGCGTCACTATAACCCCTAACAATGAAAAAAGGTATTGAGCAAAAATGGATAAGGAGCTGCGAATGCCCAAATCACTGATTTTGGCAAATAACCATTGATAAGCGAGGCGTTTTAACCATTTAGCCCCCTTAATAACCAAATACAGTGCCACCACCGAGAGCAATAGCATTTTACCTGTAATTGCCGTGCTGCCTATTGTCAGTAGCGGTGTTTCAAGGAGACTAATGAACTTAGTTATCACAAAGCTATCGCGATTCCATTCCGCTAAATAAAACAAAATATTACCTGCCGCATACAACCATAGCAGTTGTAAGACGAAGGCAATGGGGGAGACCACATCTTGGGCAATAAAGGTACCGTGAGCTAAGTGCTTGATACTCCACATTTTAGCTTTTTTACGCAAGTGAATAATAGCTGTCAAGCCGATAATCAGCGCCACCCAAAACAGGAAGAACAACCCTAAGTATTTCAGCGTTAGCCAGGCAAGGTTATCGTAGCCCAACAGGTTGACCAAACCAGCAATTGCCGTTAACAAAGGAATGGCTAACAATAACTTGCGATAATTGTCGTACCATTTTTTATCGCTGTTGTGACGCTCACCTTGGGTGTGATAGCGGGCAATGCGATACAGGGCAACGGAAAAGACCATCACCAAACACATCAACACTTTTTCGCTCAACCGCAACACGTCATTATCGACCAGGCTAAACAGCGACAGGCCGTAGAAGACAATGGTTACCATCAAGCCAATAAAACTGATATAACCAAACAGGATTAGTCTATTAGGCGTAGCTTTATTACTAAATTCCTGCATAAATAGTACCTGCCCAACATTCGTGGCGATAAAACAACTGGCGAGCAAATAAATGATATCATCACTGGGACTGGCGATTTTCAAGGCAAGCGACAACAGTATGACAAACACGGTTGCCATTAACCAATAGCGCAATTTGCCCAAGGCATTGAGGATTTTTAATAGCGTCGAAAGAATCCAACGGTCATAGGCAGGCGATTCCAAACGCTCCCTCTGCAAACGCGCCACAAAGCCCAGCAAACCCCACGTTATCAAGGCACTCAAGGTGGCAAACAGCCCAGAAAACACGGGGCGTTCTTGCACTTTTTCCCACAGCGACTGGGCGCTAATTTTTATTTGGTAAGTGATTTGTAACACGCTCTCTAAAAAGCCCGTTTGTGCCTGTTGCCAAGTGTCGGCACTCAGCCACGCGTGCCGTGTGAACAATTCCGATTGGTTTTTTTTCAGTAAAATGCTACTGATTTTTGCTGGCGTTCGCGCTTGGTCATTTTGTTGATACGCCACAATTTTTTGCAAATCCTCAACTTTTTTAATCAGCGTGTCAAACTGCCCCGTTAATTCGTCTTGTTTTTTTATCTGAACCAAACGCTCGCTGAGCTTTTGGTGCAAGGTTTCCAGTGCGTCTAACCGTTGATTACTCATTTGTAATTTTTCGTTTAATTCAGCCAAACTGAGGGTTTCGTTTACGCTGTCTAAATGCTGCGATTGGCTCATTACAATGGCTAACGACATTTCTTGCTCGGTCAGCCACGCCTCAGTTTTGAGTTGCCGGATGTTGATTTGTGCCTCCAGCAGTTGCTGGTTGCTTAAATAACTTCGGTTTTTATCCAGTTGTGCTTGTAAGCTGTCGGCTTGTTTTTCCAACTTGTGTTGTTTTGCTAACAGCTGTGACTGAGTCGTTTCGACTTGTCGATTATTCTCCGTAACCAAGTGTTCGCTGAGTGCATCTAGCCAACGGCTGTTGCTGTCAACGGCTTGTTGTAAGCGTTGATCATCCGCACGTAGCGTTTGGCGTTGTTGCGCATAGGCAGTTATGACTTGCTTGGCAGTCGCCAGCAATTGTGACAAGCGTTGTTGTTCCTCTGCCGATAATTCGGCTTTGCTGAAGGGGTTGCCGAGGAGCTGCTCCAAGGTTTGCTTGTCCTTTTCCAAAGTTTTTACCACCGCTGCCAAGGCATCAAGCTGTATTTGCTGCTGTTTGAGTTCATTGTTGGTTTGTTGCAAACGCTCGGCGTATTGCTGTGCTACAGCAAGCAGTTTACCATCGACAGTTGTGAGCTTGTCTAACTGTTTGATGCGTTCGTCAATGCTATCTGGAGTAATTGGTAGTGCTTGCAGGAATGTATCAATCTCAGGGCGGCGAACCACTCCTAATTGTTTTTCCACAGTTGTCAGGATATTAGCAAATGCGACGACTTTTTCAGCAAAATTGTCATTGTGATTATTGGTGATTCCTTGTCCGAAAACGACAGATGTTAGTAAAATTACACATATAATCAAATAATTAATAGTTTTTTTCATATTCATCTCCTCTATAATTCATAACCATTTTTTGAATTTAAAATAGCCGATAATGCCCATGCCCAGCGCAAACATAATACCTAGCAGACCAAAATAGCCATAACGCCATTTGAGTTCGGGAATATACTCAAAATTCATGCCGTAAATCCCCGCTAAAAAAGTCAGCGGGATAAAAACCACAGAAATCACAGTCAACACCCTCATAATTTCATTTAGCCTGTGTCCTTGAATAGAAAAAATAAGATGTAAGCTACTATCAAGCTCGGCAAGCTCAAAATCAATCTCGTTTACCAAGTTATTGGCTTGCTCTTTGAGTTCGGCAAAATATTTACTTTCAATAGTAATGCACTTGACCTTTTCTAGTTTAACGATAGTATTTCGCAAACTTAGCGTGGCCTTTTTTAAATTGAGTAAGTATCGCTTTTGCGCCTCAATTTTTACCGTAAAGTTTGGTGTAGGTTTGATGTTACTGATTGATGGTAATGGGGTGTCTTCTAACAAGTAAGACAGCGTATCCTCATAGTTATCAATCAGAAGTTCAATGAGAGAAAACAGCAAATAATCAATGCCTTTTATACGGCTTAACCCTCGTCCGTCACGTTGGCGTTGACGAACCCACTCAAAATAACTGCCTACATTTTCTTGTATGCTCCACAGTGCGTTGGAGGAAATAATGAAGAACATCTGCTCACTGTCGAGTTCGTCACTCTCTGTTTTTAATACCCGTATGGAAACAAAAAGCACGTTATCCAGTTCCAGCACTTTATTGACATGTTCATCTTGCTCAAATAATTTCAGTAAGAAATCATCCCATTGGTTATTTTTGATAATCTGTTTGGCTTCTTCTTTAAATGACAAGCCATAGGTATTTAACCAATATTTTTCTTTTGCAGATTGATCCACAGGGGGTTTAAAAATAAGTTCACCCAAATCGTGGCATGATTTTTGTTCAAACCCACTAGGTGAATAAGTAATCAGAGTCGTGCTGTCAAAAAAATTATTTTTCATTGTTTCTTCCTCTTGTTATGTTTTTTATTCCAATAAATGCATTGCCGCCGGGTCAACCAAAACGCGTGACCCCATCGCTTCACGACCAAGTAACATGGGATATTGCATGTTGTCGCGGTTGGTGAGGGTTAGTTCAATCATCCAGCGGTGTCCATTCATAACTAAATGCGTTTTAATCACTGGGCGAGATTCCGCTGCACCGTTTGATGACTTGATTTTGCGCATCGCCAGCAACGGCAAGCAAAAGCTGTTGCTTAAGCGTGTATCCGGGTGCAGTGCGAATTGTGCGTGACGTTTGCCGTTGATTCGTACCACTTCCAAATGTTCAACATGTAGTGCCGAGGTTTTTGCGCCCGTATCAATACGGGCGATGACATCAATGCCCAAGTCAGGCAGTGTCAGTTGCTCTTCAATGCCAATCAGTATTTTTTTCATAGGTTAGCCCCCTAATACATTTCCACGTCATCGGGCATCACGTCTTCTTCGTATTGCTCGATAATTTCCGTGGCTTCGTCCAGCTCATCAAACAGCGCGATATTAAATAACGCATCACCGGCTTGCACCAGCGGAATATTTTGCTGGCCAATGACCACGCCTTTGCGCTTGGCGGACACGACATCCAGCTTTTCTCCAAAGGGATTGTTAATTTCCGCTAACACCTCGCCTTTTTCCACGGTATCACCCAAGCTGACTTTACAGTTGACCAAACCGCTGGAGGTTGCACGCAACCACTGGCTTTTATGGGCAATAACGGGATCAGAGGTGGTTTTTGATCCGCCTCTCCCGGCTTTAATAAGCCCCAAATGCCGCAATACATTGCGCACGCCGCGTTCACCGGCGCGAATGCAAAACTCGTCAAAGCGCAGGGCCTCGCCGGCTTCGTACAGTAAAATTCGGCACTGACTGTCGTTGGCGCACTGGCGCAGTGAGCCGTCACGCAGGTTGGCATTGAGCACCACCGGCACGTTAAAGGCCTTGGCCAGTGCCAAGGTTTCGGCATCGGCCAAGTTGGCACGGATTTGCGGGTAGTTGCTGCGATGAATGGCGCCGGTGTGCAAATCGATGCCGTAGTCACACTGCTCGACAATTTCGGTTAAAAAGCGGTGGGCAATTTGCCCGGTCAGCGAGCCTTTGGCAGAGCCGGGAAAAGCGCGATTTAAATCGCGTCTATCCGGCATATAACGGCTTTTATTCAGCACACCGTAGACGTTGACTATAGGCACAAAAATCACCGTCCCGCACTGCAGGCGGAAATTTTTGCGCGTCATCAACCGACGGATAATCTCAATGCCGATGATTTCATCGCCGTGAATCGCGGCGCTGACAAAGACTGTCGGACCCTCTTTTTTCGCCCGTTTGATGTAAATCGGCATGGCCATGTCGGTATCGGTATAGAGTTTAACCAACGGCATGGCAATTTTTCTTGATTCGCCCAAGGCAATGGCTTGCCCGGCGATATGCAGCACATTTTGCGATTGTTTTGCAGACATCTTAGCCTCGCGTTTTGGGTGCTGTTTTATGGGCTTCGACATTGTCCTCTATATATTGAATAATGAGACCAGCTACATCGACACCGGAGGCTTTTTCAATGCCCTCTAAGCCGGGCGATGAGTTGACTTCCATAACCACAGGGCCGTGAGATGATTGCAAAATATCGACACCACACACGCCAAGCCCCATGGAATCGGCGGCGGCGAGGGCGGTTTCACGCTCTTCGTCAGACAGCTCGATTAAGGTGGCCGAACCGCCACGGTGCAAGTTAGAGCGGAATTCACCCTCTGCCCCCTGGCGCTTCATCGCTGCAACCACTTGGTCACCGATCACAAAACAACGAATATCAGCGCCACCGGCTTCTTTGATGAATTCCTGCACCAAAATGTTGGCATCCAGGCCCATAAAGGCCTCGATGATGCTCTCCGCCGCCTTTTGCGTTTCGCCGAGCACGACGCCGATGCCTTGCGTGCCTTCCAGTAATTTAATAACCACCGGAGCACCGCCAACGTTTTTGATTAAGTCTTTGATATTGTCAGCTTTATGCGCATAACCCGTACGCGGCAAGCCAACGCCGTCGCGGGCTAAGATTTGCAGCGAACGCAGCTTGTCGCGCGAGCGGCTAATCGCCTGCGAATCGTTGACAATAAAGGTATTCATCATCTCAAATTGACGCACTACCGCGGTGCCGTAGAAAGTTACCGATGCGCCAATGCGCGGAATGACCGCATCATAATGCGGTAAGGCATGACCGTGATAGCGCACGGTGGGTTTACTGCGGGTAATATCCATATAGCAGTGTAGCGTGTCGATAACATCGACTTCGTGTCCACGTTGCTGGGCGGCCTCAATCAAGCGCTTGGTTGAGTAGAGTTTTTTGTTGCGAGATAAAATGGCAATTTTCATTGTGCTTCTCCTGTTGTGTTTTTTGTGAAAACCGTAGGACCAATCTATTGATAAAAAAGGAAAAACGGGTTCTTTTTTGAGGTGATTTTGCAATCCCAAAAAAGTGAGCGGATTATAGGTTTTTTTTAGGTTTTGACAATCTTTTTTTATTTTTTTAATTAATTAAAAATCAAATAGATAGATAAGGAAAATCGTTACAAAAATCATAGAGCATGTTGGATGGCAGCACTGCTTATAACAGAGACGCTGTTAAATCATAGTCAAAGTAATCAGAAACCTTTGCACAAACTGTCGAACGGGTCAATTTCGAGGCGCACGGCGCGCAGAAACCGGAGTTTACCTGACCACTTACGGGCCTCACGAGTGGTCGGGTTTACACGCAGTAAATGAGCCTGCCCAGCTTTTAGCGAAGCTACTTGCTGGGGGATTTCGAGCACCGCGCAACGAAGAAACTGTCACGTGCAGGCGTTTGTGCAAAGGTTTCAATCAGTCACTTGACTTTGGATTAGGGGTTGCAGGGCAGAAATTTTACAGCTAGAGCCTGTTTTTAAACTAAATAAGCAACCTTTTACACGTGATAAATGCTTCGTACGTGATGCCCGAAATTGACCCGTTCGGCACAGTTTGTACAGCAATTTCAAGAAACGTACTGGTTTTATTGATTTCACAATAAATTATTATCCATTTAGTTATTTTTAGGAATGACTTTTTGATGTCATTTTATTGTATTTACGATAGAATAGAAAAAATGTTTCTTGCTGGAAAATCAGCGAGGCTATAACAAAATTTAGGGGCCAATCCATGCACAGTCAAAAACTTTACAACCCGCGTCACGACCACGACAGTTGCGGGGTCGGGTTTATTACCCATAAAAACAGCAAGCAGACGCACAAGGTCTTGGAATACGCGCATCAGGCGCTTTGCAAGGTGCCGCATCGCGGCGGCATGAATGCCTACGGCGTCGGTGATGGTGCCGGTGTCAATATCGATTTATCGGTCGATTTTTATCGCGACTTAACCGGCATGCCGACGCTACAAATCGGCGATTTTGGCGTTGCCAACTTTTTTATGCCCAATCAATCCGCGCACCCCGAGGCCTACCAAGCTTGTTATCAATTGTTGACGGATATTTTTACCAAGTATCATTTTCCGCTGTTGTTGGAGCGCATTGTCCCGGTCGATGACAGCACCTTAAATGCCCAGGCGGTTAAAGCGCAATTGCCGATTTTACAGTGGGTGTTTGCCAAACCGGATAATTGCGACAGCATTGCCGAATTTAGCCATATGATTCGAGAGGCGCTATTTGCCTTGGAAAACATTGCCTTTCAGGATGAACAATACGGCGATTTTTACACCCTGTCGATGTCGGCCAGAAACCAAGTCTATAAGGGGCTGTTAAATTCGTGGGAAGTCATTCCCTATTTTAAAGATCTGTCCGACAAACGGCACAAGATTGCCATGCTGTTTTTCCACACCCGCTTTTCCACCAATACCGCACCTAATATCTTCTTTGCCCAGCCGTTTAGACGCATGGCCCACAACGGCGAGTTAAATA
>PDWJ01005603.1_pt1 | contig 10226 bp, 11 predicted proteins | sample 1430881 | NCBI WGS metagenome assembly PDWJ01 (sample SAMN01162460, study PRJNA174530) | Oral metagenome, whole genome shotgun sequencing project. | biome: Marine environment; feature: Marine mammal; material: Swab sample of the gingival sulcus; isolation source: swab sample of gingival sulcus...
CAGTAATCCGTTCAAGTTGGGATGATTGCCCTGAGTAGAAGGGATTAAGACCCCCGAGAGGGGCGCGTAACAAATTCAGAGAAGCGTTGGGATGATTGCCCTGAGTAGAAGGGATTAAGACTCGCTATTGTGCGTCAAATCAATGGAATGCCAAGTTGGGATGATTGCCCTGAGTAGAAGGGATTAAGACATTGCATCATCATTGCCTTATTTAAGGTTAGTCTGTTGGGATGATTGCCCTGAGTAGAAGGGATTAAGACTCTATGGATTGTTTGATGGTGGTGATTCCACTGTTGGGATGATTGCCCTGAGTAGAAGGGATTAAGACACAGCGTGTTTGTTGCAACAACAAATGATTTAGGGTTGGGATGATTGCCCTGAGTAGAAGGGATTAAGACTTTCGCAGATGCCCTTAATACGTACCATTGTGTGTTGGGATGATTGCCCTGAGTAGAAGGGATTAAGACCTCGCTTCACGTTCCCACTGAACAACTTGTCCGTGGGTTGGGATGATTGCCCTGAGTAGAAGGGATTAAGACATGACATAATTCGCACACGCAGCCATATCGTCTAAGTTGGGATGATTGCCCTGAGTAGAAGGGATTAAGACCTGTGTAAAAACTCCCCAGTACAGTTTCCTATGCTGTTGGGATGATTGCCCTGAGTAGAAGGGATTACGCTTCCTGCCCAATTCCCCAAGATAATATCCCGCAAGTTTGCCACTCTCTCTTTTTCCGAAAATAAGCGGTAGATTCTCCTTGTATCAACAGCAAGGAGGATATCATGCGGATTTCATGGTTTTTCAAAAGCAGCTGGATGCTTCAGCTTTTGGTGGGCATCGGTCTGTTTCTCTGTTCGTTTTTTATTGAATACAAAATGCTGCAGGTCTTTATAGCACCTGCAGCCCTGGCCCTTTTTCTGGCCGTTGCCCTGGAAACGGGTAAGGTTATCGCCATTGTCTGGCACTATTACCTGAACCATCTCTCTTTTTCTTCCTATCCGGTCGCTGTACGGTTGACATCGCGGTTTTTCCGTCTGGGACTGGTGATGCTGTCTCTGCTATGCTCCCAACTGTTTCTCAATGAGCGTCTGGATCGCCCCAACCTGGAACAGGTCAGAGCTGCAGAAATTGCTGCGGTTGAAAATAGTCTCCGTAAGGATCTGGATCGTGTTGAAACCCGCTATCGTAGACGTAAATCAGCTATAACTTCTCGACATAATTATGAATATAATGCTGTAAACACCGCTTGTGACGAACGGATGGTCAAACTGGAAGCGTTGCTTCTGGCAGAAATGGATAATGTGGTAAGCGGCGTTTTCAGAGGCCCGCGTTATGAAGAATTTGAACGGCGGTTATCAGAGGAAAAGCGGGCCTGCAATTCAGCCTTAGAGGGGCTTCAGCAACGGCAGTCAAGTGAAATTGAGCAACTGGAAATAAGGTATGACGAGCATTGCCAAACGATCCTGTCCGCTGCTGAGAAGAAAAGAGGGCAGATCATTGCAAATGATTTTGCCAACGATGAACGGGTTAATGATTCCCATATTGTCGCTTTTTTGAAGGTAACCGAGTCACTGTTTACCATGACACTCAAACCGTTGGAGTTTGTCTTTGTGTTTTCCCTGTTGCTGTCGTTGCTGATGGAAGCGGGGATCGTTCTTGCCTTTTCGACCATCACTGTTTCCATCGCTCCAGTAATAAAGGCGCAGTATGCAACAGTCCTTGAGGAAGAAGTGCTCATGACCCGAGTGGATGGTGAAGTAAAACGCGATGAAATGAGGCACCGGGCTGCCATGGAGAGAATCAGAAAAGCAGGCACCCAAACCGTTAAACAGGCGAAAGCTGCCTTTTCGCCATAACCGTCTGGCAACCTTGCCAGTCCTGTAGAACGGAAAGAATCCGATTATGGTTTGATCAATCCTATAACGAAAAAAAGGAGGAGCCAATGAATCCTGAACAGGCAGCAACTACCATGAAACCCGTACCCGATGAGGCGGAAGGTCGTGTCAGTGAAAACGAGCAGATGGTGCAAAAGGCAGTTGTCCGGCATCAAGGTACCCTCGTTCCGGTGGTATTCAACCGCAAAGAACGGCAACTGGTGCGTGACCAGTTGATGGCAGAATTGAATCAGGGGTTCAGGCATCGTCGGCAAACGCTTGATCTGGTTCTTCAGACCCGGGTGCACTCCATTCAGGAAGCTTGTAACCATTTGCTGGTGACCGGCAAAACCGAGTTGAGGCAAGAGCGCACAGCCTATTTCAGCCAGGTTTATCAACAGGTTTTCCATGATCTGGACCAACTCTCCAACCGTTTTTTGACCGATATTGACCAGCGATTCCAGAAACTTGATACGTTTAAGACCGAGTATATCCGGGAACGTGAGCAAAAACGATTGGAGAAATCAGTCGATGACTTCCTGGACACGGTGGCACAACTGATGAACGAATTCCGTCATATTGTCAGCGAAAACGTGGACCATGAAGAGGTCCTGTAACTCTCGGCAGTGGCAGTCGTTCTGAGGAAAGGCTGCCGCTGAAAGCCATGATGAAACGAAAAGCAACAATCATTGCGTATGACATCACGGACAACAAACGGCGACGGCAATTGTTTCGTTGTCTCAAAAAGTGGAAACTGGACGCCCAGTATTCCGTATTTGAATGTATGGTAACCGATGCTGAGGCCAAAGAACTCTTTTTGCAACTGACCAGTCTGATGGATCTCAATGAGGATTCGCTGCTGCTTACACGTCTCGACCCGCATCGTAAGGCAGAAGCGTTAACCCGATGCACCGAGATAGGTTTCAAGGTTCCGGTACTGTATGAAAGGTAGTTGCCATGCGTCGAAACAAGAAAAAATGGTATGTCATCGCTTATGATATCCGCAATGAAAAACGATTGCGTCGGCTCCATTACGCCCTGAAAAAGGAGGCGGTACCTTTGCAGAAATCGGTATTTTTGCTTCACGCAGACATGGAACAGCGAAACAGGGTAAAGGCGGAAATTCAATCCAGGGTCAGTACCCGCGAAGATGACGTGCGCATCTATCCGGTGTTCAGTCCCGCTACATTCTGGTTGGCAGGTGTGCGGGCCTCCTTATCGGGGCTGTATGGCGGTGCGTCCGGCAAGATGCACGAACCCGGAAGCGTGAAAGGATTTTTCAGGAAACTATTCAGGGGGAAGCGCAGATGATTTTCGTTATTGACAGACGCGGCTGTACTCTGCGTTACCAGGCGGGCTGTTTGGTGTTGCAGCGTAAGGAGAAAAAGGATCGGCAAATTCCCATACAGCCCCTGGAACAAGTAATTATATACGGCAATCCCCTGGTAGAGGCCTCGGTTTATCGAGCACTGGCTGAGGCTGAGGTACCAGTGGTCATGCTGGCAGCACGGGGAAAACAGGCCTTTGCCATCTCGGGTGGAGGGCTTGCTGTTCAGCTGCCCCTGCGCAGACGCCAGCATCTTCTGGCAAACCATCTCGAGGGATCTCTTGATATGGCCAGATGGTTTGTTACCCGCAAAATGGAAAGTTACGATGTATCGTTGGTAGTGCTTGGAAAATCAGGCGCGGGTGGCCAGGCAGATCGGGATGATTTCAGACGGTTGCGTGATCAATCTGTGCAGAGACTTCAATCAGCAGTATCACATGCGTCGATCATCGGGCTTGAAGGTCAGCTGGCCCACGCGTGGTTTGCCCTTTTGGCAAAGCAGTTGCCATATAAGTGGAAATTTGCCGGCCGTAACCGCAGGCCGCCCAGAGATCCTGTTAATGCCCTGCTTTCATTGGGATATACATTGCTGCTAGCAGAGGTGACCAATGGAATACGGCGGGCAGGATTGGATCCGTCTCTCGGTTTTCTGCACCGGCACTATCCGGGGCGGGAGTCGCTGGCCCTTGATTTTGTCGAGATATTTCGAGCTGGTGTTGATTGCTGTGTGCTGGCCTTGCTGCATTCAGAAACAATTGGCAGTGACGGTTTCTATTATCGCAAAAAAGAAGGATGCCGCCTGAGTAAGGCGGCAAGACCCATTTTCTATCAGAACTGGGCTCATTGCCGGGAAGCATGGCCGAAACGGGAAAGTCTGTCGGCTCAACGCAGTGCAGTGCGGCATGTGGTTCTTCGGGAACATATTAACGGCCAGGTGGTCGAGGCTCGAAACTACATGAAACAGCTGGAGAAAAAATATGGGATCATCTCTGCTGGAACAGGCAATGACCCCGGAAGTGCTGGATCTGACATGGCGTAGACTGCGCCGGGAACATACACCATGGTCGATAACTGTCTCCCGGGATCAGCTGCAGCACCACCTGTTGAAACATCTGCTTGAGTGTCGTGAGCAGGTTTTGTCCGGTCGGTATAGACCGCAGCCCCTGCGTCAGTTTCCCTTACAGAAACCGGATGGCAAACAGCGAATTCTGTCAGCGCAATATCTGCAGGATAAATTTGTGCAAAGGGCACTACTCACTGTTCTCGAACCCCGAGCCGAAGCAATTTTTCATAACGACTCCTTTGCTTATCGTCCCGGTCGTAGCGTTGCCATGGCTCTTGCCAGGGCACGTGAACGAGTTCGTATCGGCCAGGCCTGGCTGGTGGATGCCGATATTGTCAGTTTTTTCGATACCATACCCCATCGTAAATTGATGAAAATACTGAGAGGGTTTATCAATGATACCCAGGCGATGCGATTGGTTGAAAAATGGCTCTCTCAGGGGGCACATCACCTCAGCCTGTTGCGTACCCCACGGGGTATCTCACAAGGGGCGATCCTGTCGCCTCTCTTTTGCAATTTGTATTTACATCCGTTTGATATGGCTCTGACAAAAGCTAATATCCCATTTGTCCGGTTTGCTGATGATTTTCTGCTTTTTTCAAGAGTAAAACAGGATGCTGTTAAGGCAATGCAGTTTGCAGAGAAAGCACTCAATGAACTGGGACTTGAACTTCATCCTCGAAAAACCCGTATTGTCCGCAGCAGTCCATCGGTGATTTTTTTGGGTGAGCCACTGCCCAATCCTTACGGCTAATAAATTGTTTTCCAGTTTTTCCAGGTATGGTATGTTTTGGCTGGTCATATTTTTTTAGGTAGCCATAGCTTTTTATTCAGGCAAAGGAGGATGATAAGCTTTATAATTATTTGTTTTTATTTTTTTTCTTTTTCCTGTCGAGGGTGGCGTGTATCATGTCGAAAATAATCGGCTTTATCTCCTTGATAGGAAAAAAATATTTGACTTAGTCACGGTTTGAACGAATGCCCTGAAGAGAAGGGATTAAGACGTCCGGATTAGACCAGAATATGGTAATTCCATTGTTATATACTAATGGAGTTTGAATGATTTTTTGGGGAACATTTGGAGTTTTTATGGGTTGCCTTATCTTTGAAAGTATTACTTCATGGATGTTTATTCGGGGCAGCAAAAAAAATCACCCAGAACTTTGGATTCATGCGGGTAAGCCAACACTAATGGGAAATGGAGATCTAATTAGTGCTTGGACATTAAATAACTATTTGATAGGTAGAGCTTACACAGAAATAAGTAGTGATGCTGCAATAGCCTTTGCTGAACGCTTACGGCTTCCATGTATTTTAAGCTACTTCTCAACTTTAATTTCTGTAGTTGTTTTCTTTATATCTATATTTGCTTTTGGTGGGCCAGAGTAATCATATAACAAGTCGTTATAAGGGACGGTGGGAGGCTCGTGATATTTTCAACGCCCTTGCTTGTACCAAATATACAGGCAACTTGCAGCTCATTGCTGTAAAATCCCGCCGCCCCTGAACTCAGCTTTTGAACGAATGGCCTGAAGAAAAGGAGTTAAGATGAAGGGAGGCAGTTAAGAGTTATTTTACATCCTCTGAGGGGGCGTTTATTACGCCATAGGACACCGAGTATTCCGAGAAAATTTAAGTTTTCAGGCGTGATGTCGCTTTCTGCTCTGCTGTCAGTTCACCAGGCCAGGCTGAGGCACCTGGCAGCCTCCCTCTCTCTTGATCAGGAACTTTGGGATATTGCTGGCTGGTCCATGAGTAATAGACTATCGCCCCAGCAGTAAAAAACAGGTAATGGGGTATTTTTCAGGTATCAAGCTTTGCCGATCTATTCTTTCGAGATAAAACCATAAAACGTATACAGGAGAACTATGCACTCACCTGTATGTTGTTGGAATAATCAACCAAGCGAAGTACTAATACTGTAACAACGCAAACACAGCAAAGGAGAATATCTTATGGGTATGATGAAAGAATTTAAAGAATTTGCCATGAAAGGAAATGTTGTCGATATGGCAGTGGGTATTATTATTGGTTCTGCATTTGGCAAAATTGTCTCTTCTCTTGTTGAAGATGTGATTATGCCTCCCATAGGCGTGCTTGTCGGGGGAATTAATTTTTCCAACCTTGCCTTTACGATCAAAGAAGCCTCTGGAGATGTGCCAGCTGTGGTTATCGGGTATGGAAAGTTTATCCAGACCACGATTGACTTCGTCATTATCGCCTTTGCCATTTTTATCATTATTAAACGAATAAATGCGCTTAAGCCCAAAGAAGAAGAACTACCTGAAGAGCCAGCAAAACCCTCGACTCAGGAAGTACTCCTTACGGAAATTCGCGATTTACTCAAAAAACAAGGGTAATTTCGTTCAGATAATCCCCCGGCTTTTTGCCGGGGGACAGTCAAGGATTGCCGGTTCTTGCAAAGTATGGATGGGCATATCGTTGTGTTGGAACACCACCTTATGCTTTCTGCCTCACGTTGGTCATGCGGAGATTCTTTTCCTCAGCCCTGTTTTTGGTGACCGGTACATTTTAGGATTGAGTTGTAGTTTTTTAAAATAGGTAACGCCTTAACAGATGTTGCTGCCGATCTTTTATCATTTCTTGTGTGCCTGAAAGTACAGCATTCCACCATTTTGTTCGATGAAGCTATACTCCAGTTGATTTTCTATGCATGCTCCCTGCACATCATCCTGGGTCAGAATATGTACTTCGAGACAGCCGGAAAACTTTGCCCATCTCTTGTCAAAATTCTTATCAATACCCAGTACAGGTAAGGCACAGATTAGACGCCCTTCAGGGGCCAGGGCCAAGGCAGCTGAAGCCAGTGCTGCCCGCCAGTCAGGGATCATGTGCAAAGCTGTGTCTGTAACAATTACAGCAAAATTCTCATCTACAAAGACTACCTCTTCAGCGTTAGCCCGTACCATACGATAGCGCAAAAAATCCTTTTTTCTGGCCCGCCGTTCAGCCTTTATGAGCATTTCATAAGAGAGATCAAGACCAGTATAGTCATTATCCTTGTCCAGGCAGGGAATAAGTCCGCCTGTGCCGCAGGCGAGGTCAAGAATTTTCGACTGTTGGACAGTGCCGATGAGTTCCCGCCAGATACTTCGGTGCCTTTCAGGAGCAGCCTTGTGAATGCGAGGCCGGATATAGTATTCCATGACCTGATCGTAGAACAGGGAGAACAGCCTGAATTTTCGCATGTTTTTTTGATTGGTGACGGAGAGTTGCTGAGGCAGCAGGTCAATAATGTTGTTCGTATCCGGAGGTGGAAAAGTCATTATTCTCCTTGTGTCAGTGCGGTGGCAGGTCTATTGCCAGGGGAAGGCTCAGTCTCAACCGTGAGTAACGAGGCTTTTTTGTTTGTGTTTCTGCCGATCATGCGGCGTTGAGCCAAACTTTTCATCACAGTACTGTTTACCAAGAATATCTGCATGTGAAAATCGCTGCATTTCTGCCGCAAGGCCCTGTGGCTCATAATGCTGGCTGAGAAAATCGTTGTTGATAAACAGCTGTTACGTATTTCTATAAAAAAATATACTAGGAGCCTGTCGGATTTAAACGTATGTAGCGACAGCAAACAAGGCATACCTGATAGGCTTATCGCGTTGATTTCAAAATATTGTTGACCGATCTGCGTTTTCAGGTAAAATCGTATGTAATTTCAATAAATTATACGTTAGGAGATTATGGCTGACAACTTCATCCCCACCAACAGAGATCAGCAGTACCTCTTTCCACCAGCAATTCAAGATTGGCTGCCGGAAAGGCATTTGGCCAGGTTTGTCGTTGATATCGTCTCACAACTCAATCTGAGGCCTCTGGCTGAAGCTTACTCAGGTAAAGGTTGCAAAGCATATCACCCTGAAATTCTTTTATCTTTATTGTTCCATGGCTATGCCGCTGGTGTTTTTTCCAGTCCGAGGAGAAGGTTGCCAAACGGCGTGCAACAGCCAAAGATACCGGCAAAAAGCCTCGGGGTCGTGGCCCAAAACCACCCGAACCTGGGCCTCGTAAAAAATATCAACTCAATCTGACCGAGGAGGAATCCTGTCTCATGCCGTCTTCGGACAAGGGATTTGTCCTGGCCTATAACGCTCAGGCAACGGTTGACGTTGGCACGATGGCCATTGTCGAATCTCATATCAGCCAGGCTGCAAACGACAAACAGGAGATTACCCCAGCCCTTGCAGCTCTGGATGAATTACCTGAAAACCTTGGAAAATTGATACCATGCGGGCTGACGCAGGTTATTACAGTGACGATAATGTGGCATTATGCGGGAAGTCAGGGATTGAACCGTATATTCCCCCAGGCCGGGACAAACATAATCAGCTTCTCGCTGAACGATTCGTTGATCCAGCTCCTTTGCCGGAAGAGGCGGCAGTAATAGACAGGATGAGGAACAAACTCAAGATTGTCGGGGGCCGCAAGATTTATGCAAAACGCAAAAGCACTGTTGAACCAGTGTTTGGTATTATCAAACACGTCTTAGGATTTCGACAATTTTTCTTAAGGGGCCGGGCTGTTTTTTATTGCCGCCGGGGTGATGATACTGTTCACGGCGTCGAGTACGCTCAGAACCTGAAACTTTCGGATACAAAACGAAAGGAAGAGACATGAGTGGTCGCGTTTTCTTGTCTCTGTACCGACACATCAGCAATGGAGCAATTAGCCTGGATATTTCATGAACATTGTGTCAAATTTTTAAAAATTGCGGATATTCCAATATACTACACGGAGAACATTACAGTTTTACAATATCCAAAGTGTTCACCAAAGGTCAGTCCATACGGCGCCATCTTCTTTACGTATTTTTGCAATAACTATAGTTTACTATTACGTAATGCAAAAAACTTCGAACCGGACACCGCCTGAACTGATGAAATATCCGGGTTAGGGAGCTGCAGATCTTACACTCCTTTCTGGCGACCAAGAAATTGGCGGAGAGAATCTGAAATGAAGACCAGGGTCTTCTCTTTCAAGAACGCTACAGTTGAGGATAACAGACTATTTTGGTGCGCCCATCCCATTTACCTGACCCGACCGATATCAAGCTGCATCGGGCCAAAGGGTGATTCGACTGTTCGAGAAACAACAGATTGAAATCCTGCCTGGGTCATCGCCTGGGCAATGCTCGCTGCTTCCAGGTAAAAATCGTTGCCAGCAAGGGCCATCGGCAGATAGCGCCGTACCGAAAATGCCGGGCCGGTGCCATCCGGGCTAAGGTGATCGTGAAGGCTGATGCAGATACCGCCCGGAGCCAGAGACTTGCAGATCTTTGCCATTATCGGCTCCAGAAAGGGCTTGGAAAAATTCAAGGTTCCTGAGGCCCATATCAGATCATATCCGCAGCCCAAATCGTCTCTGGTAAAGTCGCCTGACAAAGTGGAAATTCGATTTTTCAGACCATATTTTTCGATATAGGTATGGGCATGCTTTGTTACTGCGGGAAAATCAAATACCGTTCCTGTCAGCGAAGGATGGGCCTTGACAATTGCCATACAATTCAGGCCCGCGCCGCCTCCAAGGTCCAGCATCTTTTTCATCCGGGGAAATTCGGGCAGCTCAGAGACAATGGATGCTGCCATTTCAGCAAACAGCAGCTCCATCCGGGCCAGCATATGAACTTCTTCTGCGTGGGCCTCCATATCCTGTCCGTGATTTCCTGATTGACCCGCTGATTGGTTCTCTGATTGAGCTGGCATGTCCGGCGGCCCCTGCCGGATGAAATCAGCAATGGCTTCGGGATTATGGGGAAGCATGGCAAGAGTTTGCTCCAGGAAATCACCAAGATAGGCCGGGGCGGATGTTACAAGAAAATCTCTGGATAACGGGGTGTTATAAAATTTCCCCTGCTGTTTTTCCAGCAGGCCAGCAGCAACAAGGGCATTGAGAAAGCGTTCCGTGTTTTCAGGATGCCAGCCCGCCTGAGCCGCAATATCATCGGCTGAA
>PDWJ01005605.1_pt1 | contig 10226 bp, 9 predicted proteins | sample 1430881 | NCBI WGS metagenome assembly PDWJ01 (sample SAMN01162460, study PRJNA174530) | Oral metagenome, whole genome shotgun sequencing project. | biome: Marine environment; feature: Marine mammal; material: Swab sample of the gingival sulcus; isolation source: swab sample of gingival sulcus...
GCGCGAACCTGCGGTGGGGTGTAGGCTCAAGTGGTCCAGGAGGCGCTGTTTTCCTGTCGCCCTTCCCTCCAATGCAGCAGGTATAGTCTTCAGAAAACACGTCCTTTTCTTCCCCTCCTACTGCCTTTTCTTGCGGGCCTATCCCTTCCCGGAATCCACCACTGCTCCCCCGTGGAGTGCACCTTTACCCAGTCTTGACCGATCGAAAGCAACATACTATATTGTGCTGACTGTCAACCGTCTCCACGTGATCCACAAAGGAGGATCCCATGTACTCTTTTGCGCCATCCCTTCTCGCCGTCACTCTCCTGCTTTTCGCCACAGCCTGTTCTGATCCCTGTGAGAAGGCTGTCAAGAAGGCGGAAGCCTGCTTAAAAAAACAGAAGGGTAAGGCGGGCAAAACCGAGGCACCACGCTTTATACAACTTTGCAAGATGAACACTGCTAGATTCAAAAAATGTCTCGATCTCAAAGACTGTGCAGCGTACCAAAAATGCATCTCTAACGCCGGGACCGATCCCGAAGCCCTCAAAGCGTACCAAAAGAGCGCCAAAAAGAGGGAGACGGAGGTCCCTGCTGAGGCTAGTCCCACGAAACCCACCCAGGATGCCACCCCACCCGCAAAGCCTGCTCCAGAGAAGCCGACCAAACCCGCTACTCCTCCCACACAACCTGCCCCCATGCAGTAGCCGGCTCACGCCCCATGAGCCGTTGGCATTCTGTCTCTTCCACCCTTTAAGGAGCCCCTTTGCGCGACTCCCTCGCCCCCCTTTGCGACGAACTCACTCGACGGGGTGTTCCCCACCGGGTGGCGTACCCCCTTAACACATTGACTACCTACAGACTTGGCGGCCCTGCGGCCCTGGCGCTCCTCCCCTCCACCAGTGAAGAGGCTGCCCGTGCCATGGAACTCCTCCACAAGTTGGGACTCGCCGATTGTGCTGTGATAGGGGGGGGCTCCAATGTGCTCATCGCCGACGGGGGGATTCCCGGCCCTACTCTGCTCCTCTCGCGTCTGAACCAATGCTCCTGGGAGGGTACCTCAGGTGCACCTCTGCTCCGCTTGGGTGCGGGAGTCGGCTCCTCCACCGTCGCGGAACTCGCTCTGGCTCGAGGGTATGCGGGTGCCGAGTTTCTCAGCGCCCTACCGGGCTCCATAGGGGGTGCCGCCTTCATGAATGCTCGTGCCTTCGGTGCAGAGATGGGGCAGCTCCTCGTAGAGGCGAGGGGGGTCACCCGAGAGGGTGCTCTGTTGCGGCTTAGCCTGCGACCAGAGGAGTTCCAGTACAAATCCTCTCCCTTTCGCCAGCGGGAACTTATCGTCACGGAGGTCACCCTTCAACTCTCTCCTGGCACCCCAGAGGAGATCAACGCCAAAATGGAGGCCAACCGAGCCCACCGAAAGAAAAACGGCGAGGAGCTCTACCCCTCCTGTGGCTGCGTCTTCAAGAACCCCTACCACTACGGGATCTCCGCCGGGAAAATTATAGACGATCTCGATCTCAAAGGGTTTGGTACTCCCAATGTCTGGGTCCACCACAAGCACGCCAACTTTATCGTTCACAACGGTCAGGCTACCTCCAGGGAGGTCAGGAGTGTCATGGAGGCGGTTCGTGCTAAGGTAAAAGCAGCCCTCGATCTAGAGCTCCAGTTTGAAGTGGAGTTTCTTGGGGAGTGGAGCCCCTAACCTATGCCCATCCGATCCCTCCTTCTGTTGTGTCTCCTCCTTATGCTGCTCCCCAAAACCGCTCAAGCCCAGGAGCAGATGGTGGGGATCCGCTCCCGCTTTGCTTTCAGTGCCGGTGCTGTTCTAGGTTTTGGAGACCAAGCGGCGGCGGGGGTTGTGGGGGGGTTCCGCTTCATGGGAGTGGCCGGGATGGACCTGGAGTACTACTTCAACAGCGTCAGTGAAACCCCCTCCAGCACTTCCACCAAGGTGGGTGATCTCCAGTTTGTCCCCAATTTCAACCTCCAAGCCAGCATCTACTTCTTTCGTGAGCGCGCTTGGGCGCCGTATGCGCTGGCGGGAATTGGAGTTGAGTTGGGCGGCTCGGATCGTGTGAATCTCTTAGGTGGCGCTGGGGTGGAGTTCACGTTCCTTAAAGACAGGTTGACCCTCCAGGTCTCTCTCCGCTTCTTCTTTCCCCGGCCTGTGGACGTAGAGAAGCAGCGCGAGAAGATGCTCATGGACGGGAAGCCCTCTCTCCCCTCCTACACCGATTACTACAATCTCGAGACCTATCAACTCAACGTCGCCTTGCGCGTGGTCTACTGACCTCCTGTGGGGACTCTACACTCCAAAAGAGTCGCCCCTCTCTTTTGGGTACGCCTTACGTAACTATCTCACTCGGAATTAAAATTGACTTGTTACCCCACTCCTATATAATCTCCGTAGCGCCACAAAGAGCGACCGCACTCCACCTCCCGGGTTGGCTCTCGCGTCTGGGATTCCCCTCTCAGGGGGGATCACGTTCGTGGGCACCCAGGGCGAGCTGTCCTACGGGGGTGCACCATGGCAAAAGGAGCTCCATGCCACGCAAATACGACAAACCGGAACGCGCTCGCAGATACGCCAAAACCATCGCCTCGGATATCAAGCTCTACAACCTCAAATCCCTGGAGAACGCCCTCATGGAGGATAGGGTCTTCGAAGTCCTAGCTGATCAGATAGAGGAGGGGCTGACCCACTTTAGGGAGCGTGTCACCCCGGAAATTTTAGAGATGAAGATCTACGAGCGGGTCCTGGTGGATGTGCTCCTCTACGAGATGCGCAACATAAAGACCCCCATCTTTTAGGACGCACCCCTCGTCTTCCAGAACCCGATGGGGCGATGCTCCTACACTTCCCATGCACCGGCTCGGTACAACCAGGAGGGGTTTTTTGTGGCAGAACGGACGTTTCAGTGGACCTACGATCGGAGTCCTGTGGAAGGGAGAGAGCGGGTGGATCACTTTGTTGCCAGAGCCTCGGGGGAATCCCGGGAGCGGGTGAAAGAGTCCCTTACCCAGGGGCTGCTCTTGGTCAATGGGAGGCCGGTAAAGCCATCGTACAGGCTCCGTCGGGGGGATACCCTTCTCTTCACTCCTCCTCCCCCTCCTCTTACAGCTGCCCACCCCGAGCAACTCCCCGTGGAGGTGGTCTACCGGGACGACCACCTCCTTGTGGTGAACAAGGCCGCGGGGATGGTGGTTCACCCGGCACCTGGACACAGCAGCGGCACCCTTGTAAACGCGCTTTTGGGGCTGGGGGTCTTCTCCAGCGAACTGGGGGAGATCCGCCCAGGGATTGTGCACCGAATAGATAAGGGAACAAGCGGCCTCCTCGTGGTTTCGCGCACCCCGAAAGCCCGTGAAGGGCTTGTTGCGCAGTTTAAAGAGCACTCCATCCATCGTAAATATATCGCCCTGGTCCAGGGGATCCCCTCTCCGCGGCAGGGGACCTACACTACCCTCCACGGTCGCAACCCCCACAACCGATTGAAGTTCTCCTCCCTGGTCGCCACAGGGAAGGAGGCGATCACCAACTACAGGGTGGAGGAGACCTTCTCCACCCTGGCGGCTCTTGTCCACGTTACCCTCTCCACGGGTCGGACCCACCAGGTGCGGGTCCACTTCGCGGATCACCGGCACCCCCTCATCGGTGACCCCCTCTACAATAGACGGGGCGGTCCCGCGGCCCTCAACCCTCTGGGGAAGGCGCTGGGGAGACAGGCCCTCCACGCAGCTGAGTTGGGATTCGTCCACCCCATCACCGGGGAAGAACTCCTCTTTTGTGCTCCTCTCCCCGAGGAGTTGGAACGCCTCTATCTCGCCCTCAAGGAGCTCTAGTATGCGTCACGTTCCCCCCCTCTTTCTCAGCGAACTCCTGCACCGGCCGGGACAGGCCCACCTCTTCAGTACTGCCCAAGGGGGGCGGGCTGAACCCCAGGTTGGCGGGTGCAACCTTCACTACCGTAAGGGGGGTACCCGTGAGACTGTGCTCCACAACCGAGCCCGCCTCATGGAGCGCGTGGGGCTGGATCCCCAGAGTCTCCGGTTGGTGGATCAGGTCCATGGGGGAGAGGTGCTGTTGGTGCAGGGAATGACCTTGAAGGAGACCGAGTCTGTGCCCGCCGATGGGCTCGTAACTACTACACCCGGCTATACTGTAGGGGTCTACGTGGCCGATTGTCTTCCGATCCTCCTCTCCGTCCCAGGGGGAGTGGCGGCGCTCCATGGGGGGTGGCGCTCTCTGGTGGCGGGGATTGTGGAGAGGGGGATCCAAACTCTGTGCGACGCAACTGGGGTGGGCCCTGAGAAGATCACACTGGCCATGGGCGCGGGGATCGGTCTTTGCTGTTTCGAGGTGGGAGAGGAGGTGTGCGACCACTTTAGTGCCCTTGATCTCAAGGAGGCTATTGTGCCCTCTTTAGGAGGGGCAAAGCCCCATATCGATCTCCAGGCTGCAGCGATGCGCCTCGCCGAGCGCGCAGGGGTGCTCCCTCACCATATGGATCGCAACCCCCTTTGTACCTGCTGTGAACCCCAACTCTTCTACTCGTATAGGAGAGATGGGTGGCCCACAGGGCACTTGATGGGGATTATCGGCATCCGGTGAGGGGGTAAGGTGACCAGCTGGTTCGTAAAAAACAATCCTCAGCTTTTAAAGTACGGACACATGGGGTAGAATCCCCTCCATCAGGCGTCACCTGGGAGTGGTCCCCCCCGCTTGAACTGGTACTCCCAAATAAGGGGGTGAAATGGTTGTCCCTGAGAGAGGGGACACGAGGTAGTTCCCGTCCCGAAATTCGCTTCGCGAAAGATTTTTGAAAAAATCTGTTTCGGTCTGTCCTTGATTTTACAGGTCATTTCGGTCCGCATCCCGATAGGTATCAGTAGTATATGATTAAAAACGGGACTTTCGGGATGCGAACGAGGTAGGCTAGGTCACATGAGCAGTACAAGGATTCAAAAGAACACGGCAAAGAGCAAGGGGAGGATAGTCGATCAGAGCCAGGGTGCCATGGTCCTTGATGTGATCAAAAGGATCCTCAAAACCACATGGGGGATGCGTATAGCCCTGGGACTCTCAGGAGTACTCCTGTTTTTCATGGGCTATCTCATTGGGAATTGGGGGACCGCGGATCTCAAGGCACGGGTGGAGCAAAAAAAAGAGGAGATCAACGAGAGCATCCTAGAGAAGAAAAAGCTCACCACAAAAGTGCATCGGCTCCAAAAGGAGGTTGCGGAGTTGAAACGCAAGCTCTCCTACTCCCAATCCAAAATGCTTTTGCTTAAGCAGCGCAACAAGATCCGAAAACCCCTTTACGACGCCCTGGAACTCTGGAAGGGGGGAAAGAAGACCGAAACCAAAGTCAAACTCCACGCCGCGATTATCAACCTCAGGACCGAAGCAAAGAGCGCCACGGGGCTCTCTAGGTGGTTTTATCGAACCACAATCAGGAAGCTTCAGGCGGCCATAAAGCAGATCGACACAGGGTGTGGTAAGAACACCTTCTGGGGAGAGAAGGAGACAGCAAAAGACTGCACAGCAATAATACGACAGATCATCATTCGGGCCACAGAGATTCTCCCAGCGCCCTGAGAGTGACCACTATGCGTTACCTTCTTCTCCTCCTTGCTGTGCTCTTGGTGCCCCTAAGGGTCCACGCCTGGAGCGCAAAACGGAACCGCTTTAACCCTGCCATGATCGCACGGTACAAGGGGATGCTCGCTTCAAGACCCGACGACGGGTTTGCCTTTCGTAAGCTGCTCTCCATGTACCAAAACTACTCCTCCCTGGATCGGCTCATTGGGGAGTACAGGCGGCTCCTCAAGAACTCTCCTACCCACTACGCCCACAACGTGGTTCTAGGTAGGATCTACCTCAAGATCGACCGCTTTGAAGAGGCCGAAGCGGTGCTGAAGGTGGCGAGAAAGCGAGACCCAAAACGCTTTGAGGCTTTCAAGAGCCTCGGAAAACTCTATCTCAAGCGGGGGAAGCATAAGCTGGCTCGTACCAACCTGGACAAAGCCCTGGACAATGTGAAGAGCAACAAGCGGATCCGCGAGCGGCTGTTACGGGAACTCGTGCGCATTTCTGTCCTTGGAGGCGACATCAAGGGGGGGACCCGGTATTTTGGTCTTATCCTCAAGCTTCGTCCCAACGATTTCCGCACGAGGTGGGATTTCGCGGAGCTTTTAGCCACGGGAATGCACTTCAAAAAAGCGATGGTGCAGTACGAGAAACTCTACAAAATGTCCTTCTCGGACACCCGCCGTAGGGTGCGCGTGATGAAAGCCAAGGGGCGTCTCTACGAGAAGATGGGAAAAGACCAAAAAGCGGTAGCCATCTACTGGAAGGCCATGGGGCTCACAGCGCGGGGCCACTGGGTCCGCAGGGAGCTTGTTAACCGGCTCGTCTCCATCGCTCGTAGACGCGACGAACTCCACAAACTCCTTCAGGATTTTCGCCGCCGATGGGGCTCCCCCTCTGCTTTCCAGTATGCCATTATAGGGAAGATATATAGCGAAACGGGCCAGTTCGATAAGGCAATTGCAGCCTACCGGAACGCTATCCGTCGGGACAGATACAACGTGGACTACCGATTGGAGCTCATTGCCTTGCTCGAGAAGTCGGGGGCCTCGCCACACACCATCATTACAGAGCAAGAGCATCTCGCCCGCGCGGTGCCCTCCCAGGTGAAGTATGCGGTGGAGTTGGCCTCCCTCTACGCTAAGGTGGGCCAGACCAAGCGAGCTATGGCGCTCACCAGACGACTCTTGGCCCAAAACCCCTCGGAGGCTTCTCTTCTTCTCTCCCTTGCAGACCTCTACGCCCAGTGGAATACTCCCAAAGAGGTCATCAAGATGTACGAGAGGTTGGTTCGTCTGGAACCCCATGATCACGAGCACTACATCAATCTGGGGCAGCAGTACTGGGGTCGAGGCAACCGAAAAAAAGCGATGAAAACCTGGGAGAAGATCCTTCGCCCTGGGATGTTCCCAAAGAGGGCTGACGCCTACTACATCCTGGCCACAGTCCTCATGGAGGTTGCGAAGTACGCAAAGGCCCGAGAATATCTCCGCAAGGGGCTCAAGCTCCAGCCCAACTCCACTAAGTTCATGTATCTGGATGGGCAGCTGCTGCTAAAGCTCCGCCAGCTCAAGGCGGCTAGTCAGGTCTTCGAGAGGACACTGGCCAAGGCCGAAGAGCACCAGAACGTGCGCATGGCAAAGAGAGTCCGAAAGCGCTTGCTGAAACTCTGGCAAGAGCTCCGAATCCTCTCCAAAGAGCTCGCAAAGCGACGCCTAGTGTGGCGTCCCTCGAAAATAGATATGGGCCTTTTTTTAGCAGAGGGGTACACCACCCTGGGCAAATGGACAGAGGCTGAGAAGCTATTACGAGCCATGCGGAGAAGGCGTCCTGCGCTTTCAGAACCCCTTTTGGGGCTCATTCGACTCTACGACTCTCTGGGGAAGTACAGGGGCCTTATCACGCTGCTGCAGGAGGCGTTGCGTCTCATCCCCCACCGCGCTCAGGAGTTCTATGAGCAGCTATCAAGCACCTGGGCTCTCCTGGGTGATGACAAGAAGGCGCGCCACTTCTTGAGTTTGGCCATCCGAAAAGGAGCAAAGGATTCCAAGTCCTGGGCCAAGGCGGGGATGCTCGCTATAAAATTGGAGGACTACTACGGTGCTATTAAAGCCTATCTAGAGGCGATCCGCCTGGATCCCTATGAGATGGAGTACTACTTCGCTGTGGCTTCTCTCTACCTCCAGATCAGCAAGCCTAAACAGGCCACAAAGGTGTACCGGCAGATCATTTCCCGCGCCTCTACAGACGAACTCGTGGAGCGGGCAGGCCTATTGGCTCTAGATCTCGGCGAGATCTCAGGAGAGCTAGGGACCCTTGAGCGGACGCTCCACCCTCTCTCCTTTGTCTACAGCCACCGCCCTGTCTTTTCAAAGCTGCTGTTGGCGGTCTACAAGCGCTATATCCCGACCGTTGCCCACCTGAAAAAGCGTGGCCGCTCAAGAAAAGTGGTAGCTTGGGCAAAGGGGGAGCTCAAGCGGCTGGGTAACAGAGCTCTCAAACCCCTGTTAGAGGGGCTCACATCGGGAGATCTGCCCGAGATGAACGATGCCAGAGAGCTCCTCGCCCTCTTGGGAAATCCAAACAGTGCCGTCCCCCTCATCAGGATGGCCAAGCGTCTCTGGGAGAAGGGGGTACAACAACGCAAAAAGGGGACAAGAACGGCGTTTCTGAGCCAGGGGGAGTTCCAGTTTGTGCAACAATCGCTCCTTCTCGCCGCAAAGATCGGAGACAAGAGCATCCTAAGGGAGCTCCACTACTTCTCGAGACAGACCCAGGATACTACGGTGCCTCTTTTGGCGCTCTGGGGAATCGCGCGAATCCAACCCCAAAGCAGCCTCTTCAAGGCTCTCCTTGAGAGAGGGAGCGGGGTGGAGCAGATCAAGTTGGCCTGTTTTACCCTCGCCTCTTCGCAACGGAATCTCCCCCGCTTGAGGGCCTATGTGGAGAGGAGGTCAGGGCGCCTCGATCTTCGCATCGCCTGTATGAAAGCCCTCGCCCATAGGGGGGGCTCTTCTCTGGCTCCCCTCCTCAAAAAGATGCGCATTCAAGGGAGCCTATACGATCCTCGCCACGCTGCTGAGGCGCTCCTCCCCTACTCTCCAGAAGAGCAGGATCTTCCGGAGATGGTGAAGGGCTATCTCAACGCGAACACTGCACAAAAGCCTCTCTTTGCCCAGGCCCTCCTTTTGGCCTCGGGAATCCGCAAACGGCAAGAGTTGCGGCCACATCCTACCCCACAGATTTCCCTGGGGGAGAGACCCTATGCCAAGACCTGGTTGGCGGAGTATTTCAAGCAAGATCAGGTTCGAGCGCTCCTCTACCCCTTGGGTGAGGCCGATAGTGCCGTGTCCCTCTGGATACCTAAAGATAAAAAAAATACCATAAAAACCAGGGCGTCACTGGAGCTCCGGCTCCTCCTCCAGCCCCCTGTGCTACCCCGGGGCCACTGCCCCGAGGCGCGAATTCTCTCTTTGCTCTTGCCCGCCGCCCGTGCCTCTCTGCGGGGTACTATCAGGGATCGTACTCGGCTCCTGGAGAGCTGGTTCCCAGACCTTTCTTTGCAGGGATTCTCCTCCCTGTGTACGCCGCAGGAGGCACGCAGGTTAGGGCGTACCCTCTACAAGAGGCTCTACCCGCAACTGCTCCCCCTCTTCTCCTCCCCCTCTTTGACTATCAAAGAACGGATGTGGTTTATGGCGATCACTATGGGCAAACGGTCCCTGGAGCAGTTGTTCCACGCCGTCACCTGGGAGGAGAGCCGTTACCGTATCCTGACTGCGTTGATTCACAGGAGGTATAGCCCGAGCACGACCGCGTGGCGAAAACTTCTTCTAAAGGGCTCCAATAGAGAGCGCATAGTGCTCCTCCCCCTCTTCTTCAAGACCCCCAAGGGAGAGTCGATCTCCTACAACGTCGTTGCCGATCCTGACGTGGTGCTGGCCTCATTAGGGTTGGAGTTTCTGGAGGAGCACAGCTTCCCCCCGAAAGTGCTCCTTCCAGCGCTCAACCACCCCTCTTTGACTGTGGCGCAGCGGGCCTACGACCTGGCGAAACGACGCCATCCCAAGGCGCTTCACACACTCCTCCAAAAGCTCCCTAAACACCGCAAAGAGAAACTCGAATCCCAAAACTGATTCCCATACTAGAGTGTTCCATGAGATCTTGTGCCCTCCCCCCTTTTCTGCTTCTTTTGTTGCTCTCTGTCAGTTGCAGTGATCCCTCCTCCTGCGACGGGAGCTGTGCCGAAACGCCCCGTGGGAACAAGGTACTCCTCCACGGGCTTTCCACCTGTGAAGTGTGTATCTCGCTGGCCCAATCCCTCGAACGCAACAGGGTGGAGTTTGCCTTCCTCGATGTGGGAGAGGATTCCAGAGCCTACCAGGAGATGCACGACAAGTTGGCTAAGGCATACTCGGGAAAGCAGGTCCAGATTCCCATCGTCGACGTGAGCGGTGTCCTCAAAGACGCCCCCACGGTACTATAGAAAAAGCACCTCTATGAAGAGGAGGAGTAGTCTCCCAAGAGGGCTCTGGGATCCCGGGATCCTCCTGTGGTTTCTGCTTGTTGGGTGTAGTGCCAAAAAGGAGGGTGTGGGATCCCAGAGCACAAAGACTCCCCATACGGGGAGGAGCAAGGTGGTACAGGTCAC
>PDWJ01005606.1_pt1 | contig 10225 bp, 7 predicted proteins | sample 1430881 | NCBI WGS metagenome assembly PDWJ01 (sample SAMN01162460, study PRJNA174530) | Oral metagenome, whole genome shotgun sequencing project. | biome: Marine environment; feature: Marine mammal; material: Swab sample of the gingival sulcus; isolation source: swab sample of gingival sulcus...
CCTAAGGCATAAAAAAGACCAACTGCGCCAAGCCCTAGCAAAAGCAGCCCAATCATTGGACAAAGCGCAGGACGGCGCACTCCAGCACTTTTATTCAAGCCAAGACGTTGCAACTCTTGGTACAGTTCTCGACTAGAAATATCGGGAGTGGCTAAATGGGCGGGCACATCGTTTTTCTTATTACGTTGAGAAAACTGTTGAGCGAACGCCATTTCGTCTTGAATTTCTTGTTCTGTTGTGTGAATGTCTTTCTGTATTTTTGCTTTGTCTGCTTCTGTTGCCGTTTCCAGCTCAGTTCGTAAGGTTTTTATCTTTTGCCGTAGTTGAGATAATTCCGCTTCATGCTTTTTTTCCACCTGCTCTGAACTGGTTTGCGTATAAGCAAGCTTATGGTGAACTAAAATGCGCTCTAGTGCACGTCGACAATTAATGACTTGAAAAACGTCTAAATCATATTTTTCAGCGCTAAAAGTCAGCGGCATATCGTATTTTTCATAAATTTTCTTAACTTCGCCAGCTGTGACATTGTCAGGCAGTTGACTCAGTTCAGCGGAAAACTGCTCTTTTATCCAACGTATTTTTTCTTTTCCTGTTGCCCTTGTGGGAAACGTATCTGGAAACTTGGCATTAAACATCCCGTTAAGGCCTTCTGTGAAGGCATGTATAGCCTCCAACTCCTCATCACTCATGCCCTCATCAGTAAACAAGGTGTGCGTTTCTTCACTTGCCTGTTTTTGCGCTTCTTCTTCCGACAGACCTGACATGCTATTAAGCTGAGCCATTAGCGCTTGGTATTCTTCTTGCACTTGCGTTTTATGAGTATTATTTTTCATGCTGTTAGCATTCCTCTTGACGGGTTGTATAATTGAAACATAGTATTTCTCCTGATGCCCTTTAATGTAAGGATAAAATAGCAATTTTATTGCTAGGAATTTGGAATATCTATTTGTTCGACAAACGCCTTTATTTTGTCTACCGCTGGCAAAACATCATTGACAATGATAACGTTTGTTTTCCTATCCATAGCGACTCGTCCTCTTTTTGAGAGCATTTTTTTCTCTTTAATCATTTGCATAACATCTTTAGCTTTTCGGTGTTTTATAAAAATCAGTTGTTGTATCATAGGTTCGAGATTTTGAGGTTTAAGAACACAACCTCCACCATCATCAAACAGCGCCTCTGCGGGGGAAACAAAGATAACCTCGCCTTTTTTCCACTTAACCAGCCCCTGTTGCTTAATAACGGCGTTAAATGCTTCATGAACATTCGCTGCTTTAACAGCAATACTTACTTTCCCTTTTACGTCGCCATGCACAACAACATTGAGATGATAGCGCTCACCTAGGCATCCCAACACAGCTCTAATATCTGCATCTTTCAGCTTCAACGAAATAGTATTCCCTTTTATTGACACCTTATTTTGAGGCATAAGTTCTGGGCGCTCTGTCGCCATCAGGGCATCACAGTTTGGATAACGCGGTTGCGGTGTTTCAGCTTTTACGGTCTGCGCGCTAGCGACAAACGGCAACAAAATAAATAAGGCTAAGTAGCGATTCATAACATTCCCCTCAGATTAATTAAGATAAGCCAACAAAATCCCAATAAAAATAAATACGCCCACCCATTGATTATTCAAAAACGCCACAAAGCAAGCATCGCGCTCGCGTCCGCGGGTGATAACGAGCTGGTAGGCAAAACAGCCACAGGCAAATAACAAACCCACATAATAATAGCCACTCAGTGCGTTGAGCATGCCTACCCACAGCATCAAGGCGACAAATACCGCCATTAACAAGGCATTGATAAGTGTATCGTAGTTACCAAACCACAAAGCGCTGGAGTGAATGCCGATGGTGACATCATCTTCTCTATCCACCATCGCGTAGTAGGTGTCATAAACAATCGTCCACAGCGTTACCGCGGTAAACAACACCCATGCGCGTAGCGGTAACTGTTGCGCGATAGCCATATACGCCATCAACACCGAGCAAGAAAACGCCATCCCCAAAACCAGTTGAGGAATCTTAAAAAAACGTTTCGTGAAAGGGTAGAGACAGGTCAGCCCCAAAGCCAATAGCGCGGGAACAACCGCCGCGCGGGGCAATAAACAAAGTAAAATAAGCGCGGCGACAATCAAGATAGCAAAGCCGATTTTAGCATCGGTGGTCGTCAGTCGTCCGCTGGTCAGAGGACGCGCTTGGGTGCGTTGAACGTGGCGGTCAAATTTTCTGTCGGCGAAGTCATTAATCACACAGCCCGCGCTACGCATCACGAAAGCCCCCAGCAGGAAAATGAGCACCATACCCGCGGGCGGTTGCCCCTCGGAGGCCAACCACAGCGCCCACAGCATGGGGCAGGCGAGCAAAACCGTGCCGACAGGGCGGTCAGCACGCATCAATTGTAGATAGGCGACAAGTTTGTTTTTCACGTGGCGTTTCCTCGAAAAGCGTTGGCAAGTGGCTATTGTAGCACCCTATTCTTCGGAATGTTATCAACAATGATTGCTTTGACTACTAGCAGCTAACTTTTAGGGTTATACCATTCCCAAAATATAAAGCCCACCACTTTGTAGAGGCAGGGATCGCCTTGCCTCTACGCTAAAAATGCTACTTATTGGGTTTGGATTGAGGACACGCCCTAGAAACCTTTGAATAACCGGCCGAGCGGCTTAAATTCTTAGCTGACTTTTTGCCAGTCCAATGTCTGCCCCGCCATTAATGGCGTAATTGTCTCATCTAAATAATCAAATGCCTGAGCAACGCTTTGCGGTTGTTTGACTAAAGTGATTGTGTCATTGCTGACGGGTAGCTCATAAAATTCCGCGCCAAAGCGTCCCGCGAAGTCACTAAGCTTATCGATTTTCCCGACGCTGTCGAAAGCTTGTGCGTAGTATTCAATGGCGTAGGGCATGGAGTAACAACCCGCGCAACCACAGGCATTTTCTTTAGTGGTGGTAGCGTGCGGCGCGGAATCCGTGCCCAAGAAAAATTTCGGGTTACCCGAAGTGGCGCTTGCCAGTAAGGCTTGGCGGTCGCGCTCGGTTTTTAGAATGGGCAAGCAGTAGTAGTGTGGTTTGATACCACCCGACAATAAATCGTTGCGCGTTGCCAATAAGTGCTGTGGCGTAATAGTTGCCGCGACATTGTCAGAGGCGTTTTTGACAAATTCCGCGGCTTTTGCCGTGGTGATGTGCTCGGCGACCACTTTAAGCTTGGGGTGACGAGCAACAATCTGCGGTAGCGACAAGGTATAAAAATCGCTTTCCCGCGCAAAAATATCCACACTGGCATCAGAAACCTCGCCGTGAATCAGCAGCTTAATCCCCAATTCTGCCATGTGAGCAAAGGTGTCTTCAAACAAAGCGATATCGGCCACGCCTTGGGCAGAGTTAGTGGTTGCACCTTGGGGATAGAGTTTAACGGCATTGATGCCTGCGCGCTTCGCTTTGAGCAATTCCTCATGTGTCAGCTTTTCCGTTAGATACAGCGTCATTAAAGGTGTAAAACGTCCATGCGCTGACGGCGGAATGTGCGCCTGAATACGCGCAAGGTAGGCTAACGCACTGTCAGTCGTATCTACCGCGGGCTTGAGGTTGGGCATCACAGTGATGCGATTAAATTGTGCACACGCCTGCGGCACAGTGAGTTTTAAGGCCTCGCCATCGCGCAAATGCACGTGGTAATCATCAGGTTGAATCAGCGTGAGAGTTTCTGCCATGTGGGTTTCCTTTAGTTGTGAGATTCGGTGTGTTGTCGTCATTAATGCGCCTTGCCCACGTCCGCGCTAGCACCGATCTTGTCGGCTTTAGCCACCTTAACTTTATCAGCCGCGGCCTTGGCTTTAGCTGCTTTGGCCGCTTTTTCGGCATCCATTTTGGCCAGCAATGGCTCGTAGCGCTTATCAGTTAGCGTTCTCAAAAAGGCAACCAAGGCATCGACCTTGCGGTCAGTCAGGACTTTAGCGTGTAGCTCATCCAAGGCTAAGTTGTCAGGCACTTCAGGCTCGCCCCACGGCTTACCTGTTTCGGGATTGAGCTTACGCGCGGGATTATTGTATTTGTCATAAAATAAAATCACCGTACGCAAGTCCTTAAACACCCCATTGTGCATATAGGGGCCAGTGACGGCAATATTGCGCAGGGTGGACACTTTGAATTTACCCTTGTTTTCGGGCGACTGAGCTTTTGGATTGTGCCACAAACCGAAATCTGTCGCCGTCACCCCGTTTAACTGCCGTAGCGCGGTATTGGCAGGCACGCCGATATTGCGGTATTCAAAGTTGCTAAATACTTCACCTGGCGCATCTTCGCGCTTCAACTTGTGGCAGGTTGAGCAGTTGACGTTGTTTTCCGAGAAAAATAGCGAGCGCCCCAAATCCTCTAAAACCGTCAACTCGTATTCGCCGCGCAAAAAGCGGTCGTACTTGGAGTCAAACGGGGCAAACAAGTCGGTTTTTTCAAATTCGCCAATAGCGTCAGCCATGGCGCCGTAAGCTTTGTCGGTATTATCGAAGATATTTTCCCCATAAACCGTTTTAAATTGGGCCACATAGCCTTCATTTTCTTTAATGCGCGCAACAACGCTGGCTTTGTCGGGCATTCCCATCTCAATGGGGTTGAGGGGCGGGCCACCCGCTTGCCCCGCTAAATCAGGCTCGCGCCCATCTAAAAACTGTCCGCCCAAAAAGGCGGAGAGCTTGCGGTTTTTACCTTTATTTTCTTGGAAAACGGGAAAGAACATAGCGTAGGCAGAACTGGGCGCATTGCGGTCGCCCACGGACTTACCATCATCCCCTAAAGAAGCCATATTGTCGGGCACTTTACCGCGGGCATCGACAAATGCCGTAGCGGGGTTATGACAAGTTGCACAACTCATGGTGCGGTTTTTAGACAAATTGACATCAAAATATAGCGCTGTGCCTAAGGAAACTTTTTGAATGTGGCGGATATCGGCTTCGCTGCGCTGTTGCTTGGCGGTGTTTTCTTCCTGATTTTCCGCGGAGACGGTAGTCAGTACGCTTAGTAGCAATAAACCGCATGAGGCTTTGTAGGTGATGGCATTCATGATATTCATGGCATTGTTAATAGGGTAATGAGAATTGTTTTTTAAATTATTTTCCATGGGGATATTAGCATGGAAACGAAAGCGCTAAACGCTTCGAATTATAACATGCACACACCTAAAAAAGGTATTACCAACTAGGACGGTATGATTTTGCCCTCCCGCTATAGTCAACGAGCGAATGACAAAGCGTTAAGCTAGTGGGATTCGACTATCTTTCACTGGGAAACTTGCGTATAATGCGCCCCTTTAAATTATTGTAAAATCACTTAACCTTAAAATACCATCATGACTTTTTCCGTTTTTTTTCAAGAAAATTTTATTTTATTTGCTGGCGTTGTTGGCGTTTTAGCCGTGCTTGCCGTATTGGAGTATCGCACGTGGCAAACCCGCGGTGCGGATGTCAGCACCACAGGGCTTTCGCAAGCGACGAATGCAGGGGCGTTGTTAATCGATTTGCGCCGCCACGACGATTACCGCGCGGGACATATCGCAGGCGCCAAAAGTATGCCATTTGAAGAGCTTGATAGACACCTAGACAGCTTGGGTGACAAAGAGAACACCATCGTTATGTATTGCTATGCAGGTGCTTTGTCGGCAAAAGCGGTCACGAAACTGCGCAAACTGGGATACGTCAACGTTAAACACTTAACGGGCGGCATCAACGCATGGAATACTGATAATCTACCTGTAACGAAAAAAGGCTAATAAATTGCAATTCTTCACCATGAGGCTATCGTTATGAATGTATCGTTGTTTATCGGCAAGCGCTATGTATCCGCCACGCGGGGCAAAGGCTTTGTCTCTTTCATTTCCATGTTTTCGGTGATTGGTATCGCCTTGGGGATTGTCGCCTTAATCGTGGTATTGTCAGTGATGAACGGCGTCACCAGCGAGGTGCGCGACAGAATCTTATCTATGACCGCGCACGCTAAAATTGCAGGCACCACCAGCGAGTTGCCGCGCAACACCGATATTCACCCCTATATTAAGGACGAGAAAAGCGTGTTGGCTGCCGCACCCTTTATCGGTGGGCAAGCGCTGATTGCCATTGGCGGTGGTTTTACCGGCGTACAGGTGAAAGGGGTAGACCCCAGTAGCGAAGCTAAGGTTGCCGAAGCGCTGGTCAAACAGGGTGAGACTTTGCAGACCTTGCAAAAAGGGCAATTTAACGTCATGATTGGCAAGGAAATGGCACTGAAACTCAATGCCGTGGTCGGCGATAAAATTACTGTGGTCGTACCAAAAACCACCGTATCTGCCGCGGGAATTTTACCGCGCATCAAGCGTTTTCGCGTATCGGGCATTTTCCATTCCGGGCACTATTTATACGACTCACAATTAATTCTTATCAATATTGACGATGCTGCCAAACTATTTCAGCGCGGCGATAATATTGACGGCTTTCAACTGAAATTGGACGACTTATTTAAGGCTCAGGCGCTCACTCAACGCTTGAACCAAACCCTTCCCATCGACCTATTCGCCGTCGACTGGACGGCTGAAAACAAGGCCTATTTTGACGCGGTAAAAATGGAAAAAGCCGCCATGTTCTTCATTTTAATGATTATTGTATTGGTAGCGACTTTTAACATTTTATCAACGCTGGTGATGGTGGTGACAGACAAACAGCGCGACATTGCCATTTTGCGCACTATTGGCGCTTCCCCTAGCATGATTATGCGCATTTTTATGTTTCAGGGTAGTATACTCGGCACGGTCGGCACGGTGCTCGGCGTGATTTTAGGCATTGCCATTGCCAGTCAAGTGCCCGATATTTTAGCCTTTTTAGAAGCCAGCTATGGCTTCAAATTACCACAAGAGTTGTATTTTATTTCTAAATTGCACCCTAAAATTGAGGCTTCCATGATTGCGGTGATTGCGGGCTCCTCTCTCGTTTTGAGCTTCTTGGCAACCCTGTATCCCGCCTACAAAGCCGCACGGCTACAACCAGCGAGGGCACTAGCGTATGAATAGTCACAACGCTTCCAATATCGTTATGCAGGCCAGCGACCTGCACTACGCCTATCACGACAAATCACATACCGTCTCCATTTTGGAAGGCTTAAACCTCAGCGTCAACGCCAGTGACAACATCGCCATTATCGGCGCATCGGGCACGGGGAAAAGTACGCTGTTGCACGTCTTGGGTGGATTGGACACGCCACAACAAGGCGAGGTCTTGTTGTGTGGTCAGCGCTTTGTCACCGCCAAGCCCAGCGCGGCAGACAAAAAAAAGCGTGCGCAACCCAAGTCACCGCGCATTTCTGCCAAAAGACAAGGACAGCTACGCAATCAGCACCTTGGCTTTGTCTATCAATTTCATCACCTGTTGCCAGAATTTAGTGCTTTAGAAAACGTGATGATGCCCTTATTAATACGCCAAACGGGGCGCGAAGAGGCGGCACAGCGCGCTCAAGAACTGCTGAAAAAAGTCGGCGTGGGTGCGCGCAGTCAACACAAGCCCAGCGAGCTATCGGGTGGTGAGCGCCAGCGCGTTGCCATTGCCCGCGCTATGGTGACTAAACCCGCCTGCATTTTAGCGGACGAACCAACGGGCAACTTAGACCAAGAAACTGCCAACTCGGTCATGGAGACTTTATTTGAACTGCAGCGCAGTGAAAACACCGCCCTAGTCATCGTGACGCACGACAGCGACATTGCCAAACATATGCAATGCGTTTACAGACTACAGGACAAGCGGTTGACTTTACTATAAGCACTCGCTGTTTTCTGAGCGCCCACCCGCGGGGCTTTTGTGATAATTTTGTGATATCATACGCTGCACTGATTTTTACGACATACTTTAGGTAAAGAACTATGAATAAAATTTATAATGATTTAGACCCACAAGAAACCCAAGAATGGCTAGATTCCCTCGATGCCATTGCTAAAATTGACGGCCATGACCGCGCGGCGTTCATCATTGAACGCTTGCAAAAGCGCATGGCGGAAAAAACAGGCAAAGAGTTGTTTACCGCAACGACACCTTATGTAAACACCATCCCCAAAGAGTTAGAACCTGAGCGCCCTGGAAATCCAGAACTAGAGAAAAAAATCACCGCCATTATCCGCTGGAATGCCATGGCAATGGTGGTCAAGAAAAACCGCATCTCTTCAGAGTACGGCGGTCATATCGCTAGTTTTGCCTCATCTGCTCACCTTTACGAAACAGGTTTCAACCACTTCTGGCACGCACAAAGCCCGCTACACGGTGGCGACTTAATCTTTTTCCAAGGTCATAGCTCACCGGGCATGTACGCCCGCGCCTATCTCGAAGGCCGTTTAAGCGATGCCGATTTGGACGCATTCCGCACCGAGTGCGATGGCGGCGGTCTGTCTTCCTACCCGCATCCATGGTTGATGAGAGACTTCTGGCAATTCCCCACCGTCTCTATGGGACTAGGACCACTGATGGCCATTTATCAAGCGCGCTTTATGAAATACCTACAACACCGCGGACTCATTAAAGACGAAGACCGCAAAGTCTGGTGCTTTATCGGCGATGGTGAAACCGATGAGCCCGAAACCTTAGGTGCGATTTCACTGGCAGCGCGGGAAAAATTGGATAACTTAATTTTTGTTATCAACTGTAACCTCCAGCGTCTAGATGGCCCCGTGCGCGGCAACGGCAAAATTATTCAAGAATTGGAAGCCAACTTCCGCGGTAACGGCTGGAATGTCATTAAAGTACTGTGGGGTAGCGTTTGGGATGAGTTCTTAGAGAATGATACCGATGGTTTATTGCGTAAGCGTATGGAAGAAGCCGTTGATGGCGAATACCAAGCCTATAAAGCCAAAGGAGGCGCTTATACGCGTGAGCATTTCTGGGGCAAATATCCCGAATTGAAAAAACGTGTGGCGCATTTGTCTGATATTGACCTCTTTTTGATGAAGCGCGGCGGACACGATGTCAAAAAAATCTACGCCGCTTACGATGCCGCGGTAAAAACCAAAGACCAACCCACAGTTATCCTAGCCAAAACGGTTAAGGGCTACGGCATGGGGGATGCTGGCGAAGGGCAAAACACCACCCACTCACAAAAGAAAATGGTGGAGGATCAGCTCAAAGAGTTCCGCGACCGCTTCAAGTTGCCTATTTCCGATGAGGCTGTTGAGAATCTTAGTTACTACAAACCCGCTGAAGATAGCCAAGAAATGCAATACTTCAAGGCACAACGGCAAAAATTGGGTGGGCCGATGCCTGCGCGTCGCAACCACGTTGCACCGTTGGAAATCCCCAGCCTTGACACCTTTAAAGCCTTGCTAGAAGATACTGGTGAGCGCGAAATGTCCACCACCATGGCCATCGTGCGCATTATGAGTACGCTGGCACGCGATAAGCAGATTGGCAAAAATATCGTCCCCATCGTCCCCGATGAGGCGCGCACCTTTGGTATGGAAGGCATGTTCCGCCAAGTGGGCATTTATGCGCCGTCTGGCCAGCTCTACGACCCTGAAGATGCCGAGCAACTCATGTGGTACAAAGAGCAGAAAAACGGGCAAATTCTCGAAGAAGGCATCAACGAAGCAGGAGCAATGGCCGATTGGATTGCCGCGGCAACCGCTTACAGCAATCACAATGTTCAGATGATTCCTTTCTACATTTATTACTCGATGTTCGGCTTCCAGCGCATTGGTGACTTGGCGTGGGCAGCGGGTGATATGCAGGCCAAAGGCTTCTTAATCGGCGGTACCGCGGGACGCACGACATTGGCAGGCGAAGGTCTACAGCACCAAGATGGTCATTCACACGTACAGGCGCATACCATCCCCAACTGTTTGGCTTACGATCCGACTTTTGCCTATGAGCTAGCGGTCATCGTCCACGAAGGTATGCATCGCATGTATGTGGAGAACGAAAGTGTTTTCTATTACATCACGGTAATGAATGAAAATTACAGCCACCCTGCCCTACCCGAAGATGAGCAAGTGCGTGAGAACATCCTCAAAGGCATGTACTTGTTCAAGCCCGCGGGCAAAGGCAAAGCTACCGCGCAGTTGATGGGGTCAGGTAGTATTTTCCGCGAAGTGATTAAGGCTGCGGAAATCTTAGAAAAAGACTACGCTGTGGCTTGTGATGTCTGGTCAGCGCCTGGTATTAACCAATTGCGTAGCGATGGCGAGGATTGTGACCGCTGGAACATGTTGCACCCCGATGCCGA
>PDWJ01008575.1_pt1 | contig 10224 bp, 11 predicted proteins | sample 1430881 | NCBI WGS metagenome assembly PDWJ01 (sample SAMN01162460, study PRJNA174530) | Oral metagenome, whole genome shotgun sequencing project. | biome: Marine environment; feature: Marine mammal; material: Swab sample of the gingival sulcus; isolation source: swab sample of gingival sulcus...
GTAAGAACGTCCGACCATTTTATCGCCCAAGCCGAGCGCCAACAAGTTCTCTGTGGTATGCAGGTTAAAGCTGACGACGCGCTCTGGCACGTGGTCAAAGGTAACTTCTTTATCTTCAAAGGTGACGACGCTGAATGGCGTGTACCCTGCCTTTTCAGGGGCGGTCGTCGCCGCTTCTGTCGTTGGGGCTTCTGTGCTAGCCGCTTCGGTAGAGAACGCCTCAGTAGTCGCCGCCTCAGTCGTTGCAGCAGTCGTCTCGGCAGGCGTCTCAGTTTGTGGCGCACATGCCATTAAATTAAATGCCAATAAAAATGCCAATAATACTACACTGAATTTTTTCATAATGCTCTCCTTCATCTCTATATTTTAGCAAAAACAAAAAATTGCAGACTAATGTCTGCATATATAAATAACGCACCACCCCCTTAGTCCCGAAAAGTTTGGTACAGCAGATTTTCAAGCAGGTAATCAGACTATTACTGTAGCGGCTCTGCGAGGGAATTCCACCCCACTTCCCCTGACTTGAAAAAGTTAAAATATTCAATTAATGCGATAATACTAAAAAAATACGTATCCATTCAATTAATTACTGTCATTTCGATGTTAACGAAATTATCCGAACGCGACTTTGCAGTGGTTTTTACGGAGTTAACATAACAGCAGTTGAGAAATCCCGGACTTAAAAGCGAGATTTCTCCACTACGTGCTACGCACTTCGGTCGAGATGACACCCTGTTATACTTTTTAACTGAACAATTACATTTTTTTGTATACAATAAGTATATAAAAATATAATGTTGCTGTCAATCTCAAGCGCTAGGCGAGCGAATTGTTATAGACGCTTAAAATCTCCCCTTCAGTTACTTTACGCGGGTGATTTTTGAGCTTAGCTTGATTAGACATCAGCATAGCGACAAATTCAGAAATCTTTGCCTGCCCCACTTCAATTTTAGAAGTGAGCGGTTTGACAAATTGATCCATATAGAGCTTAAACTCTGCAAGGTCATTAAATCCCGATTTTTCTAGCACCGTTGCGACGCGCTGCGGCGGACTCAGTTTAAAGTATTCAACCATAAACATGCCATTGGCAATGCCGTGCGGCACGCCGTAATGATAGGTAATTGGATAACCCAAAGCGTGCGGTAAAGACGTGCCGGTCAGTGCAATTGCCACGCCGGCATACGTCGACGCGCGTACAAAATCTATAAAGATATCGCTGTCGATTTGTTCTTTTGACAATTCGTCTTTGTGCGCGCCAAACAGCTCAATTGCCTTGAGGGCGTATAGCTCTGAATACGGCGTCGAATTGACGTTGAGATAGCTTTCCACCGCGTGACTGTAGGCGTCGATAATCGTGCTATTGCGCACGCCCTGTGGCATAGTCATAAAGTATTTTACATCTATTAGCGAATAGGTCGGAAAGACGCGGCGCGCCATGCTCAACTTAGTCTCTAAGTTATCGTCGGTAAAAACTGAATAGGGCGTCGCCTCAGAACCCGTTCCCGCCGTCGTCGGAATCGTAACTACGGGAAGTGCATCATAGTCTTTCTTACCAAAGAGCTTTTCGACATAATCAGCTGTACCGTGCTTTAATAGTATCGCAATGCCCTTTGCCGTATCCATCGGCGATCCGCCGCCAATGCCAATTACAAAGTCGGCGCCTTTGCCGACCACCGCGCCGTCATAGTTTTGCGAAATCGGCGGATTTTCGCGCACTTCATCAAAGATATTATATTCGATTTGACAACTGTCAAGCGCTGCGACGACGTCATCTAGTGCGCCACACTTTTTAGCCGAACTGCGTCCGGTGACGATTAACGCGCGCTTGCCAAGTTTCTTAAAGACATCAGCACTACTTTGCACTATGCCATCGCCCTCTAATATCTGAGTCGGCATATAAAACTTATTCATAACAACTCCCCCTTTATTTAATAGACTTTTTCAATATGCTTATCCACTTGCGTTGCCTATGCGCATAAAACATATTTGCCCAAATGTAGATAAAAATTGTCTTCCAACCGGCATATATTTCGACCCGATCGGTGTATTCCGTTTCTCGCTCGCCCATTTCTCTTAAAACGATTTCATGATTCCAAACTGGTACGTAAGTGTTTTGTTCGTGCGTGTAAATGCGCGTCTTTTCGTCAAATTCTAAGACGTTGATTTTATGAATGCTAAAGGGAATAAAGCCCAATAATTTCGCCTTAAACGAAAACGATTGTCCCACTTCCCACTGCAAATCTTCATTGCCGTCGAGCGGTTTAAAGGTAATATAAGGGTAGGCGATTTCACTTAATATAGCAAACCCCTGTAAGCGTTCAAACACCTCCGACTTAGCAGCTGGAAAAAGTGAAGTTTTAACGACCATTCTCGATTTTTTGACTTTTTTCATTATTCCAAACCCATATTAAACGCAAACTGTCTAGCAATTTATCTCTTAACCAACCACGACCAAAACTGTCAGTTGTTTCAATGTGACTATTCAGTCAAAATGCGTAACGCTTTGTCATCTCGATGTTACCGGAATTATCCGGACGCGAACTTGTGAGCGGTGTTTACGAAGTAAACATAATCACATAAGTGGAGAGATCTCGCATTTAAAAACCGAGATTTCTCGATTTCGCACTTCGTGCTACACTCGAAATGACAACTTGACTGAATAGTTACGTTTCAATTAAGTTTAACACGATATGAGGCGCTTCGACAACAAAAACTGAAAAGCCTCACCCCAGTTTCTCGGTGCCAGGCGCTTATGTGCTTTGCTTTTTGATGCGCTTTGTGCATTTCATACGACTACTGGTGGTCGTATTTCACATCGTGCGTTAGTACGATATTTCTTTCAGATGCCGTTTTTACATCTGAAACATCGAAAAACGCCTGCGTTTTTCTCGGTGCCGGGAATAGTGAATACAACCGCGAGTTTAAAGAATCTTTTATAAAAATAGCATTGCCCATTGGTTTGCAACACCTTTTAATCACATCGCTCACTTTTGTCGACTCATTAATGGTTGGGCAGCTCGGTCAAACTGAATTTAATGCGGTTTCTTTAGGGGCACAATTTCATTTTATCGTCAACTTATTAATCGTCGGTTTTTCATCGGCTGCTGTTATTTATACGGCGCAGTATTATGGCAATATGGACCTTAAGGGCTATCGTAAATCTGCGGGATTGGGTATTATCTCTTGCCTTTGCATCGGACTACTCGCCGCTCTTTTAGTCATGCTATTTCCGGACAGCATTATGAACTTGTTCACCAAAGAGCCAACAATTATCGACTATGGCATTGGTTATTTGAGTATTATTGCCTTTCAAATACCACTGATGGCAATCAATCTGCCCCTTGCCATGTCATCGCGCGCTGCTCAAAACGCCAAATTGCCGTTAATTGTATCGTCAACGGCTTTTTCATTAAATACGATTCTAAACTATCTTTTGATATTTGGCAATTTTGGTTTCCCAGAGTTAGGCGTTAGAGGCGCCGCGCTGGCAACGCTACTGTCGAGCGCAGCCGGTCTAATACTTTATACTATTGCCATTCAAATAACCGACCATCCGTTACGCGGTTCGCTAAAAGATTTCATAAATATCGATAAGGCATTTATCGTCAAGGTTTTTAAGACGGGTTGGATTGTCGTTTTACACGAATTATTTTGGTCAATTGGCATTTCGCTATTCGTTTTAATCATGTCGCGCTTTCGCACGGATGGCTATACATCGTACAAAATTGCACACACCTTTTTTGAATTCGCCTTTATTTTTGCCGTGGCAATATCATCTACTGCCTCAGTTACGCTAGGTATGCTGTTGGGCCGAAATGACATTGACAAAGCAATAGACTATCAAAAAAAATATGCCAAGACACTATTTACAATCAGCTGTCTTGTCGCCGCTCTAATTGCCATTTCTAGCTACTTTTTTGTAGATTTATTTAACGTCACCGCAAATATTAAAAGAGACGCTTTTTATAGCGCCGTTGCACTATCGCTTTTATTGCCAATCATGAACTATAACGGTCTACAAGTAACCGGCGTACTACGAGCCGGTGGCGATACCAAAGCCCCCGCACTAATTGAACTATTTGGGCTCTACTTAATAGATGCGCCCATTCTCTACCTGCTTCTCAAATACACCAATTGGCCGACGCCTATTGTTATCATATTTGGTTCATTAAGTAGCTTAGTCACTGGCGCACTGCTATATAAACGCACCAAGAGCGGCAAATGGGCACAAAACTTAATCGATGAGAATGTGGTATAAACGGCATGACTTGATTTTTAGTGTCTAGTCCAAACTATTCAACATCTAAATTTCCGCTCTGTTTTTATAATGGCCTCCACCACGCCATTGATAACTAGCGATTCCTTTTGCACTTTAATTGCCGCCATGTTTTTATTCTTAGGTGATAATATGACATCGTCGGAAAGTTTTATGAGTTCTTTCATCGTCGCCGTATCGTCGACGACTGCTATAACTATATCACCGTGATTAGCTAAAGCTGTTTTATGAACCAACACATAATCACCTGGTGCAATACGAGTTTTATAATTCAACTAACGCCATTATTTAACCGTATCGCCATTAGCTCTTATATTTTTTTGATAAAACGCTATTTTATCATCTAATTTTTGTAAATAGTCATTCCATTTTATCTGTTGTTGTAAAACATATTTTCTGTGTAATTGAAGAATTTCTAACCTCTTCGGCATCGTGCTCACACCCTCATACCTTAATTCTGAATAGCGCCTTATATCTTTAAGCAACATGCCCGTTTCCTTTAATCGCCGAATAAATTTTATCCATTCAATATCATCTTCTCGATAATCTCTTCTGCCGTTTGAATCTCTTTCTACCTTAAGCAATCCCCTTTTTTCGTAATAACGCAGCGTGCTTTCTGGCAAATTTGTTCGCCTTGCGATTTCACCTATCTTCATTTTCTAGCCCTTTCAGCAGTCGTAAAATATCTCTATAAAAAACTTGACTTAAACCATGGTTTAAGTAGTATGTTTATAGTATAAACTAGGATTGGAGGTGAAATCAAGTGAATAATACACGTTTTAACCGAGGTGAAGAACAATTAAAAAAAATTGATGGCGCAGCAGGTGATCGCGTTATAAAGTCGTTAGAAGACATTGCTCCAGATTTGGGGAAATATATTATTGAATTTGCATTTGGCGACATTTACAATAGGAGCGGACTTACTTTAGAGGAACGCGAAATGATAACTATTACGAGTTTGCTGACATCCGGCGGCTGTGAAGCACAATTAGAGGTGCATATTAACGGAGCCTTAAACGTTGGTCTATCACCCAAGAAAATTATAGAAACTTTTATTCAATGCGTTCCATATGTTGGCTTTCCAAGAGTGCTAAACGCCATATTTGTGGCAAAGTCAGTTTTTGAACAAAGAAATATCGCGTTATAGTGAAAATATAAAAATTTGAGGTGCACCGAATGAATGCGCTTTAGGAAAATGCGAAATTTTTCTCGGTGCCGGCTTCGTTCAAACCAATATATTTCACATAAATTTGACAGGGATTGGGCTTATTCCACATGTCGGGAAAGCATTCCAACGCTTTAAAGTCAATTGCCTTATAAAAATTATTGGTAATGTCGTATTCGTCGTAAACGCCCAACTTTACGGTTTTTACTTGCAAATATGAAAAGCCGCGCGCTTTTGCCATGTTTTCAAATTCGGCATACAGTTTACTGCCAATCCCCCTTCTGTGAAATGCTTTTAAAATGCCGATTACAAATATCTCTGCCGTGTCTGTGCTGGTCTGTTTAAGCGCCATAAAACCAACTGGCTGCTCATTTGCCAAACAGGCTAAAAAGGGTATCTCTTTTGACTGTTCAATGTAATTTTCAGTACTCTCCGGTATGCCAAACCACTCCGACAAATCGTCGAGAATTTGCTTTGCGATTACCGCCTTTTCAATTGGATTTTCTATTTGTTTGATAGTCATTATAAACAGTTCCCCAACTCACTCATAATGCGACCACATACTTAACACCTTTACCACTTTATGATCGTCATCGACTAAATAAACTAAACGATGTTGAATATTAATCCTACGCGAATAGAAACCCGCCAAATTACCAACTAGCTTTTTATAGGGCGGAGGCACTTGATATGGATTATCTTTAAGTATATTTAGTAAATGTTTGGCTTTGCTTTCTAGTCCCGCACGCTTTAAGCGCTTTTTATCTTTATTGGCAGCTTTTGTAAAATAAACGGTGTATTTTACCATGTCTCGTCTTCCTCGTAAACCGAGCATTCGGAAAGTGGTTCCCTTGCACTCTCAATGATGCTTTTAGCGAGACCAGGTACTTGATTGAGGTAAATCGTCTCTTGAATCGCCTGCCAATCATCTTCCGAAATTAGCACCGCATTTTTACCACTGTTATTCACAATTGTAATCGGTTCAGGTGACTCATTAACATCGGCAATCAGTTTATAGAGCTTTTTTCTGGCGTTAGTAACATTAATAATCGGCATTTTATCACTTCCTTTCAAAAATATTATAGCGCACGCAATTGCGTACGTCAAGAATGCCACTCAATCTTCAAAACTGTGCCTGGCACCAAGAAAAACGCAGGCGTTTTTCAATGAAATATGCAAGCACATAAAATGCCGCGCTACTGCGCGGCGTGAAATATCGCGCTGGCGCGCGATGCGAAATTTGTCTGCGACAAATAAAAACATTAATTCAAATTCAAAACTGAGATTTTTCCACTAACTTCCAAAGGTCGCGTCCGGATATTTCCCCGGTAACATCGAAATGACAAATCAGGCAATCGAGAAAACTCCAAAGCGACCTCGTGGGTCAGCACTTGTACCCAGCGTAAAACATACGCGAGAGTAGTATCGGAAAGAAATCCGACTGCGACCGTAGGGAGTAACTTTTGCGTAGCAAAAGTACTGAATAGGCAAGGGGCACAGCAACAAAGTTCGGGCACTTATCAGCTGTCTGAGCCCGCTACGCTGAGCTCGCCGACATAGAGCGACGGCGCGCCAATGGCACTCAGTCTAAAGACCAAGTCGTCGGCGATGCCGGCGATATTTTTTATGACTTTAAAGAAATTGCCGGAAACGACGATTTGATTGACCGCCTGATCGCGCGCACCGCCCGCCAATTTAAAGCCGCGTGCCGACAGCGAAAACTCGCCGCTGATCGGATTGGCGCCGGCGTGTAAGCCGTCTAGTTCTTCAATCACCAAGCCGTCGCCGACGCTTTGATAGAGCTGCTCTACTGATAAGTCACCCGGTTCGACGTAGGCGTTGGTCGGCGCGACGCCAATCGTCGCCTTAAACGAGCCACGCGAAGCGTTGCCAGTCGTCTCAACGCCGTCTTTTTTAGCCGTATTCATATTGTGTAACAGCGTCAAGAGTTCACCGTCTTTAATCAGATATTTTTTATATGTCGGCACGCCCTCGCCGTCGAACGGCGCACTCGACAAGCCGTCTTTTAAAAGCGGGTCGTCAATTAGTGAAAATCCCGCCGCAGCAATCTGCTCACCGACTTTGCCCGCCAAGAGCGACATGCCCTTTTGCGTCATTTCGGCGCTAAAGCTAGAAATGAAAACAGATAGCAAGTCGGCAAAAGCCTTGCCGGCAAAGACGACCGGGTAAGTGCCGCTGGCAATCGATTTCGCCCCCATCTTGGCATTAAGCTGATCGACGGCGCGCGCGACGAGCGGACTGTCGACGAGCGCGTCAAAATCTCTGCCATAGGTAAATTCAATTGCCGAGTGACTGGCTGAACCATCTTTGGCAAGCGCTGCAATATAGGCGTAGGCGTTGTTTGTCTGGTAGCCGATGTCGAGTCCGTTGGAATTAAATAGCCGACAGCCCGTCATGCCATCGACGTAATGCATGGCGTTGACCTGACTAATTATCGGCTGTTCCAGCGCGCTTTTTTCGCAGCCGATGACAAAGTCAATTTTTTGGGCGCTATCGACTTGGCTAAACGCCTCGTCGTAAATGTCGAGCGCCGGATAGTCGAGTCCCGGCTCGACTAAATGAATGTCGTCGTCGTTTTCAATGTGTGTAGCCGCCTGATAGGCGCTATCCAACAGGTAGTCTATCGCCTCTTCGTCGAGCACCTCGGAATAACAGCTACCCGATTTGCCGCCTATCACGACGCGAAAGTTTACGCCTGTTACGGTGCTGTCAGAATAACTGTGTATTTCGCCTTGATAGGCTTCCAACGACATTGAATTGCCGTACTGGTAGTAGAGTTCATAGGCGTCAAAATTGCGCGCTTTGGCTTTTTCAAAAATTATCTTTGCAAATTGATCAATCGTCATAAATCCTCCTATTTACCGCCCACAACCATGTTGGAAACGCGAATCATCGGCTGTCCAACGTAAACCGGTATACTGCCACTGAGTGAGCCGCACATGCCCGTGCCGTAGTCTAAATTGCTGCCGACGCGGTCAATTTTTTTGAGTATATCGGCGCCCTTGCCGATGAGGCTGGCGCCCCTAAGGGGCTTGCCTATTTGTCCATTTTCTATTAAATAGCCCTCGAGTACCGAAAAGTTAAAGTCGCCGGTGCCGGGATTAACTGAACCGCCACCCAATTTTTTTGCGTAAAAGCCGCGCTCAATCGATCCGAATATCTCTTCTCTGCTGTGTTCACCGGGCGCAATATAGGTATTGGTCATGCGCGATGTCGGTTCGAATTTATAGGATTCGCGGCGCGCATTGCCGGTCGGTGCCATGCCCATGCGGCGACCGTTTAAGCGGTCGATCATATAGCCCTTTAATATGCCGTTTTCTATTAATACATTTTTGCGCGTCAGGTGTCCCTCGTCATCGATGTTCTGCGACCCCCAAGCGTGCGGTATGGTGCCGTCGTCTATTGCCGTGACCAATGGTGAAGCGATTTGTTCGCCCAGTTTGCCGGCGAACTCCGAGGCGTTTTTGGCAACCGAAGTCGCCTCCAGCGAGTGACCACACGCCTCGTGGAAGATGACGCCACCAAAGGCATTGTCGAGCACGACCGGCATCTGTCCCGCCGGTGCCGGATCGGCTTCGATCATAGTTAGAGCAATGCGCGCCGCCTCGCGCGCAACTGCTTCGGGGTCGATTTCGGTCTTGAACACTTCAAACCCCATGTGGCGCCCCGGCGCAAAATAACCGGTTTGATTTTCGCCGTTTTTAGAGGCGATAACCTGCGCTACCAAGCGCGTTCTGGTTCTGCGGTCTTCTTTCAACAGTCCCTCTGAATTGGCAATTAAAACCCGTTTGTCGCCGGCGCTGTAACTGGCAATTGTCTGACTGACTAGCGAACCCGATTCGCGCATCACTGCGTTCATTCCTTTAAGCAAATTAATTTTCTCAGCAATGTCGACATCTGCCGGATAGCGTTCAATTGGATAGGCGTTTTCAATCGCCTGATGCGTTACCACAATGTTTAACGCACTATCTGCCGCGACGTCGCCAATCGCAGCAGCCGCCTTTAGTGCAGTCTGTTCCAAAGCCGCCGGCGACGCGTCGTTGCTGTAGCCGTAGACGCTATTTAAGCCCTTGTAAATGCGAATGCCGACACCATAACTGCGCCCGCCGTTAATTTTATCAATTTTTCCATCGATTAGTGCAATGCCATTTGACGTACTGTCTTCACAGTAAATTTCGGCAAAATCGCCACCCGAAGACAACGCCTTGGCGAGTACTGACTCAATGAGCTTTTTTTCTATCATTTTAACCTCCATAGTTCAATCTAGAATCAGTATATCACAGCCGGAGCTATAAAAAAAGCGTATGTCAGAAAACTAACACACGCCCTCAGGCTGCCCTAAATGCCCAATTACTTTGTTGCTGCGCACATCGCCGACGCTCATGTATGTCTTAATACACATCGCCCCGACGATATGCTTGCGCCTCATACTTGAACATTTAGAGCAGCCTGCATACTATAAGCTGTTGACAGCCTACATAATATAAACTATAGCGAAAATGCCCTTACTTTGTTGCTGCGCTGCCGAATGGAAAGCGTTAAAATCAAATGTGCATCAGCAATTGTCAGCGATGCCAGTGCGCGGTGGGCGACTGTCAGAAGTGCTTGCAACCCCGTGTGACCGTTGTATTTCGTAGCGGTAAGAGCTGCTATCAAACGCATCGACTTAGAGAAGCTCTGTTTCTATTACGAATCTGCGCGCATTGCCTGGTCGCAAATACAAGTATTTGCTGCTCGGCTATGCAACCTACCAGCCTAGAAA
>PDWJ01005608.1_pt1 | contig 10223 bp, 12 predicted proteins | sample 1430881 | NCBI WGS metagenome assembly PDWJ01 (sample SAMN01162460, study PRJNA174530) | Oral metagenome, whole genome shotgun sequencing project. | biome: Marine environment; feature: Marine mammal; material: Swab sample of the gingival sulcus; isolation source: swab sample of gingival sulcus...
GCAACCCTGCAGCAAATCGGTCTGGTCTATACAACTGCAGGCAAGGCGGGATTTATCACCGGGCTCTATGTTATCATTGTGCCCCTCATGGGAGTCTTTTTCGGATTCAGAGCTTCTCTCGGTGGCTTCATTGGTGCAATTTTAGCTGCCTGGGGGCTCTATCTTCTGAGCATAAATGAGGGTTTCTCCATGGAGATGGGAGACAGCTTTGTACTCCTGGGGTCATTTTTCTGGGCTCTCCATGTCATTGTTCTTGGGATTCTGGCACCGAAGCTAAATGGCATTAAGCTGGCGAGCATACAGTTTGCAATATGTGGAATACTGAGCCTCATTGTTGCTCTTTTTATGGAAGAAATTTCCCTCTCAAGAATACTAAATGGAATGAACGCTCTCCTCTTCGGGGGACTTGTTTCGGTTGCCATTGCCTACACCATACAGGTTGTTGCTCAGAAAGACTCTCCTCCCGTACATACTGCCATTATTCTCAGTCTGGAATCGGTTTTCGGAGCACTCACCGGGTGGCTAATTTTGGAGGAGGAGATGACCTCAAGGGCACTGACTGGCTGTGTTCTCATGCTCACGGGAATGATTACGGCTCAGGTACTCCCCCTTATAAAGCCCAAATTAAACACGAAACTTAAAAAGTTATTATAAAATTATATTGACTTTTATAAAATGAAAAATTCTTTTAGAATATAAAATTTAAGGAGGAGTTATGAAAATCAAAAACCTTATTATCAATACTCTATTTATCACAATGATTCTTGCCCTTGTCTCCTGCGGTAAGACAAAAGATGGGAAAAAAATAACAGTGGCGCTTAATGCGACCTGGCCTCCCATGGAGATGTTAGACAAGGACAAAAACATAGTTGGCTTTGATGTTGACTATTTTAAAGCCGTGGGTAAAGAAGTGGGACTTGAGCTTGAGTTCATCAATGTTGCCTGGGACGGAATCTTCGCAGGACTTGCAGCTGAAAAGTATGACATGGTAGTTTCTTCCGTAACAATCACAGAGGACAGAAAAAAGACCATGGATTTCAGCATTCCCTATTTTGAAACCGGACTTGCCTTGGTTGTTCCCAAAAATTCCACCGCTAAGCAAATCGCTGACCTGAAGGGTAAAAAAGCAGGAGCTCAAATAGGAACAACAGGTGCTTTCCAAATCAAGAAAAACAAGGGAGTAATTCTCAAAAACTACGATGCCGTTGGTCTTGCCTTTGAAGACATGGCTTCAGGAAGAATATCCGCCGTTGTCTGCGATACTCCTGTTGCTGCTGACTATGCGCTTCAAAAACCCGAGTACAAGAACAAGTTTAAAATAGCCAAAAACATTCCTTCAAAAGAATTCTTTGGAGCAGCCCTTCCTAAGGGAAAAGACAAGGCTCTCTTAGAAAAAATAAACAAGGGAATCAAAGCTGTAAAAGCCAAGGGAATTGACAAGAAGCTCATGAAGAAATGGCTTGGTGTAGAATAAACAGAAAAAATACAAAAAAGTGACTATAAAGTGACTATAGAAAAAAACAAAGACGAACAAAATAAAACCATTGATGTGGGAGATGGTGCAGCCATACCCTCCAAGTCAGACAAGGGTCTGTTCAATGCTTGGAGGGTGGCTCTTTTGGGTGCCATAGCCATAATAATCTACCTCGCTGTGACAAAACCCGACCCCTATCTCAAAATACTGAAGTTTATTCCCGATGGAGTCGCCATGACCTTTCAGGTCACAGTTGAGGCCATACTCCTTGCTTTGGTAATAGGGCTCTTTGCCGGTCTGGGCAGAATTTCCGGCAACAGCCTGATAAATGGCCTGTCCTCGCTATATGTTGAGGTGGTAAGGGGAATCCCTCTCCTTGTTCAGCTCTTCTATATATATTTTGCCCTGGGCAGAATAGTGCGAGTCCCGGCCCTGGCAAGTGCTGTCATAGCCATGGGAATTTGCTATGGAGCATATATGGCAGAGATTGTGCGAGCCGGAATATATTCGGTACACAAGGGGCAGATGGAAGCTGCCCGTTCTCTGGGCATGACTCATACCCAGGCCATGACCCATGTCATACTGCCCCAGGCCATCAAAAACATATTGCCCGCAATTGGAAACGAGTTTGTTTCCCTGCTAAAAGATTCTTCCCTGGTATCAATTCTGGCAATTTCAGACCTATTGCGAAGGGGAAGGGAGTTTGCATCACAGACATTCAACTACTTTGAAGCCTATACCATGGTGGCCCTGATTTATCTTTTAATAACCCTGGTTCTGTCAAAAATCATAAGCATCATGGAGGAAAGGCTCAATGTCAACTCACACTAATAAGCCAATGGTTAAAATTTCCAATGCCACAAAGCTTTTTGGGCCCCTCAAGGCAGTGGACAATGTTTCTCTGGAAGTTTTTGACGGGGAGAAGGTAGTCATCATCGGCCCCAGCGGCAGCGGCAAGAGCACATTGCTGCGGTCGATAAATCAACTGGAAAAGATAAACTCCGGCTCCATAGAAGTTGACGGAGTTGACATCAATGACCCTAAAACTGACATAAACAAAATACGGGAAGAGGTTGGAATGGTCTTTCAGTCATTCAATGTCTTTCCGCACAAAACCGTTTTGCAAAATATAAACATGGCCCAGCTTTTAGTTCGTAAAAGAAGCATGAAGGAGGCTACTAAAATATCACGGCAACTTCTTGAAAAGGTGGGTATTTTAGAGAAGGAAGACCAATACCCGGGCAATCTATCGGGAGGTCAGCAACAGCGAGTTGCCATAGCGAGAGCTCTGGCCATGAAGCCCAAGATAATGCTCTTCGACGAGCCAACCTCTGCACTGGACCCGGAAATGATTGGAGAGGTCTTGGGTGTAATCAAAAAGCTGGCAGAGGAAGGCATGACCATGATTGTGGTTACCCATGAAATGGGTTTTGCCCGGGAAGTTGCAGACAGGGTCATCTTTATGGATGAAGGTCAAATTGTGGAAACGGGAACTCCGGAGCACTTCTTTAAGAATCCTCAAAATGAAAGAACGAAGACTTTCCTCAGTCAAATTCTCTGATTAGAGGGAAGTCAATTCATCTCAGAGGTTTTTCGGTGAAAAATAAAAACATCATACTAATTGGAATGCCCGGAGCGGGTAAAAGTACCATGGGAATAATTTTGGCGAAAACCCTGGGCTACTCCTTCATAGACACTGACATAATCATTCAGGAAAGGTCCGGAAAACTGCTCCAGGATATAATTGACAAAGAGGGCATTGAAACCTTTCTGAGGTTAGAGGAGGAGGCTGTTCTTTCCCTGAACTGTTCATTGACTGTTATTGCCACAGGGGGCAGCGTAGTTTACTCCGAAAAGGCAATGAAGAAACTCAAAACAACGGGATTCACAATTTTTCTCGATACCGATGACAAGACCTTAGAACAGCGACTGAGCAATATAAAAACCCGTGGCATCGCCATGGAAAAGGGGCAGACAATCCTGGACTTAAAGAAGATAAGAGACCCCCTTTATCTGAAATATTCAGACATGAGAGTGTCAACAAATGACATTACCATTGAAACTCTGGTAGACAGAATAACAAAAAAACTTCCATTCTAAAAAATCTATTGCTTTTAATGCTTTCCCCGCATTTCATGTACCCATATCTTTCTTAAAGAATAAACAATCACAATGAGGTAAGAAATGGAAGCCAAGGTGAGAGCATATATTAAGGCATACAATGACTTCGATACGGAAGCCATGGTAAAGGACTTTGCAGATGACATGGAATTTATCAACGAATATCAAGGCGAAATAACCATGATGACAGGCGGGCTCGATGAATTCAAAGGTCAGGCTGCCCATGCCAAGAACTACTTCCAGTACAGAGAAATAACAATAGAAGACCTGAAAATGGGGGAAAACACGGTTACCATTTCAACTAATTTTAAAGCGGGAATGATAGTGGAGAAGGTCCCGGGGCAGCCTGCAAAAATCAAAGAAGTAGAGATGAAGGGAAGCTCCATATTTCACTTTCAAAACGGCAAAATAGTCAAGCTGAGAGACATATACTAAGCCCAAAAATCTTTTTACTTTGGACGGGGGAGACTCCATCGATGACGAATGGAAAGATACCTCACAACGAAGACCAAAAGTGCCGAGACTATGATACTCATGTCTCTGGAAAAATCCAAAAATTCGAAGAGAAGAAAGAGAAAACCTCCTGCAAGACATGAAGAGGCGTATATCTCCCGCTGCAAAACCAGGGGGATTTCTTTTTGTAAAACATCACGGAGCATACCTCCCGCCGTTCCCGTCATAACTCCCATGAGAAGGGCTCCCAGAGCACCTATCTCGGCATCGAGCCCAATGGAAACGCCAATGACCGTAAAGACTCCCAACCCTATGGCGTCCATTATGAGGAGGAGGTTAAACCTGGCCTCAACGAGAGGGTGAAAAAAGAAGACAAAAACCGCAGCAAAGATGGAAACATAGAGATAGTTATAATCCCGAAAAATAAAGGGCGGAACCTGTCCCAGCAAAACATCTCTCAAAGTTCCTCCTCCCACGGCGGTAACAATTGCGAGAAAAATAATGCCATAGATATCCATCTTTTTTCTCACACCTGCAATGGCTCCACTTACGGCAAAGGCAAATGTCCCGAAAATATCGAAGAAATAAATCATTTCCATATTAAACTCCCGTGAGTGGCACAACATAAAGAAGGCAAAAGATAAGTCAAACAGAGTTTTTTCCTTTACAGATTGAAAACCCCGGACATATTTAGTAAAGTATTCTTAAAAAATACCGGGAGAACCTTTAGAAATTTCAAAATGAAAAGAGAATTTTTTCGAGGCTTTACAAAATGCCTCCCCGTGGCATTTGCCGTTTTCATCTATGGCTCGGTTTTGGGCGTAGTGGCAGCACAGAAAAGCCTCACCTTTCTCAACCTGGTCGTAATGGATGTTGCCGTTTTTGCAGGGACCTCCCAATTTCTCATGGTAGAAATGTGGACATCGCCCCTGCCCTACTTTGAGATAGTCACTGCCGTCATAATAATAAACCTGAGGTACCTCCTCATCGGAGCATCTCTCAGACCGGTATATGCAGAATATGGTCTCCTCAAAAAAATGCTGTCTGTTCATTTTGTAACAGATGAAAACTGGGCAATAACCATGTCTGAGCGCAAGAAGGGTCATGCAGGCCCCGTGTTTTTATTTGGAGGAGGAGTTTCCGTACTTACGAACTGGGTTGCAGGGACTGTAACGGGTTTCCTTCTGGGCAATTCCCTCCTATCGCCGGAAAAGCTGGCACTGGACTTCATCATTGCCGCCGTATTTCTCGCTCTTGCAGTGAGTCTCTACCATGACAAAAGAGATATAATTCAGTGGGCAATCTCTGCAACAGTTGCCCTTTTAACATCTCTGGTTACGGGGGGCAAGTGGTACATACTCTTTGGGGGGCTTGCCGGAGCATTCACGGCGGCATTACTTTATAGAGAGAATTACGATGAATGAATCACTCATACTCATCGCCCTCTGTGCCCTGAGCACCTATGCCCTTCGACTGGGAGGTCTTCTCCTGGCAGACAGGCTGCCCGGTAAAGGAAGAACCCGAAGGATGCTCGATGCACTGCCGGCCTCCCTCCTCATTGCCTATGTCACACCGGAAATATTCAATGCCGGTCCCAAGGGCATGGTGGCAGCTCTGGCAACGGGCCTTATAACCATGATGACAAGAAATATACTTTTAGCGACCTTCATCGGAGTGGCCATTCTAATAGCTCTGAGAGAACTGATATAAAGAAAGGAGAAAAAATGCAAGGGGATAAAAAATTACAGGAAGCACTGGCAAAGGACTCAAACCTTCGTCAGGCAGTGGCAGATTACTATATGTCTTTAAAAAATATGAACGACCCTGACAAGGCAGTGGAGCTCCTGGCAAGCCATGTGGCAATGATGGTTGAAATGATTAATGACTTTAAACAGGGCAAATAATGCAGGAGATTCTCCTCACTGAGGAGGCTTTATTTTTTTTAACTCACTTTTCCTTTTGTTGTCCAAATCATAGGCATCCAATAGCTTGTATATTTCCCATAGGGAATAGAACAGCGACAGCAAAATCGGTCCCACGATTATTCCCGACAGACCAAACTCCTGAATTGAGCCGAGAAGCAAAAAGAAAAAGATAATGGGATGAAAATCAAGTCTATCCCCAAAGACCTTGGGCTTTACTATATTCTCAAAGAACAGGAACCAGGAAAAAGACCAGACCGCAATGAAGACAGCCCAGCCATAGTGCCCCGTTATAATCAAATAGATGGTGGCGGGAATCCAAACCACGGAAGTACCGATTACGGGAATGAGAGAAAAAATCGATGCAACTGTGCCCCAGAGCAGAGGGCTGGAAATTCCGGCAAAGACAAATCCAAGTCCCAAAACAAAGCCCTGAAGAATCATTATAATTAAATTGCCAAAAACAAGAATGGAAATGACCTCCTTCAATCGGGCAATAATTTTTCTTTCAATGTCGTCGGGAAGGGGCATAATCTTATATATGGCACCATCTGCCCGGTGACCGTCTTTAAATAGAAAGAAAAGAATGAGAATCATGAGCAAAAACTTAACAATCATCATGATGGGCAGAGAAACGGCTGTTTTTATATTACCGGAAAGTTGATCCAAACGCTTTGTGGTAAAGGAAACAATTTTATCGGGAATAGTCTTGGTGTCAATGTTCAGAGACTCCATAACATCGTTGAAGTTTTTCTGAAAAGCAGAGTCAGATAGTCCACCGGAAAATGCGGACTCTATGTTTAACTTAATCTCAGCCTGATTGCTATTTATGCTCCTGTAAAGCTTTGATGATTGATCATATAGGGAAAAGAGCAACAAAAGACTTGGAGTTAGAACAAGAAAAAAAAGCATGAGAGTAACAATTGTGGAACAGGCGGCACGGCTCTTAATCCTGGAGTGGAGTTTTTCAAAAAAAGGTTTCAGGGCTATATAAGAAATAAGAGAGAAAAGGAAAATCCAGGCATAGGACCTGAATATGAAAATCAAAAAGACAATGACCAGGGCAAAAAGCCCCAGGAAAAAGAACTTCATGGTCTTATTTTTATTTATAATTTGATAAGAATTATTCTCTGCCATTTTGCTGAACTCCCGTGAAACATGGAACCATTAAAATCCCATGGATCAAGAACAAAAATAAAATAGAAAAAATTACACACCTCCGGTGAGGTGTGTAATTTTTCAATTAGACAACCCTGTGTAAAGGGTAAAACAGAACTACTTCGTGAGATAGTTAGATAAATCCGTAGCTATTTTTGAAATTGCATGATCAAGATAAGCATCATCGGCAATCATCATTTTAAGATCTAAAATTTTAATCTGATCATTGCTAATTTTACCCTTCTTTATCTCACGATCCTCCATTTTCATGAGATTCTTCATCGAAACCTCCCGCGGTCACCTGTTCCTCCATGAACAGATTTTTTCTGACCTATTTATCTTTTCGACACCATTTATAATATAATAAACAATTTTAATTTTTCAAGTAATTTACTCAAAATTTTAAAAAATAATTCACAAGTTAAAACCCAATAAAAGAGCAAAAATTCTTGTTTTTACGCAAGATTTGCAGAAATAAAGTTTTAGCCTTGAACAATTCAAGAGCAAAACATAAAATGGAAAAAAGAATGGAGAAGGCATGACACAATTTAAGGGATGGACAGGAAAGATACTGGAAGTTGACCTTTCGGAAAAAAAGACTCATACCATTTTGCCCCCAAGGGAAATATATTTAAACTTTCTCGGAGGAAGGGCCCTGGCAGGGCACTATCTACGAGAGAATGTCGTTCAGGGAGAAATTCCCCTCATATTTATGACCGGCCCCCTCACGGGAACGGGAGCTCCATCATCGGATTTTTTTTCTGTCATGACCAAATCTCCCCTCACTGAAACGGTGAGCGACATCTCCCGTGGAGGGAACTTTGGAATAGGTCTGAAACAATGCGGATTTGACGGGCTCATAATCAGGGGAGAATCGTCCTCCCCCATTGGACTGGAAATAACGGGCAGAGAGATTAACTTTCACAATGCCCAGGACCTTGAAAAGATGAACTTTCGGGAAACGGCAAAATTCTGCCCTACGCACAAATCCCTGGCTGTAACAACGGGGGCAGCCCATGAAGGAGTTCTCTTTTCCAATATATCATTCGATGACAATTCTCTCGATGCCCGTGGCGGCATGGGCTATGCCATGGCAAAGAGAGGTCTCAAATACATCGCTCTCAATGGGGAGGAGGAGATTCTCTGCCATGACCCCAAAGCCATGGAGACCGCCGCAGAGGACATATACAGACTCACATCGGCCTCCCCCATACTCAAGGGAGAGTTGGGTTTTGGCAACATGGGAACAGCCACTCTCTTTGACCTCATTCAAAGCAGACGCATGATGCCGGTGAACAACTTTCGTGAGACCTTCTTTGAAGGAGGAGAACACCTGAACGCCTTCTCGCTGAAAAAAACGCTGGGACATTTTGACACGGAAGAAGGAAGCCCTGAAATAAAATATTCCCACCTTTCCAAAAAGGGAGAGATGATGCCTTCATACGAATCTCTGGCGTCCCTCACTGCCATGTTGGGGAACCGGGACCAAGATGCCATGATGGAGTCTCTGAAAATCTGCAATGAAGAGGGACTGGACCCTGTTTCAGCCTCCTCCACCCTGGCATGCTTCATGGAAATTGAAAACATTCCCCAGGGCGAGATGGACATTCCATTCACTCTAAGGGGAATTGCCCGGGGAGAGGAAAGATTTTCACAGTTCAAAGGGGGGGCAGACTCTCTGGCTCAAGACCTGGGCTCTCCTGAAAGGGCAATGACGGTGAAGGGGCTTGAAATTCCTCCATTTGACCCAAGGGGCGCCCTGGGGCTCGCCCTGTCCCTTGCCACATCCAATCGGGGAGCGTGCCACTTCAGCGCCTACCCCCTTTCCTATGAAATTTTGAGAAAACCCGTGGCTCTTGACAGATTTTCATTCACAGGTAAGGCACGCATCATAAAGGTTTCAGAAGACATAAATGCAGCCGCCGATTCACTTGGTATCTGCAAATACATAATGCTCGCCGCCTCATTGGAAGAATATACCCCTGTGCTCAATGCCGTTACGGGAGAAAATTTCACCCCTGCGGAGGTTCAGGCTGTTGGAGAAAGGGCCTTTTACAATGAGCGAATAATCAACTCATCACCGGGTTTTGTCTTTCAAGAGGAGGCTCTTCCCGAGCGTTTTTTCATGGAGGAGGGAAGCAGCGGCGGAGGGATGACAATCAGTCCCATAGACAGAGATGAGTTTCAGGCAACTTTGGAGAGGTACTATCGAATAAGAAACCTCTCCTCCCGGGGGTTACCCCTGGATGAAAATGGAGAAGAGATAAGCCATTAATGTATGAACTTATAAAAAAATATGAAAATAAACTGGTTCACCAGGGGCTATGTGAAGAGGGCGCACCTCTTTTCGGAGCCCTGGACGATGTTATGGAATGGAATAGACCCGACGGAGTAGAAGGCAAAATACTTGAAGAAATTGCTGCGGACTGCTCCTACAGTGCAATACTCTTTGCCCCCCTGACCGAGCCCCTGAACTCAATGATTGACCTCCTCTGCCAGAACCTCCCCCCCAAAGAAAACCACATCATACCCGGAGACTCCGAGACCATGACCTTTCTCCACAGCATACCCATTGTTCACAGCTTTAACAAAGAGGGCATTGCCGCTGCACTGAAAAGACGGAAGGGTGTCATTGTGAAAAATCGCGGCATTGTAACCTATGGAATCATAGGCCCTGAACAGGCATTCATAACATTCAGCTCTATCTGCTTCTCATGCTATGTAAAATTTATGGAAGACCACTCCCTCTTTCTAAGGGGCTGCATGCATCAGAGGGCAGACACGGGTGAAGTTGCTCTGAAAGCTCTGAAACAATATGGCGAGCATATCCATTCCATAAAGGAGGCCCCCTCCTTTACCGGAGAATTCAAGAGTAGCGATGAGGTAATCGAAGCCATAGTTGAAACAGGAAGGCTCACCGTTGAAAGCGGAATGGTAGATTCTTTTTTCGGCAATATATCGGTGAGATATGGCGACACGATTTATATCAGCCAAACGGGAAGTTCCCTGGATGAGCTCAGGGGACTCATCGACCCTTGCCCCATGGATAATTCCAGGTCAAATGCCATAACCTCCTCCAGTGAATTTTCAGCCCA
>PDWJ01005609.1_pt1 | contig 10222 bp, 11 predicted proteins | sample 1430881 | NCBI WGS metagenome assembly PDWJ01 (sample SAMN01162460, study PRJNA174530) | Oral metagenome, whole genome shotgun sequencing project. | biome: Marine environment; feature: Marine mammal; material: Swab sample of the gingival sulcus; isolation source: swab sample of gingival sulcus...
CTTTAGGATTGGAAAACACCGCTTTCATTGATCCTAGGTATAGGTGCAAGCCCATAATTCCTCAAAAAAAGAAGGATTCAGGGTGAGGAATGTGTGTTGCAATCTCATTGAGAGCGGAAATAGATCCTGCTCTTACAGAAACAACCACAGTGTCTGCGGTGAATAAACAGGTCCGACTATAATATGTTCTCTTTTGCTTTCATCTAATTATTTCATAAGGGCCACTCAAATATACGATGTCAAATGCGCTTGTTTTGGGTTAGAATAGAATTTATAGAAATTGCTCGATTTTGGAGGATTAACATGAGCTTTATTGAAGATATTCACGCAAGACAGATTCTTGATTCAAGAGGAAACCCAACCGTTGAAGTTGAAGTCCATTTGGTTTCAGGAATATCGGGTCGCGCCGCCGTTCCATCTGGAGCTTCGACCGGAGAGAGAGAAGCGGTTGAATTAAGAGACGGCGATAAATTGATGTATCTTGGAAAATCGGTTTTCAAGGCCGTTGAAAATGTCAACAAGGTTATCGCGGACGAGCTTATAGGCTACGATATCAGGGATCAGAGAGAGATCGATCAGCTGTTGATAGAACTGGATGGAACACCGAATAAGTCCAAACTGGGTGCCAATGCCATTTTGGGCGTATCGCTCGCCTGCGCAAAAGCGGCAGCAAACTACTACGAACTGCCTCTTTACCGCTATATCGGCGGAGCGGGAGCCTGTCGTCTTCCCGTTCCCATGATGAACATTTTAAACGGCGGTGAACATGCCGACAACAATGTCGATATTCAGGAATTCATGGTAATGCCAGTTGGCGCTGAGTCCTTCTCTGAAGGGCTTCAAATGGGAACCGAAGTATTTCACTCCCTGAAAGCTGTTTTAAAGCGCAACGGTCTGAATACAGCGGTGGGAGATGAGGGCGGATTCGCTCCCAACCTTTCATCTAACAAACAAGCCCTCGATTACATCGTTCAGGCCATTAATGAAGCGGACTACGAGCCGGGCAAAGACATTGCACTGGCTCTTGACGTTGCGTCCAGTGAATTCTACGAAGACGGCAAGTATCACTTTAAAGGTGAAAACAAAACCATGACTTCAGATGAACTGATTGCTTACTACAAAGAACTCGTATCGGAATATCCCATTATTTCCATCGAAGACGGCATGGATCAAAACGACTGGGATGGCTGGGCCAAAATGACGGAGGCCATTGGGTCTAAAGTTCAAATTGTAGGCGATGATCTCTTTGTAACCAATACGCGTATTCTCAAAGAGGGAATCAAATCGAAAGCTGCCAATTCCATTTTAATTAAACTCAATCAAATTGGTACTTTAACAGAAACACTGGATGCCATTGAGCTGGCTCACAGACACGGCTTTACCTGCGTCATATCCCACAGAAGCGGTGAAACAGAAGATACCACCATTGCCGATCTGGCAGTAGCGTGCAATTCCGGACAGATCAAAACCGGTTCATCAAGCCGAACTGATCGCATTGCGAAATACAACCAACTCCTTCGCATTGAAGAAGACCTCGGTGATTGCGCCATTTATGGATACAAGAAGGTAATCTAAACAAGATGCGCGGATTGAAAGGCCTTTTCCCATCATTTAAAAACATCATTTTAACCGTGGTGTTTGCTCTTATTGCCGCATTGCTCTTTAAGAGTTTTTTTGATGAGAGGGGCCTTATCCGCGGGAAAAAGCTCAAAGCCAAATGCGAAGAAAAACAAAATGAAGTCAAACGACTTGAAATGGAAAATGAACTTCTCAGGCAGGAAATTCGCGAGTTGAAAAAGCCGAACAGCAGACGACTTGAAATACTGGGAAGAACCGAATTCGGCATGGCAAAACAAGGTGAAATAGTCTTTTCTTTCCCAAAACAGTCAGAAAAAGACCAAGCTCAGAATAACCAAATCCGCTGAGACGGGTCTCAGCGTTTCCGGTACATCATTTACAGTCATACAAGCGCTTTACCTTGATCGAACTCGCATGCGTGCAACAGCCGTTCCCGAGGGTGTTCTCTCGCCTACTCAAATTTGAGTGTCAGATTCAGTCATCTTGAACCGCATCATTTTTGAGCCTGAGGTGTTCCCGCTTCGACTGCCACCAGAAAACCTGTAATCTGCGCGTTCAGGTATCCTTTAAAAGAGTCAGCCGCATGATAAAACGCGGCATTCTGTGAGGCCTTTTCCTTGTTTTCTTATCCTTTAGATGGATTTTTCCCGCCCGGATCCGGGTCAAACTTAACACTGGTCATTCTCGAGTTCTTCGAGTATGATGACAACATTTTGAATTAGGAGTGCACCATGAGAAAGGTTGGAATCACCGCAACAGGAAGTTACTTTCCAGAAAAAATCGTGACGAATATGGATCTGGAAAAAGTACTGGATACATCGGATGAATGGATAAAAACGCGAACGGGAATCGCTCAGCGGCATTACATTGAAAAGGGAAAGGGATCCGCAGATCTTGCCTTACCCGCAGTAAGAGCCCTGCTGGAAAAAAGAGGAATGGATCCAGAGGACATTCAAATGGTTCTTTTCGCGACAGTCACACCCGACACCGTATTTCCAGCCAGTTCGGCGCGCATTCAGGAAATGGCCGGGCTATCCAACGCATGGGGCTTCGATGTTTCTGCGGCATGCAGCAGTTTTTTGTACGCGCTAGCGACCGCCAACAAATTCGTCCAAACGGGTATGGTAAACAACTGTCTTGTCATCGGCTCTGATGTCATGACCTCCATTATGAACCCGGAAGACCGAACAACCGCAGTACTTTTCGGAGATGCAGCCGGATGCGCACTGGTTGAGCCCGTTGAATCCGGAGGTTTAATCGATGAATTCTACCGTGTTGATGGTTCAGGAACCGCTTTTCTCTACATGCCGGCAGGGGGAAGCCGTAAACCTGCCAGTATGGAAACGGTAAAAAACAAGGAACACTTCATTCACCAACACGGCTCAGATGTTTTCAAAAGAGCGGTCACAGAAATGAGTGCAGCCTGCCAGAAGGTACTCGAGCGCAACAATGTCTCTTCGTCAGATATCAAACTCCTTGTTCCCCATCAGGCCAACAAGCGCATCATAGACTTTGTCGGTAAAAAGCTGCGTCTGTCTAACGAGCAAGTCATGATCAATATCGATCGCAGAGGAAATACCACTTCTGCCACACTTCCCACATGCCTCGATGAAGCCTGTCAAAACGGGACTTTGGTCAAAGGAGATCTGGTATTGATCACCGCTTTTGGTGCGGGTTTCTCCTGGGGAGCTTCTCTTTACAGATGGTCCTATTGATTTTTGAATATGTTCAATCTCAGGGTATGATATGATTCACCAATCCCTTTCATTTATCGAACTTAATTTCTCCTCTTCTCTGGCGATACTTGACCTGATTCAACCCATAGCCAATAGAATGGGTGAGCAGTTGGGTTTCAGCGAAGACGACCGCTACTGGACTTGGCTGGCTATTCAAGAGGCACTTAACAATGCCGTTCGGCATGGAAATAAAATGGAAGCGGACAAGCAAGTCACCTTTCGGATTGACATGGTTGACGAGAGTCTCATCATTCAAGTCAAGGATCAAGGTGAAGGCTTTGATCCTGAATCAATCCCCGATCCAACTGCTCCCGACAACCTCTTGAAGTCAAGTGGAAGGGGCTTGTTTTACATGTATCAATTCATGGATGAGGTTACAATAGAAACAGAAGATGGTACAATGGTCACCATGATTAAGAGGGTTCCAAATGCAGGTAGTGGTTAGACAAATCAACGGCGTATCAATTGTCGACATGGAAGGAAAAATCACGATTGGTGATGGAGATGTCCAATTGCGCGAAACCATTGATTCTCTCCTGGAGTTAAAGCACAAAAAGATCCTTCTCAACATGGAGCGAATCGGGTACATGGACAGTTCAGGAGTAGGTCAGTTGATGAACTGTTTCAGCACGACCCAGGAGGCGGGCGGTCAGCTCAAGCTTCTCAATTTGAGTTCCAAAATCCAAGATGTCCTTCAAATTACCCGGCTGTTAGCACTTTTTGATTACTACACAGAAGAAGAGCAAGCAATCCAGTCCTTTGAATAGAGTTCAGGCCCATGTTTCTTGTCTGGTTCTTATTCCTTCAGATTCCACAGGATGAAATTCAGTTTGACTATGAAACCACCGTGCCTGTCCACCAGTTCACGGTCAAAGTTATGAAACACAACCTGCCGGTAAAAGGGTTGAAAAAAGAGAACTTTCAACTTAAAGAAAACCTGTTGGATATCAAACTTAGACAAGTGGAATCGGTTTACCTGCCGCGAACAATAGAGATACTGGTCGATCTCAGCTCATCCCATTCCGATCGTCTGCAAAGATCCATTGACTTATGTCGAAAAATTATCACCAACAAAGAAGAAAATGACCGGCTTAAAATAAGCTGTTTTTCGTCTATTTATTTGGAGTGGTCCCCTTTTACGACCAAACCCGATGTCTTATTAAAAAGTCTGTCCAAACTACAGGAAAGAGGTTCAACCGCCTTTTACGATGCCATATCTCATGCAATGAACTCTTTGGCGGCTGAAGAGGGACCGAAAGCGCTCATTGTTATCGCCGATGGACAGGACTTCATGAGTAAGATAAGTCCCAGGAACCTTAAATCTCAAATAAAGCGCATTGGCATTCCCATTTTACTGGTATACTCGGGCTCCAATCCCGGTAAAGAAGCCAACCTTTTGTATGAGCAATACCGCTTCCTCAAAGAGATAACGAAAATCAGTCAAGGGTCCTGGTTTCTTGCAGACGATGGTTATTCCAGCGCTCTTGACAAACGCATTAAAGATTTGAGTTTCAGATACCGCATCAGGTACCAACCACCAGATCCGGATAACACGTATATTTGGAGACGACGTCAACTTAAAGTTACCAATTGTGCCCATTGCGAACTATTCTACACACGAGGTTATCGTCTACTTCCCATTCAGGACTCCCCTGGACCATAAAGAAACCCGGGAGTTCTCAAACCAGCTGAAGAAGGGTAAGTCTTCATAGTAACAGCAATTGTAACAATAACCTGATCTTCCCGGGCAGACCGGGATAAGTGATTTTTTTTATTTGTTTCACTCACAGCTCCTCCATTCACATGGAATCTGCCGTGATCCTTTTTTATATGGACAGATGCGGTTAAGTGATCGCTTACCATCATCCCGTTCAAAAATAATGAAATTTTATATTTATTGTGTTATATTTTTACAGAGGATGTAAAACGCACAACTCGCTATATTAAATACAATATATTCAAGATGTTAGGATCATCCTTAAAACGAGGAGGCAAAGATGTCCAAATTAGCAATAGCAGCATGGTCACTGGGCGCATTTGGTGTCGCAACATTTCTTATAGTCGGCGGGGTGATCATTTACATGGTAAGGAAAGACAAGAAAAAATCCGAATAACAGCTGTTCTTTGAACGGCAACACAAAAGAGAAACATATCTTCTTGTACACATCCTTGATAAAGTTCTGTCCACCTTGACTCCACCTACTTAATTGATCCATAAGAGTCGTGTACGATCGCTGAGGTGCCTGGTTAATGACTTGCACAAAAGGAGTACCCTGAAGTGAGGTGTGTTTTGAAGTTCATCCATTCTCTTAATCTGTCTTTTGCTCACAATTCCACTGTTGCTGCCGAAATGGACCATGAGGTTCTTCAGGCAATTGAGGAAGCAACCGCTCCATTGTCATCCAGCCCGTTTTGCCATGAAACCGCTGCAACCACTAGCTTCGTTTATGGTTACGGGAGAATAGACGCCATGGCAGCCATTCAGCGTGATCGTGAGCTGAAAGGTCAATCACCAGGGTACCGTAGACAGCGATCACGAGGCCTTGATGTATCGACATGACTTCATCTGTGAAAAAGGCGCCGATTTAACTCAAATAACCAATTTCGATCATACGTCAAGACAACACACAGGGCTGCGATCCTGGCAAGCCGATCACTTTCATGCTCCTGATTATAAGGTACAAAGCGTTTACTTCCAGAGCTTTCGGCATGGACGCAAACGCATCTTATAAGCTTGTGAATGGCAAACACGGTCAATACGATTAGGGTATGTGGGACACCTTCTGTTATAATGGTGTGAAGAGTTCGCCATAACAGATTGGGGTCTTACAGCAAATCGTCAAATCACGGTAAAACCATTTCCGGAACCAACCGTAATGAGCATAGACAAGGGGTAGTTATCATGACAGATTCACAGGAAAGCAAATCAACTTACGACGACTTAGATGAAAGTATATGGGGCTCCAAGGTTTTCAGAACAGGTCTACTGATTTTTCTGATTATTTTCATCGTCTTTTTCTCCTTTCTAGGTTGGTATTGGAGCCGGGAGCCCGATATTAAGCCCGTTAAGGCGGGTACTTTTATGTCAGAAAAGTACCTTGGCAATACCTGGGTGACAGGCCAGGCCACCACAGCCGCTCTCATGCACTGTGCCAACACACTTTTGGATAAACCGGGCGGATACTTGACTAACGACAAAACACCCCCGAGCCTTTTTCTCGACAACATGCCCAACTGGGAATTCGGAGTATTGGTGCAAATTCGCGACTTAGCCCGATCCATGCGCAACGACATGAGCCGATCCCGCTCTCAATCAAAAGAAAACGCGCACCTGGCAGAAGCCGAACCTCTTTTCAATTTCAAAAACGACTCCTGGCTTTTTCCGCCTACAGAATCACAGTACCGAAAAGCGAACAAGCATTTGGAAATGTATTTTCACGAGCTGGGGACTTCCGAACACATGGGGTCGCAGTTTTTTGCCCGGGCTGACAATCTGCGTGAATGGCTGACAGTTGTTGAAAAAAGGCTGGGTGATCTCTCTCAGCGTTTGAGTGCCAGTGTTGCACGCACGAGAATCAATACCGATCTGGCCGGTGACGCCACCGCCGAACAATCAACGCAAACGCCTAAGTACGTGCAAGTGAAAACACCGTGGTTGGAAATCGACGATGTGTTTTACGAATCACGAGGCGCAACCTGGGCATTGATTCACTTTTTCAAAGCCATCGAGATCGACTTCCAGAAGTCACTGGAAAAGAAAAGTGCCATACCTCTCGTCCAACAAATTATCAGAGAGCTGGAGGGATCTCAGCGTCCACTGGGCTGGCCGGTTGTCTTGAACGGCGGAGGATTTGGGTTGTTTGCCAATCACTCGCTTGTGATGGCCTCCTACATCAGCAGAGCCAATGCCGCCGTTATCGATCTTCGCGAACTCCTTCAGGATGGCTGAACAAAAGGTTCTTCAACCTGACGGTCATTTCACTCATCTTTTTTTAGGTGAAAACGCAAATCCGGGTCAAGGAGAATATCCGCTCTCAGGCTGTACCGGAGAGCGAGAACCGTACTGGCTATTTCGCGAAGGAGTCTGAAAACCAAAAGCCTGTAACAGAGCAGACTTGGCAAAGCTGAGGCAGGAAACACATCAAAGCTCTTGTAGAAAGGGATTGCTCCTCTTCTCATTGCCAATGGTGGTTTTTGGTCCATGCCCTGAATAGACCGTTGTATCATCGGGCAGCAACATCAACCTGGCCAGGGAAGCCATAAGCGTTTGGTAGTTGCCACCGGGCAGATCGGTTCTTCCAATAGAACCGGCAAAAAGCGTATCACCGACAAAAGCCTTTTTCTCGGTTTCAAAATAGTACACAACCCCGCCCGGAGTGTGTCCGGGAGTTTCTATGACCCTTGCGGTCATTTTGCCTACCTTCAATTCCATGCCCTCCGAAACAAAACAGTCGGGAACAGGTACTTCGATTCCCGACAGCCCAAACATCAACCCCTGTGAGGGTGCCGATTCGTAGACAGGTAACTCCGATTTGTGCAAAAACACACGCGCACCTGTTTGACTGACAACATCTTTAATGGCTCCAACATGATCAACATGCCCATGCGTTTGGAAGATTTGTTCAATTTGTATGCCTTTGGCCCTGGCCATTTCCACTATTCGGTTGGCCTCGGAACCGGCATCGATGATGGCACCCTTACCTGTTTGTTCACAACCAACCAGGTATGAATTCATCTGAAAAGCACCTACGGGAATGAAATCTAGAATCAAGGTAATACCTCCTGAGTAAGTCTAATCTATAGCTCAGCTGTCTTTATGTCAAATGGAGAATCAAAGATTGAATGAAATGCTTGACATGCGATATGTCGACCGTAAAAGAGCGCCTGGTTGCTTCGAGCGTGTTCGATTGGTGTTCCAACGATGCACAGCCTCTGCTCTCTGACCTTGTCTCCATCTCATAGTCATTTATGAGAGCCATCTGCGATGGCTCATATTTACAGCAATCAAATAGCTTATAAATAGTGAAAAAACGCTTTTACCCCAAATATTCAACCAGAATCCAGCATTTAGACTCATGAAAAACAAAAAGTGACCATATTGCCCCCATGCCGTTGGGATCCGCAGCACTCTATATCTATACAGATACACTAAGATTATAAAGTTTTTAATTTGTTGGTTTTAATCAAAAAAATGGTATCCCCCACCTGACTGTTTTCCTGGAAAGAAGTTGATTATTTGGGTGATCTACAGCGGCTCAAACTCGTTCTCGACAACCTTCCCGACGAAGAGTTGATGCAAGCAATCGAAGAAGATCGCGGATGTGGTCGCGATGACTATCCCGTTCGTGTGATGTGGAATTTGCTTATTGCTGGTATTGTTTACCAACATCCGTCTACTGAAAGTCTCATCCGGGAACTGAAACGGAACGCTCAGCTGCGTCAGGTTTGTGGAATGAATCCTTTTGAAACCAAGTACCCTGAATCCTGGAACTTGAGTCGTTTCAACAAGCATCTCATTAAACACCAGGACCTGCTTCATCGTATCTTTCAGGAACTCGTTGAGCAATTGTATGAGAGTCTACCGGATTTTGGTTCTGTACTGGCAATGGACGGCAAAGCGCTACCACGCCGAGGAAAACCAAACAAAAGCAGTAAGAAAGATGGCCGTCGAGATCTCGATGCAGACTGGGGTGTCAAGCAATATAGGGGAACTCATAAGGATGGCGCACATTGGGTCAAGAAAATCACGTGGTTTGGCTATAACCTTCACCTGATTGTCGATGCCGAATATGAACTTCCTGTAGCGTACCATCTGACAAAAGCTTCCAAATCCGAAGTAACTGAAGCGCATAAACGACTCGATTCAATCAAGAACATCATGCCGGGAATTCTTAATGAGGCAGATTACTTTCCAGCTGATCGTGGATATGATGAGGGGAAACTCATTAAGAGGTTATGGGATGATTACCAAATAAAACCAGTGATCGATATTCGAAAGATGTGGCAAGACGAAGAGGAGACGCAAATCCTTGATGGCTATGAGAATGTTGGTTATGATTTCAAAGGAACCGTCTCTTGTGATGATCCGGACAGTGTGGCCGTCTTTGAAATGCCTTATGCGGGATTTGAGAAAGCGCGTGAGACTTTAAAATACCGTTGTCCGGCTCTCCACTATGGGGTCGAATGCCAAGGACAAAAGATCTGTCCCATTGCCAGTGCGATGCGAATCAAAATGGAGACGGACCGGAGAGTCTTGACGCCATTAGCCCGTTCAAGTTATAAGTGGAAGGAACGATACAAAAAACGTTCATCGGTAGAGCGAGTCAACAGTCGCCTGGATGAGTCCTTCGGTTTTGAGAACCACACGATTCGAGGGGAAGAAAAAATGAGAATACGTGTCTCATTGGCATGAATGGTGATAAATGGGATGGCATTGGGACGGATCAAGCATAAGCAGGCAGGAAAAATAAGGTCGCTAGTTGCTGCCCCGGCGGCCTGGAACAGCCTGAAAGATCAATCAGCATGGTATGATTTAGGGAGAAGTGTGCCTTAATAGAGTAATTTTTGTGTTAGTTAGGAAAGACATAGGCAATATTAACATGGCTAAGACTGAAAGGAGGTGAAACACGAATCAAAAAGGCCTATTGGAGGCGCGATAACCGACTTTCTAGTCAACTATAGCCACATTCCAGCGCAGCGCAGAATGCTCAAAGATCTTGAAAACTGCCATGGTATGATTTATTATCATACTGTAGGTGAAATTATGGCTACATCAAAAATTGCAGTTACAATTGATAAAAACACATTGGTTCAGCTGGATTTGTTGGTCAAATCCCGTGTATTTCCAAGCCGTAGTCGTGCTATTCAAGAGGCTGTTTCGGAAAAACTTGCCCATATTGCAAAAAACA
>PDWJ01005610.1_pt1 | contig 10220 bp, 8 predicted proteins | sample 1430881 | NCBI WGS metagenome assembly PDWJ01 (sample SAMN01162460, study PRJNA174530) | Oral metagenome, whole genome shotgun sequencing project. | biome: Marine environment; feature: Marine mammal; material: Swab sample of the gingival sulcus; isolation source: swab sample of gingival sulcus...
AACAGAAATCAGCAACAAAAAAAGACTGCGCTCTGCCTTTTCAGCAAAGCCAAAAAGGTCGTTACTGTCTTCTTTTACCACTTGATGAATAAATACTTTCACCTCTTTCTTATTCTGAAAAGCGGTAAACGTATTGAGTGAAATATGTGCACGATACCCTATTCTTCCTGTCTCTACAACGAGAAATGTTGGTGTTATTTCCTTCAATATGCCTGAAATGTATTCGTACATCAACTTATTTTATTTCTGTAAGGTCTGCGTTGCGAGCGCTCTTTTATTTCCAATTTATTTTCACGGCATTCTTCTTGAAACTTTCGCTCCTTATAAATCTCAATGGCTTCGAGAAGAGCTTCCTTAAATGAAGCCTCAGAAGCCTTATTTTTACCGACAATTCCGTAAGCTGTACCATGTGCAGGCGAGGTGCGTACGATAGGAAGCCCTGCCGTAAAATTAACGCCCCCCATATTCGCCAATGTTTTGAAAGGAACCAACCCTTGATCATGATACATTGCTAAAACGGCATCAAAACCTGCAAAATGCCCACTACCAAAAAAACCGTCCGCAGGAAAAGGTCCCATTGCCACAATTCCTTCTTTTTTAGCTTCTTCCAAAACCGGCTGAATAACTTCTAAATCCTCTTTACCAAGCAATCCATTATCTCCTGCGTGGGGATTCAAGCCCAACACAGCAATTTTCGGTTTAGTCAAACCAAAATTGTACTGCAATGCTTCGTTGAGTGATCGGAGTTTTTGTGAGATTTTTTCTTTCGTAATTTGCTGTGAAATCTCTGTAAGCGGTAAATGACCTGTGACCACGGCTACACGTAAATTGTCTTGCACCATTAACATCAGCGTGTCTTCTACGCCAAAACGCTCCTGCAAATACTCTGTATGTCCAGGAAAATTAAAATCCTCTGATTGAATACTATCTTTATTTATCGGAGCCGTTACCAATATAGAGAGTAAACCACTTTTCAAATCATTGACGGCACGTTCTAAGGCTTCCAAAGCAGCACTTCCCCCCTCTTGTGTGGGCTGTCCTAATTCAACCTTTATGGTTTCCGAATTACAATCTATCACATTAATTTGTTTAGGCTTAGCCTCGCTCACGTGGCGAATGGTATTGTGTGGCAATTTCTCTAAGTCTAACACTTTTTTATAGTAAGACAAAACTTTCGGCGAACCGTAAACAATTGGCGTACAATAGTTAAAGAATGTTTTATCCTCAAAAGTCTTCAAAAGTACCTCATAGCCCACTCCGTTAATATCCCCCTGACTTATGGCAACCTTTATAATTTCCTCCATAGTTATTTTAGTATTTTACACAATTGAGTATTAAAATTACCCAAATTCAATATTCGCCAAATATACAAAGAAATCCACTTCAAGCCCCCTTCAAAATCATTTTTTTGAACATTTCGTAAGAGAGTAATTTGAGTATTTTGAAAATAAAATCAGATTATTTCCGGTCTCTAATAATGTTATATGTCTTCCAAAACTCCGCATTATACGGCTTATTCTCATAATATGCACGGCGCTCAATAACTTGCGGATTTAGAGTTCCAATTTTTGTAACTAGAAGTTCTGCACTGATGCTTTCCTGCTTCTTCCCTTTAGTTAATTTATTCTGCCAATTGTGAGTTCTTTGGTAAGCGACATAACTCAAATAATAATAATCCAAGTGTTTTTTATAAATCGTAGTCGCAATGTAACTAATTGTCTGAGGCATATAACTCTGTCTACTTTCCTCCACATAGAACGAACGTCCCTGTGGGCTGTAATTCGTAGCCGTCACCTCCATTGTATTTTTCACGATTGCATAATCTTTTTGTTTGATGTACAATTTTCCTTTGTACGTTTTCACATAATAATCACCGGTAGCCGCCAAAGTAGGCTTCGGATTTTCATACGAAATTATCCAAACTTTATCGCCCTCATATTCCGTTTCGCCTTCCAACTTCAATTTATAGTCATCTAATTCATTTAAATTTAAGACATTACCACGCACTCGCACAATATCCATTTCTAAAAGTTCATCTAAATACGTACCTCCGTCCGCCAGGGTTTCATTTTCGAAATTCTTACGTACTTCCAGAAAATCATAGCCACGTTCTTTGAAAACTTGATAAGCATCGCCACGCTTGTAGCCTTTATTATCATACAAACGCACCGCAGCCTCACGAAGTTGCACAAGGTTTTCACCCGATTTTAGTTCGCCACGGTAATACATGTCATAATTAAACGGTGTTTGCAAATAATTCTTTGCAATGGTTTCGACTGCTTTTTTTACCCTCGTGTATTGCAATCGTGATTCTGCCAAAATCTCAACCTCCCCGACTTCAAATGCCATAGGGGCAAGTTGCACATTAAAATTCTTTTGCTTAGCAGCCTCTGCAACAGGCACTTTCGCAGTACTGTACCCTACTGCTGATATTTCTATAACCTTATTTTTGTATTTGGGAGAAATCCGCAACTCGTAAAATCCGTCCATATTCGTAGCGGCACCAACATAAGTCCCTACTAACCCAACATTTACAAATGGTAAAGCTTCTCCTGTTTTTTTATCTGTGACTTTTCCTGATATCAAAATAATTTCTTGTGCAGAAACTGAAACAGTAAGCAACAAGAATGCCAATATCCCTACGATTTTTCGCATAATTCAATCAAATTTTTAGTATAAAGATACATTTTTCAGTCTTAAAGAGGCAAAAAATATGCCGAAAGATTTTAATCCTAACTTAGGTAAAAAAAATGACACTAAAAAAGTGACGAGAAAGAATTCTCACCACTTCTTAATTCGTTGTCTTCAAAAGTAACTGTTCCTCAAAAGAGAACACCTACTGATTTTTTTCGACTATTGTACACCAATAATTCTAAACTCAGTTCTTCTGTTTCTCTGGTGCTCAGCATCAGAACAATTTACACCATCAGAACACTTATTAACCAAGCGAGTTTCTCCATATCCCTTTGCTACCAAGCGACTTCTTTCAATACCTTTTGCAACCAAGTAATCAACGACTGCCTGTGCACGTCTTTGAGAAAGGTCTTGGTTAGAAGCAGCATCTCCACGAGAGTCTGTATGAGAAGCAATCTCAACAGAAATATTTGGTTTTTGCTTCATCACATCGTAAATTTTTCTATCAATAATAGACTTTGAACTTTCTCTTAGTCTAGCACTTCCCAGGTCATAGTAGATTGGCAACAAACTATAATTCACCAAGTTACAGTCAACTTCCTCCCAAACAGTCACACCACCTTTAGACTTAAGCACTTTTACTCTTTCTGTTTTATACACAGCAGGAACTCTTGTAGCTGTAGTAGTTTCGTCTTTTACTTTCACACGCTTAGTTACCGTTTTGTACTCAGCAGGAATTGTTCTCTCGTTTACCTTAGCAGGCACGTCTAACACTAAGATTGGATATTTCTTTGAACTACCTTTAACTAAAGTCGTTGTAGTTCTTGCATCTGACTCCAATACCTGAGTGGGAATAGTCTTGTATCTCGCAGGAGTTTCCTTCCAACAAAGGGTTCTACAATCCTCCGGATTTACTGATTTACACCCCGGAAGTGTTCCATACTCCCACTTTCCAACCATTGGAGAAACTTCTATTTCTTCAGAACCTCTCTTGAACTTTGCAGGAATAATACTCACTTTATTGTAATCAGGCTCTACACCTACAGTTACATACTCGGTCTTGAACTTAGCAGGAGTAAATGAATACTCTTTGTAAGCAGGCTTAGACATAATAGTCTCCTTCTCTGTTCTGAATTCAGCAGGAACTACTTTCAATACTGTGTACTCAGGAGCAGTCATGACAGTTACCTCCTTCGTTTCAAAAACGTTAGGAGTAATACACTTCACATAACATTTTCCCGGAGTAGGGTTTGAAGGCAAATTGTTGTCAAAATTTTGACCAAAAGCCACTGAGGCTAACAAAATAGCCGAACTTGTTAGTAATGTTCTAAATTTTTTCATAAAATATAAATAAATTGTTAATAAATACGCGATGATTGGCATCAAAAACCATTCCAGAATTTTTTTATAAGTATTTTTCCTTATGATTCATTACAAAGATAGATATATTTTCCTAACGAAACAAAAAAAAAGCATTGAAAAACTCAATGCCTTTTTAATTTTTATTTATAAATTTTATTATTTCTTCTCTTTCCTTGCTACATCATAAGCTAATGGAGTCGCAATGAATAATGAAGAATACGTTCCGACTACCACACCTACTAACAGCGCAAAAATAAATCCTTTGATTGAAGTTCCACCGAATAAAAAGATGGCAAGCAACACTACAAAGGTTGACAATGAAGTAGAGAATGTACGCCTCAAAGTGCTATTCAAGGCATTGTTTATCACATCTTTCTGTAATGCTTTTGGATGCTTTCCAAGATACTCTCGAATACGGTCAAACACAACCACTGTATCATTTATAGAGTATCCTACCACCGTAAGAATAGCAGCAATAAATGCTTGGTCTATCTCTAACGAGAATGGCAAGAACCCATAGGCAATCGAGAAAATTCCTAAAACAATCAATGTATCATGAGTCAAAGCTGCGACAGCTCCAAAACCAAATCTCCAATTGCGGAAACGCAGCAAGATGTATAAGAAAATAAACAAAAGGGCAATACCTGTCGCGACAAAAGCATCACGTTTGATGTCATCAGCAATTGTAGGACCTACTTTTTGTGACATTGTTCTGTTATTCTCTAGAAATTCTTCTTTGGTAGTATTTTCAGGAAGGTATTTTAGTAAACCTTTGTAAAGTAAGTTTTCTACTTCTTCATCAATGTTTGCACCTTCTTCATCAATCTTATACTTTGTCGTAATCTTCACCTGGTTTGCACCACCAAAAGTCTTCACTTCTGGTTGTGTTCCGTAAATCTCGGTAAGGGACTTTACAATATCCTGTGTATTTACAGCCTCATTAAACTCCACAACGTAGGTACGACCTCCTGTGAAGTCAACACCTTTATTCAAGCCACGTGTTGCCAATGAAGCAATGCCCACAAGTAGAAAAATTGCAGAGAAAATATACGCCAACTTACGTTTTCCAATAAAATTGATGTTCGTATTTTTCAACCAATTTTCTGTAATTTTTGTAGAAAAAGTAATGCCCTTACCTTTCTCCAAACGCTTCTCAATAATTAAACGAGTGATGAAAATGGCAGCAAAAAGTGAAGTAACAATACCAATCATCAATGTCGTCGCGAAACCTTTAATTGGTCCCGAACCAAATATGAACAAAATAAGACCTGTAATGAAAGTGGTCACGTTACCGTCAATAATTGCAGAATAGGCATTCTTGTAACCATCGGAAACGGCTTGTTTCAAGTGTTTTCCCACAGCCAATTCCTCCGTAATTCGTTCATAAATAAGTACATTCGCATCAACTGACATACCAATGGTAAGCACGATACCCGCAATACCCGGTAAGGTCAAAACTGCACCAAATGACGCCAAAACACCGAACACAAAGAATAAGTTGGCAACCAAAGCGATATTGGCAACCAAACCGGCACCTCTACTGTAAAAGAAGAACATATAAAGCAATACAAGTCCAAACGCTATCAAGAATGAAATCATACCTGACTGTACTTGCTCTTTCCCAAGTGATGGTCCAACCACTTCCTCTGAAACAATATGTGCAGGCACCGGCAACTTACCCGACTTCAACTTTGTTGCTAAGTCTTGTGCTTCTTGGATAGTAAAAGTTCCTGTAATTTCAGAAGCTCTCGAATTGATTTCCTCTTTCACCGAGGGAGCCGAATACACGAGATTATCTAATACGATAGCAATTTGTCCCGGTTGTGGTGCTCCGGCATAATTTGTTGCTACTTTTCGTGTTAATTTTGCCCAAATTTTTGCCCCCTCATTGTCCATTGTCATACTGATAGATGGGCTATTTCCACCTCCTCTATTGCTATAACTTTGTCTCGCATCTACCATTACATCACCTGTGAGTGGAGCTTGTCCATTTGGTGTATTTACTTTTGCCACAAACAAATCGTAATACTCTATACCTTCTATTTTCTTAGATTGTCCACTCCACAAAAATTTGCTGTTAGCAGGAAAAAGTTCTTTTACTTGTGGAAGTGCTAAATATTCTTTTACCTTCGCCAAATCCTTCTTTTTCACTGCGACAACTCCTCCTTCCATTCCACGCACAACTAATGACAATAATGGATTGTTAGCATCATTCACCCCTTCTTCTTTCTCCTCGTCTAAACCAACTGCTAAACTGTCCACTTCTACTGTTTTCGTAACTGTACCTGCAACGGTATCCATTTCATTTACAGTACTTTCTGTGGCTAAATCCTTTAATTCCTTGATTTTTGCATCAGCAGCAGAGAGTGCGGGAAAAATTTCATTCGCAGAATAGATTTCCCAAAATTCCAAGTTTGCTGCCCCCTGCAACAATTTACGGATACGCTCAGGGTCTTTCACCCCGGGAAGTTCTATAACGATACGCCCTGCAATGTCTGATTTAGTGATGTTAGGTTGTGTTAATCCTACTTTATCAATACGCGTACGCAGCACGTTGAATGTATTGTCAATAACCGCATTTGCTTCGCTTTTTAGGATTTTCACAACTTGGCTGTTAGTTGTATTTTCATTAACACCCTGCTTTTTCAAACGCATTCCAAAAATGTCAATCGAAGAGAGTTTTGCATTCGGTGCAATTTCTTCAAATTTTCTTTGGAAAATGTCAATAAAGTTATCTTGGCTATTCTTTTCTTCTTCCTTAGCCAAAGCAATCGCCTTGTTGAAATTCTCGTCTTTACTGTGGTCAGAAAGTGCTACCAAGATATCCGGCAAAGCCACCTCCATTGTTACGTTCATACCACCTCGTAAGTCCAATCCTAAATTAACCTCACGCTCTTTAGACTCCTTATAAGTATAGCCCAAAAGTGGATATACTTTTTCTGATGCCATTGAGTCTAAATACCTTTTTTGTGCTGTCACATCATTTGGGGCATAGTCGCGTGCATCACGCTCCACACTTTTGGTAACCAATGTGAACGACAAAGCATACAAACAAGCCAACGAAACCGCCGTAATTAGCGTGAGGAATAGTCCTTTATTTTGCATTCTGTATAAAAGTTTTTAAGTTATACTTATTATTTTTTCGACCCACAAAGATAAGGTATTTTTTTAGAAAACCACTCAAAATCATTTTTCTAACTGCATACACTCTTCTTTATAATCTATCTTTGCCTTATATTTCAACAGTAAATCACTCCCTAATAAGCCTAATATTCGTTGCTTTGAAACCTTTTCATAAGCCTCGTTTACTGCGGATAAATCAATCATTGCAAGGGAAATATCTTCCAGTTCAAACACTCCAAAAACTAAGCTATCCAAATTCGTAAAAGCCACTTCCACTTGCCCCCCGATGCCACTTGTATAGGGCTGCTCCTTGCTTTCATCTGCATCGAAAGCCAACGAAGCATCAACAACAGTACGTGATGCTCCTGTATCTACAACCATCTTTCCCTGTATATCTCCATTGATAGTAACTGAAACCAACAAATGATAACTTTCGTCCTCTAAGGTCAATATTTCTAGGGGGATTTTCACCATTTTCATGTAAATTTCGAAGCGCAAAAATAACAGAAAAAGGAATACAGTCTTGTATTCCTTTCATTATAATATTCTCAAAACAGTTTATTCTTTCACTAAGAAAAACACTTTATCTTCCGGCGCGTATACCATTTGCTGACGACAAATTGTTGCACACCCTCCTTCTTCTAAACATTTAGCAATCAATTTACCACAAGAGCGCACTCCTTTACAAGGTGAATCCCAACTTCCGTCTCCATTATCACAACTAACTTGATAATCGCTACCACTCTCATGATACCCTTTTGTGTCCATTTTGTTTTTACTCTTTCTTTCCGTCTCCAATAAAGCAAGTGCAACACCAATGTCCATAGAAGGCTCTTTCTCCTCAGAACCTATATACGTAATTGTTTTATCTGAGGCATTCCATTCATAATCAATGTAAATAACATTTTCCTTATCGGTTTTGAGGTTCATACTTGCTACTTTTTCAAAAAAATCCTCATAGCCAATTGCCTGATTCTTTAACATTGACAAATCCCCCTCATCTTGGTTACAAGAAAATGCAACCAAAGCAAATAAAAAAATAAAATACATCTTTTTCATAATACATGTTTTTTTTGTCTTACCCTGTTTAGGATTTTCAGAGATTCTCCTCTTTTTCATGAAACGTCTGCAATTTAATACTTTTTTTTAATAAAACCAAATTTTAAAAGTATTTTTCACAAAAAAACTCCACCGAAAAAGAATGGAATGGAATTTTTATTATTTATTGTTTTTTTTTGTAAAAAACAAATACATAAACTACCTAACTAATCTTGAGACTAATTTTAAATTATAAAAGAAATATAATTAAAAAAACAACAAACTCAAAAGAGAAAATAAACCAGTACAGGAACGGCTATCCCAACAAGAGTAAACCAAATTCCTCGTTTTATAAATCCCTTCTTGCCTTTTACGATAATTGCCCCCGAAATAGCGAAAAAAATCAACATAAAAGAGTATAACAGAGCCAACCAGGTAAATCGTCGACCTACGTTATAGTGGATATCGTTTACAAATTTGAAAAACTTATTCGATTTGAATAAAGTGAGTTCCAATTCTCCTGTTGTCTTATTATACAATCCTCTCCCTCCTTTTGCCATCACCTGATAATTTTCACCTTCAGCAGGTCTCACTCTTGTCAATTTGGGAAGTTCTTTTTGCTCTTTCCAATACTTGGCAAACTCTTCCTTAGAGAGATTGGGAGTAAATTGTTTTTCAATTTTTGTTTCACTATACACCACATTGATGTCGAGATGGCGCAAAATAACAGCAACGCCTGACAATCCGTAAATCAGCGTCAAGCCAATAAACAAATACCCCAAATCACGATGCAGCGTTCTGTTAAGATTATCCAATTTCTTACTCCACAACTTCATAAGATTCTCCCTCAATAAAATATATTGGATAGTATTCTTTTTCGTGCTCTTTCATCCACTTTCGCATTTTTCTGATGTTATTCATCTGAGCGTTACAGTGTTCTCCTCCTTCCTCGGTACCTTCTTCCGCTTTTACTTTGGCTTCAAATTCGTCAATATAGACACTCGTTAATTTCTTTTCTTGAAGAACACCTTTTACTTTTATAACTGCTCCTATCAATTCTTGGTCAAAACTTTTAATGTCGCCACCAGCCTCAACGCGAATTGACAAAGATTCATCATCATTTACCAAAAAACAACGACGTCCGGAATGCTTACACGTATGGTTCACGAGACCTTTTATAAAAACAGTTTTCCCTACATTCGCCTCTGCATTTGCAACAACTTCGTCCACACTTTGGGCTACACTTTTTTCTGCATTAACCTTTTCTTTTTTACCATTACAAGCAAAAAACAATAGTGCTAAACTAAATAAAATTACAATCTTTTTCATTTTTTATATTTTTAAATTAATTATTCTTTTCCTCTAAATAAAAGACAAGATACAAAGCCAAATATTCCCGTCAAAATTATCCATAAAGTCTCAATTATCTTGTTTTTCCACTGTTTTTTTCGTTCTATCACAAAGAAAAATAAAAAGGATAATAAAAGGTTTACAAGAAACACAAAATAACTTCCAAAATTAATTTTAGGCATTACAAATTTTGACAACGAACTTGTCCAACTCAATTCAAAAGGAAAAACATATTTTCTCCAATCTATCCCTTTGTTTTTTTCTTCAAAATGATGCTTTGCTACCAATTGTTTTGTTTGGGTATCAAATGCAAAAACAGATTCCTTTTCTCTCGAAATTACTCGAACTGTCCAATACAAAGGATTGCCCATTATAGTGAGAATTTCCTTATCCAAATCTATCTGCCCACAATCTAATTCTTGTAATTTATAACTGTTGGTATTTACAACGTAAACGCCCCCCTCTTTATCAAAAAGAAACCCATAAAAACTACGATCATACGGCTCATACGGAGCAAAATATTCAGGCACACATTTCTTCGGTAATTCTACTTTTCTCAGAAAAGGCTGTGATTTTACCATCTTGAAATGATACAAATTATCCTCAGTATCAACTACAAAATAGCCTTCATCATAAGGTTTTCGTACAGACGGATTTCCTGCGACCAATTTGGCAGGAAAAACAAAACCTTTCTCATTAAAAACTTTCACAAA
>PDWJ01005611.1_pt1 | contig 10220 bp, 9 predicted proteins | sample 1430881 | NCBI WGS metagenome assembly PDWJ01 (sample SAMN01162460, study PRJNA174530) | Oral metagenome, whole genome shotgun sequencing project. | biome: Marine environment; feature: Marine mammal; material: Swab sample of the gingival sulcus; isolation source: swab sample of gingival sulcus...
ACCATTTCCCGCAGGTAAGCAAGCGAAGTGAGACTCCGTGTACAAGAGTATGCGGGCAATGGTGATCGGGCAAAGATGAAGTGCCTGTGAGCAGTTACTTCATCCCTGCTTATGGGTGCTTGCGATCTTAAAAAAAAAGAGTAAAGTACTATACCTGATTATACTGGCTTCATATCAAATCCTATACTCAAAAAAAACTTTTCATGACAAAACATACCGTTAAACTCCTTGCAGGATGCCATATCATATTACTCCTTCTCACCAGTAACACCTATGCCTCAGACAGAGATATACAGGTAATACTGCCAGCTGAAACAGTCTTGCACACCCTCCAGAAAGCATTACCTTTCCAGCTGCCACTAGTCAATGCCGACGTGTCAGGAGAGGCCAGCATTACCAGGTTGAACGAGCTCTCTATCCTTGGCAATACCCTTTTTATCAAAGGGGTGCTTCAGGGACACAATCTCTCTGTTGTGACGACCATTGCCGGTCAAAACATTCACTTAAAGCTCGGCCAGGTGCAGTTGCCCATATCATGCAACCTGCACATCCGCTTTGATACACACAGGCAACGCCTCTATGTTACCCCTGTATTTCCCGACCTAGACCAGCAAAACGGTACAGATCCTTCTCTGAATCCGCTCATGGGAGCACTGGGAAACAAGGAATATCTTGTCCCGTTTGATTTTTCTCAACACATGACGTTACAGCTTGGTGCGCAAGCCATTCAACTCGCCATGATGCCTGTCCAGATCAAGGGGTATGATAACTCCCTGATAGTCAGGCTGCAGCCAAGGCTGCATTGAACTTTAAAAGTAACTGCTTTCAGATTGTCCGAAGATGGTGACCTGAGAGCAGCTACTTCCTTGTTGTCAATTTATTATTGCCTGGAGTATACCCTATGAACGATTGCTTATTCTGTAAAATTGTGGCTGGTGAGATCCCTGCAGACAAACTCTACGAAGATGACGATGTATTGGTATTCCGAGATATTGCCCCCCAGGCACCAACGCATTTTCTGGTCATTCCCAGGAAACATATCAAAGGGCCGGCGGACGTGACCATTGACGATGAGCAGGTTATCGGCAAATTACTGCGCATTGGCGGTGACATTGTGGCCAGGGAAGGCCACAGTCATTATCGTATAGTATTTAACAATGGTTCACGGGCCGGTCAGACAGTGTTCCACATCCACATGCATATTCTCGCCGGACGAAATATGAACTGGCCTCCGGGTTGAGTGACACGTAGCCCGTATTTCTCATGAAAGAGGAAGAGGTGCAGGAAAGAAATATTGTCCTGGAGGTTGGCGCCCAGTGTTATTTATACGGAGCTCCTGAACAGCTGATTGCGGCCATACGCTCTGCCCTCACCATAGATAACCCTAAGTATCTTGACGCCAGACGTTATTCCAGATGGGTTGGGAAAAAGGTCAGGCCAAAGCTGTATTTTTACCGGAAAGAGGCAGGTCGTTTTTGTTTTCCCAGAGGATACGCCAATAAAGCGGTGCTTCAATGTCGTTCTCTTACAGGCTGTTCGCCAGATATTGTCGACAGACGCCGCCAGCTTCCAGCTGAATATTTCAAATTTCACGGAGAATTAAGGGCTTATCAATACAAGGCAGTGGAGGCAATCCTCGCACACTCCTTTGGAGTGCTGGAAGCTGGGACCGGTTCCGGTAAAACGGTGATGGCGTTAAGTGCCATTGCCAGGCGGCGGCAGCCTGCGCTGATACTTGTACATTCCAGGGAATTGCTTTACCAGTGGAAGGAACGAATTGAGCAGTTTTTTCAAGTTCAGGCTGGTCAGCTTGGTGACGGGGTTGTGGAGGTCAGGCCAGTAACAGTGGGCATTGTCAATACCGTCCGCAAGCACCTGCAGACACTGCCGCCGAAATTCGGTTACGTCATCGTTGATGAATGCCACCGGGTTCCGGCCAGCCTGTTTACCGAGGTTGTCTCTTCCTTTGACTCGTATTTCATGCTTGGTCTTTCAGCCACGGCTTTCCGCCGTGAAGACGGCATGACCAGTCTCATTTATGCCTATATGGGGGACAGGGTTCATGCTGTGGATGCCGATGAACTTATAGCCAGCGGCGCGGTGGTTATACCCGAACTTATTCAGCGGTCTACAGGTTTTCATTATGGTTACAGGGGAGAATATGCCAGACTGATCAAGGCACTGACAAAGGACCAGGGGCGTAACAAACAGATAACTGCCGACACAATCGAATTGGTTCGTCAGGGACACGAGGGGACTGTGCTTATCGTATCTGACCGGGTGGCGCATTGTGACCTGCTGACTGAGCAACTGCAGAAAAACGGTATTCAGGCGGCACTGCTTACCGGTCAGCTTTCTCGGGAGAAAAGGGCGCAGTTGGTGCACGATGTCCAGCAGGGTAACGTGGAAGTGCTGGTTGCCACCCTTCAACTCATTGGTGAAGGATTTGACTGCCCAGGCCTTTCAACACTGATACTGGCGACACCCATCAAATTTGAGGGGCGTCTTCTCCAGGTGGTTGGCAGAATTATGCGACCAGCTGCTGGTAAAAAGGCTGTGGTTATAGATTATGTTGATGACTTTGTCCCTGTTTTGCGCAGGTCTGCTGAAAATCGACGCAAACTCTTCGGAAGGTGGAAAACCAGGAGCGTAATCAGTTACACCTCAAAAAAAGCGAGTAACACTTAATGTACAGACCCCGTGATTGGTTACCTGCTCACAGGGCATATACTACCTTGGTTCCACTTGCTTTACGTCTGTATCTGCTTTCAGTCCGCCCAAAGACAGGTGGTCCGGGGCAGGTACCTTGCCAACCCGTATTTCTCATCAGCTCAGGTGGTGCCAGGGTCGGTAGTTTTTGGTAACTCATTATACCCGGGTATATGTGGTGCCAAAATACTGCTGAAGATGGTGCTGCCTGAGCTGACCCCTGGTGAACATTCTGACAAAATTCGAGTCTGCTCATTGACATCACAGGCATGTGTTTTTATGTATTTCTTCTCAAAGCAGACAAAATGTTCATGAGAAATACGGGCTCAAAGAAATGTAAGCCAGGTGGAATCTACTCAATTATCTTTTTATCCTGAACAGTATGGACCATAAATATATACGAAATGTTGCGATTATCGCTCATGTTGATCACGGAAAAACAACCCTGGTTGACCAGTTGTTTCGGCAAAGCGGCATGTTTCGTGACAACCAGGAGGTTGCCGAACGTCTGATGGACTCCATGGACCTGGAACGGGAGCGGGGCATCACCATTACCTCAAAAAACGGTTCTTATTTTCATGGAGCGTATAAGATCAATATTATTGATACTCCCGGCCATGCCGATTTTGGCGGCCAGGTTGAGCGGGTCCTGCGCATGGCTGACGGTGCTGTTCTCTTGGTTGATGCCCAGGAAGGCCCCATGCCGCAGACCTTTTTTGTTGTAAAAAAAGCCCTGGCAGCGCACTTGCCTCTGCTGGTGGTAATCAATAAGATCGACAAGCCAGCCGCCCGTTGTGACTGGGTGGTTGATCAGGTGTTTGACATGCTGGCAAGGCTGGATGCACCTGATGAATCTCTCGACTTTCCAGTTGTTTATGCTTCAGCAAAGGCGGGGTATGCCTTGGCAGATCCGGAAGATGAAGTGACCGCATCCACCGGCATGCAGGTTGTTTCAGACATGATTGTTGAGCATGTGCCGCCACCTGCAGGTGATCCTGATGCGCCATTACAGATGCAGGTCAATACCATTGATTATTCTCCCTACATGGGACGCCTTGGTATTGGCAAGGTGGTAAATGGACAGCTCAAGCTGCGTGATACTCTTGTTGTAGCCCGCAGAGACGGCTCTATCTCACCTGTGCGTATAAGCAAGCTTTTTTTGTTTGACGGCGACAAAAAAATACCGGCTGAGAGTGCTTCAGTTGGCGAGATCGTTGCAGTTGCAGGCATGGATGACGTAACGGTCGGTGTGACCTTTACAGATCCTGAGACTCCACGGCCATTGCCACTCATTGAGATTGACCCGCCTACTATCTCCATGAATTTTATTCCCAATGATTCACCTTTTGCCGGGCAGGATGGCAAATATGTCACCTCGCGCCATCTTGAAGAACGTCTGCGGCGTGAAACGCTTGCTGACGTGGCCCTCCAGGTTGAGCCGCTTGCCAAGGGTGTGGGGTATAAGGTCTCTGGCCGCGGCGAATTACATCTCTCCATTCTTATTGAAAAAATGCGGCGGGAAAACTACGAGTTCCAAGTGACCAGACCCAATGTTATCATGAAGGAGGAAAACGGCAGAGTACTTGAACCCTATGAGGAGCTTACCGTCGATGTGGATGAGCAGTATCAGGGGGTGATTATTGAAAAACTGGGCCTGTTAAAAGGTGTAATGCTTGACCTGCAGGTGGAGAACCAGATGTCCAGGATGAAATTCAAGGTGCCGACCAGAGGGCTTTTGGGATATCGCTCCCAGTTCCTGACTGATACCCGTGGCATGGGTGTCATGAATTACATCTTTGCTGAATGGGGAGAGTATGCCGGAGATTTGCAGCAAAGGACGTGTGGGGTAATGGTCGTCAAGGAACCAGCTACCACTGTTGCTTATGCCCTGTGTAATCTGCAGGAGCGAGGGACACTTTTTTTAGGGCCGGGAGTTAACACCTATCCTGGTCAAATTATCGGTGAGCATTGCCGTCCAGCTGATCTGGTGGTCAATCCTGCTAAAGGAAAAAAACTTACCAATGTGAGGGCGTCTGGTTCAGACGATGCAGTTATCCTGACCCCGCCGAGGGAAATGAGCCTTGAAGAGTGCATTGCCTATATTGATGATGACGAGCTGGTGGAAATAACCCCCAGGGCCATTCGTCTTCGGAAAAAAACTGGAGTAAGAGTACGAGGATAACGATAATGAGTAATTGATCACAGGCACTTCATCTTTGCCCGATCACCATCTCCCGCATACTCTTGTACACGGAGTCTCACTTCGCTTGCTTACCTGCGGAAAATGGTGCTTGTACAAAGCTGAAGCACCTGTGACCAATTACACGTCGGAAACAGGAAATAACGGGGAAACACAGGCCCCGTGATTGGTTATGATAATGAGGAGGAAGTATGCAGGAGATGATATCACTGGCAGGGGCCGCATTGGCAGCGATTTTTACCGGCTTTATGGTGGTGCGTAAGGCAGGTGACAACTGCACCCCCTGAATGATTATCTATGGCGCCATAGGTATGGGGCTGGTCACCTATCTGGTTCTACATGGACTTATGCCGGGAAATGGTAACTGAGCACGGATTAAAGGGAACTGCTAGAAATGCTGCTGCAGTATCGTCCTGAAGTCGATGGCCTGCGCGCAGTTGCCGTTCTGGGAGTTTTATTGTTTCATTTTGAACTGTTCGGCCTGGGCGGTGGCTTTACCGGTGTTGATATATTTTTTGTTATTTCAGGTTTTCTGATTACCCAGATTATTCAGACAGAGCTGAATAATCACACATTCTCCCTGAGGAGTTTTTATATCAGACGGATACGGCGATTGTTTCCTGCGCTTTGTCTGATCTGGGGGTTGACGCTCATTTTTGGTTTTCTTCTGTTTACTCCAGGGCATTACACCAGGCTGTCAGAGGCGCTTTTTTCCAGTATACTCTCGGTTTCCAACCTTTTTTTCTGGCATGAAGCCGGGTATTTTGATACCTCGGCGAATTTCAAGCCATTATTGCACACCTGGTCTCTATCGGTTGAAGAGCAATTTTATCTGGTATGGCCGATTACTCTTATTGGCTTAAGCCGCTTCAAAAAAACCGGAAAATCCTTTACGGTTATTATAATTACAGGGTTGCTTTCGCTCATATTTGCTGAAAAGTGGTTGGATATTGATCCATCAGCAGCCTTTTACCTGACTCCTTTTCGGATTATAGAGTTTGTGCTGGGCGCCCTTCTGTCCCTGGTAATACAGCACCGGCCCAGACAGAAGCTTATCCTGGAGCCATTTATGATCCTGGGGCTCTCTTGTATCCTGTATAGTTTTTTTCTGTACTCTGAGACAACTCCATTTCCCGGCCTGTACTCTCTCCTTCCAACTGTTGGTGCAGCACTTGTTATTTATTGTGGCGGCGATACATACTCAGGATTGATTGTAAGAAACCCGGTAGCTGTACGAGTGGGGTTGATCTCGTATTCCCTTTATCTGGTACACTGGCCGTTGCTGATTTTTTATAAATATTGGCACTATAAAGATATAGAACTGTCTGAAAAGTATCTTCTTTTTTTTACATCTTTTATTATTGCTTATCTTTCATATAGATTTATTGAGATTCCGTTTAGAAAAGGAAAAAATGATCTTAATCAATTGAAATTTATATCTATATGTATATTATTATTTTTAATGTTTATTGCTCTGTCAGGTATAGTATATGTATATAATGGTTTTCCTGGTAGAGTTAATACTTGTTTTGTTGAATTTGTTAAAGAAAGTAAGGGATTCCATGAAAAATATTTTGGCGGAAAAGGTTTTTTCTTTGAGCAGACAATAGGAGAAAAAAGAAAAAAAGGAGAGCCTTTTGAAGGAGTATTGTTAGGAGATAGTTTTGCGAATCAATATGCTTCAGGCCTTGACCATCTTTTGAAAAAAGAGCATGTAACAATAAAAAACATGACCATAAATGCCTGTATCATGGGACCTGGTGTTAACTCTTTTATCAACGGGAAGGTGCAGCCACACTGTAATGCTGCCTATAATAAGGCGTTGAGCTATCTGCAAGGCAACAATAAGCCGCTTATACTCTCTCAGGCCTGGGAGTATTATTATCAAAGCGTTTGTGACCTTGAAGGAAATATTTTTCAATTTCCAAACCATAATAAATATTATACGTTTATGCTTGACCACGTCCGGAAAATCAGAGAGGAAATTGGTCCGGACCGGGATTTGATTATTCTTGGGAACCCTCCTGGAAGCGGTAATGCAGACGGCGTGCAGACCTGTGTTGAACGTCCCGGTTATCTGCCGAACGATTGCCTTACGTCTCTGACGTACAGCAGGGAAAAGGGGCTCGGATATACAATAAATGAGATGCTTGCCGAGTATGCAAAAGAAGCAAAGCGAACGTACTTTCTAAACCCCTATGATGTCCTTTGTGACAGGGTCAATTGTTATACTGTTGATAATGAGCATAAGCATACCTGGTACTCCGATCAGGCGCACATCTCCATATACGGTTCCAGCAGAGTGGTGAATTATTTCTCACGGGACTTTGTTCGAATTTTAAAGCCAGGGCAACAGATCCCCCGTGGTAACTGATCACGGGCACTTCATCTTTGCCCGAGCACTCTTTTCCGCATACTCGTGTACACGAAAGTCTCGCTTCGCTTGCTTACCTGCTCAAAAGAGTGCTTGTACAAATCTGTTGCACCCGTGACCAGTTACACGTTAGAACCAGAGAATAACGTAGAAATACAGAACCCGTGATTGGTTATCCCCTGTGAGATGTAATCAACATATGCCAAATCCTTTCCATATACAGCTCAAAGACGTATCTTATCAGGTTCGCGGCAGGGTCAGGCGCACCTTGCTCAGTGAGGTTGATCTGCAGATAACTCGTGGAGAGCTGGTAAGTCTGGCTGGTCCAAATGGTGCCGGAAAAACTACTTTGTTACAGCTGCTCTCAGGTTTGATTCTCCCCAGCAAGGGACAGGTGCTCTATGAAAACAAGCCGCTTCACACACTTTCCCCCCGCAGCCGGGCAAAAAAAATAGCGGTGGTCAGTCAAAACGAACAGCCCGACTCCAGGCTCACGGTGTACGACTACGTCAAGCTTGGCAGCATTCCCCATGAACATGCTTTATCTGTCCGGCAAAAGGAGGCAGAAGTCGCACATGCTATTGAGCTTATGGCTATCGGGCATCTTGCCGGGAAAACAATGGACTCGCTCTCTGGTGGTGAGCAGCAGCGAGTGATAATCGCGCGCAGTCTTTGTCAGAAGCCTGAGGCACTTTTTCTCGATGAACCGACCAATCATCTTGATCCCAGGGCAAAAGGAGAAATCCTGTCGATTATTGCAGGGCTTGAGATAACCATCATAGCAGTTCTGCACGAGCTTTCCCTGGCGGCCGCTTTCGCGGACAGGGTAGTGATTCTTGAAGATGGAAAAATTATCACTGCCGGGGTGCCGGAACAAAGTCTGAGCCCGGAAACAGTTCGCTCTGTTTTTGGTGTTGATATTTTTCATTTTCAACATCCTGTTGAAAAACGGGAGATTGTTTGTCTTGATATCCCGTTAAAACACAAAAAAAAGAAAAATTATGAGAAGGAGACTGTATGAAAAAGAGCACTATTACTCTGTTGTGCTGTCTGGTTGCTGTGGTCGCGCATGCAAAGGTAACTGTGGATAACTGTGGTAAGCCATTGACCTTTGAAGGTGTGCCCCAGCGCATGGTTGTCCATGATATCAATATGAGCGAGATGGCCTTTGCTTTGGGGCTGCAGGAGCATATTGTCGGGTTGACCGGGATTACGGGCTGGTATAAAACCGGGCCGGAATTTAACAAAGAGCGCGGCGGTCTTCCTGAACTAGCTCCCAAAAATCCAACCATGGAAAACCTGCTTGCTGTCAATCCGGATTTGTTTTTCGCCGGGTGGTATTACGGCATGAAACCAGGTGGTGAGCTGACTCCAGATACCCTGGCAGCGCACAATATTAAAACCCTTATCCTCACTGAAAGCTGCATACATAAAGATAAATCAAGACCAGAGCCTACCATGGATCTGCTTTACGGTGATATGCTGCGTCTGGGTAAAATTTTTGCCAAGGAAGAGCAGGCAGAAAAACTGGTCAGTCAATGGAAAGAGCAGCTCGCGGCAATCAAGGCCAAGGTTGGCGATAAGAATGGTACCCGGGTTTTCCTCTATGATTCCGGCGAAGAGAAACCTTTTACTGCCGGGAAATTTGCCATTGTTTCAGCCATGATTGAGGCTGCAGGCGGGGTGAACGTAATGAAAGACATGCCCACCAGCTGGGGCAAGGCTTCCTGGGAAGATGTGGCGGTAAAGAATCCTCAATTTTTTATCCTTCTTGATTATCAGGATGGCAACGGTGTGACCAAGCTGCTGGATTTTCTCAAGCAGCATCCGGCCATGAAAGAGACTGAAGGGGTGAAAAATGAGCGATATGTGGCGCTGCGCTATGCTGAAATCACGCCAGGGCCAGCAAATATAGAGGCCGTTAAAAAAATAGCAAGGGCTATGAACCCGGAACTGTTTTAATGTAACCGTAACGTAACTGCTCCCAGTTCGTAACTGATCACGGGCACTTCATCTTTGCCCGAGCACTCTTTTCCGCATACTCGTGTACACGAAAGTCTCGCTTCGCTTGCTTACCTGCTTAAAAGAGTGCTTGCACAAATCTGTTGCACCCGTGACCAGTTACACGCCAGAACCAGAGAATAACGCTTACAGTACGGACCCCGTTATTGGTTGCCCCAGCTCACCCATCTTTGGGCATCCTGAAAGCAGTTACAGGCATAAAATTAAGGATATTGTCATAACGTATTTGTAGAGAAGCCCATTAAATTACCTCAAATCCCATGATCTGTTACCTTCGCTGTTACTATACCGGCATCCATGACCACGGCGGCCTGTCGGCCTGAAAGAGTAGTATGGTGTAGATCGCTGATCATCTCAGCAAAGGTTGCCGACTCATTGACATTTCCTTCATAGACCCGGCTGCGTTCGGGAAAACCACTGGAGTCCAAAACAAGGGCCAGAGTAACCAGAGGACAATCGGTGCGCTTTTCTTTTGAACACCCACGTTTGGCCAGGCTGTTGCCACGGCACGCACCTTCAAAACAGGTGTTTGTCAGGTCATACAAGGTGATTGTTTCACCAGGCGAAAAAAGCGTACATTCTTTTTCATACAGGTGGTGCTCTATGGCGTCCTTGTCTTTGAGCAGCTGGCCGGACACCGTATACATCCTGTTCAGGCCAATCTGTTGAAAATCGAAATCTATCAACTCGTCGAGTCCACTCTGATCCTGCAGCGATAAAGCAACTTTTTTTCTGTAAATTTTCCGTAACTACTCACTGGGTGTGTAAAACCAGAGAGGTACACACCCAGTGAGTAGTTACGATTTTCTTTACTTTTAAAGGGTGTTGAAAAGATCAGCGTAACTCTTTGTAGTTCTGCGCAAACTCGACGAAAAGGTTTTCCTTGCAAAACAACACAGTTTCAAAGAGATAGAT
>PDWJ01010146.1_pt1 | contig 10220 bp, 9 predicted proteins | sample 1430881 | NCBI WGS metagenome assembly PDWJ01 (sample SAMN01162460, study PRJNA174530) | Oral metagenome, whole genome shotgun sequencing project. | biome: Marine environment; feature: Marine mammal; material: Swab sample of the gingival sulcus; isolation source: swab sample of gingival sulcus...
CACTGAAAAAAGGGGACTGCTACTTTGCGTGCGCTTTTTTTACGATTTCTCTCTCACACCTGTGGATAAATCTCCTGTTCTGTTTTGCAATTAACTATTTATCCTTATCATTAAGTATATTTAATATTTTGTCAAGATTAATGTTTATTTAATGACTGAATATAACAAAACATGTCTTATTTATGACATAATGTCATAAATAAGGTTTGACCAACTCCGTTAACTACGTGAGAAGCGGCAGATAATTAACGGAAATATGGCATTTGTCATGGAAATGTCATAATTTGATATTCAATTCTATAATAATTAAATATATAATATAATTAGTATGAGCCTAAATTAGGTGAAATGGGAGGAAACGATGATAATTGAAACAGTAATTAATGATGCGCCTGTCAAGTGCGACTGCGACCCCAATCAGCGGCTCGTCGATTTTTTGCGCGAAGAAATGGGGCTAACCAGTGTTAAGGCGGGCTGTGGCGAAGGCGAATGCGGCTCTTGTTCAGTGTTATTTGACGACAAAGCCGTCACATCTTGCAGTGTTATGGTAGGACAAATTGCCGGTCACCGTATCACGACAGTTGAAGGACTCGACAAGCGCGGTGAACTCGACCCCGTCATCAAGTCATTTAAAAAATACGGCGCCGTACAATGCGGCTATTGCACACCCGGTATGGTCATTTCGGCAACGGCGCTACTTTACCAAACCCCCAACCCGACGCGCGACCAAATTAAGCGCGCCTTAGAGGGCAATTTGTGCCGCTGCACGGGCTACACCAAAATTATCGACGCCATTGAACACGTTAAGGAAGTCAACCATGAATAGTACCTTCTTAAACCCAGTGACCATTGATCAGTTGGTCGAAGCACTCGAATATAAAAAAGATAATCCATACACCTACTTTATTGCCGGCGGTACCGACTTTGTAATTCGCGCGCGCAAAAACAAATTAATGGACTATTCAATTATCGACTTGACACAAATGGATGAGCTGCGCAAAATTGAAAAGGTCGACGACCACATCGAAATTGGCGCAGCCGTCACAATGCATGAAATTGAATACTCTGACGTCATCAAAGACTACGCCGTGGCATTATCACAGGCGGCATCAATGGTCGGTTCGGTACAAATTAGAAACCGCGCCACCATCGGCGGCAATATTGCCAATGCCGCACACTGCGCCGATATGATTACCACTTGCTCGGCACTTAAGGCAACCGCCGTACTGCTCAATTCAGACGGCGACTACCGCGAAATACCAGTCGAAGAATTTACACTCGGTTCGGGCAAGACCATTATTGAACCCGATGAAGTGCTGGTAAAAATCAAGTTTCCCGATTTAGCGAGGCCAAAGTACACAGCCTTCCACAAAATTGGCAGTCGTAAGACCGTCACCATTTCAAAGATTAACTGTTGCCTACAAGTCGACTTTGCCGATAAAAAGATTAAAGACATCAGCATTTACTTCGGTTCATTGGCACCCAAGGCAATTCCGGCCGACCTGTTAGAAGCGCATTGCGTCGGCCGCCAGTGGGACAACACACTGTTAAAAGAGCTACAAGATTTAGCAACCAAAACTGTTGATCTGGTGATACCGACGCGCGCATCGCGCCACTATAAGCGGCGCGCCATCAAAGGCGTCGTGTCGGAAATATTTGATAAAATCAACGACCAGAAAGGAGATAACTAATGGGATCTCAATTTAAGTACATCGGCAAGAGCCTTGAACGACCAGATGCCGAGAATAAAATTAACGGTAAGACAAAGTATGCACCCGACCTAAAGTTGCACAATATGCTACACGGTAAATTGATCACCAGCAAAAAGGCACATGCCAGAGTTAGTATTGATAGTACTGAGGCGATGAAGGTAGATGGCGTCGTCGCCGTTTTCACGCACGCCGACGTGCCGAAAAGGCGCTACAATTCTGACCAGTGGTACAGCGGTGCCAAGCACGCTGAAGACGAATACATCTTACATGAAGAAGCTAAATTTGTCGGCGACCGCATTGCGCTGGTATTGGCCGAAACGCTGGCCGCCGCCGAACGGGCTGCCAATTTAATACAAGTTAAATACGAAGAACTTCCGGTTGACTTAGAAGTTACTTTAGATATGCTAGAACCGGCTGCTGCCGACAATAAGCGCCTTTGTTTCCAAAAGGCAATGGGCTGTGGCGACGTTAGCGCCGGCTTTGAAAAGGCCGACTACATTATTGAAGATATTGGCACGACGCCAAAGGTACACCACGCTGCCATAGAAAATTATTCTTGCGTATCTGAACTCGATATGTTTGGCAACTTAGTTCTTTACGCCCCCTGCCAAGTCGTCTTTCAGGTGCAGCATATTTTAGCCCGGGCACTTGGCATACCTTATGATAAAATTCGCGTTATTAAAACTTTTATCGGTGGCTCATTTGGCGGTAAAGGCGTGCCGACATTAGAGCCACTTTGCGGCTTTGCTACCCTAAAGACGGGGCGTCCCGTCAAAATTGTAATGGAGCGCCATCAGTCGATTTCGTCAACTAGAACGCGCAACCCGTCAACGCAGAGAATTCGCACCGGCGTTACCAAAGACGGTAAAATTGTCGCGCGCGATATTAAAGTTGCCTATAACGGCGGTGCCTATTTGACAAATGGCGCCGGCATCGTCGGTTCGTCTGGCAAAAAGGCCTTTCGCATTTACGATATTGAAAACCAACACTTTTTTGGCCAAACATATTACTCGAACACGACGCCGGGAGGCGCTTGCCGCGGCTATGGTTCACCGCAAATTCACAGCATAACCGAAATCAATATTAGCAATGCTGCACGCAGACTGGGCATTGATCCGGTTGATTTTAGAATTATGAACGTTCTTGACCCACAACCATTTAAAGAGGGTGCCGTCGACCAAATTGGCCGACCGGGTATAGGCAACTCACGCATCAAAGACTGTCTGGTCATTGGCAAACGCGAATTTAACTGGGCTGAGCGCATCAAAAAGATTAAAGAAAAGGAAACCGATCGCTATGCCTACGGCATGGGCGTTGCGATTGGCTCACACGGCAACGGTTATAGCGATTCGTTCCCCGACTACACCAATGTCTACATTCAGATGATGCCCGACGGTCAGGCATTTGCTAAAATAGCTGTTCACGACATGGGCTGCGGCACCATACTCAGTATGCAGCAAATTGCCGCCGAAGTGCTCGACATCGACCCATCGCGAATCAATATACCAGAGGCCGACACCTTTATTTCACCCTACGATGCCGCCGGCACACAGGCCAGCCGCGTAACTTACGTTTGCGGCGCGGCGCTACAAAATGCAGCAGTACTGCTTAAAGAAAAGATATTTGCCTGCTATGCCGATAAATACAATTGCCCAATCGAGGCCATTTCAGTAGCAGATGGCGTCGTCAGTGCGCCAAACTGTGAGCCGATGAATTACGGCCAAATCGCCATTTACAGCGAAGATAAATTACACACCACGCTAAAAGTTGAGCTGGAATACGAACCAAAGGCTAATCCGGCTGTTGGTAGCGTCTGTTTTACAGCTGTTAAAGTCGACAAATACATGGGCTTTGTTGAAATTGAGGATATGCTCGTCGTGCAAGACGCCGGCCGCGTCATCAACTATACTCAGGCCGAAGGCCAAGTACAGGGCGGCACCCAAATGAGTATTGGTATGGCATTATACGAAGAAATATTGTATGATGATAAGGGAAGCCTAAAAAGTGAAAATTTTTCGAAATATCATATCGTCAATGCGCCGTCAATGCCCGATATGCGCATAATTTTCGTCGAAGAAGGCGAACCGCTCGGTCCATTTGGCGCCAAAAGTCTTGGTGAATTGGCCTCTGTGGCCCCTGCACCTGCTATATTAAACGCCATTAATCATGCACTAGGTGTCAATTTGACGGCTTATCCGGCGACACCGGAACGCGTTATTGCAGCAATAGAAGGCCAAGCCGAAAGTTACAGTGGCATTAAACTATACAAAGAGTTGAGTCCATGTCAAAAATAATGGTCGTCGATGACGAAATTGAAATCGCCGAAATGATTGAAGACTTTCTACGGATTGAGAGTATTGAAGTCGTTAAGGCGAACAGTAGCAAAATGGCGTTAGAATTACTCGATGACGCCATTCAGCTATTGGTCTTAGACATCAATATGGACGGTATGAACGGCATTGACTTATGCAAACAAATTCGCAAAAGTAGCTTTATACCGATCATTTTTTTAACATGCAACAATTCACAAAATGACATGCTACTCGGCCTTGGCGTTGGTGCCGACGACTACATTACAAAACCGTTTAATCCGGTAGAATTGGTCGCTCGCATCAAGGCAATTCTGCGCCGCGCCCAATCGTATAATCAAGGCAGCATTAAAGACGAGATTATCACCTTTGGCGATATCATCATTTATAAAAAGCGCTATAAAATTTACAAGACCAACGTCGATGTCAAAATTACTGCTAAAGAGTTTAGCTTGCTGCTTTACTTGATTGAAAACGCCTATATTGTACTAAGTCGCGACCAAATATTAACCAATGTTTGGGGCGACTCTTATTATGATGAAAATTTGGTCAACACGACAATAAAACGACTGCGCAAAAAAATCGAAAACAATCCGGAAAAGCCGGAGTACATTAAGACCATTTGGGGTGTTGGCTACGTGTTTGAGGGTGATGTCAGATGACTTCAAAGATTAGAACTAAATTATTAGCAACTATGTTGGCAATCGGCCTAATCGCCGCTTTGCCGATTTCTTTTATTAGCATTAACGCCCTCATCAATTCATCACAAGCTCAAGCTAAAGAGTTTGGCCAACGCTCGGCGCACTATAATTCAGAAATTATCGGTACTTGGATTGCCGAAAAATCGGAAGTTTTAATCGCTCTGAAACACCAAATTGAAAACCTTAATAATGAAACCGAAATCATCGATTTAATGCGTATGTATTCGGACAGTAATAAAGACTTTATCAGCATATTTATCGGTATGGAAAACAACGTTATGCTCGATGCTTATAACTGGCAACCCGATGCTAATTATCAGGTTGCCGAACGCCCGTGGTATAAAAGCGCCATTGACACCCAATCGTATGTGACGACTTCGGTTTATAGCGATGCCAATAAAAAACGCAATGTTACCGCCGTTGCTACCAGCATAGAAATCTTAGGTAAAAAAGGTGTATTAGCGGCCAATATTTACGTCGATTATATCGTCGATATTATCGATGATATTAAATATGGTGACAACGGCTTTGCAGTGTTGGTCGATCCGAACAATAATATCATCACCCAAATAGAAAGTGATGACAAAGCCGTTATCTTTCAAAAAATAATCAACTCTGTTAACTTCCCCAATATGAGTCAAGAACAGTCTAATGTAACCGAGATCACCATCAATAACGTAGAATACATTGTCGCCTATTCCAATGTCAAAAATATCAATTGGAAGTTAATTTTAGTATCGCCAATGTCGGATTTTATTAAATCGGCAAAGCTCATTCAAAATCAATTGATTTACATTCTATTTGCCACTATTATCTTAATTATCATACTTGATTATCACTTTAGTCGAACCATTTCTAAACCTATTGAAGAATTAGTTAGTGCCGTTTCCGGCATCGCTAGAGGTAATTTTGACACGCCGATTAGTATCAGATCACATGATGAAATCGGTTCACTCAGTAAAGAACTTGAGAAGATGCGCCAGAACCTCAAAAAAATATTTAATTCACTACAATATGAAAGTAAAATTGTCTCAATGAATTCAAAAAATCTAACCGAACACCTCAATGAAACCTATCAAGGTACCACGCGCTTTATGCTGATGTTGTCACATGATATCAAGACGCCGATTACGCTGATTAAAGGCTATAGCAAAGCGCTTAGCAGCAATATGATTGACCCTGAAAAGACCAGAGAATATATCGAAAAAATACAATATCGCTCCGAACAAATTGAAAATATTTTAACCGATACATTGGATAATACCTACGAAGTATCCGACATCAAAGTCAACCTAAAAGAAATTAATATGGCAGATTACATCAATATGATCCTCTATAATTCAGAAAACTATGTCACCAATCAGGCGCATAGTTTTACACGTGATATTGACGCCAGCCTTTACGAAGACAGGCGGCTACTGGCAATTGACCTAACCAAAATTCAGCGCGTCGTCAATAATATCCTGTCAAATGCCGTTAAATTTTCGGAAGCGGGCTCGCAAATCAAATTGATTATGCGCCAAAAAGGTGACCGCATTTTAACCTGTTTTCAAGATTTTGGCAGTGGTATTGCCGAAGAAGACAAAGAAAAAGTATTTAACATGTTCTACAAAACCAATAGCGACAAAAAGGGCTATGGACTGGGGCTTTACATCAACAAGGCGATTATCGAAGCACATGGTGGCGAAATATATTTTAAATCAATTTTGAATAAAGGCACGATAAGTGGATATTATTTAAATATCGAAGCTCACGAAGGTGAAGAAAGGATTGATTAAATGAAACTGTATTGCTACCCCAAATGAACGACCTGCAAGAAAGCAGTTGCTTTCCTGGAGAAACACAATGTAAAATTTGACTATATCGATATTAAAACCGCTCCACCAACGGCAAAACAACTGAAAAAGTATCATAAAACCAGTGGTTTGCCACTCATGCAAAAGTGGTGCTGGTCGGTTTTAAAGAGGCCGTCTGGCAAGAGGCTTTAAAATTAAAATAGTTATACGTAACTATTAAGTCGCAATGTTTGGCATCACGTCATCTCGACTAAAATGGAGAGATCTCACTTTTTAGAACCCGAGATTTTTCGATTTCGGCTTCGCCTTCACTCAAAATGACAACTTGACTGAACAGTTATAGTTTTGTCATCAGTCTGAAAGGGAGCATTGCTCCCTTTTGTTATCTTTTAGCCTCACGTCCCGACTTAAAGATAATCATGTTTCTTTCTAAAAACTGATTGTATTCAATATGGGCGGGCACATCGTAAATTTGCTGAATTAGTTCTTCGGTAATCACCTCGGTTGGATTTCCTGTTTTAACAATTTTACCCTTGTCGATTACGATAATTTTATCGCAGTAAACAATTGCCATATTCAAATCGTGTATTGCCGTCAATACGGTTTTATTGAGCGTGCGAATTAAATCCATTACCTTCATTTGATAGCCGACATCAAGATGATTTGTCGGCTCATCCATAATGATAAACTCTGTTTCTTGAGCAATGGCGCGCGCAATCAAGACGCGCTGTTTTTCGCCACCGGATAATGTTAAAAAGCTACGCTGCTTAAATGATTTTAAGCCGACGCGCTCAAGTGCCAACTCGACAACGCGCTCGTCTTCTTTATTTTGTATTTCGTAAAACTCTTTTAACGGATAACGCCCCATTAAAACAATCTCGCGCACTGTAAAGTCAAAACCATAGTCGAATTCTTGTGATACGACGGCCAGTTCTTTTGCAATTTGCTTATTGGTCTGAGCACTTAGCTTTTTAGAATTTAGATAAATGCTGCCCTTGGTTGGCTTTAGAACGCGATAAATATTTTTTAATAAAGTCGATTTACCGCTGCCGTTTGGTCCAATTATACCGACGAATTGGCCCTTTTCAATCTGCAAACTAATATCTTGCAGTATGGTAACATCATCTATTTGATAATCAATACTGTCAACTTTTAGTAGCATATCAACCTCCAAAAGAATACTGATTTTTTCTGACGAGGTAGACAAAATACGGCGCACCCAATAATGCCGTAACAATGCCGATCGGCAGTTCTTGTGGTGCAACTAAAAGCCGTGCTGCGACATCAGAAAAGACGATAAATACGCCGCCCATTAAAGCCGCCGCCGGAATGACATATTTGTGATCAGGACCGACAATGTTTCTAACAATATGCGGAATAATCAGCCCGACAAAACCGATTGAGCCGCTGACTGAAACGATTGAACCGGCTAAAAGCGCCGAAATAAGCACGATAATTTTACGAGTGCGCTTGACATTCATGCCCAAAACAACAGATGTGCTTTCACCCAATAACATCGTATTCATCGCACGATGTAAAATCATCAAAATAAGGAACGCGGCCACTAGTATGGTCAAAGGCGTCCAAAGATATTCCCATTTAGAACCAGCCAATGAACCCATCATCCAAAAAGTAGCATTGCGAACGCCGCTATCAGATCGGGCATTAAACACCAAAAAATTGGTTAAAGCCATAAACATTGACGAAACGGCAATACCGACCAGAATCAGCCTAATTGGTATTACGCCATCGCGCGTTTTGGCAATGGTATAAACCGCTAATAATGAAATCATCGCACCGATAAATGCGCCTATTGGCAAGGCAAACCGTCCTAAAACGGAAACCAATGCACCATTTAGTACAACCAACACCGCACCGGCTGACGCGCCTGATGAAACACCTAAAATATAGGGCTCTGACAATGGATTTCTAGTAAAGGATTGTATGGCGACGCCGGCGAGCGCTAGGCCCGCACCGACGACAAAGCCCAAGAGTACCCGAGGTAATCTCAGCGCCCATACAATTTTAACCGTATTTATTTTGACATCTACTAATTCAGTTGAAAATAATTTTGACATAATAATCTGCCAAACTACTAGAAAGTCTATCTTAACGGGGCCAAGACCGACACCCGCCACTATCGAAACGACCGACAGTATTAAGAGAAACAACACAAAGAAGTAAGGCGATTTTTTTATCAGCTTTTTCATTTTACTTAAAGACTTCTGGATAGAATTCTTTTGCTAAGTAGACAATTGCATCACCATTTCTAATGCCGGTAAAGACGCTCGGCAATGGCAAGACGACAAAACGGTCTTCTTTAACTGCAGTAACACCAGCAAGCGCCGGATTTTCTTTTAGTGAATTAATCTTATCTTCAACGCTCGTATCGCCATAATCATTGATTACAATCACATCGGGATTGCTCTCAACGACTTCTTCCCAGCTGACTTTTACCCATGTTTTTTCGATATCAGAAAAGACATTGTAGCCGCCGGCTTTTTCAATAATATCAGACTCTAAACTCTGACCTGCTGTAAATGCATCGTCTGTACCGAAGTCAAACACAAACACTTTTAGTTTTTCATCTTGATCGGCCAATTTGTCTTCGACCATCTTGATTTGTCCTTTCATCTCATCGATGATCGCTTGTGCGCGGTCTTCTACGCCAAAGATTTTACCCAGTGTTTCAAAGTCGGCAAAGGTGTCTTCCATCGTTGCACCGGCCGTATAGGTTGCCTTGGAAACATAGGGCATAATGCCGTTTTCGACAAAAGTTGCCACGCTACCAACACCCTTTTCACCAAATGCTGAGCTGCGACCATAGACAAAATCAGGATTGGCCCCTAATAGCACTTCAAATGACGGATATTTTTCAGCCAATTGCTCAACCTTGTCATACTCGGCCTTAAATTCTGGCAGTACTTCGGCATTGTCATAAGATCTGCCGACCATCTTGTCGCCTAAGCCCAGTGCCAATAGGTTTTCAGTTGTATGTGCGCTGCAGTAGTCGTTTCGGCTTCACTTGTAGCCGCTTCAGTCGTTGCGGCTTCAGTAGTTGCCGCCTCGGTGGTTGCAGCTTCGGTAGTTGCCGCCGTCGTTTCAGTTGTTGTATCGCTTTGTGGCGTACAGGCCATCAAATTTAAGGCCAATAACAACGTTAATAATACTACTCCTAATTTTTTCATAAAAATCTCCTTTAATTACAAAAATATCCTAAAAACAAAAAATCACAGACTAAGTCTGCAACCGCAATAAAACGCACCACCCCCTTAGTCTCGAAAAGTTTGGCACAACAGCTTTTCAAACAGGTAATCAGACTATGACTGTAGCGGCTCTGTGAGGGAATTTCACCCTGCTTCCCCTGATTGAAAATGGCTATTCATTTATTTTTAATGCATCACCAGTATATCTAATGGTGTACTAATTGTCAAATCATGCCTTTAGCATTTTAAGCCAGCGGCGTTGACGGTGACGGTAAAATAAACTGGCCCATAAATAGACAAAAAAGGTTTTCCAGCCGGCATATATTTCGACTTCGTCACTATACTCGGTGCTGTCTACGGCGACCTCTTTTAAGATAATTAGATGGTTCCAAACCGGCACGTAAGTATTCTGCTCATTGGTATATATTCGCCCGTTTTGGTCAAACTCAATGACGTTAATTTTGTGAATACCAAAGGGAATAAAGCCTAATAGTTT
>PDWJ01005612.1_pt1 | contig 10219 bp, 10 predicted proteins | sample 1430881 | NCBI WGS metagenome assembly PDWJ01 (sample SAMN01162460, study PRJNA174530) | Oral metagenome, whole genome shotgun sequencing project. | biome: Marine environment; feature: Marine mammal; material: Swab sample of the gingival sulcus; isolation source: swab sample of gingival sulcus...
AATTTAACATTATATTGCTTGGCAAAACTAAACGAGCTAAGACACATTATAATTATTAAAGCAATTGATAAAACTCTTTTTTTATACATAAAATCCTTCCTTCTATATTTTATTACTTTATCGCATTATAAAATTATGAATATACTTTATCTTAGATTTTAGTATTATAACATAAAAATATGTACTTATTTTTTCAAAAAAAATAAATTTTAATTATTCAAATTTATCTACCCCATAATACTCTTCTAACGTTATACCTCTTTGCTTTAATTCAGTTGCCAAATCAACGCCAACATATCTATAATGCCATGATTCGTATTTGTAATTTGTTATACTTTTTGCTCCTATAGGATATCTTAAAATAAACCCATACTTATGAGCATTTTTCTTTAAAAACTTCCCTTGTGGTGTAGAGTAGAAATCTTGAGGAAAATCAGAATTATAACTAATATCTAATGCATACCCACTATTATGTTCACTCGTTCCAGGATATGCAATGCTTTTGATTGCATAGAGGCGATCGCTAATATAAGCATTATTATATAATTCTTGTTGCAAATCATAAGACCTATATCCACTAAATACCACAAAATAAATCCCTTCTTTTATAGCATCTTGCCTTAGTCGCTCATATGCATTGGCAGTTTCTTCTTCAAGTAGTACAAGGTCATAATTTCCCGACATTATTGCCTTTATTTTTGGAGGTTCATAACCTTCAGGTAGCCAGTTGAACTTATTTATCAAAGACTCTTTGGTTACCTCTTTTAGTACGTATGGATTTTCAATTGTGCTTGCTTCAATAAATCCATCTACGTTAACCATTCCTGGAGTAGAAAGGGGTTGGTTGTGTTTATACTTATTTTTTCTAACGATATATCCAGCGCTTCCATCGTACCAAATTCTATACCATCTATTCCCAAATCTATCTCTTCTAGTGCCATAAATTGTCTTTACCGTATTTTTGTCAACATGACCTATTTTATCACCCCATACTTTACGCCTTACATAGCTGAAATCTTTTATGGTTAAATAATAATCATCTATTTTTTTTAAGCTTCTGCTTGTAGCGTCACTAGGTATATATGCTGCACTTCCATTGTACCAAACTCTATACCATTTGTTTCCAAATTTATCTCTTCTAGTTCCATAAACTGTCTTTACTGTATTTTTGTTTAAATAGCCTATTTTATTGCTCCATATATTCCTTCTAACATTTATAAAATCAGTTGTATTTACGTTAAAGTCTCCTATGTTTTCAAAACTTTTACTTGTCACACCACTTAGAATATACGCTGCATTTCCGTTATACCATATCCTATACCATTTGTTTCCAAATCTATCTCTTCGAATCCCATAAACTGTCTTTACTGTATTTTTATTTAAATAACCTGTTTTTTCTCCCCAAACACTTCGCCTTACATAAATAAAATCTGTAGTGTTCACATTAAAATTTTCTATGTTTTCAAAACTTTTACTTGCTACATCACTTGGAATATATGCCGCATTTCCGTTATACCATATCCTATACCAGATCGAACCATTGCTTGCTTCTACTTCTTTGTAAACGGTTTTTACTGTGTTTTTTCCTAGAGAACCTATTATCTGCCCATTAACATTTTTTCTTACATAGGTGAAATCCGTAAGTTTAACATTATAGTTTTCACCAAAACTAAATGAGGTGATCATTAAGATAATAATTAATAATATGAAAAAAATCTTTTGTTTCATAACAACCCCTCATTTTATACGTCATGCTTATATATTCTTCTTTTATCTAAACTAAATATCGGCTCACTAAATTTACTAGCATCAATACCTAAGGTGGCTTTTTCAAAATCATATACTCTAGCATCAATCATATCTATATAGTGCAACAATTCTGCTTCAATAAACATAGGTTTTTTTGGAGAACCATATTCAGCTTCATAGTGATGAGTTAAAATCATATGCTTAAGAAGAAGTACTACTTCTGGGTTTGTCCCGAGTATTTTACCCGCTTTCTCAAGTTCAACGATACCCTGTATTATATGACCTAACATTATACCTTCTTTTGTATATTCATCTACCACACCTATATCCTTTGCGTTCATTTCATTTATTTTTTCCAAATCGTGTAGTATTATGCCAGCAATCAAAATATCTGGGTTTACACCATATATGTTTACTATTGCTTTACCTAATTTTATCATTCGATATACATGGTATAAAAGTCCAGAGCGTATTGAATGATGATGACTTTTAGCTGCGGGATAATATTTAAACTTATCTTTCTTTTTATCAAGAAGATATTTTGTTATCTTTCTAATATCTTCACTTTTCATAGCCTTTATTTCATTTTGAACAAATGCATACATCTCATCAGCATCAATAGGAGCACATGGAACTATTTCATCAAAGCTGAACTCATCTTGTTTTGCTTTTCTCATCTTGACTATTTTTACTTGCAATCTATCCATCCACAGCGTTATATCAGCTCTTATCTTTACAACATCCCCAACTTCGTATAAATCCTCATCTCCTTCTTGTAAAGACCAAAACTTAGCTTCAATATCACCCGTTGAATCCGCAATTCTCATATCTAAATATTTATTATTATTAGAGCTCGTTTTAAGATTAAGCGCTTTGATAAAGTAAAAGCTTTCTATTCTTTCTCCCTTTTCAAAATCAATTATTTTTTTATGCATATCGCCTTCTTTCTAGCTATATTATACACAAAAAATAAGTGGAAAATCCACCTATTTCTTTATTTCCACCTTGTATTTTTTCTTTAAACTCTCTAAATGATCAACATATGCATTTTGTTGTTTGCTAGAAAGTAATTTTTGCTCAATCTCAGCTCTTGCTTCATCTAAAGTCTTCTCTCTGCCTTCCTTCTTTTCTGTTACTTTTATTACATGATAGCCGTATTGAGTCTTTACTGGATCTGTCACCTCATTTACTTTGGCTTTAAACGCTGCATTTTCAAATTCAGGAACCATTTGACCCCTGCTAAACAAACCTAAATCTCCACCCTTTTCTTTTGAAGGGCATTTGCTTAGTTCTTTAGCAACATCAGCGAACTCTTTTTCATTTAACATTTCTTTTGCTTTTTTCGCAAGCTCTTCTGTATCAACTAAGATGTGAGATGCTTTAACCTGATCAGGAATAATTAAGAAATCCTTAGTTTCTTCGTATTCTTTTTTTATTTCCTCTTCACTAACGTTGATCTTCTGCATAATATTATTTATACTTAGACCTCTTATGATGTTCTTCTTTAATCTTTCTATCTCCGCTTTAAATAATTCAGATTCTTCAACCTTTGTTTCTATTCCGTCTAGATAGAATAACTCTTGGTTAACTGCTTCCTCTACTATTTTTTCAACACCCATTTGATATAAATTCTGAGCATATTGTTGAGGTAGACTAGATAGTACTTCTTGTATTTCCTTATCACCTATTTCCTTACCCTCAACAACTGCATATATTTTGTTTTCCATTTCTATTATCCTCCTTCAACCACTATATATTATCAGATATTATTTCGCCTGTCTATTTTTTTGAAAAACTTCCCAAAATACCTCTAACAAGCATTCTTCCCACTTGAGTTCCAACTGAACCCATTGCATTTTTAATCATCCTTTGAACGCCTGAATCCTTTTTAGATTTACTAGTTAACAGACCATCAAGAATTGATGAATCTACCTTTTTATTTAGCTTACCTCTATCAAGCTCATCTTCAGTATGTTCAGCCTCCGCTTTTTTAGCTCTATCAAGTAGTTCCTCATAAGCACTATGAGAATCTATCTCGTTTTGATATTTAGAATAAAGTGGATTTGACTGAATATTACTTTTCACCAAACTATCATCAGCTGGACCCATTTTAGAAGCTGGCGGAACAATGTATGTCCTCTTAGCAAAACTAGGTATCCCATCTTTATCAAGTGTAGATACAATAGCTTCACCTGTTTGAAGCGATAATATCTCCTCTTTTAAGTCGATATCATCCTCTATTCTAAACGACTCAGCAATACTGTTTATTGACTTCTGTTCCTTAGGCGTATATGCTCTAAGTGCATGTTGAACTTTATTGCCTAATTGAGCTAATACATTATCTGGTATGTCTCTTGGGTTTTGTGTAACAAAGTATATACCAACACCCTTGCTTCTTATTAGTTTGACAACCTGTTCAACTTTCTCAAGTAGTGCTTTAGATGCATTTTGGAAAAGAAGGTGTGCTTCCTCAAAGAAGAATACTAACTTAGGTTTATCTAAGTCACCAACCTCTGGCAGATCCTCAAACAGTTCTGATAGCAACCATAGTATAAATGAAGAGTATAGGTCTGGTTGTGCATAGATGTTCTGAGCATTTAGCACATTTATCATACCAAGACCATTTCCATCTATTCTCATAAAGTCTCTTATATCAAGTGATATTTCGCCAAAGAACTTATTTGCTCCCTGTGATTCCAAAACCAAAAGACTTCTCTGTATTGCACCAATTGATCTAGTGTTAATATTTCCATATTCTTTGGATAACTCTTTTCTATTATCTAGCATAAATGTAAGCATTGCATTTAAATCTTTAAAGTCCATAAGTAGTAGACCCTGATCATCTGCGATTTTGAAAAGCGCATATAAAATACCTTTTTGAGTATCATTTAGTCCTAATAACTTACTTAAGATAAGTGGACCCATTTCACTAACTGTCGCTCTAAGCGCAAGCCCATTCTTGCCTTCTAAATCCCAAAAAGTGGTAGGGAAGGATTCAAAATGAGGTGGTTCAATACCAACCTTATCTAGATGAGCCTTTAGTTTATCGCTTAAACTACCAGTCTCAATAAATCCGCTCATATCTCCCTTGATATCAGTAAAGAACACTGGAACACCCAATTTAGAAAACTCCTCTGCCATTACCTTTACAGTGATACTCTTTCCTGTACCTGTTGCTCCAGCTATAAGGCCATGCCTATTTGCAATCTTAGGTTCAAAGATTATATCAACGCCATTTGAAACACCTAATTTCATCATTAATTCCTTTCTAAATCGTATTCCCAATCATGAACTGAACCAAAGTTGTGTAGATTTTCATATCCCATCATACCAAGCACTTTGATTGCCATTGCTGACCTAGAACCAGATTCACAGTAAAAAATCTTTTTACAATCATTATTTTCTATACACTTTGCAAATCCTTTAAAGTTAAATGTAAGTGGTACACATACGGCACCCTTTATATGACCATTATTGTATTCACCCTTTGTTCTAACATCATATAATACAGCACTTCCATCTTCTAACATTTCCTTCAGTTTCTTTGAATCTATCATCTCTTTATAAAACCAACCTTTCTGTATACTTTACTAAGTGTTTTGTTCGCCATATATCTAGCTCTTTTAGCACCTTCAGTGTATATAGCTTCTAATCTATCCTTATCATTATAGAATTCATAAAATCTTTCTTGAAGGGGCACAAGCACATCGATTACAGAATCAGCTACACCTTCTTTTAAGTCTTTATAATTCATACCCTTAAATGCCTTTAATGACTCATCTAATGGAACATCTTTCATTAAAGCATATATATTGAGTAAGTTTTTAACACCAGGCTGCTCATCACAGTAATTTACAACACCAACACTGTCTGTAACCGCCCTACTTATCTTTCTTCTTATTGTCTTCTCATCATCAAGTAAAAATATTATGCCGTTTATATTTTCTTCACTCTTTGACATCTTCTTTGTAGGGTTTTGTAAATCATAAATTTTAGCACCAATTTTATTAAAATACCCTTCAGGAACTTTAAATGTCGGCGAGTATGCATTGTTAAACCTAATAGCTATATCACGCGCTAGTTCAAGATGCTGTTTTTGATCGTCACCTATTGGCACTATATCGGTTTGATACAAAAGTATATCTGATGCCATAAGTATAGGATAGTAGAAAAGTCCAACTGGTATAGACTCTCCGTGTTTTTGACTTTTATCCTTGTACTGCGTCATTCTAGATAACTCACCCATATATGAATTGCATCCTAGTACCCATGCGAGTTCAGCGTGTTCTGGCACATGTGACTGTATAAAAAGTGTATCCTTCTCAGGGTCAAGTCCACTAGCTAGATAAAGTGACAGATTTTTTAATGTGCTTTCTCTAAGTAGCTTTGGCTCTTGCTTTACTGTTATTGCATGTTGATCTACAACACAATATAACCCCTCATATTCTTCTGATAATTTACTAAAATTCTTTAATGCGCCAAGATAATTACCTATTGTAAGTTCCCCCGATGGTTGTATTCCACTAAACGCTCTCTTTTTCATCTTTCCTCCTAAAAAAATAAGCACCCCTCTTAAAGGGTGCATATGCACGGTACCACCTAATTGTTTTTCTCTTAATAGCTATAACGCGCAACCGAAAAAATCTCATAGGGCCCAAACGCTTATCATTAGTTATGCTCTTCTCACCAATAGCACTCGCTCTAAACTAACAAATATTAGCAACTCTCCTAGTCATAGACTTTAGACAATTATACATCCAATTCATTTTAATGTCAAAAGGTGAAATTATCTAATAAAATATTTATATTGCACATATATAGATTAATTATCAACTCATAAATTTAGGATTAAACCATATCAAGCCAACCGAGAATACTGTCGATAGCAAGCTTTGGATTACCACATTGGCAGTGGTCTGAAGCGCTCTCTTGCTCTGTAAAAAGTCTAAGTGTTATAGACTTTGCATTTACAAAGCTATCTACGGTCTCTTTATACAATCTCCAGTTTATAAAGTGATCAGTCTTTCCCTGCATAACAAATACATCCTGAGTTACAAGATGAGCTGTATCTGTTATCTTAAACTTCTCTATAGTTTTTAGGTATTCATATGGTCTACTTGCATTATAAGCATACATACCATGTTTTATTCCCCAATCCGCAATTGGCTCATTTTTCATTTTCTTTCTCACAGCTATATTTATTAACCAACTAAGTCTAAGTTTTAGTGCAATTTTATATAGTCCTTTTAAAAGAGGTGGAAAGTCAAATGTCAACACATCAATGAAGCTTGGAAAAGCAGACCAACAAACCACTTTTGATACCCTTTTTTCAAAAGCAGCAGCTCTAGGTGCAAGCATACCTCCTAGTGATATGCCTATCAAAATAACATCATCTAAACAAAAATAATCCAAAACTGATTTCACTACTTTCTCCCACTCATGTGTAAATTTTACACCTGACTCTCTAAGCACAGCGCCCTGTCCTGGTCCTTCAAATAGGTAAACATTATAACCACTATTTTTCATATATAGCATGATAAAGAAAAGTTCTTCTAAGTAGCTATCATTACCTCCAAACATAACTATTGTTCCCTTGCAGTCCCCTTTCACCTTTGATAAAAGAACTGGTAACTCAGCGTTTTCATATGGAACATGTGCTCTCTCAACTTCACCACTTGAAAAAAACTCACTCATATTATCGTAAAAGAGTTCTTTAGCAAGCTTATAATACTTAAGCTTCTCTTCATCCCCATCGTACATAAAGAACTCACTCATCCTGTAGTAAGCTACAGCATTTGTAATCCTTTCTTCACCAAGTGCCCTGTCACCTAGTTTTATTAGACTTTCTTTCCAGTCATCAGGACTCTTTATTTTCCTAGATATACTCCTAATTTCTTCTAAATCACCACCATCCCAATTTATCAATCTTCCAAGTTGAAAGTTAAAATTTATATCATCATTTAATTCATATAGACCAACTTTAAAGTCAAACATAAACACCTCCTATAATAAATTATAAGAGGTGCTAAATATAATTACTTCTATTCTAATGCTATCTTTTAAGAATTAATAAAACTTCGAAGTGAAATGCCGAAGTGTTTCTTGCAAACCGTTGCAAAGTGAGACGGACTGCTAAAGCCAGCCTTAATGGATGCTTCAGTAATTGATGCACCTTCTTTTGCAACATACATATAGGCTTTCTCAAACTTCTTCATAAGTGCGTAGTTCTTAAAATCAATTCCCATCTCTGACTTAAACAGATGAGAAAACCTACTCTCGCTTAAGTAACACATATCAGCCATTTGCCTAAAGAGACCCGTTTCAATAGTTTCTAAACTTTCTATGTAATCTGTAACTACTTTTATCCTATCATCTACTGACTTCGTCATTTTATACCTACCAAACAAAGACTCTATAAGCACCTTATCTAACTTAAAAAGATCACCACTCAATAAATAATCGGTTACTGCGTCATAAACATTATCCGGTAAACTTCCTACAGACTTACCTTTTAAATATACATCGTCTATTATTTTAGAAATATCAGACGTTTCATCTATAAGCATCACAAATAGTTCTGAGTTATCATTATACTTAATAGAGTGAGGTGTAAGCGATTTTATAAACACTGCCCTTGAAACAATAGCCTCTCCATCAACACTACATGTAAATGGTTCTTTCCCAATAATTATATGCTTTGCAAAGTGACTATGTGCTTCAGGTTCTTCGTAACTAGCAAAAAAACATATTCTATTGTCACTATGTAACACTCTTATACTCATTTGATTCTTCTCTCTAAATATTTCCTATCCTATGTACTTTATATATATCTGACATGGATTCCACTTGTCCCACATTTCAGGAAAACACTCAAGTTCTACAAAACCCATACCTTTATAAAACTCATTTGTTAAATCGTAGTTTTCATATGTCCCGCTCTTTACTGTCTTAACCTGCACATACTTAAAGCCTTTGCTCTTTGCCATACTCTCAAATGCTCCGTACAACTCTCTACCGATACCACGGCCTTGATAATCTCTTAGAACGCCCATAACAAATATTTCAACGGTGTCAGCACTAGTATCATTTAGCGATATAAATCCAACTGCTTTTTCTGAGTCGTAGTAGGCAATAAAAGGCATATCACTTGACTTTTTTACATAGTCCTCTACATACTCTTTAATGCCAAACCAATCGCCTAAATCACTTAGTATTGATTCTGCTATTTTTTCTTTTTCTACTCTCTTTTTAACTTCTCTAATCATAACTACTCTCTAGATGTTATAATCTTTACCTCTTTATTATCTAACATTTCCGGTAGAAACTTAGGGTAAACTTCCTTGTTCTTAAAATCATCAAATGTCAGCCAAACAGTTTCTTCCTCATACCCCATACTATTCGTTCCCTTTGATATGAGATCACCACCTTCATCTTTCATAAGAAAGTAAAATGCTATTTCGTGGCATAACATTTCATTTGCTACAGAATCATTAAAGAAGTTCTGATGTATAAAGAGCAACCTATCTATCTCCATCTGCTTTCCGGTTTCTTCGTAGACTTCCCTAACGATAGCATCTTCTATACTCTCGCCGTGTTGAACACCACCACCAACAGAGTAGTAGTATTTTTCCCGTTCACACTCATTCTTACACATAAGAATCTTATTAGCCCTCACAATCACAGCGCACGCTCTTACTCTAAACCATCTATTTTCTGTGTTAAATCCTAAATCCAAAATATCTCCCAATCTAGTATTTAAACTCTTCTTTTCTGCTCTCGATAATCCTATCAAAATCTACCTTATCACCAATTACATCATCACCAACTGTTGAGTAGCTTAACACATATTTGCCATCCTTAGTATATGCATTAAGCCTAAAGCCAACATGAGTAATAGATGTAACGCCCTTGTCTTTTTCTGCCACTAAAATATACTCCGTTATCGGCTCATCATTTAGACTGCTGCTTGACCATGTCTCAAAGTGCTTTAGAAAGAACATCTCGAGCTCAAAGTACTCTTCGTAATAATTAATAAGCTGCATTCTATGTCTTCTTGAAATCGAAATCATTAGCTTATCAGTATCTAGCTTATCACATGCATGATTTATGAAACCTATATCAAATATCTTCTCATTTGAATAGTCCCCTGGCTCGTTAAAATGCAACGCATCACCCCATGAAGGTGAAGTAAATAGTTCAAATGGTACTTCGGCTATATTTGTTTTCCACTCCTCTATTAGATGCCTTAATTCATCTGCCTCTTTTTTAAGCACATAAACGATCCTATCATCTATGTCTTGAATAAATGTGAGTACTAAATCTCCACCTAGTGGCTCATTATATATCACCTCTAGACTGTGAGTATGCATGCTCTTTATCCTAGGATATACCTTATATTTTAATTTTTTTTCTGTAGGCACTTCCCCTTCCATTACAGGTGCCTTCTTTTCCACTTCATTACTTTTACTTC
>PDWJ01011435.1_pt1 | contig 10219 bp, 12 predicted proteins | sample 1430881 | NCBI WGS metagenome assembly PDWJ01 (sample SAMN01162460, study PRJNA174530) | Oral metagenome, whole genome shotgun sequencing project. | biome: Marine environment; feature: Marine mammal; material: Swab sample of the gingival sulcus; isolation source: swab sample of gingival sulcus...
TTCAGGACTGACTTTGGCAAATCCGCCAAAAGTGTATTGATCATTTAACGACCAATGCTTGTGTTTAATTGTGTAACTATTGATAACATCTTTTAAAAACCCACCTTTTAATGCCTGAAAACCCATGACTTTTTGATGATCAGAGGTGGCGTTGATTATTCCGGAAATAGTTCCTCCGGTGCCAACGGCGCAGCAAATGGTGTCAAATTCTTTATCCTTATCTGTGAGGATTTCTTCACAGCCTTTGACAGCTAAAGTGTTTGTTCCACCTTCGGGAACGATATAGGCTGGGCCATTGTCTTTTAATAGGTCATTGATAAAGGCTTCAGTGTGTTTTTGTCTGTAGGATTCACGGGATACAAACTTGAGTCGCATACCATGGGCAATGGCAAATCTCAGTGTGGGATTTTGTAAGACCACTTCCGGTTGTCCGGCTAATTCCTGACCCCTGATGACCCCTGTACTTTCAAATCCGAACTCATGAGCTGCAGCAGCGGTAGCGGCGATATGATTGGAAAATGCTCCGCCAAAAGTGATGATTTTAGTGTGTTTCTGTTCTTTGGCTTCTTGCAGATTATAGCGTAGTTTTCGGTATTTATTACCGGAAATATGCTGGTGTAATAAATCTTCCCGTTTGATGGTCAATTCAATTATCTGTTTGTCGGGTGTTTGATAGGTGATGCTTTGGTTGATGACAGGTTTAAGAGGTAATAACATGCTTTATTGATTGAGTGATCCTTGGGTTTATTGAAAAATATTAAAACATCCTATGGTCATTGGCTTTGATGAGTATCTTCATTAGCCTTACAGGGTAAGAGCATTCTGCTAAGGATATTCCGGCTGATCAAATTTTACGGCAGACCATAAATATGGACAAAATTATAAAATATATGACTACCTTTGGACGGTCAAAAAATTAAACATTAAAACAATGGTATACGATTTATTAGTACTCGGTAGTGGACCGGGCGGATATGTAGCAGCGATAAGAGCGTCACAGCTCGGTATGAAAGTAGGTATTGTAGAACGTGAAAATTTGGGTGGTATATGTCTTAACTGGGGATGTATTCCTACAAAAGCGTTGCTTAAATCGGCACAGGTCTATGAGTATCTCAAGCATGTGGATCAATATGGATTAAAAGCTGAAAACTTTGATAAAGATTTTGAAGCGGTCGTTAAACGCAGTCGCGGGGTCGCTGACGGTATGAGTAAAGGCGTAGAGTTTTTAATGAAAAAGAACAAAATAGAGGTTATCAAAGGTTTTGGTAAACTGTTGCCGGATCACAAAATTGAGGTCACCGATGCTGATGGTAAAAAAGAAGTTTACCAAGCCAAAAACATCATTATTGCCACAGGTGCACGTTCCCGTGAACTACCGGCTATGCCAATAGACGGCAAAAAAATCATAGGTTACAGAGAAGCCTTGACCTTGCCGGAACAACCAAAATCTATGATTGTTGTGGGCTCGGGAGCTATAGGAACGGAATTTGCCTATTTTTACAGTACTATGGGTACGCAGGTTACACTTGTGGAGTATATGTCGGACATCGTACCATTGGAAGATAAAGACGTTTCTGCTCAATTAGCACGTTCGTTCAGAAAAGCTAAGATCAAAACGATGACAGGCACAGAAGTGACAGCAGTAGACACCTCAGGTGATGGCGTCAAAGCAACGGTTAAAACCAAAAAAGGTGAAGAGACGATTGAGGCCGATGTATTGTTGTCAGCTGTTGGAATTAAAACCAATATAGAGAACATTGGTTTGGAAGAATTGGGTATTATGACAGATAGAGACAAAATCATTGTCAATGATTATTATGAAACCAATATCAAAGGTTACTATGCCATAGGTGATGTGGTTCCGGGGCAAGCGTTAGCGCACGTGGCTTCAGCCGAGGGGATAACCTGTGTGGAACGCATGGCAGGTATGGAAGTAGAAACCATAGATTACAACAATATTCCCGCTTGTACCTATGCGCAACCTGAAATTGCCAGTGTAGGAATGACCGAAGCTCAGGCTAAGGAAGCCGGACATGAATTAAAAATTGGGAAATTTCCATTTACAGCCTCAGGTAAAGCTAAAGCTGCCGGCACACCCGATGGTTTTATCAAAGTTATCTTTGATGCCAAATACGGTGAATTACTCGGTTGTCATATGATAGGTAGCGGCGTAACCGATATGATTGCTGAAGCGGTGTTAGCGCGAAAAATGGAAGTTACCGGACATGAAATTCTAAAAACTGTACACCCGCATCCTACGATGAGTGAAGCCTTTATGGAGGCTGTGGCGGCGGCTTATGATGAGGTTATTCATCTGTAATAATGTTTTTTTGCCGGTTAAAGCAACCATTTAGAGTGATAACTATCTTTATTGTATAACTTTTTTAATTAATCATTATGTCAAGAGTTATTTATGTCTTAACAGTATCTGTTATGTTGATTGGGTTAGCCGCTTGTTCACCTTGTGATTGTGGTAATAATCAACCCGTGAATCTGGAAGATATTCCTGAGGAGGTATCTTCAAAATTGTATTATAAAAATGATACGGTATATGTTTTTAAACATTCATCGGGAACGATTATTGAATACCAGAGTGAGGTGCAGTTTACTGACTCAGATGAGGTTGAAGAAAGATGTGATTGTCCTACCCCTGAAATCAATAACGAGCAACACTATACTACAAAACTTACAACAGAAGTGTTTGCGCCGAATATAACCCTTGAATTAAATAATTTAAGACAACCCTACTATCCTTTGACTATTGGTGTATGGGAGACGTATTTTGAACTTCCTTTGTCTTCTGAAGATGCCGGATTTGAAATACCATCATTGGATGAATTTGTTGTTGATGGTCAAACGTATTACAATGTTTTTGCTTTAGGCAAATCCAAAGCTAATCAAAGATTAGATGAAATAGATAGTTTGTATTATAACCATGAATTTGGCATCATCAAGATAGGAAATGCCAATGGTGAATTCTATGTCAGACAAGATTAATTATTTACTAAACTTTGATAAGTATTCTTAGACGATAGCTATGTCAAAACTAATCTGTTTTTTGGTCTTGACCGTTATGCTCTTTGGTTTGACGGCATGCCCATATTGTAATTGTGACAATGTACAGCCGGTGAATTTACAAGACATTCCGGAAGAGGTTGTTGCAAAATTGTATTACAAAAACGATACGGTGTATCTCTTTAAACATTCATCCGGAACATTGGTTGAATATCAGAGTGATGTGCAATTTACAGATTCTGATCTACAGAAATTCAGTTGTGATTGCCTGCAGATAATCAATAATGAGCAACATTACAAAACGTCACTCACATCAGAAACTAATGCCCCGGATATATCCTGTAAGTTGAATAATTTAAAAGAACCCTACTATCCTTTGAGAATTGGTATATGGAAGATCTTGTTTGAGATTCCCTTGTCTGAAGAAGATGCCGGAAATGAGCCGCCCATGTTGGATGAATTGGTTATTGACGGTAGGACATATCACAATGTTTATACTTTGCATAACCCCAATGCCGGGCTCAAACAAATTGATATAGACAGTTTGTATTACAATCACGAGTTCGGTATTATCAAAATAACTAAAACTAATGACGAATACTTTATCAGACAAGATTAAAATTGCTGTTTTACTGCTCAGTTTGATAGTGATGTCCGGTTGTAACCCGGAGGCTATTACTGAGGTGATAGAACTACAAGAAGAATCTAAGTTATGGTTGATAGATGCAGATTTTGACGTGGAAGATTCTAATGGTATGGGGCAATCATTCCACATTGATTCATCAGATTCCTATTATCTGGAGGGGAGCTCATCTACGTTGGGAATTACTACAAATATTACCTTGAGAGCATATATGTATCAACGCCTGAGTTCATCTTCCGGTGATGAAGTTTGCATTAGTGTAACGGCACCATATGAGCCTTTAGGTGATGAGTTGTGTTTTAGTTTTAATGGTTTGAGTGTGTCGTATGATTTAAAATACAACCTCTTGAGCTCTGTGAGTTACATCCGGGGTGTTGATTCGTATTCCCTCAGCATGTTAGCCGGTGAAGAAGGTTACTTCGAAGATGAAGATGTCATTACGTCTGTAGGAGAGGTGATTGAGAATTACACTTTAAATGGTGTAGAATACGACAAAGTATTTCATTTTGTTTTAAATGATTTTCAGGATGTCATTGATTCCAACAATACAAGTTAAATAACGGCACTACATTCCATATGATGCCGTAGATTGTGTTTGGAGCATTCTTTTTTTAACAAAAGAGTTTTAATCTGTCAGCGGGGCTCAGTGTTTGTAGTTTTTAACATACGTTCAACAGGAATAATTAATAACCTAGTGCTATGGTAAGGTTGGCATATAAATAATTGTATTTATCGGTTGAACCTGTTTATAAGTATGAAAAAGTTTTAAGATGTTACCTTCATTAATTTTAATTAAATTAGCAAAATTAAATAGAATAACATGAGCAGCTTTAAGGCCGTTGCTATCATAGACGGTAAACAAAGAAATTTGCTAAGAGCTGAATATACGCTCTACAAATTGCGGGATATTACCGGAAACCCGACTACCACAACGCGTAAAACGCCAATTTATCTGATGTTTGAATCCACCGGATTTGATGAGGATTTGTATTACTATATGTTTTCGCCCACTAAAAACTTTAGTGGCGAGCTAATCTTTTATGACCGAGATTTGTTAAAAACGTTGTTTAAAGTGGAATTTCACAAAGCCTATGTCGTAGGACTTGAGGAGCGTTTTGACCATAATGACAACTTACCTCTACACATCAATCTGGCGATTACTTGTGGGGCAATTAAAATAAGAGATGTTAAAAAAATAGAAAAATGGGTGCAGGAAGACCCGTTTAAAGAAGTTGCACCTACTGTGTTGGAACAAGCTGAACCAACATTATTAGGCTATGTCTTTGAAGACAAAGACGGCAACGCTATAGATAGAGAAAAACTAAAACACAACCAGGAATTTGATTTAATCATTCAATCTGAACATTCTGATGGGGAAACTATTATCATAGACTTAGATGATGATGAGTTAGATTTTAAATACAACGGACAAATTGCCAAAAACGACATCTTAAGAGGGATTGTCTTAACAGGCGAAGAAACAAGAGTACCATTAACGGCTATCAGACCACAAGAACAACAAAATGAGTAAAAAAGACCAAAGAACATTTATGGGCACCGTATCTTTTGAGAGTGGGCGCGGTAATACAATGAGGATAAAATTTCCGGAAGTAGTCCAACCGTTTAGGATTCGTTTAAAACCTGACAACAGCAAGGTTAGAAAAGGCATTTACGGGTTTGACAGTATTCCCGATAAAACAATTGTAACCTCAGATTATACAGCACTCACAAACGAATACAAACCACTTGCAGAAAAAATACTTGGCGAAGAATACATTCCCCATTGGATAAGCCTGCGAAAAGAGCAAGTTGTTGAATTAACATTAGATTGGAAAAAGAAAAGCGCCGCTGAAGATTACACCACTGTTGCTTTTGAAAAACATCCGGATTTCACCTATGAGCCTGAAAACCTTATAGGTGCCAAAACAGTAAAAATAAAATGCACAGAAAACAATCCAAACCCGGCACAACTGTTGATCAAAGCAGATGATGAATTGATCGTAGGTGCTATAAATGTTTTTTACCCTAAACCCAAAAGTATTGAGTTGGACTGGTGCTTTGTGGAGATTCAAGGAAAAAACAAAAAAGGGAATTTAATTGATAATAGTGTTTTAAAATATAAAATAGATAAATCAAAAATAGAAAAATATCTTAAAAAAGGTCTAAACCCGGCTTTAATAGATGTCGCTGTTAGTAATAATGAAGCGATTATAGTAGATATTAGTAAATATACAAAGAAATTAGAAAAAGAAAAACATCTAAGAAGGTATCCTGACAATATAATAGGGCGTTATATCGAACGAAATAGAGCAGGCGTTGTTTTTAGTTATTTTTCTGAAGAGCACAATGCAGATGCCAACAAAATAACGGTTTATTTTATCAATCAAAAATGCATCCGAACAAAAGACATTCAAGATGATGGCACATATAAATCTTACGGTGGTTTATCGCCAACAGGTGAAGGAATTGCCTATTTGGTGTTAGACCCTGATGGGAATATCAAATCAGAGAACATCATTCACGAAACCTTGCATGCTTTAGGGCTTAAACATACTTTTGAAGGTGTAACACACAACTTTAAAAAAAGAAAAACAGATAACTATATGGATCATGAGAACAGTAAAGAGCGTACCTATAAATGGCAATGGGATAAACTACACAAATATAAAAAGCTCAAATAATATGCGATATTTATTAATATTTTTTACACTTTTTCTATTGGTCAACTGCTCGTCTGTACCCAAAGAATATTTATCTAATGATACTATTTGTCATTATGATGACCCTATTTTCAATATTTCTCAAGAAGAGTTAACAATGGATAAAGGACTTTTGGAAGAAATAAAAAAAACGAAAAAAGATACGGTTTTAGTTGATAATAAATTTTTTAAGGATGAGTATTGGTATCCCGACAAATATTCTGAAAATATAACAAACAAACAAACAAACAAACAAACAAACATTCTTAAAAATATTGGTTATAATCTAGCAGGTAAAATAAAGTGGGTTGAGTTTAAGTATATAAATCCTTACATAAACATATACAAAGAGTTTTATTACGATGAACAGGGTAATATTACTGAAGTAATAGACTACGAGAAAGGTTACAATATTTGTTGGGCAGAAGCCATAGAAATAGTCAAAAGAGTGGCAAAAAAAGAGATTGAAAAATATGAGGTTACCGGGTTTAATCTATCTCACAACAACTTAAACGAGTTTCCTAATGCTAAACCCGTATGGCAAATAACCTTAGATGGTAACGAAGAATATGAGTTAAAACCCGTTACAGTCTATTGGATAGACGGCGTAACCGGTAAGTTTTTAAGAACTACAAAAATTACGACATCCTATGACTAAGTTCTTTGAAAACAGTCTAAAGTGTAATTCCTGCCTAAAATAAACACATGAAAAAAAATTTAATAGTAGCCTTGAGCTTGTTCTTATTTGCAGGATGTGTTAGTTACCAAAAGTGGGTTAAAACAGATGCAATATGCAAATTTGATCAAACTGTTCACCAAAATGAGTTTAGATTGAATTTAGAAGATTTAATGTTGGATAATAATACGTGGCGTTTTGAAAATCAATATATTAAAAGAGAAGTGTTTTTGCTTGGAGACAGTTCTGCTTATATGGATGTTACTTACTATAAAAATAGTGGTATTGAAAAAATATTAACTTATTCAAAATCAAAGCATCTTTTAGAATCATCTTTTATGTATTTAAATTTATTTATAGGCAATCTAACAAAGTATGACAACAATGGACATATAATAAAGGTAATAGATTATCGACAAAAAGACAACTATCCAATCTGTTTTAGGGAAGCGGTGAGTATTGTAAATAGAATAAAACCCCGTGGAACCTTCATCAATAACATAGAACGCTCTTATTTACTCAGGAACAAAGACACTATTTACACCTGGAAAGTACATGTAACGAATTGGTTGGAAGAAGAAGGATATTATAAAAACGGAAAAAAGAAGAGCTTTTTATATCTGATCGATGCAAAAACAGGTAGAAAAATAGAACGTAAAGAAACCATTATAACAACATTTTAAACATCAATAAAGTGCGCTACTTTTTAATCTGTTTTTCTATAATCATTTTATTGTTCGGTTGCGCGTCTGTTCCCAAAGAATACTTAGATAATGACAATATATGTCATTATGACGACCTTATTTTCAATATTTCTAAAGAGGAATTAACAATAGATTTAGATTTGTTAGAACAACTAAAACAAAGTAAAAAAGACACTATATTAGTTGATAATAAGCTCTTTAAAAATGAATTCTGGTACTCTAAAAATGAAATAACCAACAAACAGACCAAAAAAGAAACTAACATCAATAAATATCTGTATTATAATAATGATGGTAGAATAGAACTGAGTTGTTTTACTTATAACAACATCTACCTTTTAGCTAAAGAAACCCATTATGATGAACAGGGCAATATTACTGAAGTAATAGACTATGAGAAAGGTTATAATATTTGTTGGGCAGAAGCCATAGAAATAGTCAAAAGAGTGGCAAAAAAAGAGATAGAAAAATATGAGGTTACCGGGTTTAATCTATCTTTTCGGGTTGATTTAAATAAATTTCCCAACGAAAAACCTGAATGGGGTATTACACTGATAGGCAATGAAGAATACGAGTTAAAACCCGTTACAGTCTATTGGATAGACGGCATAACCGGTAAGTTTTTAAGAACCACAAAAATTACGACATCCTATGACTAAGTTCTTTGAAAATAGTCTAAAGTGTAATTCCTGTCTAAAAAAACCTGATGTTGAATTAAAAGAATTTGTTAATACTAAAAATAATTGATATGAGATATCTCATTATATTGCCATATGTATTTTTATTTATCCTTAAATGTAATTCTCAAACGTTAACATTTAAAGATTTTTATAAAGACATTAATATAAATTGTAAAGTTAGCTTTTTAACTGTTGAGAATAAGACTAAAAATGTTAGTGATTTTAATTTCCTAAAGCTTGAACCTGGAAAAGGAAAAATAGATAAAAATGATTATTACAAACTGTATTACAATGCGCTTGATGAAATCGTGAAGATGGAAAGAGTAAACAAATCTAATCAACATCTAAACTATAGTATATTTTTTAATAGAAATAAGAAAATCACTGAAATGATTATAAAATCAAGAGATAACGAAAGTGCACTTAATCTTATAGTCATCAACTATAACAAAGAAGAATTATTTACAATTAAGACAGACACTTTTCAATCAAATAATGGATTAAACAACTCTACAAATAAGATCAATTCTATAGGCGAGGTGTGTCTTTTAGATAGCAATTTAAATGTAGTTAATAAATTAATTTTTCGTAATGGGAACTTAATAACGTTCTCTGTAGTCAAACACGATAAAGATCTCAGAATAGAAAAGATGATTATATATAAAGACTTTTCAGACAAAGATAATTTGAATTCTATCACCCTTAGAAAGTTTATGACTTATCTAAACATAGGAAAGAAATATGATAGTGCTATAACCCTAACAGCCACGCCTTTTCAAAAAAAAGATGTTCCTTTGTTCTTTTTTAATTCCAGCTATCGTTAGTTTTAGTATTATAACAGCTTAAAATGAAGGCTATCCTATATTAGGAGTATTAAAAAATGGAGAATCTACTCCATCAGGTTTTTATGTAGAACATATATGTAGTCAAGATGAATAAGATTTTAATATTTTTTTTAATCAGTTTAGCTCTTTTAAATTGTAAACAAATAAAGCAAGTTCAAGATCATAAGGATTTGTGTTTTCAAGCTGTTAAAAGTACTGGCATTACTGATTCTCTAATTTGGAGTGATGGTAACAACAAAATGTTTTTTCATTTAAACAAGTCTGAATTTGGAGAACAAACTCTTGAAATATACTTAGACGATAACAATTTGTTAAGTTTCTATCATGATAATGGCGGAACAATAACTCAACCTTTTGTTGTGAAAAGTATAGGGGAATTGTTTGTGTGTTTTTTTGAGGTGTATGATGGTACTGGTTCAAATAGTAAAAAACACATTTATCATTTTAACAGAAAACAGTCTAATTTAGTTTCTGTAGAAATTGAGGATATTAAAACGATAATATCAAAAGTCAATAGTGCAGACAGTCTTTATACAAGAAAAGGTTTTTTATATAACAATCAATATTTTGACAAATCATGTTTTACTGAAAAAGGTACATTGCCTTTTTCTTTGATACTGTTCAATAGAAATAAACCTCATATGAATAACGGTCTTGAAGGATTTGGTATATTAAAAGGTGTATTTGAATTCAAAAAACAAAATAATCATTTTATTTTTTCTGCTGAAAAGATGAAATTTCAAACTCGAAATATAAAGAGGTAAAGCACTAAAATTCATAATGCATCAATAATTACTGCAAAAATTGAACGGTAAAATTTATTGCGTTGTACTTAATTGTTGATATAGGATTTTCCACAAATTCCGTATCATACAATATCCGGTGTGAAGGTTTGTGTTATTAATAAAAAACAGGCTATTTATTAATGATATTAAATATTTATCGTCGTATTGCGTA
>PDWJ01005613.1_pt1 | contig 10218 bp, 10 predicted proteins | sample 1430881 | NCBI WGS metagenome assembly PDWJ01 (sample SAMN01162460, study PRJNA174530) | Oral metagenome, whole genome shotgun sequencing project. | biome: Marine environment; feature: Marine mammal; material: Swab sample of the gingival sulcus; isolation source: swab sample of gingival sulcus...
GACACACAAATTGTGCTAGCTAACTTTGACCGCTACGGCAAACATAGTGAAGGAGTACCCATTACCGTCAAAAACCTCCCCAGTGGGAGCTATACTGTAACTAAAGAGTTTCACAATGGTCGCGTCCAATCTACTGTCGCCAGTGTCAGTAATGGCGCGCTCATCACCAACGTCCACCTCCCACCAAATTCAGTGGTGATGGTCACTATTCAAAAAAAATAACAACCACCTAAAAAAATTCAAAAAAATAAGGCTGTTCTGCAAGATAGTTGTAGTAAAGTTAGGCGCATGTGTGCCCCAATCAGCTCCCTATACCAACTACTCTATGATCTGGTAGAAAAGTTTGTAGCTTGTGCATTGGAGCTTGTAAGTTTGAGCTGGCTACATGTGAGCTCGATGGATTTGAGATGATTTAAGATCGTTGCGGAAAAGTTTTACACAAACTTCTTGACCAATGCCTTGATTTCTTTCTGAAAACGCTCTTTTCTAAAGGAGACGGCATGCTCATAAATCTTCACTGGATCAAATTGCTCAGACTGACTTTCAAACTGCTTGATCACTGTCGCCAAACCTACAACAGTGAGATCGTCAAAAAATGCACCAGTTCTACCTTCTAGCACAGTTTCGCGCGGCCCACCAGAGCGATGTGCAATCACCGGCACACCGTGGCCCATAGCCTCGATTGGCACAATGCCAAAATCTTCATCTTCAGCTGGAAAAAGCAATGCCTTTGCGCCAGCATACACCTCGTGCAAGACATCATCAGAAACACCACCTAAAAACTCGACCATATCTCCTGCCAACGAGCGCAGGTAGCCCTCACCCTTGCCAGATCCTACCACTTTAAGCGGAACTCCGAGCTGCGTACACGCCTGCACTGCCAAATCAACATGCTTGCTCGCAGCTAACCTGCCGACGTACAAATAATACCTTCCTTTTCGCTTGGCCAACGCCCGTTTTTTTGCAACCGAAAGTTTTGCTACAGCTACTGGCGGAAATATGACAGTACTTTCGCGACGGTAAAATTTTGCAATCCGGCGCTGGGTTTCCCCACTATTGGCAATAAAGTGAAAATCCTTTTGAGCCACATAAAAGTCAACCACTCGCAAGTAGTGATTTATCAGCGTTCCAAGTATGCGAGTTATTGGATTGCGCCTCCACTCCGTCATGGTGGTGTACCCATACAGAGACCGAGCGGGCGTGTGACAGTAACACAGGTGCACAGCTTTGTTGTGGCCACGCTGCGTTGTCACCGCTTTAGCAAAATAAGCATTTGACGATGAAATAACTACGTCATAGGTTGACAAATCCAAACTTTTGAACGCACTGGGAGCAAAAATGCGATACGGAGAAAAAAGTTTTTTGTAAAATGGCAACTTAGTCATCCACGTTTCTCGAATATCCCAATCCTTAAAACGTTTGGCATGTATACCCAATGCGTCCGAATCATAAAACGCGGTATAAACGGGAGCGTTGGGATATATTTCATGCAACGCTTCGACAACGCGCTCGGCACCGCCATATTCACGGAGATAGTCGTGCACGAGCGCGACCTTGAGAGATTGTTTCTGTTTCATACCAACTCCTTAACTCCTAAAACAGGGCTTCTTGCAAAGATTCTTCAAACCGATCTTGAGGGAGCATGCGAATCAATGAAGAAAACTCCAAAGACTCAAATAAATCAATTACCTCTTGTTTATCATAGTCACGAACTCTACACTTGAGCAAGTCAAAATCAATTTCTACATCGGTATCAATACGGGCAAGCTCTTGACTGATAAAGGCCATTTCTTTATCGGCAACAAGTTTTTTGAGCATAGCTCCTTTAAGTACGGCATCTTTTTCACCAGTTGCGACAACTCGATCCACTGCCTCGTAGAGTGCCTCAAGCGTTCCATACGTTGCAAGCAACTTACCAGCTCCAACCTTTCCAATTCCCTTAACACCAGGAATGTTATCTGAAGCATCGCCCATAATCGCCTTAAGATCTACAATTTGATCTGGACGCACCCCCATTTTTTCAATCACCTGTTCATTAAAGTACTCGGTGTCACGAACCCACTTGTTGCCTGGAATCCATACGGAAACATCATGATTAACTAACTGCAACAAATCCTTATCGCCCGACACAATCGTGGTCAATGTTTTTGCAGACAATCCACGCTGCTGCATCTCTTTGGCAATCGAACCGATCAAGTCATCAGCTTCTTCACCCCTCTTAATGAACAGAGGAATGTTAAGGGCCCGCACAACTTCTTTAACCAACTCAACTTGTGGTTTGAGGTCATCTGGCATCTCCGGGCGATGAGCTTTATAGGTTTCGTGCTTTTCAGCCCGCTTTGTCTTAGCCTTATGGTCAAAAGCAACTGCAATGTACTCTGGTTCAAAATCGCGAATCACCTTGAGCATAATGCGAGAAAAGCCATAGACTGCATTTACTAATCTACCATCAGGAGCGGATAATTCTGGAAAAGCATGATAAGCGCGGTATAACAAGGCATGGCCATCAAAAATAAGAAAGCGATCACGCTCTTCATACGACTCTTGGCCGGCTAAACTCTGAAATTTTTTTTGATCAAGCATGCATTTAGTCTAACACTTCTTGTGTTCTGCTCAAACAGTGACTCCTAAACAGAAGTTTTCGAACCACGCCTTTTGCACAATACTTTTCGAGCAGTAACCCACACACCTCACCCCCAAACAATAATTCCAAGTGATTCAAGTAGCGACTACTTCTTCACCTTTGGAACAGTGGTTTTTTTCACATCCGAAGCATCTCTTTTAGTATTTGGAGTAGCAGTTTTTGACTTTTTAGCAATCTTTATCGATTTTTTCTTTGCTGTAGGTGCAACTTGTAACTTAGGAGTGTACTGAAACTTCAGCTTAGCACGACCCATGATGTCCGCAAACTCATCCGCATCAAGCGACTCTTGTTCAATTAACTTCTGGGACACAGCATCAAGCTGCTTGCGATATTTCTTAAGCGTGTTGAGTGCATGTGCATACCCCTCCTCGAGAAAACGATGGGTTTCAGCATCAACCTGCTCCTGCACTTTCAGCGATACCTTACTCGCCTCGCCCCAGGCTCGGCCATAGTCTTCATTTTCATATAACGGTGAAAAGTTCATCGGACCTAACTTGCTCATACCATACTCGGTGACCATTGCTCGAGCAATGCGGGTTGCGCGCTCAATATCGCTCCCAGCACCTGCGGTGAGTTCATTGAAGATCAGCTCTTCTGCTGCTCGTCCGCCCATTAGCACCGCAATGCGGTCAATCAGTTCGGATTTTGTTGTTTGCAACTTGTCTTTTTCTGGAGGAGTCAGAGTAAATCCGAGCGCACGACCACGCGACACAATAGAAATACGATGCACTGGATCAGCATGCTGAGACATATGTGCAACCAGCGCATGCCCAGCTTCGTGGTAAGCGGTCATTTCGCGCTCATGCACGTCTTGAAGACGTTTTTTACTTGGACCCAACTTAACCTTGAGAGACGCTTCCTCAATGTCTTCCATTTCAATTTCGGTACGATTATCACGCGCCACAGCAATTGCTGCTTCGTTAAGCATGTTTTCGAGATCTGCACCTGAAAAACCAACCGTTCGACGTGCCACTCTATCCCAATCAAATCTCTGAGCAAATGGTTTACCCTTTGCATGAATGCTGAGAATGTATGTACGCTCGTCTAAATCTGGGAGCCGAACCATAACGCGGCGATCAAAACGACCCGGACGCACCAGCGCTGGATCGAGCATATCACCACGGTTAGTAGCTGCAATCACGATCACTTTTTCATTCTGAGCAAAACCATCCATCTCAACTAAAATTTGATTGAGAGTTTGTTCTCGTTCATCGTGTCCACCCATGTTACCCTGACCACGCATGCGACCAATAGCATCAATTTCATCAATAAAAATGATGGCTGGAGCAAGTTTTTTAGCAGTAGTAAACAAATCACGAACACGTGAGGCACCAACACCAACGAGCATTTCCATAAACTCAGAACCCGCAATAGAAAGAAACTGCACATTTGCCTCTCCTGCCACCGCGCGCGCCAACAGCGTTTTACCCGTACCCGCTGGGCCCACCAATAAAACTCCCTTGGGGGTGCGAGCTCCAACTTTTTCGTATTTTTTTGGACTCTTTAAAAAGTCAACAATCTCTTCGAGCTCTTTTTTGGCTTCTTCCATGCCACCAACATCTTTAAACTTGGTGCTTTGTTTGCCTTTTATAAATAATTTGGCTTTGCTTTTGCCAATTCCCATAATGTCGCCCGCTCCACCACGAGCTGAACGGAAAAGAAAGAAAAATGCCACAATCATCAGAATAACCGGCACAGCACTCATAGCGAGCTCACCCAACATGGTACCAAGTGAGATATCTTTAATCTCGACATCAGCTTGATCAAGAGCAATCCCAGCATCAGTGAGCACTTCGGTCACCGTCTGTCCCGACTCTTTGCGTGCCTCTTTTTGAGTTCCATCTTCGTACGTCAAACGTAAGTCATCTCGACGAACCTCTACACTCTCAATGGCACCATCGCGGACGTCACCAACAAACTGGGTGAGTGAAATAGTTTCCATTGAACCGCCATTTATTAACGTCAAAATGTATGGCAAAAACAGCACGCCAATCAAGATGAAGAGCAAACCTTTGCTCAAAAAATCGTTGAGGTTGATTTTCATTTCGAACTCTTTGATGACATTCTTTTTATTTTTATTTTTCTTCTTGGTCTTTTCGGGCATAATATCTCTTTAACCTTTCATTTTGCTGACATATATGCAAATCGGAGCAAAAAGCTCATAAGCTCTATGTTGTCATATGCTGTCAGGCACACCAGATTCTAGCGAACAATTGCTCCAGGGGCAAGCGGCTTTTCGGGTGTGAGTAACACCACATCTTCTTGCCCACCAGCAATCAGCATCCCTTGACTCATCACCCCACGTAGCTTTCGCGGTGCTAAATTAGCCAGGTAAGTTACCGTTTTACCCACTAAATCTTCGGAGGTATACCAAGGCTTAATGCCAGCTGCAACAGTGCGCTCGCCAAGTTCCCCTACATCGAGAGTAATCTTGAGTAACTTATCTGCACCCTCGATTGGCTCGGCGGCAATTATTTTGGCTACTCGAATATCCAATTTTATAAAATCATCGTAGGCAATTTCTGCTTTCATTCTTACTTGCTTTCGTTTTGTTTTTTGTACGTTTTTTGCGTCTTTTATACGTCTTATGTGGTTTTTGAGTGTTTTTTGTTGTGTTGCGCGGCCCTGCAAGGGCCGCGCAACACCTTTGCAACGCTTTTACTTCCTCTTTTACTACTTTCTCAACCCCATTTTTTCTCTTACTTCGGCTACTGTTGCCGTCGCAACGGTGCGAGAGTGTTCAGCACCACGCTGCATCATGCGATCAACATATTCTGGATTTGCCTCAAGTTCGCGACGACGAGCTTGGATCGGTCGTAACTCCTTATATATAGCTTCTGCTAAATCGTTTTTAAGGTCTCCATAGCGAATGCCATCACTCAGGTAGGCAGCTTCATATGCTTGACGCTTTTTTTCACCTTCAAACAACTCGACAAACTGGAGCAAGTTGGCCACGCCGCCCACAGTTGGCACAACATCGCCTTGCCCACTATCGGTAGGAGCTTTTTTGAGTTTCTTAGCAATAGTATCCAAGTCATCTGAAAGTTCGATTGCTGAACCGACAACCGACTTACTCATTTTACCCTCTCCCAACAAAGATGGCACATACTCGCCGCTCGTCGCAAACCGGGTTGGTTCTGGAAAATCCATAGCATACTGCTCGTTCATCTTGCGCGCAATCTCACGAGCAACTTCCAAGTGTGGCTCTTGATCAATGCCCACGGGCACTTTACTTGCCTTGTAAATCAAAATATCTGCCGCCATCAAAAGTGGATAATTAAGCAATGCCATCGTCACGTGATCTGGATGTTGCTTGACTTTATCTTTAAACGTTGGCAAGTGGCGCATTCGCGCCACCGTCATCACCGATGAAAAATAAAATGATAGCTGTGTAATCAAATCGGCCAAATCAGATTGGAGAGTAATAGCACTCTTTTCCGGATCAAGCCCAATAGCAAGATAATCAATAAACACATCGCGCGCACTCCGCTGCAGCGCGTCACTGTCGTACGGAGTGGTAATGGCGTGAATATCTACCACAGTAAAAAAAGTTTCATAATTAGGGTCATCTTGCAGCGCCAACATGCCTTTGGCAGCGCCCAAGTAGTTACCCAGATGCAGCCGCCCAGTTGGACGCATGCCCGATAGTACTCTTTTTTTCATATGTTCCTTTTGGTTTGTATGTAATTATACCGTGTTATTTCTAATTTAGGAGCGAGACATGCGCCACACTCTCAAAACTACCCAACATTGCAAGTAATACGTCAAAGGGCGCAGTCGTTTGACTGCGCCCCTTCTTTTTTTAATCTAATTACACCTACCTATACTTACAACTCTTCAATCTGGACACTCGGAGTCATTTCTGGCGCCTCAATAAGTTTAAGATATTTCTCGGTAGTGGTAATGCGCTTGTGACCAACCAATTGTGAAACATACACAAGTGGCGTACCTGCTTTCAGCTGTTCAACAATAAAGGTGTGGCGAAGATCATTCACTTTGGCATCTTTGATTCCAGCCAAACGGAAGTAGCGGTCGATGGCTGTGCGAATGTTACGAACCAAGAATGGTCGACACGTCTTAGTCAAGAAAACTGTTTTTTCTCGCGCACGAGGACGCACCTGGAGGTAATCCATCTCAGCACTTTTTCCAGCCTCATTAAGAGGAACCTTGCGTGCCTCACGAGAGTTTTGCGCTCTAATCACAATCACATTGTGATCAAAGTCGAAATCCCCAAGTTGAAGAGCCGCTAACTCTGAAATTCGCATACCAGTCTGGAGCAAAAGTTCAACCACAGCATACATGCGAGCATCACCACGACACGCGTCACGGAGCGCCCGATACTCAATACGAGAGAGCACTCGAGGTGGGGTGAGCTCATACTTAGGATGAGTAATCACCTCAGCTGGATTTTCACTAATCATTCCCTGGCCAATACAATATCTAAAGAAAGCTTTAATTGAATTGATCTTTCTCGAAATTGATTTGCCAGTGTAACGCTGTTTCTTGAGTAATTCTTTAAACTCGTTGATGTCGGTATCGGTTACTTCGGTGATCGTCCCTTTACCTTTCTTACCAACAAACTCAACCAACTGCTCAATGTCCTTGCCATATGCAATGACAGTAGCGTGGGCTTTACCAGAATCCTTGAGGTTCTGTGTAAACAGAGCATGTGCATCAGTCAGTGTCTTTTGCATAAACAGTGTGCCTTTTGTTTCTACTTTTGTTAATACTTTGCTATACTTTGGTTGTCCTCTGGATGAATCACTTTTAGTTTTTTCTTAAGTCTAAAAAAACTCTCTTTGTCTTTCATTCTTTCAGAGGTGTCTTATAATATCACAAGACTGGATATCTGACAATGGCAAAACTACTCGAACATCCTCTCACTATCATCCTTATTACCATTGTGTCTGCATTACTCATCATCTCTCTGAGACGGACCGCCAAAAAATCTGACCAATCGACTGCTGAAATCGCACAACTTGAGGAAAAAGCGTACAATCTATCTCAAGAAGTCAAAGACCTCCAAGACGAACTTGAGCACTCAAAAAGCCCCACATATAAAGAAAAAATTCTCAGAGACCAACTCCTCCTCCAAAAAGACGGTGAGTATGTCGTTCAACTCTCTGTACCAGAAATAGAGCATAACGATGCAGAAATAACACCACAAAAAACTAAAACTAACCAAGAAAAATGGTTTGACCTACTGTTCTAGGTCGTGTTTTTTGCTGACGTGCAAAATTACTTTGTGAAGTGTGTTACAACACCAAGCTGGATAGAAATGTTTTTCTACCCCTTATGACGGCTATTTTTTGTCGTCCCTCACATTAATCAATGTTTGCTTATCTCTTGGGTGCATATAGTTTGGGTCTTCATCGGCTTTTGTAATATGAAAGGTGAGTTCATTAACACATGATTCTACATCACTCACACGTTGTGGATCTAAAGCTTCCTCACCCCCTGATTCTCGGAGTTCAGTCGCAATTTTTCTGGCTTTTCGTTTGAGAGATTCCATATTTTCATATTTAATTTCTTCTCCAAAAACAATTTTTCCTCTTGTTTCTCTTCCATTTTGCTGGAAAGGGTTGCCAAGAAATATTTGTCTTATAATCTTTTAGATATCCTCTTATACCATATTTCCTGTTGTTCTGTGTGTTCTCCAAGAGATTCTACACCTGGATTTCTCGTTTTTGATCCAGAGACAATTCTAGTGTCTCCTTCTAAAACTTGTTGTTTCATAGAATTTTACTCATGCTTACTTCAGAGTATGTAGCGGGGGATGCGACATGATCGGAACAACATGTAACACTGCGGACTACCACCAACAGTCCACCTGAAAAAAGAACATGTGTTGTATACTTCAGAAATCTCTGCTGACTCGGCAAAAGCAAATAGCCAAGATTTCATACATTATTTTCCCTTTTTCTTCACCTTATTATGATAGATGACTTCCCCCATCGCCATTTTTAATTTTCTGCCCTGCATCAATTCATCAATAGTTTTAGCTAATTCATCTCTGTACTGCTGAGTATTAGCCATTTCAAACTTTTCTATCAATTCAGGGGCTTCTTTTTGCAAATACTCAAGAAGTCTACTCTTAATTCTGGGATTCAAATTAATATGCTCAAACCAAACTTCTTTAACTCCGGCTGACTCTAATTCGTCTAACAATTTTTTTAACTCACCTTCATTGGCTGTAAAATGAGGTAGGATGGGACCGATAAAAGCATAGATGTTAATCCCAGCTTGATTGAGTTGTTTAAGTGCCTTAATTCTTTCACTTACAGGCGGTGCCATAGGTTCCAAGAATCGAGAAACTTTATTATCAGTAGTAGTAACCGTTAAACCCACACTCACATCCTTGAGTCTTTGCAAAACATCTATATCTCTTGTCACTAAAAATGACTTGGTTAAAATCGAAACTTGCCCCTCATAGCCAAAATCAGCCAATACTTCCAAACACTGTCTCGTCAATTTGTATTTAGCTTCTAACCCTTGATAGGGATCTGTGACACTGCTAAAAAAAATAACTCCAAAGTCTTTACTGCCGGTTTTTTGATAAAGCTTTTCTAGCTCTTTCTTGAGTAGTTCTGGAGCGTTAGTTTTAACATCTAGAAATGATCCCCATTCTTCCCCGGGATGTTTCCATCGAGCAATCTGAGCGGCGTAACAGTAAGTGCAGGCAAATTGACAACCGTTATAAGGATTAACCACATAGTCAGAAGCCGGGAGGTTGGTCTTTGTGAGAATGGTTTTAGCTTGAGTTTCGTTAATTTTTAGCACAGTTTGATTTTATCATGAGTCTTGCGAAGACCGTTCCAAAAAAAACCAGGGATTAATTTACTCGACTTTTTCTAATATAAACGCGCCCATTTTGGAACGGTTCCAGACATCAGGGTCGAACCTACAGAAAAAGCGGGTCAATCAGGCTTAAATGCCATCTTTGATCCCGCCATTCCCTCATTGTTGCGGGACTAGGAGTCGAACCTAGCCTGTGAGATTATGAGCCTCACGTGCACCGTACACTATCCCGCGCGTGTTATTTTAATTTTTTATTAAAATTAAATAAAAAGTCTGTCTTACAGACAGGCTAACAGTATACATCAGATCTTTATCGCTGTCAAAAATCTGGTATAATATCAAGATGTTCAGGGGGTAACTCCCAACAAACTTGTACTACAAGTAACAGATGGCAAGGTAGCTCAGTTGGTTAGAGCATCGGATTCATAAACCGAAGGTCGAGAGTTCAAATCTCTCCCTTGCTACATTTTACGTAATAATGCGTTCATTTTTTCAACCTTATTTTCAACTCTAACTTGATTGCCAAAAGTGTGACTCAAGTCTGCCAAGTTCTTGCATCTACACACATTATTTCTGCTGTTGATAAAACTGCACCCAATCTCTCTCAAATAAATGCAAAATGCCCCACGGTATGTGGGGCATTTTTTATGATCAACATAAGAGTGCTCTTTTAAAGAAGCGCCAAATGCCTTCAAAACACTATCGACCTTACGGTCTGAGATCTTTCTACATCATCGGCATACCTCCGCCCATACCTCCGGCAGGTGCAGCAGGTG
>PDWJ01005614.1_pt1 | contig 10216 bp, 6 predicted proteins | sample 1430881 | NCBI WGS metagenome assembly PDWJ01 (sample SAMN01162460, study PRJNA174530) | Oral metagenome, whole genome shotgun sequencing project. | biome: Marine environment; feature: Marine mammal; material: Swab sample of the gingival sulcus; isolation source: swab sample of gingival sulcus...
TATTATTCCGCTGAATTAAAAAATCGATTTCCATATGATTTTTGCGATTTTTGTTATCGTATCGCGAATAAAAAAACAGCTTATGCCCGTTTGCCCGCAAAACTTGCGCTACGATATTTTCAATAATCATTCCTTCGTTTATATTCATTTTATCAAAAAGAACCGCGCGATAAAATTCGTTTGAAGTAAAATCTTTGTCCATAAACGATTGCGTAATAAGTAAGCCGGTATCCGCTATGTAACATTTTCGTGTGGTAAAATCGGTACTGAAATTTAAACCGACAATCGGGTCTGTAGCATTAAAGCAAGTATTCGTAATCATTGCATCATCAAGCCATAAAAATGCGTCTTCATATTCGCGTAGGCGAGCAGTTTTTGTTACGGATGCAAGACGGTACTTTTTATCTTTTCGGGAAAGCTGTCCCGGTATCTGATCGAAAACTCCGATAACCTTATTTTCGTAGCCTCGGGCAAATTTTGAAACATCGTTACGATATAGGGTAAGAATGTTCCGCTTAACTTCATCAACCGCGGAAAAATCCTTTCGCTCAATAAATTCATTTACGGCTTGGGGCATCCCGCCGACAAGAATATATTGGCGAAAATCATTTAGGATTTTCCGATGGAGCAATTTACCGAGCGGCTTTTTTTCTTCAAAGCAATGTTTTATTAAGGGCATTGTTGTTGTGTCGCCCAAGGCCCACAAAAATTCTTCAAAATCCAGCGGAAAAATATTTAGATGCTTTTCTTCCGAAGGCAATATAATATTTTCGACATTTCTTTTTAAAGAAAGAAGCGAGCCTGTTTCAATATAATCGTATCTGCCGTCTTCAACTAAATATTTTATAAGTTGCCTTGCTCGAGGAAAACGCTGCACCTCATCAAAGACTATCACGGATTCCCGCTCAAATAGCGGAACTTGGTAAAAGGCTGAAAGCTTCATAAAGAATAAATCCAAATTGTGGCTTTCTTGCTCGAAAATTTCTATAACGCTTGGAGCAACATTCCCGAAGTCGATTATAATATTAGTCTTGTATTCGGCTCTTGCAAATTCATAGCAGAGCCAGCTTTTACCTACCCGCCTTGCCCCGTCAAGCAGAAGGGCATTCTTTTTATTGGGAGTATTTTTCCAAATCAGCATTTTTTCGTAAGCTTTTCTGTGTAGCATTTTTCTTTTCCTTAACTACAATTATACCAAAAAAATCACGAAAACGCAAGTACAAAACTGCTAAATTCTCACGAAAATAAGACATTAAAAGGGTCAAAAACCCACGAAACCGATACTATGAAATATAGTTTTTATCACGAAAGTGAAAGTTTAAATAAGCGTAATTATCACGAAAACAAGACTATAAAAGATGGTTATTATCACGAAAATAATAGTTTAAAACAGCCTAAAAATCACTAAAACGTAAGTATAAAACTGCTAAATTCTCACGAAAATAAGACATTAAAAGGGTTAAAAGCCCACGAAAATGGCACTATAAAATACAATTTTTATCACGAAAGTGAAAGTTTAAATAAGTATAATTCTCACAAAAACAACACTATAAATGATGATCATTATCACGCAAATATAGGTTTGGAACAGGTTAAAAATCACAAAAACGATTGTTTGAGCTTAGTCCGCAAGAGCTTCGACCGGGTCAAGTTTTGCAGCTTTTAAGGCGGGGTGGAGACCGAAAAAGATACCGATGGCGACGCTGACTATAAACGAGACAAGAATTCCTTTTAGGTTAAAGGCGGTAACGACAACTATGTCTTCAGGGTCGTTAGCCAGCATCGGCAAAACGGTTTTAGTTATAACAACGCTCAAAGCCAAGCCGATGGCGACACCGATAAAACCGCCTGTGAGGGTGAGGACTGCAGACTCCGTTAGAAACTGCGCCCTTATTGCGGCGTTGCTTGCGCCCAGGGCCTTGCGAATTCCGATTTCTTTTCGTCGCTCAGTTATGGTTACCAGCATAATGTTCATAATGCCGATGCCTCCGACCAAGAGGGAAATTGCCGCCACCGAAGCCATTATTGTTCCGACCAAGCCGACTATTCGGTTCATAGCGTTTAGTTGTTCCTTTGCGGAAGTCGTCCAAATTGGATACGGATGACCTTTTGCAATTTCTTTTGAAATCAGCATTATTTGCGCTTGAACATAGTCGATGTCGTCGGGACTGAATAATTTTACTTCGGCTTGCCAAAGGTCATCGTGCTCTCTGCCTGCAATCATCAATTTCTTTTTGAAAAAAGTTCGCGGAATATAAACGCTGTTGGATGGATTTCCTCCCGACCAAGTTTGCATATTTTTCAGGACAGCAATAACTTCAAATTCAAAATTATAAGGAGGAGCATTATCCCATTGAGAAGGAACTTGAATCGTGAAAGTTTTACCGACAGCCCTGCCTTCGGGGAAAAGCTCGGTTGCAACAGCGTCTCCTAAAACAGCTTTTTGAAGTCCGTAGGCATGATCGCCTATGCTGAAAAAATTTCCGTAATCGGCATTAAAATTCAGCGCCTTCATTCTGCCGGGCTCTACTGCATAGATTTGCTTGTTTCCTGTTAAAAAATTTTTTCGTGCAAGTCTAGCGCTTAAATCATTGGTATAAAAAATTTTTTCGATTTGCGGAATTTTTTCAATCAGGGTATTTCTGTATTCGTCGGTAAACGGGATCCATTGTTTTCGTGTATCCCTGTTCCAGCGGGCGCGGATTGTTATTGTGTCCAGCGAGAATCTTTCAAATTCGACGGCGATACTTTTAGCCAAGGATTCACTTAAACTTGTTATTATTACAACCGCCATAACTCCGATTACGATTCCCAAAAGGGATAAAAGGGTACGCATTTTATTCGTTCTAAAATTGTGAAGTGCATTTAAAAAATCTTCAAACATTGTAGCCTCCCGTATCCGATACGACAACTCCGTCTTTTAATTGAATTGAGCGGGGAGCCATGGCGCCGATGTTTAAATCGTGCGTAACCATAATTATTGCCGTCCCTGTTTTGTTTATACGCAAAAATAAATCCAAAACGGAATGTCCTGTTTCGGAATCCAAGGCACCTGTCGGCTCGTCAGCTAAAATTATTTTAGGATGCGTAACCAAGGCTCGGGCAATTGCTACGCGTTGTTTTTGTCCGCCCGATAATTCGGAAGGCCTATGCTTGATTCTATCGGATAATCCGACATTTTCAAGTTCTTCCAAGGCGCGCTGTTTTCTTTCTTCAAGGGGAAGCCCTTGATAGCGAAGCGGAAGCATTACATTTTCTAAAACGGTTAATCCAGGAAGCAAATAATATTGCTGAAAAACAAAGCCGACAGTCTGGTTTCTTAAAATTGCAAGATCGTCTTCGCTCATTCCTGCGGTGTTAATTCCGTCTATGTAAATATCTCCCGAAGTCGGACGGTCGAGGCAACCTATCATATTCATGCAGGTGGATTTTCCCGAGCCTGAAGGTCCCATTATCGAAACAAAAGACGACGGTGCAATCTCAAAAGACACGCCGGAAAGAGCCTTGACTTCAATGTCGCCCATAGAGTATGTTTTTTCTACATTTTCTAATCTTATAATATGTTCTGCCATTTTCTTATGTTTATCTTTTAGTGTTTGGTGATGTCCAAAACATCGCCCTCTTCCAACCCCGATAAAATTTTCACAAAGCCTTCAATATGAGGTGTAACTTCAACCTTAATTTTTTCGGTTGTTTTTTTATTTTGGTCGGTTACTTTTTTTACAAAGGGTTCGCCCTTGTCGTAAAAAATTGCGTTTTGTTCTACAAAAAGAACTGTTTGGTCTTCGCCGGCGACTATTATTCCGCTAAAAGAATAACCGGGTAAAATTTCTTTCGGAGGATTTTCGACAATTATTTTTACATCAAGAACAGTATTGCCTCGACCCGAATCCCGCCTTGCAATTGAAGGATAGGCGGTTACCTTACCTTCAACAGGTTTATCGGGCAGGGCTTGAAAATTTAAAATTGCTTTTTGTCCTACTGCAAGCCGGGAAGCGTCCGTTTCCGAAACGGGAACTGTTGCTTTTAAAAACGAGCGATCGATAAGCGTGCCGAAGTTGTCTTGTGCCTTTGCATAAACGCCTTCGCTTATATCTAGGGCTGCAATAATTCCGTCGAACTTTGCGTAAATGTTTCGGTCGCTTAATTGCGTTTTTAAAATTCGCAATTCTTCGCGCATTAAAGAAAGTTGCCTCGAATAGCCTTTAACGGCTTCTTGTGCTATTGCAAGTTCTTGTTTTTCAATCATAAATTTTTGTTGCGAAGAATCAAGCGAAAATATTAACGAGCCTTTTTTGACAGCATCGCCTTCTTTTACATTTACCCGTTTTACAATTCCGTTGCCCAAGGCTTGCAACGATTGTTTTTGTGCAGGCTCAATATGCCCTGAAATTTGGATTTGCTCTTTTATAATTTCTTTACGAACCGTAACGGTAGCTAAATTATTTCTTTTGGCTTTATTTTTGGGAATAAAGAAAAAACCTAAAACAATAATACAAGCAATTCCGATAATTAAAATTTTTTTTCGTCTTTTCTTTTTTAGATTTATTTTCTTTTTTTCAAATTCACTTGTTTGCATTATTTTACCTCCAAAAATAACCTTTAACCTTTATTGATGCGCATTAAATTTTTCGGTTATATCAATATTGAAAATTGTAGAATCAATTTTTGTATTTGCTTCCCGTAAAACAGCTTGCTTGTATTCCAGCTCTGCCTGATTTTTTTCTAATTCGCTTATTATCCCCTGATTAAATAATTGTCTGTGGTCTTTTGCATTTTGTTTATAAATTTCGATTTCTTCGGCAAATAATTTTTCTTGCCATTCAAATTTATTTCTTTTAATTACCAATTGTTTTATTTCAGCTTGAAAATTATAGCGCAATTCCTGTAATTTTGCCAATTCATTTTCTTCGCTAAGTTTTGTGTTTTGTTTTGTCAGAATATAATTGTAAATTTCTAAAGGATTTACTGAAATTTTAAATCGTAAATTCGGCGGCGTAGAATTTTTTGGTGTGGTTGTAAAAATTGCACCTGTATAAAATTCGCAGCCCGGAAACATCATAGTTACTCCTGCCTGAATATTTTCTGTTCCTTTTTTATTTGTTATCGAATTTGAATATTTTGTATTTGCTTTTGCAGAAAAAATATTTAGTGCTATTTTATTTTTACGCAAGATGGTTTTATATTCTTCTTCGGCATTTTGTAACTTGGAATAATTCTGCTCGGTTAATTTATCGATTTCTATTAGTTTTGTTTTTGGAATCGACTGCGATAATTTTAACAGGAAAGAATCTACGGCATTGTTTTCTATTTTTAAATTGCAAGAATCAAAAAAGCGATTCAGAGTATCTGAAAAAGAAAACTCGTTTTCTTTTTCTTCCCGTTGCGTCCGCATCAAATTCAATTTTGCCGTGCTAAGTTTTGTTGCGCTTTTATTGTAGCCTTGCGCTTCCAATTGACGGTATTGTAAATTAGCTTGTGTTGTTTCTAATTTGGCTTTTAACAAACCGGCATATTCTGAAAGCATTTTTTTAACTTCGCCAAGAAACTTTTTTTCGATAAGCTTTTCTTGCAATGCTAATTGTTTTTCTGCATAAGCTAATTTTTGTCGGGCAATATCGATTTGAAGTTTAGCTTTGTTTCTTGCCTGACTGTAAATATCAACCGAAAGTCCAAGCTCAAAACCGCTTTTTGTTTGCAAGCCGTTTCCGATATTACCGGACGGAAAAGAAAGTTGCAAACCCAAATTATTCAGCGCCGGAGAACCGAGCAAAATTGAAGGATCAATTGAAAACTCGGATTTTGACTTATCGGAATCCAATAAAAAGTCTATATTACCGGTTGTTAAATTTGCGGAAAAATAAGCATTCAGTTTTGTTTTGTCGTAATTATTTTTTTCAATCTTCCAATTGTTTTTTATTGTAGAATAAAGTCTGTCATTTTTTAAACGGTATTGCAATAAATCCGAATATGAATTATTTTCTGAAAAAGTTTTTGATGCGAGTAAAAGTAAAATGAAAGCAATAATTCGTTTCATTATTTTTCTCCTAGCAATTGCTTAATTTCCAAAATCTCCGCCGCCATTTTTGAGCGATCCATCGACTGATATTTTTTCGGCAACATTTCTTTGCTTGTACATTCTAAAATTGCAACCATATTTTGCAGGCGAATTTCGTAAGGATAATTCGGTGGAATAAAATCGGAAATGGTGTCTTCCAAGTCGGATTGAATCACCATAGCCCTGCCGTCAATAGTTGCATTCATTCTGGCTCTTACCAAAATCGCTTCAATATCCGCTCCCGAAACGGGGAAGTTAATTTTTTTCATTAAAGATTGCAAATTTACATTATGTAATTTAATTCTAAGTTTTTTTTGCAAAGTTGTCAAGAGCTCGTTTTTTTCAGCATCGCTTTCGGGATAAAATAATGCAAGATGTTCTTCCGCTCTGCCCTGCCTTTTTAAGTCGACAGGAATTAAATCGGGACGGCAAGTAATTAAAAACCAAATTATTTTTCCGCGATATTTTGTATTGCCCATAAAATTTGCAATCTGAGCAAAGACGCGCCCGGATGTTCCCGAAATATCATTGCCGGTTCTGTTGCCGAGCATAACATCCGCTTCATCAATCATAACAGCAACAGGCGACATTGCCCGCAAGATATTAAAAACTTTTTCCAAGTTTGATTCGGTAATTCCTTGCCACTGCGAGCGAAAATTTTTAAGCTGAACCATCGGCACACCAATTTCTCCCGCAAATGCCGAAACCATAAAACTTTTTCCCGTGCCGATAGGACCTGAAATAAGATACCCCATAGGAAGGACATTCGTGTGTCCGCTCTTTAGAGCCTTCGCCGCAATTTTAAAATGCTTCTTAACAAATTCGTGCCCCGACACAAAAGAAAGATCATATTCCGTGTCAACAAATTCCAAAAGACCGGCTGCTTCATTTTCTATAATTTCTCGTTTCTTGTTTGCTAAATATTCAAATGAAATAGGAATTTCTGCTTCGTAAGATTCTACAATAAGTTGATACAAATTAAGCAGATTGAGCCCTGATGTTAACGCTCCTATTTTTTCGGGAGTGAGCGTTCTTTCCGTTAAAAGCATTTCTTCCGATTCCTGCATATATTTTGTAAATTGAATTCTAACTTCTTCATCAGGCAGAGGAATGCGAACCTTAATTGTCGAAGGAGATTTTGTAAGGCGCGGATTTAAGTCCGTCAAGTTTTCGGTTAGCATTATTATTGAAGTGTCTTCTCGGCTAAAAGTCGGTTCATGCGACCAGCGGTTTAAGGTTGTAAAACAATATCTGTCTAACTCACTTAAAGCACCGATTTCATCAGAAGGAATAATAACTTCGGCGTAATCGATTATGAGAACCATACGCAAATTTTTTCCGAAGTTTAAATTGAAGTAACGCTCCAAATACGGAAAGGCAATCATCGGATCGTTGGAAACAAAATCTTCCAAATCAATGTCGGGATAAATTTTACGCATTGCTTTAATGTAATCGGCTAGCATTTCGCTTGTGCAAAAAGAAAGACCGCCTGACTTATCAAAAAATACAATTATATCCCGATTGCCAAAAAGCACTTCAGAAATATAGTCCCGTATTTTTACAAAAATAAATTCGTTATTCTGATCGTTAAGTTTATGCGGAAGATAATCGCGAATATTGCCGTGAATAAAATACAGATTCGCGGTTTTTGAGCAATATTTTACGGAAAGCTCTTGCGCCCAATCCGGCAGGTTGGCAATATAATCGTTGTTGTTTTTTATTAAGTGAGTTCCTTCGGGCATTTTTCCTCCGTCATTTTATTATATACAATATAAGCTAAAATGTAAATTATATACTGAAACTTATTTAAATTTCAATAGGGGGAAAAAGTGTATCGGAAATTTTTGTCGTAGTATTTTTCTATAATTAAGACTAACCTTGCTTTTTATCGCCTTTTAAAGTAAACACAATAATACTTACAATAATTATAAAACCGCCGATTGCGGTTCCTGCATTTAATTTTTCGTCTAAGGCAAGATAACCTAATATACCTGCAATCAAAGGATTCATAAAAATAAAATTGGTAACATCGCTTGTTTTCTCGGCTATTTCGATTCCTTTATTAAAGAAGAAATATCCCAAGGCGCTTGTAAAAATACCCAGATATAAAAGGCTCAGTATATTTTTTACATCTGCCGTAACAATTTGATTATATCCCTTAATACAAAAAGGCGATAAAAGAATTGCTCCGCAAATCATACTGTAAGTTACAATTGCAATTGAAGTATATCCCATTTTTGAAAGCTGCCTGCTTAAAACATTGTAGCCGCAAAAAGAAAAAGCCGCGCCCAGTGTCCATACAATTCCTATATTAATAGAAAAAACGCCTTCCCAAAGAATAATAACCAGTACTCCGCAAAATGCACTTATAATTGAAAGATATCCGGTTTTACTTAATTTCTCGCCATAAAGAAGTGAAGCCGTAGCCGCTGTTGTAATTGGGGTTGTCGCTATTATAATGCTTGAAGTCGCACCGGTAATGGTTTTAAGGCCTATATTAAACAGTATAAGATATACGGCAAACCCCAAGGCTCCCGTTAAAAAGAAAAGTCCGATGTGCCTAAACTTAAACGGCAGGCGAAGATTATTAAATTTGCCTACAATTAAAAGAACGATACTTGCCATTGTGCATCTGAGAAAGCCTAAAGCTTCGGGAGTAAAATGAAGCAGTGCAAATCTTGAAAACGGAAACGAAGTAGCAAAAAAAATAATTGCCGTAAAAGCAAATAAATATGATTTTAGCTTTTTGGTCATAGGCACCCCTTAATATTGTAAACCTTTCACTTTAACGATGATACAATAAATGTTTAATGAGGTCAAGTATCGGGAGCACGGAAATCGTAGCGCAAAAATTGAAAACGAGTAAATCTTTCGTTTATGCTGTCTTGACATTTTTAGGTTATTGACCTATACTTTTATTCCGATAATCAAAACAAAAGGGGAAAAAAAGAAACAAAATGATTATTAAAATGAATATGTATCAGTCGTTGGGATTTGCGATTGCATGGTTGCTTGTCGGACGGTACATAAAAAACAAGGTTGGATTTTTCCAAAAATATTGCATTCCTGCACCGATAGTCGGCGGTTTCTTGTTTGCTTTAATTTCTTTAACACTTCACATTACAGGAATTTTAAATTTTGAATTTGACACAACACTGCAAACTTACTGGATGGTTATGTTTTTTACATCGGTAGGTTATAATGCAGGTTTTTCAATTTTACGGGACGGCGGAAAAAAGGTCTTTATCTTCTTGGGTGTTGCCGTTGTTTTTGCTATTTTACAGAATGTACTTGCACAAACCCTTGCGCGATTGATTCATTTTAGTCCGTTGCTTGCTGTTATGTTGGGCTCTACTTCCTTTACGGGAGGTTTCGGTACGGCTGCGGCTTTTGCACCGACTGTTGATCCCACAAACTCGTTGGGAGCCTTATCCTTGGCAGTTGCCGTTCCGACATTCGGCTCGCTTATAAGTTCATTTTTAGGAGGACCTACAGCCAACCGCTTAATAAGAAAATTCGATCTTGCGCCCGAAAGTTCCAACGAAACGGTTCACTTTGACGAGCATGGAAATATTATAAAACGAACTAAAGTTGTAAAAAAAATCCAGACGGTTAAGCCTAATTTTTTTAAGCGAATGTTTTTTAATCCGCTAAAAGGAAAGGCCGAACTCCACGAAAGCAGTGCGGAAGTCGTAAAAGTTAGGGAAGAAATTATTCACGAGAAGGCGGGACGGGGAAGTGTTGATAACTCTATGACAAGTAAAACAAAACTTTTAAGCAGTGAGCGTCTCTCCGGCTCTTTTATACTTTTGGTTTTGGCGTCGGGATTCGGTATTTTTATAACGGATTATTTTAATTCACTTTCGACAAAGTTTCAATTTCCGATTTACATTGGAGCTATGATTTGTGCCGCAATCATCCGAAACTTTGCAGATGTTACAAAAAAAACACAAGTTAATATGGCAGAAATTGACGCTCTCGGAAACATTTCGCTGAATATGTTTTTGGCAATGGCGCTTGTTTCGCTAAAACTTTGGCAACTTGTAAGTTTAGCAGTTCCGCTTTTGGTTATATTGACAGGACAAGTTATAATGATGTATTTGTATGCCCGTTTTGTTACATTCAATCTTATGGGAAAAAATTACGATGCTGCGGTTA
>PDWJ01005615.1_pt1 | contig 10215 bp, 9 predicted proteins | sample 1430881 | NCBI WGS metagenome assembly PDWJ01 (sample SAMN01162460, study PRJNA174530) | Oral metagenome, whole genome shotgun sequencing project. | biome: Marine environment; feature: Marine mammal; material: Swab sample of the gingival sulcus; isolation source: swab sample of gingival sulcus...
CTTTTGATACTGTAATAAAAACAGCACAAATGGGCGACCAATACGCAATTGAACTTATGGAAGATATGGGCGAACAATTGTCAAAAGGTATTGCTACATTAATTCACCTTTTCAATCCTGAAGCAATTCTACTGGGTGGAGAAATAGCTGCTGCTGCAAGCTTAATTAAAGACCCAATCAGACAAAAACTCAACAAATATACTATGCTTATCATGAAAAATGATGCAAAAATTGTTGTTTCTGATTTAAAAAATGATGCAGGATTATTGGGTACAATTCCTTTTGTAATTTCAAATTTATTGTATCCTGAAGTTAATCCTTAGAAAAGTTTTACGAATAGTTTAGCTATAAAATTGCTAGAACTTAATATATAAATTACAAAGCTCGCAGGTCTCAAATACCTGTGAGCTTTCTTTATTGTAGGCATATTCGTAAAACCCCGAATTATCTCACTATCAGTATCTTACTGATTTGTTTATTTTAATAAATGCACGTATTTTAGGTATAAAACAATAAATTAGGGCTTATAATTATTCATGATTTTATAGAAACGTGCTGTAATCCCCTTTGGAGAAGGGGGAAGGGGGATTGATTTTAAATCAGCATACAATCAATCTCCCTAAGCCTCTTCTCCAAGAGGGAATAAGGCATTACTAAATATTAAGCTTATACCGGATATCTTAGCTTTTATACAATTCGTTATTTTTTATAAAACCCTCGCAATCAATGTCTTATAAAGCAGGCGTTTTTTTCATGAAACATCATCAATATAATTACTAATTGCTAATTACTAATTGTTAATAATCTTGCATAAATAGTTGCAGTTGAGGAGCAGCAGGCTTATGAATACCTAAGTCAATATAATCCCAAGTAGCCAGTGCAATCATTGCAGCATTATCAGTTGCCCACCGCATTGGAGGCAAGCATAATTCAACTTTCATTTTGTTACTCAATTGCTGTGCTTTTTCTCTAAGTTGAGGACTTGCAGCAACGCCACCAACAATTACAAACGATTTTGACGGATTTTGCTTTAATGCTTTGCGCGACTTTGTCATCAAAACATCCATAACTGCATCAACAAAAGATGCTGCTATATTTTCGTGAGTATCAATCTCATTCTCGGTAGTCATATATCTTGCTACTGCCGATTTTAATCCTGAAAACGAAAACTCCAATTTTTCGTGCAACATAGGACGCGGAAAATTAATTGTTATTTTGCCATTTTTAGCCAATTTGTCAACGGCAGGCCCTCCGGGATAAGGCAATCCCAACATTCTACCAACTTTGTCGTATGTTTCGCCAACAGAATCGTCTCTGGTTGTTCCAAGAATTTTTATATCCGACTTATTTTTCATATATGCCAAAAACGTATGACCTCCGGATACTAACATAACAGTTGCAGGATATTTTACACGTTGCTCTTCCAAATCGGCACTTCTTAAATGCCCTCGCAAATGATTAATACCATAAACAGGCTTGTCCCAAGCTAAACCTAATGCTGATGCTGTGTTTGTTCCTACCAGCAAAGAACCTATTAATCCCGGACCTCGAGTTACTCCTATTGCTTTTATATCATCTTTTGTAACATTTGCTCTTTTAAGGCAAGCGTTTATTGTTGGCAATATTGTAGTTATATGCGCACGAGCAGCATGTTCGGGAAAAATTCCGCCAAATTCTTCATGTATATCTATTTGCGATGAAATAACCGAGGATAAAACCTGCCCTTCTCTATCAACTAGGGCTACGGCTGTGTCATCACATGATGTTTCTATTCCTAATATTAAATTACTCATTTTACGTGTTTCTTGATAATTAATTAGCTGTAAATCAGAATATTAAAATAAAAAATTATCACTCTTTTAATAATCTGTCCAACTGTTTTGCACTAATATTTCCTAATCGCTCTATTACAGGAGTCGGCTTTCTGCAATTTATTATAGTTGATGGAAGGTCTTTTTGTGCTCCGCCCTTAACAACTATGTCCGGACTGCCATTTAATTCCCGAATTATTTCATCTGTAGAATCCTGCATATTAGAGTTGCCATGTTTGTTAGCGCTTGTAACCAATAAAGCACCTGTTTTTTCCAGAACTTGCAGCAATAATTTATCATCCGGTATTCGTATTGCAACTTCCTCACGTTCTGCAAGCCATTGTTTTCTTTTAGCATTTTTAAATCCTAAAACTAAGGATAATGCGCCGGGCACAAATTCTGAGTTTAGCAATTTTAAAGCATTTTCATTGATATCTAAACCCAAATCTTCCAATTGACTGACATTTGCCACCATAATGGGTAAAAACTGAGTCATTGGTCTGCCTTTTAATCTGTATATTTTTTCAACAGCTTTTGCATGTTTCGGACTTGCAGCTAAACCATAAACCGTATCGGTTGGTAATAGTGCAACACCTCCTTTTTCTATACAAGCAACTATTTCTTCTATTTGTTTCATATGTTTATTTTTTAGGTTTTAGGTGTTGGGTTTTAGGTGCTAGGTGTTAGGTGTTAGGTTTTAGATTTTAGGACTTCCGTCTTCCGACTTCGGTCTCCCGTCTTCCGTCTCCCGTCTCCCGTCTCCCGTCTTCCGCCTCCCGTCTTCCGCCTTCCGTCTTCCGTCTTCCGTCTCCCGTCTTCCGTCTCCCGTCTTCCGCCTCCCGTCTTCCGCCTTCCGTCTTCCGACTTCCGTCTCCCGCCTTCCGTCTTCGGACTTCCAACTAAACATTCTGCTCTGTTACCGGATATACTATTTTTGGATAAACAAAGCTTCGTTCAGCAAAACGTTCTCGGTTTTCTATCAAAACATAAGGATTTGCTCTTAAAACTCCGCTTTTGTTTACAATACAAATACCATCTAACAAATCACTAATCATTTCTTGATGTGCGCCTGCAACAATAACTTCCTTATTATCAATTAATTTCTTAACATTTTCAGAAATTTTGCCATAAATTATTTTTCCAAGTTCATTATTGTTAAAATATGCTATAAATGCATTATTCTTGATAGATTTTGCCGTAATAATTACAGGTAATTGGTATTTTTGCCACAATTCCAATCCTATAAGTTCAAATGAAGCAACAGGACAGACAGGAATCTTTAAACCATAGGCTAAACTGTTTGCAAATGATACTCCGGTGCGCACACTACTTGTACCACCCGGACCATTATCAACAATAATTTCAGTAATATCTTGTACTTGTTTTCCTATTTTATTGAGCCCTTCAATTAGAATAACAAACAATTCTTTTTTTTGATCTAAATTTACATTTTTATCTATATATAATATTTTCTTATCTTCACTTAATACAAGTGCAAATTGTCCCGATGATGTAGTAATTCCTAATGTTAACATTTTTTATTTTTTTGGATATTCTTTGTAAAAACCTAAGACTTGTTTCATTACAATTATATGACTAAAGTTGTGGATTTCCGGTTTTTTGCAATTCAATGATGCTAAAATCAAGGTCTATACTTTTTAATCATTCAGCATATCTTTCAATAAACTACTCCTTAGTCAATCCTATATTTTTTATCTGTTCTATTCTATCTTTATAAATACTTCCTTTGCTTGAGAAATTGATTTTTCGCCTATTTTCATTTTCCTTATCAATATCGAAGGAAATTAATATGTAATCATCAAAACTGTCGGCTATTCTCATTCCCCACTCCATGAAAACTATGGAAGAATCAAAATATTCGGTTATTCCTAGGTCGTCAAACTCTTCAACACTGTCAATTCTGTACAAATCAATATGCAAAATATTAAGGTCGTTAACCACATAAAAATTTGCTATGTTAAAAGTAGGACTTATAACTTTTTCAGAATAATTAAAACCGTTAGCAATGCCTTTTACAAAATGAGTTTTGCCGGCTCCCATATCTCCATCTAACATAATTAAATCACCTCCACGAAAAACACTAGCTATTTTCTTTGCAATAGCAAAAGTTTCTTCTACACTATTTGAAATTATCTGAAACATTTTATACAATTAAAAGTTAAAAATTAAGAACCTGCCATTGGCTTTAACAATTGACGAAAACAAGTTTTTAGATATGCCTTTTACTTTTCGCCTAAGCAATACATCAAGCCGTTTGTTTTACAAACTATATATATACGATTATCCCAACAAACAGGAGATGTCTCAAAAACAAGTCCTGTTTTCTTATCCAATAATTTAAAATTCAAATCTTTATCATATTCAAATAAAAATATGCCGTCATAAGTACATGCTACTAATTTATTTTCCGTAATTATTGGTGATGATATGGAAGAACCTAGATGCTGCTTAAATACAAGTTTTGGTTTATTATATTTGGTAACTCCATCAGGTCCTAGAACCTTCTCATTTGTAACATTCTTATGATCAACCACATACAAATTACCATCAATTGCAAGAAATGCAGCTAAATGTGTATCATTCTCAGCTATATATTTATCATTAACTGCCGCAGTGCCTATAACACCACCGTCCCAATGCCCCATATTAAGATTGTTTACAGGGAAGTACCATTCCACTGCGTCTTTCTCAGGTTTCGATGGGTCTAATTTATAAATTCCGCCTTTTCCTTTGATATATTCTTTCTCAACCGAAATAAGCAAACAGCTATCATTGGTTACCGGAGCTGAACCGTCAATATCACTACCGACATAAAAATCCCAATCAATTTTTTTAGTTTTCAAATTATAGCCGTAGACATGTCCTGAACCGGAAGCCGTATAAACTCTGCCATTAAAAACAGTAGGCGATGATTCGGCAACTAAATTTCTGCCATGATTCTTTATATCATCTTTATTCCATAATTGTTCTTCATCATAAAGTTTTGGTTGCATTATTCCGTCGCGCTTTACAAGATTAGCAGCATTCGGATCAAAAACCGTAAAAATTCCATTTTCAAGAGCAATGTAAGCCGTATCGCCCAAAACAGCGGCAGAACCGTCAACATCTCTGCTGTAACATGCTGTTTTCTTGCTGTTCATACGCCATAATTCTTTACCTGTAAAATAAGATATTCCTCTAAAACTTGGAGTAATACCCGGATGCTTGCTCTTTATTTCGCCTCGGCGGCTACCTTGCATTATCACAACCCGCTCATTTCGTTTTTTGGCTTTATTGTTCACATAAATTGTACCTGTTCCCTTAATTATATCATCAAATTTGTATTTCCAAATAATTTTACCGTTAGATGCATCTATTTTTTTAACATTATAGTCAAAACATCCTTGAATAAGATAGGTTTTTTTATTCTCTAAAACTACTAAAGGTTGACCTGTCCAACCTGCTCCTACCCAAGTTTTCATCTTGCCGTAAGCAAAACTTTTACCCGAGCCCATATTAGTTGTCCATATTTCATCCAAACGATTCGGACATTTATTACCATAATAATTCCTTTGAAAATTGCCTCTGAATGTGCTAATTACAACACGTGACATTTTTAATCTCTTAATCTTCTCCATAGCCTTACTAACTTGCTTGGCATCAGGATATTGCTTAATGAAATCTGCATACACTTTCACTGAATTAATCTTTGAAATACTATCGAAAACAAGCTTATTTCTAATCTTTTTTGCTGACTCTAATTTTTCTGAATCGGGATAATCTTTAATAAACTGATTAAAAAGTTCTATTGACTTGGAATTCTTTATTTTTTCAAATTGCTCACCGGATTCATCAAAGCTGCAAGAATATAAATTCAATAGTAAAATAACGATGATTGATGTGCAACATATTTTTGTAAATTTCATTTGATTTTTTTTGTGTAATATTTAACTAGGTCGCAAAAGTATTTAAAAATATGTTCTAAAACAATAATTATTTGTTCTAGTTTCATCATAAATGGAAAAATAATTAATATTTGATCTATTAATTTTCAAGTTCAATCAATAAAAAATGACCAATAATTTGTTCACAATTTATGATTGTTCAAATAATATATAATCTTTCATACTAATAAAACAGAAATTAGCAAACACTTTATTCCGTATTATAATTTTGGTCTTCCTATTCTGAAAATAGTTTATTTTTTATACGTATGTGTGAATTAAAACTATTATTTAAATTTGCTCAAAAAATTTTAACATAGAACTCATTTAAACCCATCACTCATCACCCATAACTCATCACCCCATTAATAATAAAAAAAGATGCTTCCCAATTAATAGAAAGCATCCTTTATAGTAAAATTGTTGTTTCAAAAATGTTTAGTTGAATTTAGAAAGTATATCTTCTAACCAAGCATCAATTCTTGATTCAGTTAAATCATCTTCATTATCTTCATCTAAAGGAAGACCGATAAACTTATCATCAACAACAGATAAAGACTCGTCAAAATTGTAACCATCAGTATCAACTTGTCCTATAATTTCTGCCTTATCACTAATTTCATCATAGATAAGTTTCATTCCATCTACAAATGTGTCAGAGTAAGTCATACTGTCACCCAAACCGTATAAAGCAACTTTTTTACCATCAAAATCCATTTCTGCAAAATCCGAAAGAAATTCGTCCCAATCATCTTGCAAATCTCCAACTCCCCAAGTAGAAGCACCTAAAATAAAATTTTTGTAATCTGCTAAATCGTCAACTGATGCATCAGCTACATTAAATACTTCAGCATTATCACCAATTTTTTCAGCTAATGTTTCTGCTACATTTTCTGTATTTCCGGTTGAAGAACCAAATAAAATTGCAATTTTTTCCATAATTTAAATTATTTTATTAAAACGTTTTAATTTTACAAAATACAAACTTATAGTAAATAAACGATGCACACAGGACTGCAAAAACCTGATAAACAAAAGCTTAATACTATCAGCTTGTCATTATTAAGTACACAAATATATAAAAAAAATGGAAGTTACGTAATAATAATTAATGATTTTAAAAAAAAATTAAATATTATATTTTTGAAATAAAAATTTATTTCTGTAAATAATTAAATATTTCAAGCATTATTACTACATTTGTCGTGAAAAAGCTAGCTAGACTATTTAACATTTCACTAAATTCGCATTTTAAGCTTAAATAATATATAGAAACAATTTCATTTTCAAATTAAATAAATAATTAACTGTATGAAATTAAAAATTCTTTTTATGACTTGTGCGGTACTTTGGCTTGCCGCATGTAATGACAAAACCGAGAATAAGAATAAATCGTATAAGCCCAACATTATCTATATCTTGGCGGATGACTTGGGTTATGGAGAGTTAGGTTGTTACGGACAAAAACAAATTGAAACTCCAAGTATTGATGGTTTAGCAAAAAGTGGTATGCGCTTTACGCAGCATTACTCAGGTGCACCGGTTTGTGCGCCGGCTCGTTGTAGTTTTTTAACAGGTCAACATATGGGACATGCAATTGTTCGAGGTAATGATGAATGGGGTTCAAGAGGTAAAGTATGGAACTATCGAGCAATGATTGCCGATTCAACTCTTGAAGGACAACGACCTATGCCCGATTCTGTTATTACAATTGCAAAATTATTGCAAAAAGCAGGTTATGTAACAGGAATTATAGGCAAATGGGGACTTGGTGCCCCACATACAAATAGTATTCCTACCAAACAAGGTTTCGACTACTTCTTTGGATATAATTGTCAGCGTCAGGCACATACATATTATCCTGTTCATCTTTATGAAAACGAAAACAGAGTGTATTTGAATAATGATACAATTGCACCACACAGCAAACTTCCGAAGGATGCTGACCCAAATGATATTAATTCTTATGCAAATTTCAACTTAAATGACTATTCGCCTGACCTAATGTTTGACAGATTAACTAAATTTGTTAAGAAGAATAAAGATAAACCGTTTTTCTTGTATTGGGCTACTCCAATATCTCATGTTCCTTTGCAAGCACCCAAAGAAATGGTAGAATACTACAATAATAAATTTGGCGAAGAAAATCCTTATATAGGCAACAAAGGTTATTTCCCGACAAGGTATCCGCGTGCAACTTATGCTGCTATGGTATCAACACTTGACAAACGTGTTGGACAACTTGTTGAGCTTTTGAAAAAACTTGATTTATACGACAATACTTTAATAATCTTCACATCCGATAATGGACCAACTCACAGTGGAGGAACGGATTCGCCATGGTTTAACAGCGGTGGAACTTTCAAAAGTGAATATGGTTGGGGCAAAGGACACTTGCATGAAGGCGGAATCAGAATACCTTTTATAGCTTCATTTCCTAATAAAATTAAGGCAAATACAGTATCAGACCATATTTCATATTTTCCTGATATGTTTGCAACATTTTGCGATATTGCCGGAATTGACCACAATGTTAAAACAGATGGAATAAGCATTTGGCCTGAGCTTACAGGCAAAAAACAGGATAAACACGAATATTTATATTGGGAATTTCCGGAACGTGATGGTGAAGTTGCTGTAAGAATTGGTGATTTTAAAGCTTTAAGCAAAAACCTTCATAAACGTGATGATTTTGAATTTGAATTATTCAATCTTAAAGACGACCCACAAGAGCAAGTTAATATTGCAGATAAGCATCCTGATATAATTAAAAGGGTTATAGAAATTGTTAAGAAAGAACACACAAGTCCAACTAACCCAAAGTGGAAAATAAAACAATTGGAAAATAGAATTGAGAACGGCGAATCCCTCACCGGAGGTAATTGAGAGTTGTGAATTGAAAGACCGAAGACGGAAGACCGAAGACTGAAGACGGGAGGCGGAAGACTGAAGAAAGAAGCGACGCCTTATTCCCTGCTTGGCGAAGGGGGTTAGGGAGATTGGTTTTATAATCAGTTTTAAATAAGCTAGTTGAGAGTTGAGAACGGCGAAGCCCTCACCGGAGGTAATTGAGAGTTGAGAATATATAGGTTTTTAAAACATATTACTTGCCTATTTTCTCTATTACAAAATCATCAATAGTTTTTCCGTTAGTATGATTTATATTCATTTTAGGGAGGAAAGCCAGATAATTCACGCTAACGCTTATTGCTTTGTCTATCAGTACTTTAGCATGTAAGGGGTGATGAAATACTTCTACCGAATTAGTAGGAAAAGTATATGGCACACTCAAATTTGCGACATAAAAATCAGGGTCGCCACTACTAAGTAATTTTAGCATGTCTACTTTTTCCATTCTTGCCTTTACTGCCGGATTGTTAAGTTCACTTAGATTTTGGATTCCGTAAAATAAATATAGTACTTGCTCTCCGGTCATACTTAAAATTGTATCAAGATTCATACCTTGTGATTCGTACTCATAAAAAGTTGTTTTAGGCCATTCTGCCATATCATAATTCGCTTGCGTTTCTATTGCAACAACACCATTTACCCTTGTTGATTCTCTCAAAATTTCATCATCGGCATTTTTGTCTGCCATATCATCACTAAAACCTATCCATAAACTTGTACCAGCACCAGCTGATGCTCCCATAAGAATTACTTTATTTTTGTCAATTTTGAGGTCTTTGGCATAATATCGCATAAATTGCAATGCTCGTTTTGAGTCATTCATTGATTTAATAACACCTTCATCTTCGTTGACTTCTAAAAAACGGTAATTTATAAATGCTACTGCAATATTATTGGCAAGAAAACGATTTACCCATGTTTGCCATACATCATTTTTGTATTCTCCGGACTTGTCTCCTGCTGAAAATCCACCTCCATGAATAAATATAGCCAAAGATTTGGCTTCATCTGTCTTTAATGTAAATAAATCAAACTTATTTCGTTTGTGTTTACCATAGGAAATATCTTTGTAGAAAACACTATTTGGTATGCTCAGTGTAAATGGAGACTCCGATTCAACTAGAGGAATTCTACTTTCATTTTTTTTCTTTGAATCCGTTTTTTCACACGAAAAAAGTGCAAATACTATTATTAAATATTTAATATACTTCATTTTTTTTGAATATGTTGGGGGTTGAGTTTTTAGTTTGTTTTTTTATTATAAAAGATATTATGAAACACCCATGACCATTAAGGAACACACAACAGCATGATTATAGAGACGGAAGTCGGAAGACCGAAGACCGAAGTCGGAAGACCGAAGACGGAATATTGAAGTTTAGCGAAAATCTTCGGTGTAAGCAAATCGCTTATCTCTTATCACCCATCACTTATAAAAAATAAACATATGAAAGATTATTGTAATATTCCAAAAAACACACTGCGATTCAAAATCCTTATTATAAACGAATTAAAACACAAACAAGCACTATAAACCTATATTTATGAAA
>PDWJ01005616.1_pt1 | contig 10212 bp, 12 predicted proteins | sample 1430881 | NCBI WGS metagenome assembly PDWJ01 (sample SAMN01162460, study PRJNA174530) | Oral metagenome, whole genome shotgun sequencing project. | biome: Marine environment; feature: Marine mammal; material: Swab sample of the gingival sulcus; isolation source: swab sample of gingival sulcus...
GGCGGTGTCGAGCGCGCCGCCAGCATCGTTTAGCAGGAATGACAACCCGCGCAGGCCGTCCATCGCCCGGGCACAGGTGTCTTGCAGGTCGGCGGGCACAGCAATCAACGGGTTATTGGTGAAGTGCAGGACGTTCTCCAGGCGAGCGTGAGCGGCTTGGGCAGCGAGTTTTTCGGTTTGCGTTTTCATTGTGTGGTTCCTATGTATTTAAGTTAAATCTCACCCCGTTTAGATAAGGGTGACGGGTCTCACTAACCGAACATAGGACGGCGGCGCTTATTCCCCCGAAGGGTCTTGTATTGGGCGCTCTCAACCCGTCGTAAAGACGCATTTATGCCTGTGGTATAAATATGGCAGGCACAAAAAAACCGCAGGTCTGTCGGGTGCGGTTATCCGCCTATGCTTGGTTAGGCTTCCGACTGTAGCGCAGCGGCTGGTGCAGTGCAAGGGGAAGATGGCGAAAGGGTGACGGGTCTCACTAACCGATTCAAGAACGGCGACGCTTATTCCCCCGAAGGGTCTTGTATTGGGCGCTCTCAACCCGTCATAAAGACGAATTTGCGCCATAAATCGCAGGCACAAAAAAATCGCAAAAAGCTATCGGGTGCGGTCGGCCGCTTAAGTGTTAGGCCTCCGACACTAGCGCAAGTGACCTTCGCACACAAGTGTTCTTATTTATTCTGTGACGGCTTTCTCTCTTTGATTTTGCGGCAGTGCCGCTTCCAAATCGCTGGCAATTAAATTAAGAATATGCGCCATGCCATCGCCGTCGATCGTGGTAGCGCCGCAACTGTCAGCAGCATCGGCGCACAGCGACGAGAGCGCGCCCAGCGAGTTAATCGTCGATTGGCTTACGTCTACCAGGTGACAGAGGGATTGAGTATCAAGCGTGGCTCGGGTTTGCGCCTCGGTTATTTTGTTCATAGGTGACTCCTGTTGAAAATAAAAAAGGTGTCACCTTTGCGCGTAGTAAAAAAGGTGACAGGCCTCACTCACAGCACAAGGGCTGTGGCGCGTATTCCCCTTAGAAAAGAGTATTATATTTGGCGCTCTCAACCCGTCACCGCGCGTATTGTAACGCATTGAGAATAATAGAGGCGGTTCAGGGCGGAAAAATGCGTCCTTAAGTACTGCCAGCAGAATCTGAAGCTTAGTTTCTAATGGCCTTGTAATTTCAACACCCATCTTGTGACTCTTTATCGCGCAGCTTGCCCAGCCAGCGCTGCACTTCGTTTTGATAAAAGCCGATTGGTGCGTTGCGCACACCAGTTTTGCCGAGTTTTAGAGGTTTTGGAAACTCCGGGTCCTCCTTTATGCGCCGGTAAATAGTTGTGCGGGATAGACCGGTCATGTCCGTCACTTCGGACAGCCGGATAATGGTAAGATCTGGGTTTCTGGTGCGGGCGTTGGGCGTTCCCGGCGGGATCAGGCGCTTGTCGGTCATGTAAGTTACCTTGCTGTGTTTGGTGATCATGGGCACCCTTACTTGTTAAATGTCCAGCATTTGAGCGTCACGGGCTTTTGCCTGCTGCCGGGCAGCATGTTTTTGGCGGCGCGTATGGTGCTGTGTATCGGTTTATTGGCATCCACAAAGGTGTGGCGGACGCTCTGTTTTAACAGCGGCCTTAACAGGCGTAAGTCGGGCAGTCTCTGGCGGTACTCAGCGGCCAGTTCGGCCATTTCGTTCAAATTGATGGCGATAACCTCGGGTTTGGATGAGTGGTTGAGTACCGGTTCCTCGCTGGTGCTTTCCAGATATTCGTAAATTTCCCAAAATTCGGCGACAAGCGGGTGATCTGCGGAGATAGCGCTTTGACGCTGTAAAGTCATTCCCTCAAGTGCCAATATGGTTTTGCGGCGCTGCTCGCTGCTGATGGGTGTGACCGTGCCCAGCGCATCGACAAATGCCATTATTTGGGCATGGTTTTTGATGATACGCTGATTGCTCACTTCGCCCTTTTCCTGGAGCCGGGCTTCGTATTGCTGGGCGCGTTCTTCCACGACTTCCATGATTTTGCCCTCAGCCTGCGCAGCTTTTACAGCGAAGTGACTTAGATTTTTTATGGGTGTCATGTTGAGTGTGCGCGCCGCGTGACGACTTTCGTCTGTTACATCCGGACGTTTAAATGCCAGCTTTACAATACGGGTTAAGATGGCTTCGGAGGCGTTGACATCAGCGTTCTGGCTGATAACTATCGAGCCGCGAAAAAGTGGTTCCGATGTATCATTGCCACTGTTTTTTACGCCGCGGGTACGGAGATTGCCGCCGCCGTAAAAATCTTTCAGTTCGTCCCAGTCGAAGGATCTTGCGTGGGCGCGATCAGGTTCGTTGCGGTCGCCCTCGATGAGCACCACGGGCATATTGGAAACCTGGCTCATTGCGCGGGAGCGGCCGGCAATGGACGATTTGGAAGGGTCAAAGCCCTCGTAGTCGCGACCAAATAGTTTCCACAAAAATTTAAGCAGAGTCGTTTTACCCGCGCCTGCTTCGCCGGTGACTTCTAAAAAGGGAAAGCTCTCATACTGTTCGCGCACTTGCTCAGCAAAAAAAGACCCCAGCCAAAAAGCCAGAGCTACCACGCCCTGTGTACCAAAACACTGCCACAGCAGGTTGAACCAGCCGTCGCTATACTCGTCCGGACGCGGCTCTATATTGACTTTTGCAGGGTTTTTAGTCGCAGTTTCCCGAAATCGAAAAAGTCTTCCTCATTGGCGTGGTGAATAACACCGTGGCGCACCGCCACATCACCAAACACGTAGACCTTATGCTGCTTGCTGTAGCCTACATAGTCGATAGTTTGCACTGTTTTGACGTTGTACAACTGATATTTCATGATGCGGTCAAGGTGCGCGCCAGTGCCGGTGAATACCGCGCCAGCGGCCAAGCTCAGCAGACGCTTCTTGAATTCGCTGGCAGCGGAAAGCTGGCCCCCGGTGAATGTGCCTTTTACTGGTGGACCATCGTGGGGGAAGGTGACGCGGAAATAGTACCAACTCTCATCCGTTACCTCGTTACGCTGAAAATAGAGTGCCTGAGGCGCACAGTTGGCAATTTCTGACAATTCAACGGCTTGCTTTAGAGCTGCCTTACGCAGCTTGGCCTCGTTTTGTTCCAGGTCCTTCTGCGTTGCGCGGTCTTCCAGTGCTTGCAGGGCTTTGGTGAATTTATTTTGGTCCAGGGAGAACCAGTAAAGCCGATCCTCAAAGGTGAAATGGAACTGATTTAACTCGCGGTGTAGAAAAATCAGCGTACCTTTTTCAACAGCCGTTTCGGCGATCAGCAGCGCTCCCTGGTGCAAGTAGTCCTCGATGTGGTGTTGTTCGAGCTTGCCGCGCTGGTGCTGGTCGCACCAGTCGATTTTCTCGCTGCGCTGATAAATCTGCGCTGCCTTGCACTTAAAGCCCATTTGCCGGGCTTTTTTCACCCATTTGCGGGTATAGCTGCGCCCACAATGGTCGCCATCGAGCGCCCACACCAGTGTTGGTAGATCATCGGCACGGATGGCGGCAAGCTGGGCGAGTGATTCGCCTGGCCAGGCGTTAGAACTCATCGAAGCCACAGCGTCAATGCCGTGGTGCAACAGGGCGATGGCATCGAAAATGCCCTCCGCAATCCACAGCTCCCTGGTCTTTGTTAAATCCACCGAGAGTGGCTTCCACCAATGCCCCTTATAGCTTTTACCGGGGGCAAAACGCGCCTTCATGTTGCCAAATCTGTGCGCGGCGTCGATGATGCGCTCCCACCATACGCCCTCCTTTTCGAGGGCAAAACGCACCGTGGCCGAGCCTTCGCCCAGCTCAGAGTTGTAATAGTTCTCCTGAGTAAAACAGTTGCCCACCACAGACAAATCGAAGCCGCGCGCATATTGCAAATAGGCTTTGGCGCTGGCGGCAGGGTCAGTTTTGGTCGGTTTGTAGCGCGTACTCCAGTTCTCGAACAAATCTGGGTAGAGTTCTTTTACATGCCATTCGCTGCCGCATTTATTCAAACGACCGCATTTTATAACCCAGGGCGAATTCTCATTGGTGAACAGCTCTTTTTTCTGGCAATTAGGGCAGAGCCCCTGGCGCAGCCAGCCAGTGCTATTGCGTTTAAACTGGTAGTCGGCTGTTAGCTTCGCTACCAGTTCGTGTTGCAGGTCTTCTCTCATTGTCGCTCCGCTCAGGGCGATAGCCTCGTTCCCAGGCGACCCGCAAGTGGGTTTCCACTATTGGCCGCAGGTTTAATGGCACTGCGGCCAATGCAAGCCGTCGTTCCTCGAGGCTGTCCATCTGTGTTATTTCCCAGGCCCACGCGCGCGCGGGCCTTTCCTTACCACTCGTTTGGTAATCAACCGTCAATGGGTTTTACCAGTGACAGTTTTGGCCGCCGGGTGAGGGAGGGCTCGACACAGCGCTCGCCGATGTGATCAACGGGCACAGCGTAAAAGATGCCGCTTTTGCGCTCGCGCAGCACCACTACATCGTTGTTGCTCATGGTTTGATCGATCACGTAGCTGCCGGTGTTACAGCGCAGCTCGCCATAGGCGGCAATGGTGGCGACTTCGGCGGTGCGGTAGCTGGCGCAGTGATCGTTCACCAGGTGCGCGACGGCGCCCGCGCACAGGGCGGTATCGCTATCCTGGCTGGGCTTGCGTCGGTGCATATATTGCAGAGCTGCTAGTTGCAGGGCTTTGCGGCGTTTTTCGGGGATACCGAGAATGGGGCTACTCATGGTCAGCCTCCTCGATGCCATCTTGTGAGTCGAGGGAATCGCGCAGTTCCCTCTCCTTGAGGTGTTCTTCGTAAGGGATGATATCGCGCCAGGTTGAGTTGATGAAATGCTCTACTTCTAACTTGAGGGGCTGAGGATTAACGTAGGAATATATTCTGGTGCTACGTTCAGAGAATCCTGTCTCTAGCTTTTTCGCCTTAGCAAACACGCTCATTACCTTCAGGGCGTCTTCAACATTGTCGAGCACATACCTTTCAGCATTGATACTAACAACGGTCATTGAGGTGTTGGTTTCTGTTGTCATAGTGATTTCCTTGTGTCTTGAGTGTTGGAGGTTGCAGCGGCCTGGCTAAACACTTCTTCGGAAAGCCAGTCCTGTTGCTCTTCTTTCTCGCCCACGTGCTCGCTTTGTATATCGGCCAGCATTTTGGGTGTGGCGAAAGGCAGCACGATGCCCGGGTTTGGTCTCGCGCTGGGGCTAAGGCGATGCGTTATCTCTCGTTGACCTTTAAAAGTTGCCCCACAGGCGGGGTTCAGGCATTGAATGTACTCCGCGCGAAAAAGCTGGTGATGGCCAATGCTGTTTCTGACGCGCATTTTGCTGCCGCAGTCGGGGCAAACCAGTTTGAAGCTCATAATTACCGCCTTTAATCGTTGTTTAATTGGGTGAGGGCGGCTTGTATTTCAGGAGCGGGCGGGTAGGTGCCCTTTTTCAGTCCGAGTAGTACGGCTGCGTGATGCGATTCACCGCGCTTGCCTTTTTTGGCTCCGTCTAACAGTTGGTAGACGGTATTGCAGTTGAGTTGATGAGTGCGAGCGAAGTCGGCAATGGAGATGCCCTGCTCGTCAAAGATGGCGCGGACTTGCTGACCGGTTAATTGTGTTGTAACGCAAAACAGTGCTTGTGTTGCATGGGAGCTGTGATTCATAGTTACGGCGACCATTCAGAAAAGTTCAGATTCATTCATTAGGTGGTCATTATGGATATTATTGGATTACTTAGTCAAGAAAAAGGTATTGAAATGAGTGAACTCGGGGATAGGTTGCTATCCGAGCGTAAGAGACTGGCACTGAGTCAGACAGATTTTGCGGAGTTAGGTAGCGTCACCAAAAACACCCAGTTTCTGTATGAAACCAACAAACGCAAGCCCACAGGTGAATACTTGATGGGCGTCGCCGAAGCTGGCGTTGATGTACTGTTTGTGTTGACAGGCCGAGAGACGCCTGAAGCGGAGGCGAGCCTGGCAAAGGATGAGAAAACCCTGGTCAGAGCCTATCGAACTATGGAGAAAACCGGGCAGTCCAGTTTGCTTGAACTTGCGTCGCTGGCGGCTGCGGGTACTTCCGCAGGTGCAGAGGTGGAACATAAAAATTAAAAAACGGCTTAATCACCTGTCTTTATTTCTAATTCAACTGACGTCACAAATCCGTCGTTATCGATGCGGTGGGTCACCTGCCTGCACAGCCAGCGGACGTCATCGAGGCTGGCTTTTATGCCGGTGATGTTGAAAGTCATCTCCGGTTGTAGCTCTGGCCGCCCCTGAGCCAGGTGGAAGCTCAAGCTGGCGTTTCGGCGCTGTATGCGTTGCCATTCGGCGTTTGCGGCATTTATTGCGCCTGCACGATCGGTGTGGGTGTGACGCAGCTCCTTTGGACGCTTACCACTGCCGATGGTGACTGTTTCCTGCCTGCCGCTTTGCACATCGTAAAACTTCGCGGTTACACCAGTAAGGCTGTCGCTTTGCCGGTCAGCTTGGCTATAGCGGTGGCTGTCGCCTTCTTTTCGGTTGATAGTGACGTGCCCAAGTGGTCTGCCGCTAATACTGCGGCCTGCGCCGATGGGCATAAATACCATGTAGCTATTGTCACCACCTCCCTTGATGGTGGCCACGGCATCGTACAAGCGACCAAGGCGGGTCAGCAGGTTGACCGCGGACTCGTCTGCCTGGTCGATGTGTTCAATTAGCCTGGTTGCGAGGGTATTGTCCACAAGCGGGGTTAAGTCACATTCACCAGCAAGGGTAGTGATGATCTCGCCCACGGTGGTTTTGTGGAAGCTGCGCTGGCGCTTTTTCAGTAATTCGGTGCTGATGTCGGCGCTGCGGCCGCTAATGCTTAATGTATCCACAGCGCCGTTGTGCTCGGTCTCATCGATGGCAAAAACACCTTTTTCCACCAGTGGTTCACCCTTCCAGCCAATGGCCACGGTGAGTTTTTCACCGTGCCTGGGAATGCGGAGGCGTCCATCGCTGTCGTCCAGCTCCAGGCGTACCTGGTCAGCTTCAAGACCCCGGTTGTCGGTAAGGTACAGTCGTTGTAGACGTCGAGTAAAATTCTCGGTGATGTCTTTGCCGTCCAGGGTGATGCGGTAGGCGGGTTGCCTGTGTTCGACCAGCCCTTGCAGGCGATTTACGATGTTCATATATTGCCTAAAATATCGATACCGTCGGTAATAATATCGCCCAGCGCATCGAGTACGCTTTCATCCACGCGCTTTAATTGCAGAGTGAAATTGATTTTACGCGCCGCGCCATCTTTAAAGAACAGGGATTTGTCCTCGTTCAAGGACTCAATCACAAACACGCCGTAAATGCGGCCAGAGCCTTCAATCAGTGGCCATGCTTTACCGGTGTCTGCCATCAGGCGCAGGGCATCGAGGGACAGTGCGGAGCCGGTAAGCTCTGGCGCAATGTGTCCCGATAGCGTGATGGCATCGTCACCCTTGCCCGTAAATTGGCGCGCAGGCGTCGCGTTTACGCGGCTACTTGCCGGGTGTCGCCATTGGGTTTGTCGTTTGAAGTCCTGGTAAGCAGCCGTTTTGAGTTGAAAAACAAAAAAGCCCAGCGCCATCATCATGGCCGTATCTCCTTAGTCGGTATCGTACAGCGCCGAGCGGCCACGCGCGGCTTTTTGCCGGTCACGCTCATCCAGGGTATCGCGTACCAACGCTGCCAGCGTTTGAGCATCCACGCCCGCTGGTGCGGTGATGTTAATGGTGATGTGATCGCCCACGGGGGCCGTAGTCGCGGCACTTTGGGTGACAGCAGCCACCGGTGAAGCCGCAATGGAAGCCGCTAGCGCGCCACTGGCCGCCAGATTTTTTGCGTGATGCCTGACTGCATTGAGCGGCGTGTTAGCGCTGCGGTTAATGCCTACGGCCAGTCCTGCCATGGTGTCATCACCAAGGGCGGCGAACACGCGGGAGGGCGAGCGAATGCCAAGTTTGTTTTTAAACCAGTTTACCGTGCCAGTCCCTACGCTAGTGACAGCTTCTTTCACGCTACCCATGGCCGATTTAATACCTCCGACAAGCCCGGCGATCATGTCTTTGCCGATCTGGGCGAGTTTGGCGGGTAGGGCGGTGAAGGACTCCACAATAAAATCTTTTATCGATTGAATGCGGCTGCTGGTTGAGATGTAAACGGCGTCCCACACTTCCTTGAAAAAGTTCTTTATTGGTTTCCAAAAGACATAAATGGCAGCGGCTGCGGCAACCAGGCCGCCGATAACCGCGATAATTGCTGCCACCGGCGCAGTTGCCAGTCCCAGTGCACCCATGCCCATGGTTATTAAGCCTATGCCAGTGAGAAGCGGTGCGACGATCGCTAAAAGAGCGCTAAATGCGGCCACGACGTGGAGCGTTTTTTTGCTGATGTCGGGGCTATTTTTAATCCATGCGTTGATCGATCGGATAAATTTGGTGATGGTTCTTAGTAAGTCGCTCAAGGCACCGCTCTGTTCATCAAACAGCGATATTTTAAGGTCGGCCATGGCTGAGTTGTATTGTTTAACCAGGCCGCTTAGATTATCGCCCATTACCTTTGCGGTGTGTTTTGCCGCACCGCTGTGGTTTTTAATGACGTCCAAGTACTTGCTAATGCCGCCACTGCCTGCCTGGGCAATCAGTTCAGCCATACCCGATGCGGGTTCTTCGCCGAAAATATCTTTAAGCACCTGAAGGCGCTCACCGCTGCCCATTTTTTCGGTGGCCTTGGCGGTGTCGGCGAGAATATCGACCATATTGCGCACGTTGCCGGTGGCGTCTCGGGTATTCAGTCCCAGCTTTTTCATGGCCTTGCTTGCCGCTCCGGTGGGTGCAGAGAGACGCAGTAGCATGGCGCGTAGAGTGGTGCCCGCTTTTTCAGATTGTATGCCCACATTGCCCAGCAGGCCGGCCATAGCCGCGGCAGTTTCCAGGTTCATGCCTGCGCTTTTGGCTACGGGACCAACGTACCGCATGGTGTTGGCGAGCATTTCCAGGTTGGTGTTGGACGTGGTAAATGCCTTGGTGAGAATGTCGGCTACTTTGCCCATTTCACGGGGTTGCAGTTTAAATGAGCCCAGAATATTTGAGGCAATATCTGCGCCGCGCCCCAGGTCTGCGCCACCTGCTTTTGACATATCTAAAAGCCCTGGCAATGCCTGCTGGATGGCCTTGGGGTTAAACCCTGCCATCGCGAGAAAGGCCTGGGCATTGGCCGCCTGCACCGCACTGAATGAGGTTGATGCGCCCAAGTTTCTTGCCTGCTGGGTGAGGGCTTTCATTTGGCTGCTGTTTTTGCCGAGGCGTGAAAGAGCCTGAACTTTGCTCATCGTTGCCTCGAATTCCATCCCCGCGGAAGACAGAGCGGCGAGCCCAGTAAACAGTCCACCGGCTACCGCACCAGCGCCGAGGCCGTGACCTGCCAGCGTCATGCCGCCCCTGTGTCTAGCACCGGCTTTTTTCTTACGGACTGCTTGCTGGCGCTCTATTGCTGAAATCTCTCTGAGCTTTTTCTTGCGCTCGATAAGTCCGGCGTTCAGCTTGCTGCTTTCGTTTTTTAATTTACTCTCTGCCTTGGCAAGGTTTAACGTGTCGACTTTTGCGGCCTTGAGTACAGTTGATAAATTACTCAATTCCATGATGTTTTTTTGGTGAGCTTTGGATAGTTCCTGCGCCTTCGACCGCGCTTCTTTCATGCGAGCGGTAAGTAACTTGGTTGGTTTTCCAGTTAAAACGAGTTGTCGCCGCAGGTGGCGTATGACTCCACGCTGCTTTTCCAGTGCGTGCGAGCTTTGTTCTGTTTCGGCTTTGAGCCTTTTAAAAGCTTCGATATTTTTGCTGGTTTTATCGATCTCTTTAAGCCGGTCACGGGTTTGATAAATCTGCCGCCCCAATTCTTTTGCAGATTTTTGAGCTTTTTTTAATGGCTTAGAGAGTTTGTCCTCACCTTTGAGGTAAACCATAAGATTAGTTAGCGTTTTACTCACAGGAAAGCGCCCTCTTTAGACAATAAAGGGTGCTTCCTAAAAAGAAGGCGTGGCTTTAGCTGTTGCGAATTTGCTCGATTTCTTCGTCGAGTTTTTTTAGCCTTTTCTCTCGCTCTATAAATTCCTTGGATACGGGGTAAGAATCCGAACCAAAGTCTATCGCCCCAAAGCCAATCAGCGAGAGAAGCAAAGAGATTATTGCGAGGCTGCCGCCAATAATCAGGGGAATGACAATTTCGTAAGTTTCC
>PDWJ01005617.1_pt1 | contig 10210 bp, 8 predicted proteins | sample 1430881 | NCBI WGS metagenome assembly PDWJ01 (sample SAMN01162460, study PRJNA174530) | Oral metagenome, whole genome shotgun sequencing project. | biome: Marine environment; feature: Marine mammal; material: Swab sample of the gingival sulcus; isolation source: swab sample of gingival sulcus...
CGCGCCCGCGGCGGACCCACCACCGCCCACAACGGCGCCGGACTCTGCGAATTCTGCAACTACCTCAAAGAACACCACGGCTGGAAAGCCACCACCCAAACACCCACAAAACCCCGAAACCAAACCATCACCCGGAACCAAACCACCCCGACATTCCCACCACCACCAAACATCCACCTCACCACACCCACCGGCCACACCTACACCAGCACCGCCCCACCCGTCCTCCGCCACCCCCCACAACCCAGGCACGGACCAATCACACCGACCAGGTAGCTGCTCGGTGCACCGGGCGAGCCCACGGGCCTGCCGGGGCTCTGGCTCAGAACCGTCTAACCGCGGCCGAGTAAGCGCGCGAAGAACCCTGGTTTCTTGGGGTCGTTCTCGTGACCGGGGCAGCGGTCTGCCTCCGGAACGCTGTTCATCACCTGGTCCACATGCATGCCACACCCGGCCCAGGTGGTCTTTCCGCACTTACGGCACTTGACGGCTCGGCACATAGCGTCCCTTCCATATGGCGGACTTGATACCCCCAAGGGTATCAAAACGTTATGGGCGGCGAAGTCGGCTTACGCACACCTATGCCACAGTGAACCGCCGGAACACCTGCGCCGAAACTGCCCATGGGCCCGACCGGTCGGGTAGGTGCGGCGACACGGCACACGACGTCACATCACAGGTCACATCGGCGATGGTGCGTAGCCGACTGGGCGCAGCGTCACGGAGCACCGATGACCAGCGCCGCGCCGGTGTATCGGCGGGAATCAACGCAGCACGTTGCTCGGTCGGCCCGCTCCGCTCTGATCCCCATGTGCAGAGACGACACCGTCCCAGGCTAGCCGCCGAAAGCGCTGAGGCCGCCGGTCAGCACCCACCCGATCGCACCGATGCTGACCAGGGTGAGGACGCTGACCAGGGCAAGCACACCCCAGTTGCGTTTGACGTCCACATGCATCCACAGGTCGCCGGGCAGTCCCCCGTATTCTCCCGGGCGCCCCGCGCCGGCGAATTTCCACACTCGTACATCGGTCTTCGGCGGCATGTTCAGCTGCGGGCCGTCCGACCATGCGTGCAGCACGGTCCCGCGCCGCCACCGTGACCGGGACACGGTGGTCCGCAGGTGCACGTCTTCGCCGCGGCGGGACTCGATGATGACCGCCGGCGCCGCATCGGAAATAGTCTGGACCACCTTCAGGTGGTTGGAGATGATGTCAGCCATCGCCGACAGCCCCTGCAGCGCAGCCGAGCTCTGCTGGCTGATCTGTTCGCGGCCCTCCTCCGTCTGGTACTGCAGCAATGCGGGGTCGGCCTTGGCCAGCGCGGCCACCAGTTCGTTGGTGCCGTTGACGTCGCCGAACCTGTTGCCGCTGACCTGCACCGTGCCCAGGCCCGCCCGGAAGGCGTCGTACTCTTGGCGATGTGACCGCAGTACCTGATGCGCGCGGTTGAGCCGCTTGAACACCGCCTCGTCCGGAGTCCGTGACTCCGCCTGCGCCCGGTAGAGCCGGCGGAACGCCTCAGCGATCGCGTCGTCAGGCGCATCTGGATGCACCTGCAGGTCGCCGTAGAAGTCGACCTCGCTCCAGTCTGAGTCCACCATCAACAGCCCTCCAACCCATGGGCGCGTATCCCAACGGCTCACCACCGCGTTACCACGGATCGTAGCCGGTCGCTTGCCATGTTCCACCTACCCAACCGCTACGGGCGATTCTTCGGTTCGCCGACTGCTGTCTTACTCGAACGGAGCAATCATGGAAGCGTCACCACCCGCCATCGTGCGGAATGTAACCAAAACGTTTGGTAGACAGTCTTTGTTCGGCCGATGAAGCCGGCGAGTGCAACCTAAAATTGTGAGCATGGACGCACTAGAACTTGCGCGCTGGCAGTTCGCCGCGACGACAGTTTACCACTTCGTGTTCGTCCCCCTCACGATCGGGTTGGCACCGCTGGTCGCGCTGATGCAGACCTTCTGGTACCGCACCGGGGACGAGCGGTGGTTCAAGCTCACCAGGTTCTTCGGCAAGCTGCTGCTGATCAACTTCGCCATCGGGATAGCAACCGGCATCGTCCAGGAGTTCCAGTTCGGCATGAACTGGAGCGAGTACTCCCGGTTCGTCGGCGACGTGTTCGGCGCCCCGCTGGCGATGGAGGGCCTGGCCGCGTTCTTCCTGGAATCGACGTTCCTGGGGCTGTGGATCTTCGGCTGGGACCGGCTGCCCCGCAGCCTGCACCTGGCCTCGATCTGGCTGTTCGCCACCGGCACCTGGCTGTCGGCGTACTTCATCCTGGCAGCCAACTCGTTCATGCAGCACCCGGTAGGTGTGACCTACAACGAGGAACTGGGCCGCGCCGAGCTGACCAGCATCTGGGCGCTGCTGACCAACAGCACCACCCTGAAAGGCGCGTTCCCGCACACCATCGCCGCGGCATTGATTACCGCCGGGGCGTTCGTAGCCGGCATCGCTGTGTGGTGGATGGTCAAGGCGGCCAAGGCCGGCCGGACCGACCTGGCCAAGACCTACCGGCTGGGCGCGATCGTCGGCATGTGGACCATCCTGGTCTCCGGCATCGGCCTGTCCATCAGCGGTGACGTCTCCGCCAAGCTCATGTTCGAACAACAGCCGATGAAGATGGCCGCGGCCGAGGGGCTCTGCGAGAGCGGGGAGTCCATCCCGTTCTCGGTCTTGTCCATCGGCGATCTGACCAACGACTGCGAGAACGTCAGTCAGGTGATCGAGGTGCCGGGGCTCACCTCGTACCTGGCTACCGGCGACTTCGGCGCCCAACTCAACGGCGCGAACGAACTGCAGAAGCTGGCGGAAGAACGGTACGGTCCCGGCGACTACACACCCAACCTTCTTGTCACCTACTGGACCTTCCGGCTGATGATCGGCTTCGGGTTGTTCGCGATGCTGCTGGCATCGGTGGGATTGTGGCTGACCCGCAAGGGCGCCACCCCGGCCCATGGGTGGTTGGGCAAGCTGGCCCTCATCACCATCCCGATGCCCTTCCTGGCCGCTGGAATCGGTTGGATCTTCACCGAGATGGGTCGCCAGCCGTGGGTGGTGGCCCCCAATCCCGGCCCCAGCGGTGTCGACGGGGTGTGGATGCTGGTCGCGGACGGGGTGTCCAACCACCCGGCCTGGCTGGTGGCCACCTCACTTGCCGTGTTCGTGCTGATGTACGGGGTGTTGATGGTGTTCTGGTACCGGTTGATGACCCGCTATGCACGCACCGGGCTGGACGAGTCGGAAACGCCGCCCGATCAGCTGGGCGAGGACGACGACGCGCCGCTGGCGTTCGCATACTGAGACGGGAGAGCTGACATGGATCTGACCCTGATCTGGTTCGTCCTGATCGCGGTGCTGTGGACCGGCTACCTGGTGCTGGAAGGTTTCGACTTCGGCGTCGGGATGCTGTTCCCGATCCTCGGCCACGACAAGGAAGGCGTGGACGGCGACACCCGGCGCCGGGTGATGCTGAACACGATCGGCCCGGTGTGGGACGGCAACGAGGTGTGGCTGCTGACCGCCGGGGGCGCCACGTTCGCCGCGTTCCCGCACTGGTACGCCACTCTGTTCTCGGGGTTCTACCTGCCGTTGCTGCTGATCCTGGTGGCGTTGATCATCCGGGCGTGCGCCATCGAATGGCGGGCAAAGATCAACGATGCCCGCTGGAGACGCATGTGGGACAACGGCATCGCCTTCTCCTCCTATCTGCCCGCGCTGCTGTGGGGCGTGGCGTTCGCCAACATCGTGCGGGGTGTTCCCATCGATGCCGACATGCAGTTCACCGGAAACCTGTTCACCCTGCTGAACCCGTACGGGCTGCTGGGCGGCGCGACGACACTGTTACTCTTCCTGCTGCACGGCACCGTGTTCGTAGCGCTGAAGACCGATGGGCAGATCCGCACCGATGCTGCGGAATTGGCTGCCAAGCTGGCGGTTCCGGCGACTGTCGTCGCCGCCGCGTTCGCGGTGTGGACCCAGCTGGCCCACGGCAAGGTGTGGACCTGGTTGGCCGTGGCGGCTGCGGCCGCGTGCCTCATCGGCGCAGTGCTGCTGACTCGCGCCCGCAATGAGAAGTGCGCGTTCATTCTCACCAGCGTGACCATCCTCGCGGCTGTGGTGCTGCTGTTCGGGTCACTGTGGCCCGACGTGATGCCCTCCAGCACCGACCCGGCCTACTCGTTGACGGTGGACAACGCGTCTTCCACCGACTACACGCTCACGGTGATGACTTGGGTAGCAGTCATTCTCACTCCGGTGGTGCTCGTGTACCAGGGCTGGTCGTACTGGGTGTTCCGCAAGCGGCTGACGGTAGCGGCCCTGCCGCAGTACCACGGCCTGCCGGCCAAGGAGGAGCCGCCCGCCCGCAAGAGCTGACCGCACCGTAGGGAGCACATGGCAGACTCGTCCCACCAGATGCCGCTGGACCCGCGCCTGTTGCGGGTGTCAGCGGCTTCGCGGCGCTGGATACTCGTGGCCGCCACTATCCAGATCGCCACGGCGGCAACCATCGTGGCGCAGGCGTTCTTACTGGGTAGTGGGCTGGCCGGCATGGTCGATGCCGCGACGACGGGGGAACAGTTTCCGGTCGCGGACGCCCAGCGGGTAGCAGGCTGGCTACTCGTCGTGGTGACGATCAGGGCTTGTTTGGCCTGGGCCGGTGAGCGATTCGGTCAGCGGGCAGCCGCACAGACCATCACCCAGCTGCGGGCTTCCCTGCTGGATCATGTGAGTAAAGCCGGTCCGGCCGGCCTGGACGGGGATCGGGCCACCGCACTGACCGTGCTCGCCACCCGCGGCCTGAACGCGCTGGACGCCTACCTGGTGCGGTACCTGCCGCAGCTGTTGGCGACCTCGATCATCACCCCTGCGCTGCTGGTGGTCACCTTCACCCAAGACCTCACCTCGGCGATCCTGATGACGGTGACATTGCCGCTGGTACCGGTGTTCATGGCGTTGGTGGGCTGGACCACGCAGTCGCTGTCGGCCGCGCGCACCGTGCAATTGGAACGCCTCGGCGCCCAGCTGCTGGACCTGATCTCCGGCATTCCCACGTTGCGCGCCCTGGGCCGGGCCCGCGCTCAAGTGCGGCGGGTGCGCATGGTCGGGGAGAACTACCGGCGAGCCACCAACGCTGTTCTGCGGCAGGCGTTCCTATCCGGCCTCGTGTTGGAGCTGTTCACCACATTGGCGGTCGCAGTGGTAGCCGTCGGTGTGGGGTTGCGGCTGTTGCACGGCGGTTTGGACCTGCGGACCGGGTTGACGGTTCTGGTCCTGGCCCCGGAGGTTTTCCTCCCGTTGCGGATGGTGGGACTACACTTCCACGCCAGTGCCGACGGGGTGGCGGCAGCCAGCCGTGCGCTGGCCGTGCTGGACGAGCCTGTCCGGGCCGACGGTACGGCCCGGGTGGGTGCGGCGGTGACGGCGGTGCAGTGGGAAGACGTGCGGGTGCAGCGACGCGCCGAAGCTGCCCCCGCAGGGCTGACGGCGCGCGCCGACGCCGGCCGGGTGCTGGCTTTGGTCGGGGCGAACGGGTCAGGCAAGTCCACCGCTCTGGCCGTGCTACTGGGACTCCGCTCCCCCACCAGCGGAACCGTTTTGGTGCACACCGCCGACGGGCGCACGTACCGGCTGTCGGAAGTAGACCGGGCGCACTGGCAGCAGCTGTGCGCCTGGCTGCCGCAGTCACCGCTGATCCTGCCGGGGACGCTGGCGGACAACGTCGGGTTCGGGCTGCGCGGTGGTCCGCCGACCGCCGCCGAGTTGGATCACGTCGCGGTTCAAGCCGGGCTGGCCGAGGTGGTGGCCGAACACCCGGCCGGATGGGACCGGCCGGTCGGCAACGTGGGGTCGGGGTTGTCGGCTGGACAACGGCAACGGGTGGCGGTGGCCAGGTCACTGGTAGCGGTTCGACGCGGTGCGCAGGTGGTGGTGTTGGACGAGCCGTCCGCGCACCTGGATGCCGGCACCGAACACGTGGTGGCAGCGGCGATCCGGTCCGCCAGGCGGGCCGGGTGCGTGGTGGTGCTGGCCGCGCACCGTGAGCAGTTGACGGCATTGGCCGATCAGACTGTGCCCGTGACGGCGGAATCCCTGATTGCGGGTGGGCCGCGATGAACTCCACGAACGCGCTACGCCGCGTCGTTGCCGAACTTGAGCTGCCCACCAGCAGAGTCATTCTGGCTGTCCTGGCCGGATCCGGCGCGCTCGGCAGCGCGGTCGCGTTGCTGGCATGCTCGGCATGGCTGATCGCCCGCGCGGCGCAGCAGCCACCCATGATGGAACTGACCCTGGTGATAGTGGCGGTGCGCGGGCTAGGCATCGGCCGTGGACTGTTCCGCTACCTGGAGAGGTTGATCTCCCACGACCTCCCCTTGCGCGGGCTGGTGCACATCCGGGGACGCTGCTACGCGGCACTGGCCGGCGCGCCGACGCGAGTGGTCCTGGGATTGCGGCGCGGTGACCTGGTGGACCGGATGGGCACCGACATCGACACCCTTGCCGATGTGCTGGTGCGGGGGGTGTTGCCGTTCGCCGTGGCCGCCACCGTCGGCACCGCCAGCGCTGTGTTCAGCGGGATCGTGCTTGCGGAGTCCGGTGTGACGCTGGCCGTGGGGCTGCTGGTGGCCGGGGCAGTGGCGCCGTTGCTGGCTGCCCGGGCGGCCACACCCACACGCGCGCAAGCCGATTCGACGACCGAGGTGGTAACCCTGGCGCAGACGATGATCGAATCGGCGGCCGAGCTCGAGGTGTCCGGGGGGCGTCAAGAACTGCGCGACCAGCTGAATGATGCCGAACAGCGACGGGTCCGGTCCTTGGACCGAACCTCACGTTCGGTGGCAGGGGCGGCCGCGATGCAGGCACTGGCCGCCGGGCTCAGCGTGGTGGGGGCGTTCTGGTTCGGTGTTGCGGCGGTCCAGGCCGGCCGTTTGGACGCGGTGTGGCTGGTGGTCGTCACGTTGCTGCCGTTGGCGGCGTTCGAGACGACGCTGGCACTGCCTGCCGCGGCGGTAGAGCTGGTCCGCGGCGCCCGCAGCGCGACGCGGATAGCGCAGCTGCTGGACTCCTCGGCAACCGGTGAACAGCCGGGCGTGGGTCTTCCGGCTCGGACCGACCCGTCCCGTCTGGTCGCACACATCGATACCGGTTGGGACGCCACCGTTCTGCGTAGCTTCGATCTGGAACTGGACCTGCGCCTGGGAAGGTCATATGCCCTGGTCGGCCCGTCGGGCATCGGCAAGACGTCGCTGTTGTTGACGTTGGCCGGGCTGATCCCGGCTCGCGCGGGATCCGTGCGGCTGGACGGTACGGACGTGCGCCTGATCGACCAGCAGGAGCTGGCCCGGCTGGTCAACTACACCGCCGAAGACGCACATATCTTTGCCACCACCATCGGGGAGAATCTGCGACTGGCCGCCGGGCCGGTGCCGGACGAGGAACTCCTCGATGCGCTGCGGCGCGTTGGCCTCCGTTCGTGGCTTGAGGGGCTACCCGACGGGCTCGATACCGTGCTGGGATCGGGTGGAGTCGACATCTCCGGCGGACAACGTCGGCGGCTGCTGGTGGCCAGGGCACTCTTGACCGGGGCGCGGGTGTTGTTGCTGGACGAACCGACCGAGCATGTGGACGTGCCGGGGTCCAAGGCCCTGCTGAGGGACCTCGCGGCGATGTCGGGACGGCACCCGGGCCTGGGCAGGCCAGTCACGGTGGTGGTGGCAACGCACGCGCGAGAATGCCTGGAGCACTTCGACTTTGTGCTGGAACTGGGCGGCGACCTCTCCTCGGGAAGCACGTGGAAAGCCCCTCTCCCGATTCCTGACTCACCACACCGACCCTCGTACCCGACACGTCGGTCGGGGTAGCCTTCCGGTCGCGCACTGCTTAGTACTCGGAAAAGCCACCGGGCAGGTCGAGCGGCGGCGCTTCGTGCACCGTCACCCCGGTGACCCGGCCCGGCCGGCGATGCGTCGGCGGTTGGGCCTGCAGCCGGCTCACCAGTTCGGCCACCGCACCTCTGGGCCCTTGGGCAAGCACCTCGACCCGGCCGTCGTCGAGGTTCGTGGCCCGCCCGTCCAGCCCGAGTTCCCGGGCTTGCGCGCTGGTCCACCAGCGGAAGCCGACGCCTTGTACGTGACCGCGCACGAACACGGTAACGCGGGCCAACTCGCCGGCTTTGCTTTCCGCCCGGGAGCTGATGTCGGCATCTGCGTGTTCGTCCATGTCATGATTGTGCCGTAGATTCCGGTGGCAACTCAGCCCCAGGGAACGGCCGCGTCCCATCGCACCGGCCGTGGTCAGTGCATCGGTTTTCCTGGACCGGATGGTACCGCGACGATGTTCTGCTCGTTCTGGCTGTTCGCCGCCACCACGGCCCATATGACGCAGATGGGCCAGGTCACCAGCAGGCCGAACCCCACGGTGGGAATCAGGATGACGAGATCGACCAGAAGCATCACGAGAGCGCCCGTCACTGTCGAGTACAGCATTCCCAGTGGCCCGAACAGGAAGGCCAGTAAGAACGCCAACCCAACCGATTTTCGTTGTCCGGCCACGTTGACCGCCAGCGACTGGCTCACATTGATCACCGGGACGCCCTGGGTTTGAAAGCTTGGCGGCCCTCCAGGTGCCGCCTGCATCGGGTTGACCGGGTACGGCCCTGCCGGGCCTGCATACCCTGGGGGCTGTGGCGGCCGGGCCGCAGGATCCTCCCGCGGCTGCGGCACATAGCCAGCGGTGAGATTCGGCTGCTGGGGAGCCGGGGGTTGCTGTCGCACCTCGGGCACCCGCTCTCCGTCCGGGTTCTGCTCGTGCCAGGAGATTGACATAATCCTACCCCACTTCCACGTGTCCGCTTTTACCGATTGGCGGGAGTCTTGCACGCATCACGGGCCCAAGGAAGACTTCTACGTCACTGAAGACTCACTATGTAGAGCGACATTGCACCAGCCGCACCCGGCCCGGCTCTTCGAGGCTGTGCGGAAGGTGGTGCCACGCGCCTTGTCCCCGCAGTGTTCTCCCGGCCTCAGCTGCTCGTCCGGGTGGACGCCGGACGCCGCTGTGCCGGCATCTTGGCCCCTTTGGTGCGGTTGCAGCGCCAGCACAGCGTCTGGAGGTTCTCCGGCTGGCTGAGACCGCCCTTGGACACCGGCACGATGTGATCCACTTCGAGCAGCAAGTGCGGCTCGGCGGCGACAGAGACACCGCACTGCACGCACGTGTGGTTGTCGCGTGCCTTGATCCACTCGCGCAGACGAGCCGTCATGAGGGCGCGCTGGCCCGCAGCGGACTTCGCCCAGCGGATCTTCCGGGCAAGGGTCTCGGACAACGCGTCGAGCGTTGGGGTGTCAAGCTTGATGTTCACCGTCTGGCCGCTGTTGCCGCCCGCCGAGGTGTACTGGAACTTGTATTCCGGGTATGGCACTGTGATCGGCGACAGGTGGACACCCACCAGGCTCCAGAACTGCTTCGCGTACCGCTTGAGGATGAACCTGGGTGGCTTGATCATCGCCACGATCTGGGCCTCCCTCTGCTGTACGTTGCGCACGGCCTCCTCGAGGCGTGAGATGTCCTGAGCGACGCGTTGCACATCGGCCAGCGTCGCCTTGTCCGCCTTGATGTGGAAGTACTTCATGAGGTACTTGATCGGATCCACACTCGCGTTGCGAACCACCTGGAGCGATGCGTTATGGACGTTCGGGGCGTATTCGGCCACGTTGCGGTCGCGGCGTATTCTCCACACCGAGGTGTTCTCGAAGCTCGCCAAGTGCGCATACTGCCCGGAAGACGATGCCCCCAGCGTGAACGCTCCCTGCGCACGAATCTCGGCGACGTAGTTGACCACGTCATTGTGCTCAGCGATGACGGAGACGACCTGTGCGCGCAACGCCTGGAACTGTTCCGAGTTGAAGTAGCGGTCCTTGCGCACCTTCCAGATGATCGGGTTCGCGATCAGCACCAGCGCGAGCGCGATGACGGCAACAACCTCGTTGTCGGTTGCACTGCCGAGGACGGCCGGTACCCCGATCAGCAGCGTGATGAAGAGCGGCTTCGGCATATCGCGTCCTTCCCTGGCCGTTGTTCGGTTGCCTTTCTCAGTCGTATATCGGCTCTTCTTGATCGCGGGTGTAGGACATGTCGAGGGTGCAGATGCTGGTGCCGTGCTCGGTGGCGAGGGCGGCCAGGTGAGCGTCGGTGACGAGGTT
>PDWJ01016240.1_pt1 | contig 10210 bp, 4 predicted proteins | sample 1430881 | NCBI WGS metagenome assembly PDWJ01 (sample SAMN01162460, study PRJNA174530) | Oral metagenome, whole genome shotgun sequencing project. | biome: Marine environment; feature: Marine mammal; material: Swab sample of the gingival sulcus; isolation source: swab sample of gingival sulcus...
GCTGCCGGATCCGGAAAACGGCCAGCGGCTGTTGACGGCGGCCGTAAGATCAGACGGCAAACAGATCAAGCGGGAAAACATCTGGCTGTCCAAAACCCAGAACGAAGATCACTCCTGGAACCGGTGGGTCTGTCTTTTCGATGCCAATACCACCGGGTCGTATACGCTGGCCTACGAAGATATGGCAGCGGTGCCTCAACCCCCGGTCATTCAGCTGATTCCCGACCGCACGGTCACCGAAGGCAGCCAGCTGTCGTTTGTCGTGGAAGCCAGCGACCCCAACGGCACGATTCCTGCTTTGTCCGCGGCGCCATTACCAGTCGGGGCTCAATTTACCGATTCGGGTGATGGCAGCGCCATTTTTGATTGGACCCCCCAGGTGGGGCAGGCCGGAACCTATACACTTACGTATACCGCCTCAGATGACCAGTTGACCGCCAGCCGTCAGGCAGCCATCGTGGTTTGCTCCGTTAACGACACCGATCACGATTACCTTCCGGATGACTGGGAAATATCTCATTTTGGTGACCTGACGCGTGACGGCACCGGTGATGCCGATGGAGACGGTATCACGGATTTTGAAGAGTACCAGAACGGGACGGATCCCAACGTGGCCGATACCGGACCCAGCGTCCCCGGTATCATCTCTCCGGTGGATGGCGCCGAGGTATTCTCACGCCAACCCACCATCACCATTGACAACCGCACGGGCGGCGGGGACATTCGCTACACCTTTGAACTTTACGCTGACGGGGCCTATACTCAACTGGTGGTAGCTGATGACAATGTGACTCCCGGAACGGATACCACCCAGTGGGCCTTACCGGTGGCGCTTGAAGACAATGCGACCTACTATTGGCGGGTCCGCGCCGCAGGCGGATCATTTCGAAGCTTGTGGCGCGACGGCCGGTTTACGGTCAATACCGCAAACGATCCGCCAGCCCCGGTTGCGATCAGTTATCCGGCTGACGCCGCGCAAGTGGATACAGTGACCCCGACTTTGGAAGTGATCCATACGTCAGATCCGGACCATGATCTGGTCCTTTACACCTTTACCGTCTACACCGATCAAACCTTGACGCAAGTTGTTACGGCTTCACCGAACATTGTACCGGGTGAAGCCGGCGTCACGGCATGGACAGTTGATATCAACCTGACCGACGGAGAGAGTTATACGTGGCAGGTGACAGCTGCCGATACTCATGGTGCCACCCAGCTGTCCGATCCGGTTTCCTTTACCGTCAATCTTCAAAACCAGGCTCCGACAGCGCCTCAGATCAGCGCGCCGGCTGACCATGCGTATCTCACCGACTCATCCGTCGATTTGATTGTCACCAATGCAACAGACGGTGACGACGATACCCTGACCTACCGTTTTGAGCTGGATACGGTGCCGACCTTTGACAGCCCGGGGCTGCGAACCTTGGCGGCGGAACCGGAGGGAACCACCGCCACCCGCTGGCCGCTTACGGGCTTAATCGATGATACCACTTACTACTGGCGGGCCAGGGCCACCGACGGCATGGCGGCGGGGCCGTGGGCCGCGGGTACGTTTTTTGTCAATTCTCAGGATGAAACACCCCTGACGCCAGTGTTAAGAAATCCCGGCGATGGTGCCGTGGTGGGCGCGACGACGCCGGTCCTTCATGTCTTTCCGGCCGCTGATTCGGAAAAAGACCTTTGGTTATACCGCTATGAAGTATACGCCAGCGAGGACCTTGGTTCGCGCGTCGCACTTGGCGAAGCATCTGAACCGAACTGGTCGGTGTTTCCTGCCTTAACGGATCGCGGGGCCTATTGGTGGCGGGTGCAGGTGGAAGATACCGGTGGCCGCGTCAGCCCCTGGTCCAGCCCGGCGGCTTTCAGGGTGGACGAGCAAGGCGTCAACGCGTCTCCGTCACTTCAATTTAAAATCCCCGCCGCCCCCATCGCAACCACCAACGCGACCTTCACCCTTCAGTGGACGGATGAGGATACGGACGATGATGCCCGCATCGCTCTTTATTATGATACCAACCGTCAGGGAGCCGACGGCACCCTGATTGTGGAAGACCTTTCCGAAGGCGGCGATGGGGCCGATGACACCTATACCTGGAATATCTCCGGGCTGCCGGAGAGCACCTATTATATCTATGCCCTGATCCATGACGATGACAGTAACTTTACCACCTATGCCCCTGGCTCTGTAACGATCCTGCCCGGCACCAGCGATGATACCCCGCCCACCCTGCAGGTAACCCCGCCGGGTGGCTCTTATACGGTGGCCCAGAGCGTTACTCTCACCGCGGATGAGCCGGCCAATATCTACTATACCCTTGATGGTACCGACCCCACCACCAGCTCAACCCTTTATGGGGATGCCATTGCCATCAGCGAGAATACCACCCTGAAATGCCTGGCCGTGGATCCTGCCGGCAATGTCAGCGACATCGTCACTGAAATTTACCGGTTCGGTCTTCCGGCATTACACGTGCAGGTTTCTACCAGCCAGGGACGGCAGCTGCCCGATGTCTGGGTGTATGCTTTCACGGAAGCGGAGGCCTATACCGGGCAGCATCAGACCACCGACAGTAATGGGACAGCGGTCTTCAATCCAGACGCTTTCAGCAATGGTAACTATAAATTCAGGGTGGATTATCTGGGCAGCTATTTCTGGTCTGAGGTCGTTCCTCTGCCGGCAACGCAGACGCTGGCGGTGATCATCGAAGAAGCGACCGTCGATGTGAGCGTTACCAGTGCCGGATCACTGGCCGCCGGTATCCGGGTCTATCTGTTTTCGGAAAGTGGCGTTTATCTGGGGACCTGTCAGGTCACCGATGCCAATGGTCAGGTTTTTTTCGACCTGCCCACCGGTCACACGTATACCTTCAGGGCGGATATTCTTGGCGGTCAATACTGGAGTTCGGCCAGTGAGATTGTGGCAGGTGGTCCCAACACCATTGCCGTGGATGCCGGCGGGGGGCGCCTGCAAGTGCGGCTACAGGAAGATCCGGACACCCCTCTGGCTGGGATTCGCACCTATCTGTTTACTGCCGCAGGCAGCTATTTTGGACAAAACCAGGTGACCGATGATGCCGGAGAGGTCTTTTTCGATGTGCCGGCTGGGGAGTTTGTCGTGCGGGCCGACTATCTCGGCGCTCAGTTCTGGACGGAAGCCATTGCCTTTACCACCGACACGACGATTGCCCTGTCGATTCCCCATCAGGATGTCACCGTGACGGTCGACTCTGTTTATATCGATGACATTCAACCGCTTGAAGGTGTCAGGGGGTATCTGTTCAGTGAAGCGGAGGTCTATCTGGGCCGGTATCAAACCAGTGATGCCGCGGGCAGCCTCACCTTTCATCTGCCCCAGAAACCCTGCAGGATAAGGGTCGATTATATGGGGCGGCAATACTGGTCGGAGGTGTTTACCTGGACGAATCCCACCGTTCGACTGGCGCTTGCCGATGCGCAAATAACTTTGACCGGCGCTGGTTCTCCGGTGGTCAACCGAAATGTCTACGTTTTTTCACCCAGTGATACGTATCTGGGACGTGTCAAGGCCACGGATGAGAATGGGCAGGCCACGTTCCGGCTGCCGGAAGGTGACTACAAGTTCCGCGCCGATCATCTGAGCAGTCAATACTGGAGTGATGAAACATTATTGACCGCTCACCTGGTGACGCCGGTGGGTATCTCCGTTGGCGGGGGCAACTTTACCCTTACCGCCCAGAAGGCGGCCGGAGACCCGCTGGTTGGTGTCAATTGCCATGTGTTCAATGATACCGACACCTACCTGGGATTGAACGGCGCCACCAATGAAACGGGTGAGGTCTCTTTCGATCTTGGCAGCGGGTTGTACAAATTCCGGATTGATTATCTTGGGTCGCAGTTCTGGAGCGATGTGGTCGATGTGCCCAGTGAGTTGTCATCCATCATCACCATCGCGCATGAAACCGTGGATGTGTCGGTGATCAGTGCCGGCGTTCCGGCTGATGAGACCCGTGTTTATCTGTTTACCGAAAACGGGGCCTATCTGGGGCAATACAAAGAGACCGATGGCAACGGTCAGGTTTCGTTCTTGCTACCGGTGGATCACCCCTATCAGTTCCGGGCCGACATCATGCAAGATCACTACTGGAGCGACCCGGTCACGGTTACATCCAGCGGGGCCAATTCGGCGGCCATAAATGCGGGTGGCGGCGCCTGGGAGGTAACGGTGCGAGAAGCGTCCAGCATACCACTCGCGGGTGTCAATGTCCATCTGTTCAACCAGGACGGCAGCTATCTGGGAGCTTCCCAGGTTACCGATGCGGCGGGTGCGGTGACCTTCGACGTGCCCCAGGGCATTTATAAGGTCCGAGCCAGCTATATGGGATACCTGTTCTGGTCAACCGATACGGCGGTAAGCGGGAACCTGAGCACCGCGCTGGATATTCCCCACCAGCCGATACAGATCACCGTGACCGGTATCCTTCAGGGTGTGGCAGAGCCATTGCCCGGTCTCCGGGTCCATGTGTTTAATACGACGGATGCCTACACGGGGGTTGACAGCGTTACGGATGCCAATGGTCAGGTGATCTTCAATCTGCCCTTAAAAGACTACAAGGTGCGGGTGGATTATCTGGCCGAACACTACTGGTCCGCCCCGTTCAATGGCGCCAATGCCACCGTCGATATCGATATGGCCAATGTCAATATCACCGTCACCGGCGGCGGGCTGCCGCGGCCCGGGATCAATGTCTATGTATTCTCAGCCGCGGACACCTATTTGGGGCTTACCCAGGCAACGGACAGCAGCGGGCAGGCCCAGTTCACGTAGGTAATTGAGGCGGGCGCGACCCATGATGCCATCATATCCGTGGGGGGCGGGACCTTTTCTTTTTCCGTTGAAAGCTCCCCCGGGGTTCCCCTTGCCGGCGCGCGCGGTTTTGTCTTTAACGGGTCCGATGCGTATATCGGGCTGTCTGGCACCACGGATGATAATGGTGAGATGTCCTTTGATCTGGGTGACGGTGATTTCAAGTTCAGGATCGATCATCTGGGCTATCAGTTCTGGAGCAACGTTTATACGGTTCCTGGCACCCTGTCCGGGTCATTGAACCTGAATCAACAGGATGTCGTCGTCTCCGTGGAGGGGTTGTACCAGACACCGGAACCCCTTGAGGGCCTGAGGGCCTATCTGTTTACCCCCGGCGGAACCTATTTGGGAACCTATCTGGTGACCGATGCCGCCGGGCAGGTGGTCTTTAACCTGCCGGATCAATTGCGGTTACGATCAATCAGGGCAAAGCCGTCGTTCATGTCCAGCGTTTGGGTGCGGATGTGGAAGGTGCCCGGGTCTATCTGTTCAGCGAAGATGATACCTATCTTGGCCGGCATGAAACCACGCCGGCCGATGGCCGGGTGGAATTTATCCTGCCCGATCGCCCGTTTAAATTTCGGGTGGATCAAAGCGGCACCCAGACCTGGAGTTCGCTGGTCAGTATTCAGCCCGGGATGGATACAACCGTCGCGATTGAGTTGAATTAGGCGGTCAACGCGTCGATTTTCAAATGGCATAAAGCATTACGATGGGATCGTATGCGGACTGTTTCTGGTCGTTACGGCCATCTTTAGCGGGCTTGTGACCAGCGTGGTTGCGGCCCAGGAAGCATCAAAGATCCCGGAAGCCGCAGGTGAACCTGGCAATCAGATGTCCAGGCTGTGGATCACTGCGTCCGCAGCGGTGCGTCAGGTTAAAAGCCATCCATCCGTCGTGCTGGTCGATATTCGCGATCCCGGCAGCGTGCACCAGGTTGGCATTCCCGGCGCATTGAATATCCCGCCCCACTTCATCAGGACCAAACAGCACCTGAAGCAAAGCACCTTGATTCTGGTGGGTGAGGGATATGGCTACCGGTTGGCGCTTAACACCTGTGTCGCATTGCAGAAGGCCGGTTTCAATGCGCGTGTTCTTTTCGGCGGCCTTCCGGCCTGGCGGGCCGCCGACGGCCCGGTGGAGGGCGACCTGACGGCATTGGCACAATACCAGTATATACCGCCGTCGGCTTTTCATATTGATTTGGCCGATGGCTTGATTTTACCCATCCGTTCAATGCCGGCTGATGTGGATAAAAAAAATGATCTCCAGGGCGTTATCTGTTTAGATATGAAAGCCGCGCCAAAGGAATTGGCAAAACAACTGGAGGGCGTGAATCGCAAAATGAAAACCCAGGTGTATCAAACACCGGTTGTCATTGATGCTGTCCCTGGAGGACCCGGGGTAATGGATGCAGCGCTGACTGAAGCCGGCATCGGCAATGTGCGCTGTCTCAAGGGCGGTATGGCCGCTTATCAACAGCATCTGGGCAATATTAAGCGGCTTGGCAAATCCCGGGACCAACGGCTGATGGTCTCAGGCAATCAGCTGCCGTGTGCTGAAGAAATAAATAAACAGCCGACTATAAATCAATGACTTTTACAAATGGAGAGACACTATGACAGCACAGCCTTTATTTGACAGAAGGTCATTCATATCCTCTTTCAGCTTTGATTGGATATGCCGATCATTTGGCCGTGTCTCTTTCTGCCGTCAGTTTTTGATATCAGTATTGACCCTATTGCTATTGATGTTTGTGGCCAACTCAGCAGAATCAGAAACATATATATATAATAATATTACCAGTGATACGACTTGGACATTGGCAGGCAGTCCGTATATCATAAGCGATTGTCAAACGATACGAGTGCGTCCCCAGAACCCTGGCGATCCGATGGTCACACTGACCATTGAGCCTGGTGTTGAAGTATTGTTCGGACCACCGAGTGAATGCATGGAGGCAACGCTGATAATTGGCGATACCGATCCCAACCTTCCTGCCACCTTGATTGCCCGGGGAACGAGCGAAGAAAGGATTCGATTCAACGCTGTTAACTCCCCCTTTTATTATGAAAAAGGTTTTGACCCTTTTCATAATACCGGGCTGAAAATATTAGAATCATCTACTAGTAATAGCGCTCTCGAATATTGTACGTTTACGAATGTTCAGGTAGGAGTCGAGGTTAGAAATACGAACCCTTCCATACAGTTTAATGAATTTATCAATAATTCCAGCGCAATTAGATTGAGCAGTGCCAATGCGACAATATATTCAAATACCTTAGAGAATAACTATGTCGGGGTGGATATTGTTAGCAGCGATCAGTCTACCATTGAATGTAATAATTTTTTCGGAAATTCGGATAGTATCAGATTTCAAGATAGAAGCGAACATACTACAATTGTTAACAATTCTTTTTCTTGTACAGGAGAAAGGGATTGCATAGCGGTTTATTGCGGTGAAGAAGGGGGGTGCCTGCTAACTTGTGATGATCTATGTTCCGACAACTGTGAGCCAGGGTGCGAGAAATGTCTTCATTGCTGGTCGATTAACGCGTCAAATAACTATTGGACGCAAGCAAATCCTTATAACGCAAGTAACGTGAATATCCTGCCGCGACTTTCAAGTTCGCCATCCTGTGTGCCCGAGATAAGCAACGTACCTCCCAATGCTCCTGAGATTCCCGATCCAGCCGATGGCTCCACGAACATTGGTGGTAGTTGGGAGGGGCGATGGCGTACGGGCATATCCTGGCAGTGCACTGATCCGGACAGTGGTGATATTCTGAACTATTCATTGAGTTTGGGTGAAACTCCGGATAGTTTAGCTTTGATTACAGATGAGCCTTTAAGGGATCCAAACTATGAGGCCTACAATTTACGGCCAGAGACCACCTATTATTGGCAGGTTATCGCAAGGGATCAGCGTGATGCTGAAACAACGGGTCCAATTTGGCACTTTACCACCGCCGCTTCTCCCATCGATCTATATCCCAGCGTAATTTCATGGACCCCGGAAACAGGTATCCTTGGAAACGACCGAATAGGGTTCACAGCTGATATTCAGAAAACCGGCGAGGGATCCATCGGCAGATATTGTCGTGTCGATTTTTTGATCGACGGAGAGAGCATCGGGTATGACACCGTTCATCCAACAACAGGATTTGATGCCAATGGTGTCGCTCAGGCAACCCGTTACTGGGATGCAAAATGGGGCCAACACACAATTGAAGTTGTTGTGGACAGCTTGTCTCGAATTGATGAATCAAATGAAACCAACAATAATCTGTCCGCATCATTGCCCGAAATCATTGATCCTGCTCCTCCGGTTCTGGATTCGAGCAATCCGTTAGCCAACCAGCATCTTCAGGCGGCCAGCACGGTCAGCCTAACGTTGCGCGATGTCCACGGAGAGATAGATGTCGCCGCAGTTCGAAACACCATTGCCGTAACAAGGGATGGCGACAGCATCGACGGGGTAGTCACGGACGTGACAACGGATGGCAACACCACGTTCACCTTCACGCCCACAGATTCACCCTTGCCGGATGGCGATTACACGGTCAATTTTTCAGCTGTTGATACAGCCGGCAATACCGGCGACACGACACTGACCTTCACCGTGGATTCCGTTGCCCCATCAGCGCCTCAGGTGGATCCGGTCACTTCGCCCACCCACAATGCCAGCCCCCTCATTACCGGCACCAAGGGTGCGTATGATGCCATATGGCTAACTGGGCAGATGGTCGTTGCTCACACCATGGGCACCACCTGGCAATGTCATGCGCCGTTAGAAAGCGGTCCGAATACGTTGGTTTTTACGGCTCGTGATCGAGCTGGCAACGAAGGGCCACCCGCCGAAGTAACGATTGTGTTTGACGATATTTCACCCTTGCCAGTGGATACCCTGACGGTAAATGGTGAACGGCTATGACGAAGCGGTCCATGGAGATATTTATCAATACCGGATTTTCATCGCGACGGCGCCATATGCTAATGTGTCTGGTCTGACACCGGTGGCCACCGTTCCCAGTGGACATTTTACCTACAATGCAGAGGGTCTGATTCGCAACACCGCGTATTGGTGTGCAGTGGTCGCTGTCGATAACAATGGAAATTTCCGGGAAGATGTCACCCCGGTGACCGCAACGACCACAGACGTGAACGCTCCCGAGGAAGTGGGCAATTTCAGGGTTCAGACCTTTTCCGATCATCTGATTTTTACCTGGACGGCATCAGTAAACAGCTCTGGTGATCTGGTTGGGTACCGGGTCTATTTCAATGGTGCGGCTACGCCGGTTGAATTGCCCCCTGCCACCCTGACCTATGAAGCCACCGGTCTGTCACCGGCCAGTGTCTATCCCATCCGGGTCACCACCTTTGACGAGACCGGCAACGAAAGCAGCGGCAGAACCCTGATCGGTTACACCTGGCTTCCCAATCCGGCCCATCTGACCCCGGAACCTCTCAGCGCCATGGTTCGCCTGACCTGGAGCGCGGTTGAGCCGACCAGCTCGCTTGCGCGCTACAATGTTTACGTCAGCCCGGACAATTTCTCCTCGGTGGAAGGGATGACGCCAGCTGTGACCACCAGATCAACCACGGCCAATGTGACGGGCCTGACCAATGGCACCCCTTACCACTTCGCGGTAACCGCCGTGAACCGGTCCTGGGGGATGGACCCGGTGGTCTCCACCGTAACCGCCACACCCCAGGCCGACACCGAAGGCCCGGCCATTACCGGTGTCCAGATAAACGGCAGCCCGGCAACCAATGGCATGACCCTGACGGCATCGGCCATCATTTCTGCCAGCGTAATCGACCAATCCGGTGTCAGCCGAGTCATTTTCAGCGTTGATGGCAGTCCTGTCCAGACCGATTTCAATGCCCCGTACAGCGCCTATTGGGACATTGCCTCTTCCACGGACGGGGCTCATACCCTTGTCGTCACCGCTTTTGACACCCTGGACAACGAAGCATCTCTTTCCTTTGCCCTCAATATTGCCCTGGCTGTCCCGGCGGCGCCCACCATCTCCCAGCCGGCCACCGGTATTGCGGTCAACGATCCGGCTGTCACCGTGGCTGGCCAGGCCGAAAAGAATGCTGAGGTGCTGTTTTACCGGAATGGATCACCAACCGGCCAGACCACCACAGCCGATACGGCCGGCAACTACTCCAGGACGGTGACGCTGGCCGAGGGGGTCAACCATATTTTCACCTCGGCCCGCAATCGCGCTGGTGAGGGGCCCCTTGGCAATGAAGTCATCATCACATTGGACACCCATCTGCCCGATTCACCCACCGGCCTCCTGGCCACATCCCAAAGCAGCGGAACCATCCGGCTTGGCTGGCAGCACCCGGCGGAAC
>PDWJ01005619.1_pt1 | contig 10207 bp, 12 predicted proteins | sample 1430881 | NCBI WGS metagenome assembly PDWJ01 (sample SAMN01162460, study PRJNA174530) | Oral metagenome, whole genome shotgun sequencing project. | biome: Marine environment; feature: Marine mammal; material: Swab sample of the gingival sulcus; isolation source: swab sample of gingival sulcus...
CCATGGCTGCCAGAGGTGTCAACCCGCTGGTTGCAATTCAAATGGCTTTAACAAAACAAAATTTACCCCACGAACGATCGTAGGGGGTGAGTAGTTACAAAAAAAGGATAATTTTTAACCATTATTCCACTTGATTCTTTCAAGTAACCCCGCAAAGTCGGGAACTAGCTGGGCTCCAGGCACAATGTTTAATCACAGAAGTGAACCTCTTGTGTTTTGTGGATGACCCTTGGAACCTTTTTTAAAGCCGAACGGCACGTCTGGTCAGCAGAGTTTAATCGCAGAGGCGAACTTCCCCGCTATACAGGCAACTTCCCCAGCAGAATTGGTCTACCAGAATATTCTGCGCTCTTTTTTCCCTAGAAAAACGTCCAGGAGAATTGCGTCTTTTTGATGCAGCACCTATGAGTGCCTCGCTGTGACTTTTTTTCTCATAGATGAAAGAAAAAATTCTCAACCCCAAATCAGGGAGTGAAACCATGCTCCCCGCAGGGGTAGTGTTGTTTCCCTCCCTGATGCAAAACAAACGAGGAGGAAACAGCATGTCTGAAAACTTTTCAGAGACAGTAGAACAGATTAATGCAAGGCTTCGGAGCTTTGGTTCTGAAGCGGTGCAGCAGGTGATGTTCAAAGACAGAGATGGCAAGGTCATCGGCCAGATAAGATACGGGTTCAAGCCCCAGTACGTTTTTGATGCGGTCAATGAAATCCTGCAACCTGAGAACTGGCGGTATGAAATTGTGTCCAAAGAAATTTTTGATTTCCAGGCAGTTGTGGAGGTGAAGTTATTCATCCGCATTGCAAACGAGTGGCTATGCAAGGGCTCACAGACAGGGCAGATGAACATTGTGAAGAAAAACGTTGGTGATGCCTATAAAGGGGCCGTTACTGACGCGATTCAGAAGTGTTTTTCGCTCGTCTCTATTGGTTCTGATGCCTATCGGGGATTGCTTGAGGATGTATATAAAAGCGGTTCTGCAGACAGGCCTCTGGTAACCAGAAACCAGGCTCGGCCACAAAAGCAAAGACAGAGACCTGCTGGAAACAAACAGCAACAAGACAATCAATCCAACCAACAGAAGAAACAACAGGAATCAGCTCAACAGTCCCCACAAAACCAATCCGGTCCTCACCTGGCCGGTGTTAACTATCAGCGGCAGAATGGAAGACTTATTGCCACTGGAGATACCTTCAACAAGAAAGAACTGCTGAAGGCGGAAGGCTTCAGGTGGGATGGAGCTGAAAAGAACTGGTACAAGGAGGTGGCCGTACATTAACGGTTTCTTTTAACTCAACAAAACACCTTACCCAATGAGGGAGTAATACACTTTCCCTCTGGGGATATCCGTGTGTTCTCCCTCGACTTACTTAAGGAGAACAAACATGGATATTCGAAATACCCTGCATAACAGCTTGCAGCTGCTTTCAAAGCAGCACACCGAAGAACCCCTTGGAGACAGACGGAATTACCTGGGTGCATCCGATATTGGACATTGTCCCCGTAAGGTGATTCTCGAAAAGATCTCTCCAAAGGTACATGACCTGACTACCCTGCTCCGTTTTCAACGGGGACACATGGCCGAAGATATTGTAGCCGCAGCATTTACCGCAGCCGGTTTCAGTAATTTTGAGCGACAGGTGGAGGTGGATATCTCCACAGACAAGCTCCCGGCCCTGGTGCATATCGACTTTGTTTTCACGGCTCAAAAAAAGAAAATCAAATCCATCCTTGAGGTAAAGGCCGGAAAGATTCCAGATCAGCCGTACAGCTCCTGGGAATCGCAGTTGTATCTGCAGCTGGGAGCCCTGGCAAAGAAATATCCTGATTATACGATCAAAGGAGCTGTGTTATCCCTTGATCTCAACGAAGGTGACGTCGGTTTCTTCAACGGCTACACCCCGCAGGATTCACTTTATGAAGGATTGGTCCGACGGGCTGAAACTATCTGGAAGGATTACCAGCAAAGCCTGAAGGGCCAAAAGATAGAGCTGAAGACAGAGCCGGGGCCGCTTTGTGGGTTTTGTAACCATATCAGGACATGCCCCCGGTTTGCAGCGGACGATATCCCTGAAATGGATGGTTACATCACAGAATTTCAGGAACTCAGGGAACTGGAGAAAAAGTATAAGGAGAAGGTTGCCGCTCAGAAAAAAATACTGCTCACGATGGTTAATGGCAGGGGAAATTTCAGAGCAGGTGGCTATCTCCTTAAAAAGACAACTCGTACACGTCAAAACCTGGATATGACAAGCCTTAATCAATTTTTATCCGATAACGGTACGTCGATATCTGAGTTTCAGAAGCCGTCCTCTTTTTCCTTTCTGGATATCAAAAAGGCTCCAAAGGAAATACATCAAACTCATTAATCGTTTTTACCTAACCCAACCAGGGGAACCATTCCCCACGGTGGGGATCTCCATGTTCTCCTGGTCTACTATCAATACAAGGAGAATCATCATGCAAAAAACAACTCTGATCGGCAATCTCGGCAACGATCCCGAACTTCGGGACGCAAACGGCACCCCAGTATGCTCATTTTCCGTGGCTACCACCGAGCACTGGAAAGATCAACAAGGGAACAAACAGGAAAAAACCGAGTGGCACAGGATCGTCGCCTGGGGAAACCTGGCTAATATTTGTGCAGAGTACCTTGGTAAAGGCTCCAAGGTCTATATCGAGGGAAAGAACAAAACCCGTAAGTGGACGGATCAAAACAATGTAGAGCGCTACATTACAGAGATCCATGCCAGAGAAATGGAGATGCTTGGAAGTGCAGAAGGCGGCAATGGAAACTCGGGGAATCAAGTTCCTCCGAGCTACCAGGAAGATGTGCCCTTCTAAAAACTGAGCTTTTCTCAATAAATAAAGAAAACCCGGAACCAGGCTTTGAGCCTGGCCGGGTTTTCCCATTATCTGACTACTTTTCATAAGGAGCAATCATGGCAAGACTCGCATCCAAGGCAAAAGCAGGTTTTTATCCAACTCCGGATAAGGTATGCGACCTGCTCTATGTAAAACTCAAAATAGAACAAGGTGCGCGGCTGCTTGATCCCTGTTGCGTTAAAGGCAAAACCCTTTTCCGTCTGGGAGATAGAGCCGTCACCTATGGAATAGAACTCGATCATCAGCGGGCTCAGGAAGCACGAACCAGGCTGCATAAAGTCATCTGGGGTGATGCGTTGACAGAAGTTCGTATCAGCCCGGCGAGTTTCAACCTGCTGTACCTCAACCCTCCCTATGACACTGCCCTTGCTGCAGATGGTAAAAAAAAGCGCATGGAGGAGCAGTTTCTCAGGAAGTACATGGGAAACCTGGTACAGGATGGATATCTGCTGTTTGTTATTCCGTATTACGTGCTAAAGCATTGCGCAAAACCGCTGTCCCGGTATTTCAAAGACGTGCAGGTTTTCAGCTTTCCAGAAAGTGATTTTGGGTGCTTCAAGCAGTGTGTGGTTATCGGTCGTAAACGGAAACTGGTCCCGAAAAAAGAAGCTCAAGATACCCAGGAATACCTTGCAGAGTTTGCAACCCTGCTGCCGGAATTCTTTCTCTCTGCCGCTCCTTCTATGGAGGAGATGCCAGAGATCTCAGTCCCTGCAGCACAAGGCCCGTTAAAAACCTTTCAAGGTACAAAAGTAGATCCTTTTGAGGCAATACCACTCATCAGAAAGGCCGGGATTATGTATGGTGTTCTTGATGAGCTGGCTCCACGGAAAAACAATCATATTAGACCATTAAATCCTCTGGAAAATGGTCACATGGCCCTTATGCTGGCCGGTGGCTATATGAATGGTGCTGTCCAAAAAGACGGTCGACAACTGGTGATAAAGGGCGTGGTTGATAAGTCGGAGGAAATCGTCAAGACAAGCGGCGATGGTTCCGGCAGCGGTACGATCACGACCAGGGACCAGTACAAACCGACGGTGAAGGTCATTGACCTGCAGGCAGCAGAAATATTTACCGTTCAATAAGGAGGGAGTATGCATTATCTCACTGTAAAATGCCTTGGATACCTCACCTACTGTGACGCCTTGATTGCCCGGCAGACTGGTAGTGAACTCCAGGCCTTTCTTTTCAGCATTATTGGAACACCCTCGCATATACAGGCGACATCAGCTGTTTTGTTCGGCGGAGAATCCTGCCGGGTAAATCAGAACGAGGAGCCTGCATTGAATCTTACATTTTCCACTGGAAACATCCGTATCTTTCGGAATCGTAAGGTCGGTAACACGGTGAACAAAATCCTGATCACCCCCGGCTATTTCCTGGAAAAGAAGCAAACAGCAACCATCGTTTTTGGCTCGAACCTGTCCACTGTTCAGGACCGGGCTTTTTTGAGCGTTGACGCTGCTACAAGTATTCCGCTCAAACCTGAGTGGCAGAGCTGGTTATGGGATGAGATCCTGGAACCTGAAAAACTTTTCTCCTTCGGGGGTGAAGACCTTCAGGAGGCCTATCTTATCACATGGCCCGATGATGCCAGGCTGGAAGAGCAGATACTGGAAGGGATAAAGCTGAAGTATCTCGATTAACAAATTTCCTGATAAAGGGGAGATGAACACTCCCCTGACGGGAGCATTGTTTATCTTCTCTGTAACCAAAGAGGATAAGCAATGACAGACGTTGACACTCCTGTAGAACAGGAGAATAAAGCCATTAAGCTGGCTGCTTTCCTGGATGATTGGGGCGATGTCCTTAAAACCCAGGTAATTGAGAATATGGACCCGGTCTATAACCCAAAGTCTGAGGATGACTGGGACAAAGCAGCCAGGGAACAACTGAACAATCTTGTCCGGCCTCCGTTTGAGTCCCAGACTCAGCGGGGCATTTTACCGGTGGCAAGATCACTGTACAAGGAAGACTATAAGGCAGCCACCCTGGTTGGCGAGATGGGGACGGGAAAGACCTTCATGGGACTTGCCGTAGCTTATTTGGATCCAAAGCCCAATAAGCGTATTTGTATCCAGGCCCCAGGTCATCTGGTCAAGAAGTGGATCAGGGAGGCTCAACAAACCATTCCCAATGTTGTCTGCGTTAATCTCAACGACAAAAGCCTGTCCAGCCTTATTGCCCATAAGCAGGAAGTAAAGAAACCTGCTGGTATAGAAGTGTGGGTGATTGGCAAAGAACGGGCAAAACTTCATTTTCAACGGAAAAAACAGACGGTCTTTTGTTGTGGCGGCATCGAGAGTTGCCCGGAATGCGGAAAACCCATTGAGCCAACTGAGAATAACCAGACACCTGTCTGTGAGCATTGCCAGGCTCGAATGTGGTCTGCAGACCGGGATAAGGTGCGGCGTTACGCCAAGGCTGAATTCATCAAGCGATATCTGCCTAAAGGTTTTTTTGACCTGCTTATATTGGATGAACTCCATGAGCTGAAAGGAGGCGGTACTGCCCAAGGTCAGGCCATGAGTTGCCTGACTACCCGTGCCCGTAAAGTCCTGTCTTTGACTGGAACTTTGATGGGCGGCTATTCGCGCGATTTGTACTACATCCTCTGGCGGATGTTCCCGTCCAGGATGGTGCAGGATGGCTTTCAATATGGCAGGGCAATGCAGTTTGCGGAACGCTATGGAGTTATCGAGCGAACCTATGACAGCGAGGATATTGCAGCCAGCCTGAACGCCGCCAGCATAGGAAGAAAAATCGGCAGATCCAGGACGAAGGAATCTCCTGGAGTCTCCCCGCTTCTTCTACCTGATCTGTTGCTGGAACGATCTGCCTTTGTACGGCTGAACGATATCAGCGACGAGCTGCCGGACTATGATGAAATCATTGTGCCGGTGGAGATGGCAGATGAACAGCGGGATGAATACCACCGCTTATCTGACGATCTTATTACCGCTACACATAAGGCCCTGGCCAGGGGTGATATGCGGTTACTGGGGAAGATGTTGCAAGCCCTGCTTGCTTACCCTGACGGTTGCCGGAATGCGGAGTGCGTCACCCTGGAACAAAACGGTGTAGAAGAGGTCGTCGGCTATGCTGAGCCTCTTGATATTGAGCTGTTACCCAAGGAAGAACATCTGATAAAAATCCTTCAGGCTGAAAAGCAGGAAGGACGTAAGGTAGCTGTCTTTCTTGAGCATACCGGTACAAGGGATCTTCTCCCAACACTTACTGAAAAACTCACAAAACACGGTCTTTCTCCTCTAGTACTTCGCAGCCAGGCCGTAAAGCCTGAGCACCGCGAAGAATGGTTGAAGGTGCAGATAGCAACAGGCATGTATGATTGCCTGCTCGCTAATCCCAATCTGGTGAAAACCGGGTTGGACCTGCTGGACTTTCCAACCATCGTCTTTTTCCAGTGCGGTTATTCTGTATTCACACTCAGACAGGCAAGCCGCAGGTCATGGAGGATCGGTCAGGACAAACCGGTTCGGGTGTTTTTTATGGCGTATGCAGGCACAATGCAGGATCAGGCCCTTTCGCTTATGGCGCAGAAGATGGAGACGTCTCTTGCCGTGGAAGGTGAGCTGTCCGACCAGGGGCTCGCAGCGTTGTCTAAATCAGAAAACTCCATGGTGTATGAGTTGGCCAAGGCATTAACCGGTCAACAGTCTACCGAGAGTATGACCGATGCCTGGACCAGGTATAAACAGCAATCGCTTGTTGCTGGTCTTGCCCTGGATGATGCTCAAGAGGTAGAGGAAACAACGACCACAACTATCCAGACAACCACAACCATGACCTCCGCTGTCGGCAGTACTTCTATCACGCATGAATACGTTGTGCGTGGGAGAGTGCAGATTAGGAATGCCGGCGCAGTTGTCTTTGTCAATCGTAATCGCTTCGATCTTCAGGACGGTCACGTCTTCTGGAATGGAAGAATAGTCGGTTGGTATGACAGGCACGGTTGTGGAGAGATCAATAAAAAACCGATCCGGATTTATCGGCCAAAGCAATCCAATTGCTATCTGCTGGCCGAGGTTCGATCACAACAAGCAGCATAATCCCATTAACCAGGGGCGAGTCAGCTCCTGAGAGCAGCTTGCCCCTTTTCAATTATTAAGGAGGTAAGCCATGGGACGAATAAAGCCTGAACGTAAACAATCCTGTCTTTTCTGCTCACGTAAAGAGGCTGAGATGCCGGTCTATTCCTGCTGTCTGGGAAGGATGGGAATCTGCCTTGAGTGTGCAAAAAAAGCGATCATTGCGTTAGAGGAATATCAGGCCAAACAACTCGCTGAAGCAAAGGGCTAAGGTCCGGCCCTCAGCACAACCCTATAACCGGGGAATCATATTTCCCTGGCAAGGGCATTGGTTCCCCTTTTCTATTTGGAGGATCAACCAATGCTCTATATCAAAGAAAAAAACGGCCAATACAGACAGGCCCCTGAAGACAGGATATTTGCAGAAGCAAACAACATCTGCATCTCCCGACTCGAGCAAAGAGAAAGGATAAGCTCTTCCCATGATGCGATCCAGGCCATGGAATGGAGAATGCGCCAATATCAGGTGGAGGTTTTTGCCTGCCTTTTTTTGTCATCATCGCATTCCGTTATCGCTTATGAGGAGATTTGCTTCGGGACGATCAACGTAAATGCTGTTTACCCGAGAGAGGTTGTGAAAGCTGTTTTTCGTCATGATGCAGCTGCCGTGATTTTTGCGCACAACCATCCTTCCGGAGCATCAACACCAAGCAAAGAGGATATTGCGTTAACCAAAAAGCTCAAGGAGCTTCTGGAGCCATTACAGGTGCGGGTTCTTGATCACCTGGTTGTCGGCAATCAGATCACGTCTTTTGCTGATCATGGCCTGTTAAACTGATTATTCCCTTTAACCAGGGGCAACTCTGCCCCGGTGGGGACTTGCCCCTTTTTTTATGAGGCAAGATATGCAAACTGCAGAAGCTACCCATCCAGTAATTGCCATAGCACCCCAGAAATTGGTCAGCGACCAGCTGCTCAACGAAGTACACGGGGAAGTCCTTTTTATCCGTACTGCATATGCAACCACCATCTGTCAGCGTTCTGCCAGGAACATGAACCAGCACATTATGGATTGGTTTGCGATGGCAGGTACCGAACATGCCAGTTTCATTGCCGGTAACATGTCGGAAAATGGTGGCTGGTTTCAGGTCGTCACCAGAGACCAGGCTATAGAGCTGATTGCAACATGGATTTTCAACGAGGCAATATGATGGGCAAAACAAACAACAATGGAATGTTTCAATCAAAGCATTACCGAGTCGGCGACAATCTACATGGAGCCTTTTCCGAAACATATACCACCCTTGAAGCCGCCAGGCAGCAACGAGAAGTATTCATCTCTGAGGCAATAGAGAGACTTCATTGCAGCTCGCTGTCACCTGAAGAAGCACGGTCGCTCGCCGAGGACTGGTATTGGGTGTGCGATGATAATGAGAAGATAATTGACTGACCAAACATAGAAACCGATCGGTGCAGCTCAAAAGCCTGTACCGATATCCCTCAACAGGGGCAACATACAGCCCCGGTGGGGGGAGATGTGTCTTGCCCCTGTTTTATTTCAATAACAGGAGACAAGACCATGACACGAAATATTTCTATCCTTTCCAACGACGATATCATCGAAATGGCACCTGCAGCCGGAGCCTGGGCACCCATGGAAGGTGTTTCTGCAAAGTATTCCTTTGTTCCTACGGTGAAGGCCATTGATTTGCTGCGGGAAGTAGGCTGGCATCCTATCTTTGCTTCGCAGGCAGGAGTGAGGAAACAGGATCGCGATGGCTACCAAAAACATCTGATCCGGCTCGCAAAACCGGACTTGATCATGCGTGATGAACGTATTGATCTCCTTCTCTACAACAGCCATGATCGAGGTTGCTCATTTAAGCTCATGGCCGGGATATGGAGATTTGTATGCAGTAATGGATTGGTTGTTGGTGACGAATATGTCAACTTCAGCCATAAGCATATCGGATTCAATCCAGATGATTTTATGCAATCTGCTGTACAGATCGCAGATTCTGCCGGTGACATTGCTCACCAGATGGATGAGCTGAAACAGATCGAACTCATCCCCGAGGCCCAGAGTGCTTTTGCTAAGGCTGCGCACAATCTGGTTTATGATGAACCAGATGAAGCACCTATTCGGTCTGATGATCTATTGAAAGCACGAAGATATGAAGACGAGGGGCGTGATGTCTGGAATACCTACAACCGAATCCAGGAAAATATAATCAATGGAGGTTTGCGTGGATCCAAAATCGGCGCAAACGGCAGAAGGCGAAGAGTCACAACCAGGCCGGTAAAAGCCCTTGATAAAAACCTCAAGCTGAATCAGGCCCTCTGGGTGCTGACTCAGGAAATGGGTAAACTCGCCAAAGAAATCGCATAGGGAGTAAGTCTACACTCTCCCTTTTACTACCAGCCGTCTTCCTTTAGGAGGGCGGCTTTTTTTATTCATCCCAAATTCATTTCAAGTCGGTTGATATAATCCTCAAACATTGGCACTGTAAAAGCCACATCCCCATAAGATGGACTGTAAATCATCCCTTTTGCAATTATTTTTGCACGACGGGGACCAAGGGTTTTGACATCTTCTCCTAATTGATCTGCAACTTCGGATGATCTGTAAGGTCCCTTGCCAAGTTGGGCCATAGCCCGGACATAATCTCGCTCTTTCGGCGTTAACCGATCAAACCGGACACGGAAAAAACTCTCATCCAATCGTCGTAGAGCTGAATCTGAAGCATGCTCAATATTCTCAATAGTCACAGGGGATTTATCTGCCACATTCCATGCCTGATATCCCCATTCCTGGAGAAAATACGGGTAGCCTTCTGTTCGTTGAACGATTTCTTCAAGGGCATCCTGGGTTATTGATTCCCCTTCACTTTCAATGGGATTTTTGATGGCCTGAGTAGCATCTTGTTTGTCGAGGGGGCCAATAGTCGGGAAGGAGAACAATCGCTCCGCGTATGATTTGGCATTGCCGGACAACCCGGCAATTTGTGGTAGGCCTGCCCCAAAGAATAATATTGGCAACTGTTTTTGATTTGCCCTGTGTATCGCTACAATCAGCGAAGCCAGTTCTGTTTCCGACAAGTACTGCATTTCATCAACACATAACGTCCACTATAGGGGGGCAGATAATCTAAGAAAATTGAATATCCTGGGCTGGGCGAGACTTTTATGATACTTTTCTTAGACTTTATGGGGCTTAGAGAAGAATCAAAAGGGTAAAAAGGTTAAAAAAAGCTATTTCAGAAAATTTGGC
>PDWJ01005620.1_pt1 | contig 10206 bp, 7 predicted proteins | sample 1430881 | NCBI WGS metagenome assembly PDWJ01 (sample SAMN01162460, study PRJNA174530) | Oral metagenome, whole genome shotgun sequencing project. | biome: Marine environment; feature: Marine mammal; material: Swab sample of the gingival sulcus; isolation source: swab sample of gingival sulcus...
GAAACTAAAGTGAAAGTTATAACAAGTTTTGGAAATATAATTTCAGCTAAAATAATGTCATTTAGAAATAGTGAAATAGACAAAAAAGTAACATTTAGTAGTCCGACAGAAATCCCATTGGATAATGTAAAGGGAAAACTTGAAATACTTGAACCCTTTATGTTGAGATTGTGGAATTAAAAAACGCACTACAACAACGTGTATAATTCATTGCTAGTAAAGGCTTACTTACGAAAATCCTTGCGGATTTTCTATTTGGTTTGTATTTGCTAAATTAGTTGCTGAAACACGCAACGAAATCATACACAAAACCGTTCTCTGTAAGCTGAAAAACCAACCGCACAGGCAAGCACATTTCATTTTGCTCGTGCCTCACAAAATAAAATGTGCTTACCATTTCCAACGCACTTCTGATTCAAAAAAAACACTATCTTTGGACAATTAATGTCCTGAATATTTTTTAAGGAAAAATAAAGCGAGATGAATACGAAACAATCATTTGGAGAATACTTACGGAAATTGAGGGAAGACCAAAATCTTCCGATTCGGAAAGTTGCATCAAAACTGGATATTGACCCATCAACACTGGGAAAAATTGAACGTGGAGAAAGAAGTGCTAATAAAGAAATGCTTCCAATATTGGCAGAATTGTTCGGAATTGAGGAAAAAACACTTGGACTTATCCTTTTCAGCGACAAAGTCGCCTATCAGATTATTGAAGAAGAAAATACGAAGGAAATTCTGAAAGTAGCAGAAGAAAAAATTAAATATTTGAAAAATAGGAATCTTAAACAAGGTTCATTGGACTTAAAATAAATATGAACATTAAAGACCTTGTTAAAAAATATCACTCGAATAGAGAAGCATACCTAAAAGCGGATTACAACGAAACTCAGCTTAGGACAGATTTTCTCGACCCTCTTTTTGAAATGCTTGGTTGGGATATTAAAAACTCGGCTGGAAAACCGACAAACGAACGTGAAGTTTTAGTAGAAGAAGGACTAAAAGCAGACGCTAGTTCCAACACAAAAAAACCTGATTACACCTTTCGACTTTTTTCTGAACGAAAATTCTTTTTAGAAGCGAAAAAACCGAACGTAAAAATTGAAATCGACAACGAACCCGCTAAACAAATTCGTAGATATGGTTTCACAGCAAAACTAAAAGTTTCAGTTTTATCAAATTTTGAATACTTGGCAATATATGATTGCTCTCAAAAAGTTGAAAGAGATGATTCTGTAACAAAATCAAGAATCAACGTATATCATTACACAGAATATGAATCAGCTTTTGAGGATATTAAAAAACAATTAAGTAAGGAAGCCGTCTATTCTGGAGAATTTGACGAAACTTGGAAAGAAATAGAGGAACAATTAAAACTTTCCAGTGTAGATGATTTATTTCTTTCTCATATCAACGAATGGCGAATTGTTTTGGGAAAAGAAATTTATTCACATAAACCAGACCTAAGCACAGAAGAGTTAAACGATATTGTTCAGTCTTATATTAATAGTATCATTTTTTTAAGGGTTTGCGAAGACCGAAATTTAGAAACCTATAAAACGCTTTTAAATTTTGCAGAAAACAATGATTTTGCTTCGCTCATCAAAAAATTCAAAGAAGCCGATAAAAAATACAATGCAGGTTTATTTAATCACCCCTTAAAAGAAAAGGTAGTTTCTGATAGCTCTTCCGCATTTTGGGAAATAATCAAAGACTTATATTTTCCTGAAAGCACCTACTCTTTTTCAGTTTTTTCTTCGGACATTTTAGGTAATATTTATGAGATATTTCTTGGAGAACAATTAGCGATAGAAAACGGGCAAATTCTCTTAAAAAAGAAACCTGAAAATGTTGATAGAGATATTGTTACAACACCAACTTTTATTATTCGAGATATTCTAAAGCAAACAGTTGTAGAGCATTGCAAAAACAAAACAGATAAAGAAATTTTAAATTCTTTATTTGCAGATATCGCTTGTGGTTCAGGTGCGTTCTTACTTGAAACTTATCAATTAATACAAGATACACTTGTCGATTATTATCTAGCTAACGACCAAACAAAGCTTATTCAGACTTCGGTTAAAACTTTCAAACTTCCATATTCAATAAAAAGGAAGGTTTTAGAAAATTGCATATTCGGAATTGACAAAGATTATAATGCTGTTCAAGCTTGTAAATTTGGTTTATTATTGAAGCTTCTAGAAAATGAAGATAACTCAACAATAACAACACCTGCATTACCAACTCTAGACCAAAATATTCAGTTTGGAAATAGCCTAATTGAGTCATCAGAAGCTAATAAAAATAGTCAAGTTGAAATAAATTCTTTTGATTTTGGTAACACTCGTTTTGATGTCATAATTGGAAATCCACCATATATGGCTACTGAACATATGAAAGAGTTTACACCTCTTGAATTACCTATTTATAAATCAAAGTTTGAATCGTCTTTTAAGCAATTCGATAAGTATTTTCTTTTCATAGAAAGAGGTTTGGAGCTTTTGAAAGATGGTGGATATTTTGGTTATATAGTTCCAAGTAAGTTTACGAAAGTTGGAGCTGGAAAAAAACTTAGAAAATTACTTGTCGATAATAAAGCCATTAAGCAAATAATCTCTTTTGGTGCAAATCAAGTTTTTCAGAATAAAACAACTTACACTTGTCTTTTAATTCTAAAAAAAGAAAAAATCGAACAAGTCAAATACCTTGAAGTAAGCTCATTAAAAGACTGGAAAACAAGAAATATTGGAAAGGAACATTTTGACGAATTTAATATAGATTCGTTAAAAACAGATGGTTGGGTGCTTTACCCAAGTATTTTAAAGCCAATTTACAACTCAATCATCTCACAATCAAAAACATTGGAGGAACTTATTGGTTCTGAAAATATATACAATGGTATTCAAACTAGTGCTAATAACATTTATATTCATTCGATAGAAAAAGAAGATAAACATTTTATTTATTTCAAAAAAGATGGTGTTCAATGGAAAGTAGAGAAAACATTAACTAGACCATATTTCAAGACTTCTAGCGGAGAAGATAATTTATACACTCATCGTCCATTTTCGCCAAACTCATTTGTTATTTACCCTTATTTGAAAACCGAAAATGGCATTGAGTTTGTTGAAATAAATGATTTAAAAACAAACTATCCTGAAACATATAAGTTTTTAAACCATTACAAAGGCAAACTTGATAATGGAAAGCGAGATATTAAACCTGAACCAAAAACAAAAAATGAATGGTATAGATACGGCAGACATCAAAGTTTAGACAAATGTGATGTGCCTGCAAAAATCATTGTTGGAGTTTTAGCACAAGGTAATAAATACGCAATTGATTATTTTGGAACTTTGATATCATCTGGAGGAACAGCGGGTTATTGTATGATTACATTGCCTGATAACTTTCCTTATTCTATCTACTATATTCAAGCTTTATTGAACTCTAAATATTTAGAGTGGTTTTCCGCACTAATAGGAGAAGTCTTTAGAGGTGGATATATCGCGAGAGGTACAAAAGTGCTCAAAAAATTACCTATAAGACTTATTGATTTTAATTTAGAATCTGAGAAAAGTATTCACGATAAGATTTCAAAAATTCAAAAAGAATTAATTGATATTCAAAGAAAAATAGACAACAGCAACGTAAATAAAAGAATATTAATTCCGTTGCAACGTCAGTTTGAAAACTTAAAAGCTGAATTAGAAGACACTCTTAAAACTTTATTTAATTTGGGAGAAGCTGACAGCAACATCCCTTTAATTTCTGAAATTTATGCGACTAATTAATCAAGCATCAAAGGAAAAGTTAAGGGGTGGTTTTTATACACCTGAATCAATTGCATCATTTGTCTTAAAATGGGCTTTTAATGGTAACAAACAACTTGATATTTTAGAACCAAGTTGTGGAGATGGTGTATTTCTTGAAGAAATACAAAAAGGCGGTTATGAATATAATTCTGTAACTGCAATTGAGTTTGACGAAATTGAGGCTAAAAAGTCTAAAAAAATTGGATTGAATAATACCAAAGTTGTTAATACAGATTTCCACGACTTCTGTATTAATACTGAACAAAAGTTTGATTTAGTAGTCGGGAATCCGCCTTATATTCGTTATCAATATTTTGATAAAAAACAACAAGAATTTGCTTCCAATATTTTTGACAAAGCCAAATTAAAGTATTCCAAATTAACGAATGCTTGGGTTTCATTCGTAGTTGGTTCTTCCCTACTTTTAAAAGAAGAAGGTAAAATTGGATTTGTTTTACCAGCCGAAATACTTCAAGTTTCTTATGCTCAACCTTTACGGGAATTTTTAGCACATTTTTATAATAAAATAAACATTGTATCTTTTGAAAAGTTAGTCTTTCCTGATATTCAACAAGAAGTAGTTTTATTGTTATGCGAGAAAAATAAATCTAAAACACATTTGATAGAGCATCTAGAATTAAAAGATGCAGAAAAACTTGAAAATTTAGATGTATCAAAATTGAAAAGCCCTAAGAAGAAAATTGATTTCAAATCAAATAAATGGACTTTTTATTTTCTTGAACAAAATGAAATTGATTTTTTAGAAAAACTTCAAAACGACAAAATAATTCCAAGACTTAAAGAATACGCAAAAGTAGAAGTCGGAATTACAACAGGTTCAAATCCGTTTTTTACAGTTCCTCTCTCTACTATAAAACAATACAGCTTGCAAAAATACGCTAAACCATTAGTTGGTAGAAGTGTTCAAGTTTCTAGTGTAATTTTTACAAATAATGATTGGATTAAAAATAGAGATTCAGAAGCTCGAACACACTTTTTATCATTTCCAAAAATGGACGAACTAAATGGTTCAATTGGAGCAAGAGATTATATTGCTTGGGGAGAAGAAAACAACATACACAAAGGTTATAAATGTAGAATACGTGATGAATGGCAAATTGTTCCTTCACAAAGAATTTCAGATGCGTTATTTATTAGGAGAAATAATAAGTATCCAAAATTAATAATTAATGAAGCTGAAGCTTTTACAACGGATACTATGCACAGAGTTACAGTAAAAGAAAAAGTGAATATAAAAGCTTTGACAGCTAGTTATTACAATTCACTATCTTTTGCGTTTGCTGAGATTTGTGGAAGAAGTCACGGTGGTGGTGTTTTGGAACTGATGCCTAATGAAGTGGAAAGAATACTTTTACCTTACAATGAAAAAAATGCCGAACTGTTACCAACTATTGACAAAATGATACGAGCTAAAAAAGATATAACAGAAATATTAAAAATAACCAATGAAAAGATATTAAAAGAAAATTATGGTTTCTCTGATGCCGAAATTGCTTTAGCAGATGGTATTTGGAGAAAGTTGAAAAATAGGAGATTGAATAGAGGAAAATGAAAGATATATTACAAAATCATACAGCAGGAGCTCAAGCAATAGGATTTGATTATCAATTCTATTACTTTATGTTCTTATTACTTCAACTTAAAGTTGGAGAAAAAATAGGGTTCGAAGTTAAAGATGATATTCATATTGATATGCCGGATGGCACTACGATTCTATTTCAAACCAAACATTCAACACGAACTAATACCTCTGGAGAAATCATTAATTTAACCAATCTTGATACTGATTTATGGAAAACATTAAGTAATTGGTCTGAATTTATTAAAAATGACAAAGATTTTATTAATCAGCATTCTTTTGTATTAGTTACCAATAAAGATGAGAACAATAATATATTTATTGATAGTGTTTTAGAATTTAGTAATTCTAAAAATCTCGAATATGTTTTAAAAATAGTAAATGACTTAAAAAGTAACACAACTGATAAGATACTAAAAAAATATATTAGTAATTTCTTAGGAATAGGAAAAAAGAAACAAAAGTTATTCTTGAATAAATTATCAATAGAGACTGGTAATGAAAAAATTATTCAAAAAATTAAGAATAGAATTTTGGAAAATGTTAGGCAAGAGGAAAAGTATGTAGACATTATATACAATAATCTGTATTCAAATCTACAAACTTCAAAGTTTCTAGATATTAAAGAAAAAAATAAGTTTGAAGTATCATTTGATGATTTCAATAAAAAATTTGGTAGTTGTTTTAAAGTTGCTATAGAAAACAACCCTTTACCCAAAAGGAATTTTCCTGTGATATTACCTGCTGATATAGAAAGTCAACCATTTATTCAACAACTGTTAGATATTGGCGAAACACATAGTGGCTCTAATGATATAAAAAAATACACAACTCATATGCTTCAATTTATAAATGATTTTACCTATTGGACGGAAGAGGAAAATTTCCTTTTATTGACAGAAGCAGAAGAGTTTAAGGAAAATAGTATTACAATATGGGCTAATGAATTTAAATCAAAATACAGAGATATTCAACATCAAATTAACAATGGAATTGATATTGAAGATCTGGAAAATGATATAAAAATATTAGCTATTGAAATAGTAGATTTTATTAGAAAGAAAGATTTAACATTAAAACAACAACCTTTAGGTTTAAATCATAGTAATGGACACTTCTATGCTTTATCTAATGATTTAGAAATAGGTTGGCATTTTAATTGGGAAGCAAAATATAAAAAACGATAGTAGATGAAAGAAGTGTATTACGTATATAATAATGAGGCAATTGCAAGTTGTATTTTTATGTCTTTATTAAACCAAGTTGAAGAATTTGATATATCTAGACTCAGCTTGGTTCTTCCATTTTTGTTAGATGACAGAATTTCTAATTATCTATTGAATAATAATAATATCAAGCTAGAATTATTTATTAAACAAAAACCCCGTTATTTCATATTGTTTAATAAACGATACTTATCACTGCTGCCTGTTTCAATTAACTCAATAAAGATGCTTTATGATACTAAACAGATTAAAGTAAAAAATGAGTTAATAATAATTAACACTGAATTTAATCCTAATAACAACAATTTAGGAGATAGGTTTTATAAAATCAATCAAGTTATACCTACATTTTTAGCTATAACAAATCAATATTCAACAAAAGAGCTTTATAAAATATTAAGAGTGCAATTATGAAATTTATACTTCACGAAATAAAATTATGGTTTAATGACAATGGACGTTCAACCCAGAATTATCGATTTTTGCCAAATAAGATAAATGTCATTACTGGAGATTCAGATACTGGAAAAACAAGTTTTTGGAGCATTATAGACTACTGCTTGTTATCAGCAAGGACAAAAGTTGCTAATACAATTAATGAAAAAGTAAATTGGTTTGGGATTTATTTTTCAATAAATGATAGACAGATGTCAATAATAAGGAGAACACCTGCAAAAGGAGCAGTTTCTTCCGATGTTTGTTTTAATTTAGGAGCTTTTCCTGATGAAATAATCCCTAATAAAGAAATATCAGAAATAAAAGCTATTTTAGATATAGAGTTTGGAATTACAGATGCTTTGAGGTTTCCTTTTGGAAAAGATTCAGGTTCTGTATCATTTAATATTTCATACAGACATTTCTTGTTATTTAATTCTTTAACAGAAGATATAATAGGTGTTTCAGAAACATATTTTGATACAGCCTTTTATGGTAAAGAAGAATACGACAAGGCTTTAAAACATATTTTTGAATTAGTAATTGGTATTGATGAAATGAAAACTATTAAGGCTAAAGAGCGTCTAACAGAAATAGATAAGGAACTTAAGAGTATAAGAAATCGAACATCAAGAAATAAAACAAAAATAAAGAATTTTAATAACTCAATATTTAAAATAATAGACAAGTGTAAAGAGTATAAACTTATTGAATACACAAAACATTTTGAGAGCGTAGAAGATGCTTTAGCTGAAATTAAGTCTGTAATAAGTAAAACAAAAACAATTATTAGAAACACAGAGCTTTTTTCGGAAAAAGATTTTTTAAACAAACAAAGAAGTGAAATTAGAGCTCAAATAAATGCAATAACTCAGTACCAAAAAGAATATAATCAGTATAAACGTAATTTAAAAAAATCTGCCGATAGTTTGCAGCCTATAGATTTTTTAAACTCTAAACTCTCTAATCAATTAATAAATTCAAGGGAAACAGAGTTGTTTATTGAGATTTTATCTAATTCTTTAACTGAAATTAGGAGCGGTTTATCTAAAAATGCTAATCCACCAATCGAAGTAGAAGGAGATTTAAAAGAATTACAAGAGCAAATAAAGAAAGTAGAAACCAAAATTGAAAGACTAAATAAAATACAGGATGATTATGTAAAAGAAAGCCAAAAATTTATCCATTTTGGAGAAATAAAAAATGCCTTCGAACAACTTCCTAATAAACCAATTACCAAACCTATTGATAGTGTGAAGCTTAATAAATTAAACGATGAAAAAACGATATTAGAAGAAGTTCCAGGAGAAAATGAAAGTATAAAAAGAATAATGAAAAGTAAATTAAATTCAAGTATTCAGAAAAACTTTGATAAATTATCAACACTTACTTATGGAAATTATAAAACATTGTTCGATGATGTTAATATGAGTTTGAAATTATACCCTCCAAATGAGCTATTTCCTTTAACTAATATTGGAAGTAAATCAAATTATATGTTTATGCATTTATCTGTTTATTTAGGCTTTCACGAACATATGATAAATGTCGGTCAGGAACACGTGCCTCAATTTTTGTTTATTGACCAGCCAAGTATTCCATATTATGGCAGTACAGAAAATGATGATAAAACAAAATTGATAGATGCATTTGCTTTATTAGATTCATTTATGGAATATATAACAGTAGAAAAAAATAATGAGTTTCAAATTTTTATGGTAGAACACGCACCAAAAGAATACTGGGAAGCCAATAATTTATCTCATTTTCACTTAGTTGATGAATTTGTTAATGGAAAGGGTTTAATTCCAAGCAATATATACAATTCTAAAAATTAATTTATGGAGTTAGGAAACTTAAATAAATCTATATTGCATTTTATAGGAAATAAAAAAAATGGAGATGGCATCAAATTTTCAAACTCAATAACAGAATTTAATAAAGTAGATGAATATGTTTTAGAACTAATTAATAAAAATTTCAAGTTTGAGGAGTTACATCATTTTATCTTTGAACCTAGTTTAGACTTAAATCCAACGTTTCAATTTGTAAAATCTATATTTGAAAATTCGGATACTTTCATAGAACAATCACAAAATTTAGGTAGATATTTATATGATAAAAGCACTCATCCACAAATTAAGGCAGGAGAACTTTGCGTCTTGTATTTTAAAGATTGTTCGTTTAAAGGAAAAGTACTTGATGCGATATGTTTACTCAAATCGGAAAACAAAGACACTTTTTTAGAAATAGAACAAGTAATAGACGGATTTGAAATAGATAGTAGAAAAGGAATTAATATCAATAAATTAGATAAAGGTTGTTTGATTTTTAATACACAAAAAGAAAATGGCTATTTAATTTCTGTTGTAGATAACACAAATCGTTTAGATGCTCAATATTGGAAAGATGATTTTCTAAGTATAAAACCAGTTAAAAACGAATTTCATCAAACCAACCAGTTTTTAGGAATCACAAAGCAATTTCTTACCAAACAAATACCGGAAGAATTTAAAGTGAGTAAAGCAGACCAAATAGATTTACTAAATCGTTCGGTAGATTATTTTAAAACACACGAAGTTTTTGACAAACAAGAGTTTGAAGAAGAAGTTTTTAGAGATGATTCTGTAATTGAATCTTTTAGAAATTTTAATCAATCGTATCAACAAGAAAATGATGTTGATGTTGCTGAAAAATTTGAAATTTCAGGTCAAGCTGTAAAAAAACAAGCAAGAGCTTTTAAAAGTGTATTGAAATTAGATAAAAACTTTCATATATACATTCACGGAAATAGAGACTTAATAGAGCAAGGAGTAGATGAAAAAGGTAGGAAATATTATAAGATATTCTATGAGGAAGAGAAATAGCCAACGCAAAGTTCAAGCACATTGCAATCCTCGTTCCTGCGGTTGCAAAGAGCTTTCACGCCAACGCTGATTGACAAACTGAAAGAAGAAAGCCAGCAGAGAACAAGGTGTATAAGCAATAGCGGTTCAGTTGCTTAACCCAAAGTTTGTGCATTTTTACTCGCCAAACCTTATTTCTAATTTTTGTGTAAATTTGAAAAATTAAAACAAGGTTTGGCTAAAGGCTGTGGCAGGATTAAAGTTTATCGCTTTTATTCCGC
>PDWJ01005623.1_pt1 | contig 10202 bp, 8 predicted proteins | sample 1430881 | NCBI WGS metagenome assembly PDWJ01 (sample SAMN01162460, study PRJNA174530) | Oral metagenome, whole genome shotgun sequencing project. | biome: Marine environment; feature: Marine mammal; material: Swab sample of the gingival sulcus; isolation source: swab sample of gingival sulcus...
GGGGGTGGTGTTCTCTTTTTGGGCGGCCTGAACAATTTTATCGCCATGCTCATCAGTACCAGTGAGGAAGAATGTGTCAATCCCCTGCATTTTTTTATACCGGGTCGCCACATCGGCAGCAATGGAAGTGTAGGCATGGCCCAAATGGGGCTTGGCATTGACATAGTAGATAGGGGTAGTGAAAAATTGGTGACTCATTTCTTTTTTTGTCCTGTTTTTTTAGGTTTAATCTGGCTGATGGGGATTTCCTTTTCCGTCCGATCTTCCATGCGCAGGGTGATGCTGGATTTGAGGACATTCTGGCGGACGACCTTTCCTTTTTCACCCTCAACAGTGATGGTTTTGCCCAATTTTGGCATTTTGCGCTTATAATGGCGATAGGTTTTGTTTTCAAAGGTCAGACAACACATAAGTCTGCCACAGACCCCTGAAATTTTGGTGGGATTCAAGGATAACCCCTGTTCTTTAGCCATCTTAATGGAGACCGGCTCGAACGCATGCATGAATAATGAACAGCACAGCTCCCGGCCACATTTGCCCACGCCGCCGTAGTGCTTAGATAAGTTGCGGATCCCAACTTGCCGCATTTCAATTCGGATACTGTATTCTTTGACCAGCAGTTTGATCAGTTCCCTGAAATCAACCCGGCCGTCAGCAGTATAGAAAAAGGTGAGTTTATTTCGGTCAAAGGTACTTTCTACGCTAAAGAGGTTCATGATCAGGCCCAGATCGTTGATACATTTAGTACAGAACGCATGGGCTTTTTTTTCAAGCTTTTTGATCTTTTTTTGGGTGATGAAATCCTCTTTGGTGGCAAGTCTGACAATACTTTTGAGTTCCTTGTCACCTTGATCTTTTTCTTCGGGCAGTTTGGCAATAGCGCCGAACCCCAGGCCCTGATCAGTTTCAACGATCACTGGATCTTTGAGGTTGAGTACAAATGCACCACTTTTGAAGTCATATATTTTTCCGGCGGTCTTGAATTTAACCCCAGCCACTTTGGTCATAACGGCCCTGTCCCTCTCTTATGTTATGATACAGACAATCCCAGAAAAAATTTATCTAAAGCCAGCCTTGGGCTACTGTTGGCGTCCAGCCGTTGCTCAATTTGAGTAAATGCTGTCAGCCATTCCAGAAAAGTCGAGTACACATATTTTTGACTAATATCTTTAAAACTGTCAAAAAAATCAAGGTTTACTATTTTATCGGGACGGTATGCAAACACACAAAGGTCTCTGAGTACCGTTCTAATAATGGCTCTGGCTGATGCCATTCGCTGTGGATCCAATGCCAGTTTTCGTGACAGGTCAAGGCGTTGGGCAATGACGGCCTGGGGCGGACTTAAAATAATCCCAATGACAGCTTGAATCAGCCATTGCCGAAATTGTGGCCACTGGACCTTCCAGGGACCGCCGTTTGCTGCACAGTCCAGCGCCCGGGGCAGATCCGGCCCCTGGGTTAGAGCGATTACCCGGGCCAATGCAGGTTCGATGTTGCCGGCACACAGTGTTTCTTTTATGCGTTCCGGCGATTGGGGGGCAAATCTGAATTTTCGGCACCTGGATAAAATTGTGGGCAACAAGGGAGTTATGTCATTGGCAATGAGAATGAAAAAAGTATGTTCCGGTGGCTCTTCGAGCACCTTTAACAGGCTGTTCTGGGCCTGGTGATTCATCCGCTCAGCGTCTTGGATGCAGACCATTCTGTGGGCCGCTTCGTTAGGCCTGGCAGCAATCCTGTGTCCGACTTCCCGGATCTGAGCAATGGTGATATTTTTTTTATTCTCTTCTGGTCCGATGAAAATCATATCTGGATGCATTCCTGTATTTATTTTTTTGCAGGAAATGCAGGTATTGCAGAATAAATTTTCTGTGCCAATGCAGTTGCAGGATTTAGCAAACACCAACGCCGCTTCTTTTTTTCCAGTATTTGGCACACCGTAAAAAAGAAGGCCATTGGGAATTCTACGCGCCTGGATGATTTGCCTTAGCTGATCTTTGGCAAAGGTCTCTGGAAATCGGGCAGATGGGATGTGCTGTTTTTTAATAGTCAACCCGTTCTTTGAGTTCCTTCCCACATTTAAAGAAGGGAAGGCGTTTAGGAGGAATTTGTACCTTCTCACCGGTTTTTGGGTTCCGGCCCGTATAACTCTTATATTCCTTAATGTGGAAACTACATAGCCCACGGATCTCAACCCGCTCTCCTTCTACAAAGGAATCTGCAAGGGAGTCAAAAAAGATTTTAATTACTTCGGCAGCCTCTGATTTGGTTAGGTCTGCCCTGTCTTTCAATGTCGAAATCAATTCAAGTTTATTCATGGAACCTCAGTAAATATTAAAACAGATCAAATTTTAAGAATCAGACTTTAAGTAATAAACAATAAAAAGTCAAGTAGTTATGTGTTTAAACTGGGGATTTTTTTCACATCACTGGAATCCACCTCTACTCCGGCATACTGGCCAAGCAGATCCAGCTTAACGATGACGCGGCCTTTACCTCTATGTTCGTGAAATTCTCCTTTCAAACCGGCCATGGGGCCTTCTATGATCATCACCGGATCACCCGGCTTGAGCCGAGCGGTGCTGCCAGTGATCAAGTCTTGATCTTCTGTTTCACAAAGTAGTTTTAAAGATTCGATATGGACATCGGGGATGGCCAGGGGACCTTGGGTATTACCCAGAACACGGACAGCTCCTATGGTTTTGAGCAACTGTAGCTGGTCACCGGGGTGAGTGGTTGATCTGACAAAGATATATCCAGGGAATAACGGCCAGTCAATCATTCGTTTTCGGTCCTTTCTCCGGCTGGCCTTTTTAATAGTTGGAAGAAATGCTTCGATGCGTTTTCTCTGGATGGCAGTGTGTACCGTTCTTTCAAAATTACTGCGGGTCAGCAGAGCAAACCATTGAAAATGTTTCATTATAATGTTCCAAATTCTCCAATGCCGTGAAGTCTCACCATGAATTTAAAGGCACGATCTGATGAGAAAACATCCTGCCCTTCAAAGATAAGATCCCAGCATTGTTTTTGTAGTTTAAAACCAGCTTTGGTTTCAATGGTGTCCCATGTGTCAAGGTTTTCTTCGTGGCTATAATAAACAATGAGCGATGTCAAAGGCTGTAAATTGATCTGTGTCAGCCAGGCATGGGTGTTTACGGTTGTCTTTGAACCATTCCTGGAGAATGTATAGGGGGAATCTGTAATGTCATCTTTTACATTATAGTGATAGGCGGTGCAAATGCTGTCACCTCGATTGTCCTTTAGTGCAGCACCCACTTTTACTTCAGTCAGCTGTCCCGTGTACGGGTTTAGGGCGATATCACCGTTTGAGTTAACGAACTTAAATGGATTGAGTTCATATTTCAGGCGCAGGGCCTGCCAGGGGGATTGGTTCGCCTTTTTGCCATCCCGGTCACTTTTGATGTCATAGTTTTGGGATAGCTTAAACCAGGCCAATTCTTTGTATGTTTTTGCTTTGTTGTCTGTGGCGGTTGTGTTGATTTGCTGTGCGGTAAATGTCTGGGTCAAAGACCAGTTAAGCAGATTGGTTTTTTCAATGTTATCCACGGTATCAAAATAGGGTAGGTCATCCTGATGGGTATCTGGGATAAATCGGTATGATAGCCTGGGAACGATGTCATGCTTTATTTTTTTTGCAAAGTCCATATCTATGGAAAATGTGCGGCTCAAACGGGTGGAAAGCTGTGCCCCTGCTTCGTATAAACCTCGGAAGGCAGAATTGTCACTGTTTTGGGCTGTACCGTTTTCATCGGTGTAGGTAAAGTCATCTGCATGCCATACTGTCCCGCGAACACCTGCATAGGGTTCAAAGAAAACAAACCGGCCTAAATGCATTGGATAATAGAGGCAAGACAGAACATCTGCCCGTTGGCCCCTTATCTTTAATTCACTCCGTTTTTTGTTATTGCCCAGCACGGAATCTGTTTCCTTGCGATAAAAGGAACGCCATTCGGAATCTATGGTGTAAAACAGCCCTGTTGTACCAATCTGTTGCCGGGATGCATTGAATTCAATGGCGGGAAGCGTCTGCAACGTCATGTCATCCATGGTGCTTGATTGCTGCTTGGCCGCTATATTGTCATACCAAATGGCTTGTGCACTCAAACTGCAATATGACCAGGTTTTGTTGATTTGTAAGCTGTTTTTGCGGATGGTATCGTCATATCCATCCAGATTTCTGCCAAACATGGCTCTAAAGCTATTATTCGTGGCGTTAAACCCTGTGAACCCGTTTTTGAATTCCTGTAAATAGTCGGCATCGGACACCCAATCCACATCTAATTTTGCCGTCACCCCGTACCCCAGATCCTGGTCAAGTTTCATCCGGATCCAATAGCGGTCCGTGTTGGTTCGGGTTGGTGTGCTATCATAACTGTATGTTTCATTGACAATGGTATTGTCACCGATTTTACGATCTTTAAAATAATCTGCCACGATCATCCCTTTGGATTTTGGAGAAAGAACATACCTGAATTCACCCGCAGCTTTAACGCCCCGTTTGGTCATGTAATGGCCGTAAATTGTGGCATCCACGTTACGGGACAGTGCCAGATACAAGGGTTGTTCATATTCAACTCCTTTTCGGTCTGAGTGGCCAATGGCAGGGAAAAGGAGTCCAGTTTGTCGTGTTGTTTTCACGGGGAAGACCATATAAGGGGAATAGAATACCGGCATTTTTTTTACCCATAGGGTGGAATGGGCTGCTGTGCCATATCCATCTAGGGTCACCTTAATATCATTGCCGCTGATTTTCCAGTCTGGGGCGTCTCCGTCACAGGTGGTAATCGTGCCTTTGAGTGCGTCATAGGTAAATTCCCCGGTTTTTCTAAGCTGCTCACCGGTTATATAATAGTTGCCGTCCTGAATAAAAATGGTGCCGTTTTGAATGGTTCCGGTTTCAGTCTGGAGATTGATCTGCATGGCATCACAGGTGATGGTGTCCTCACCGGAAAAGAAAAGTACATTTCCTTTGGCAACGGCTGTTTTGGTGACATTGTTGAACTCAATATAGTCTGCTTCAAGGCGGGTTTTGCCTCCGGTGATGATGACATCATCCTGTGCAGTGTATAACTGCCGTTCATTGTCGTAGGTAAGCATGAACGCAGAGATGTCCCAGGAGACAGCCTTTGGATCTTCTATTTGGGGGGGGAGGGCTAAGAGCCAGCCCGCAGAACATAGTAAAAAGATCAGGGTATACCCGCCAATCTGGGACATCACCTTCCATGAAAATATATGGTACACGGACCTCTTACCTAATAAATTGCAGATCATAAAAAATTACTGTATAAAGCCATCATATATATTAAAAGTCAAGAGTAAGCGGTTAGATCCTCAATAACGGTGATGCACTGGCCTGGTCGTTCACCGAGGGTTACCAGCAACAAATCATGAACGCAACGATTGAGTTAGCTTGTTTATTTCATGTAAAAATATGCCACCCCAGGATAAATACGACTTAAAGAATCATATGTTACCCTCCATCATAGATGCCATCGGTAATACCCCCCTTGTGGAAATCCGGAATTTAAATCCTGTGCCAGGCGTGAAAATTTTTGCCAAACTGGAATATATGAATCCTGGCGGATCGATTAAGGATCGGGCAGCGTTGTATATGATCAATCAGGCTGAGGCATCAGGTGAGCTGACGCCGGATAAAACTGTGATTGAGGCCACCTCCGGCAATACTGGTATCGGCCTGGCCATGATTTGTGCGGTAAAAGGGTATAAGCTTGCTTTGGCCATGGCAGAAAATGCCAGTGAGGAACGCAAACGGATTCTCAAAGCCAGAGGCGCTAAAATTATTCTCACCCCCAAGCATCTTGGATCCGATGGTGCTATTGAAGAGGTATATCGTTTGGCTCGGGAGCATCCGGGAACGTATTTTTTGACGGACCAATATAATAATGATGCCAATTGGCAGGCCCATTACTACACCACAGGGCCTGAAATCCTCAAACAGGTGGGCGGCACTCTGAACGCGGTTGTTGCCACTGTAGGAACGTCCGGCACCCTGATGGGATTGTCCAGGTATATGAAGTCTCAGGATCCCACCATCCGAATGGTATGCGCTGAACCCTATCTGGGACATGGTATCCAGGGGTTGAAAAACATGAAGGAGTCCTATCGGCCTGAGATTTATGATAAATCTGTCTTGGATGCTTCGGTGTATATTGATGATGATACCGCCTTTGAAACCGCAAGGCAGCTTGCCACAGCCGAAGGGTTGTTTGTGGGCATGAGTTCAGGCGCGGCCATGGCGGTGGCGCTGGCCGAGGCCAAACGACTTGGTCAGGGGGTGATCGTTGCTATTTTTCCGGATAGCGGAGAACGATACCTGTCAACGGAGCTGTTTTCAGTTAAAAAACAGATTCATCTAAATCTATACAACAGTCTGTCCCATGAGAAAGAGGCGTTTGAACCCAAAGGGGACAATGATATCGGTATCTATACCTGTGGCCCCACCATTCACCGACGGTTGCACATCGGGCAGTTCCGAAGATATATATTCACTGATCTTCTTATCCGTTACCTGGAGGACCAGTCGTTCAAGGTGAATCATGTAGTTAATATAACAGATTATGATGATAAGGTCCTTGAAGGGGCTTTGGCAGCCAGGGTCCCGGTACATGAATTTATCCAGCCCCATTTGGACACTTTTCACTCGGATCTTACCCGACTTGGGATTAGGCCTGCCCAGGCCTATCCCAGGATGTCGGGACACTTGTCGGATATGATGGATTTAACCCGTCAGCTGGTGAGCCAGGGGTATGCCTATGAAAGACTGCATTCTGTGTATTTTGACCTGTCCCGGGTCAAAGAATATGGCCGGCTTTCCCGGGTGGATGTGAATAAGATACGAATTGGGGCCACTGTGGACCTTGATGAATATGAAAAACAAAATCCTCGAGATTTTACCTTGCTCAAACGGGTCCGATTGTCGGAACTGAAACAAGGGGTGGGGATGAAGACCGAGTGGGGCAATGTCCGGCCGTCAGTGCATCTACAATGTGCAGCCATTTCCATGGCCCATCTGGGTCATGGGTTTGACATTCATACCGGTAGCAGGGAACTGATGTTTCCCCATCATGACAATGAAATCGCAATTGCACAGGCCGCCACCGGTGAAAAATTTGTAAGGGTGTGGTCCCATTGTGATCCGGTTCGGTATGACGGATCTTTGGGGCGGCACACCATTGAGGCGCTTACCTTGGATGAACTGACAGGCATGGGGTGGGATGAGAATGTCATTCGGTTCTGGCTGCTTTCTGCCCACCATCGAAAACCCCTTTTGCTGTCCCGAAAGAGCCTTGACGATGCTGCCTCGATTTTGACCCGGATCAACCGGTGCATTAATGCCTTGGGTGAAGTTTCCGGTGTTTCCAAGGAGGATGAGGTACAGCACATCACATATGAGATGCTTCAATCCATGACGTTGGCCCTGGCTGACGATCTTAAAACGCCGGTCCTGATATCAGGGCTACTGTCTTCGGTTCGGAAAATAAATCGATTGATTTCGAACCGCAGACTGGGGCCCCGGGGTGCACAGCGATTACTGGATTGTTTCAAGGGAATAGACCGGGTGTTGAACGTATTTACATTTAATAAAAAGATACATTATTCACAGGAAATAAAGTCGTTAATTGAGGAACGGGATGCCGCCCGGAGGGCCCATGATTGGGAAACCGCAGACAAAATTCGGGAAACCCTTGAATCCATGGGCGTTACCGTTCATGATAAAAAGGTGTAACTCAATGAATATCCTTTGTTTTTTTCCTTTTACCGATATGTCACCAGCCCAGGCCCATGCCCTGGCTGCCATTGCAAACGTTTTTGGGTCGATCAAAGTGCTCACCCTTAAACCATCTCGGCTGTTAGAACATCAGCCATTTCAGCAAAGTGAAGGGGGCCAGCTTGAATTTGTTTCTGTGGATCAGGCCCGACTTGCCTGTTTAGACGCCCAGGTTCAGGGCTTTAAAGACTGGGCCGCCATCCATAGAGGAAATGAAATGAATTTAAAGGCGCTGATTCGGGAAAAAGTATGGCTAAACGATGAAAACAGCCTTTTGGCCATTCAGTCCCGCATCCGATCCCAGGCAGGCCCCGGCGGATCTGGGCCAGGGGCGCATGACGATGTGCCCCAAGGCGATCCATTGCTGGTTCTGCGGTTTGCTGAAATCCTGGATATGGAAAACCAGGCGATTCGACAACGCCTCAATACGGTGGATGAGAATAATGCGGCATTGTTTGCAACGCTCAAAGGAGAGATGGAAGACACCCCGGATCTTGAATATCCAACGACCAACGTTACTCTGGAAAATGATCCTTTTGAAGAAATACGCTCAAGTCAGATGGAAGATCGTATTCGCGCCTGGTGCGCGGCGGCTGACCAGGCAGGGTGTTTTGCTGGCGTTTCAAATGCAGCGGGCGGCCGGGTGGTGCTGATCACCACAAGCCCTGCAGTAATGGCCTTTATGGCGACCAATGTGCAAGGAACAATAAATCGGCTTGACATTGATTTTATAAAAGTGCATGAACAAGATTGTGTGTATCAAAAAGAGCAGCATTTCATCCTTGACGACATCCTGGAGACGCTTACATTAGGAGAAAACAATGCCTTGCTGGATGAAACGAATATGGCCGAATGTGACTGTCCTGTGGCACATGTTCAGTTGTGTGCATTCTCCGGCAGGGAGTTGAACAATGCGTTTAATATACCAGGAGGACAAGTGATTGTCTGTCTGGTCACACTAAACTCATAAAATGCTTGATTTGGATGAAAAAGATGGTGTAAAAGCGTGTTCTAAATCAGGTATGAGATTAAGAATGGGTTTAAAAAATCGTACCGTAAATTTTAAGGAGGTTATTAAAATGGCTTTTAATCCAATCGTTGATGAGTCCAAATGTGTGGGATGTGAAGAGTGTGTAGACGTTTGTCCTGTAGAAGTATTTGAAATGGAAGATGAAAAATCAGTTCCCGTCAATGCAGAAGATTGTCTGGGCTGTGAAAGCTGTGTAGAAGTATGTGAAGAAGACGCCATTATTGTTGAAGAAGATTAAACTAAGGCGTTTTATCTATAAGAATGCCGGGGTGTGCGTTGATTCCACTCTGGCATTTTTATAAGCCGATATCGTCTTTCTCCGAGAATTGCCCATAAAAAAATCTTCAAAGAAACGAATTTGTTAACTTATCTCTTGCATATAAATTTACTATTTGTTTGTCTTTAAAGTCTCCCGCGTCGTTACGTTAACTTAAAAACCAACTCAGCTTTAAAAACTTTGATTCTGATCATGGGCCTAAAGACTTGAAACCCTCTGCATTTAGGCATATAACAGATCTATGAATCCTTTTCTAAGTAAACCACTCGCTTCTAAAACAGTATGCCAGGCATTGATTTCAGCCCGGTTGATTTCGGCGGATCAAGCCCGGGATTTGATTAAAAAAGAACGGCAGCTTCGCGAATCCATTGTAAAAAAGACGTCGGGAAAGCCGATGACATCGGCGGACAAAGCCAAGGCTATCGCGGCCCTTTCATTTGTCGATGTGATTGTTCATTTGAACATTGATCGGCAGGATAAGCCAGGCAAACCCATTGATGAAGATTTGATATACCGGGCGTTGGCGGCCCATTGGGGCTTGCCGTATAAAAAAATTGATCCCCTGAAGTTGGAGTTGAAATTTGTCACTGGCACCATTTCAAAATCCTTTGCCTTGAAGCATTTATTGCTGCCTATGGAGATGGCAGCCGGTAAACTGGTGGTAGCAACGCCAGATCCATTTAATCATGAGGCCATCGCCGATGTAGAGCGGGCTGCTAAATTAAAGGTAACCCCCATTGTCAGTTCCCGCAGCGATATTATTAAACTGATCCGAGAGTTTTTTGGTTTCCAGCATTCAATATCCGCTGCTGAAGATCTGTTCTCCAAAAAGGGTGTGGATCTTGGGAATCTGGAACAGTTTGTCAGCATCAGCGCCATGGATGAACTGCCGTCCACGGACCAGCACATTGTCAATGCCGTAAACCACTTGTTTACCTATTCCTTTGATCAGAAAGCGTCTGATATCCATATCGAACCCAAGCGGGAAGTGTGTCTTGTACGTATGCGCATTGACGGTGCCCTGCATACGGTCTACAAGCTGCCTAAGAAATTGCATAATGCGGTGGTCAGCCGAATCAAGACCC